>FWWL01001697.1_pt1 | contig 50671 bp, 60 predicted proteins | sample 2228331 | NCBI WGS metagenome assembly FWWL01 (sample SAMEA103939775, study PRJEB20133) | metagenome | reverse complement strand
TCTTAATTCTGCTCGGTCGAGGACCTTTACGGGTTCTCGCATTATGCCGCGTGCTCTGACCACGGACAGGTAAACCGAGTTTGTGCCTTATACCCCTATAGCATCCAATGTCGATTAGACGCTTAATGTTGCGGTTGATTTCGGCTCTCAGTTCTCCTTCGACTTTGTAATGATCTTGGATGAATTTTGTTATCTTGTTGACTTCTTCATCTGTGAGATCTTTCACTCGCTTGTCTGGGTCAACACCTGTGTTTTGCAAGATCTCAAGTGCTCTGGTTCTGCCTATTCCATAGATGTAAGTTAGAGCAATGAAACACTTTTTATTGCTCGGCAATTCCACACCCATTATACGGGCCATCTAGTTCCCTCCCTGTGTCGATCAACGCTAACCTTGCCTTTGATTATGTTTCGGATTTGCCTTGCATACGATTAATACACGACCTCTTCTTCTTATAACTTGGCAATGTTCGCATCTTTTCTTAATGGATGATCTAACTTTCATTCTCACTCAGCTCCTTTCATTCCTCATCATCTTCGTCTCTTTTATTCAATTTTTTTCGGTACACAATTCTGCCTTTGGACAAATCGTATATTGAAAGTTCTACTACAACACGATCACCAGGTACCAACCTGATGAAATTTTTTCTCATTCGCCCAGATATCTGCGCCAAAACTTCATGTCCGTTATCTAGTTTGACGAGAAAAGTGGCGTTTCTTCTTGCTTCAACTATTGTGCCTTCCATTTTAACAACGTCATCCTTAGGCAAACACATCACCCCTCACCATGGTGTCAATATTTCAACTCCGTCCTGTTTAACAACCACGGTGTACTCAAAATGCGCACTTCTCTTACCATCAGCCATGACAACAGTCCAACCGTCCTCAAGAAGCTTTGTCTCATAATGCCCTTCACAAGCCATGACTTCGATTGCGAGGGTCATACCTTCGATGAGTGTTCTCCCGCTTCCCGGTTGACCAAAGTTAGGTATCTCTGGTTCTTCATGCAACTGCCTACCTATTCCATGGCCTACGTAATCCCTTAACACGTTGAAGCCATTGGCTTCTACGGTGCTCTGAATGACATGTGAAATGTCACCAATTCTCACACCTGGCTTGACTATTTCGACAGCCTTATGCAACGCCATCTTGGTTGTTTCAACCAATTTTACCCCTGTTTCGTCGGTGATACCGACTATATAAGTCACCGCCCCGTCTCCATAGTAATTGTTGTAGACTGCCCCAACGTCTACCGAAACTATGTCACCGCGTTTGAAAACCTTTGTTTGTAATGGTGAACCATGAAGTATTTCTTCGTTTACAGAGACACAAACAGCGTACTTGTAGCCTCTGTATCCCTTGAAAGCTGGTTTTACTCCCATCTTCTTGAAAGACTCCAGCACGTACCTTTCAATATCATACGCATTGTTTCCTTCTCGCACTAGGCTTTTGATTTCTTTTAACACAGTTGCAACGGCATTGCATGCAACTCGCATATCTGCAATTTCTTTTTCGGATTTAACTCTTACCACTTTCTCTCACCTTTGCCAATGTGTTGAGAACATTTCTCAAAAGAACCTCATGCTCACAGTCTGAGTCGACTCTTATCAACAGTTTTCGGTTTCTGTAGAAATCAACTAACGGTTGTGTAGACTGTTCGTAAACTTTGTATCTGTTCCGGACCACGTCTTCCTTATCATCGTCACGGATCACCACTTTTACTTGACATATGTCACAGAGCTCATCATGCTTTGGCGGCATGGACAACATGTTGTAAATCCTCCCGCATTTCGGACAAATTCGCCTGTTTGTGAGTCTTCTAACCACTGTCTCTTCTGAAATCTGCAGGTAGATAACTGAATCGATCGCTTTTCCCTCACCCGAAAGCACATTTTCGAGGAATTCTGCCTGAGCTATGGTACGTGGGTAACCGTCGAGTATGAACCCGTTAGAACAGTCGTCTTTACTTAACCTTTCAACAACAACCCGGTTGACAATCTCATCCGGTACTAGTTTACCGGAAGCGAGAATGTCACGGACAACCTTTCCTAATTCCGTGCCAGCAGCCACGGCTTCTCTGAACAAATCCCCCGTGGAGATGTGGGGAATCCTGAGTTCCTTACATAGGTCCTTTGCAAGCGTACCCTTACCAGCGCCCGGAGGGCCAAGAAGTATAATCCTCATAGACTATATCTTTCCCTTCTTCACAAAACCTTCATAGTGTCTCATGATCATATGCGCTTCCATCTGTTGTACAACGTCCAATGCGACGCCAACTGCTATTAGCGTTGAAGTACCACCGATCACTATATCCACCTTTGAAACCGCTTCGACAAAGTGGGGCAGAAGTGCTATTACAACGAGGAACATCGCACCCATGAATGTCACTCGGTTGACAACTCGTTGTATATGTTCTTCGGTTGGTTTTCCCGGTCTCATGCCAGGAATGAACCCGCCGTATTTCTTGATATTTTCAGCAACTTCATGTGGATCAAAAACTATCACGCTGTAAAAGTATGTGAAGAAGAAGACCAACAATCCGTAAAGGGTTATGTACAAGGGGCTACCGGCTCCAAAAATTCTTTGGAAACCTGTCCAACCTGTCATTTGTGCTATGGCTGCAGGTATCATAACTATTGCGCTGGCAAAGATTATAGGTATAACTCCAGATTGGTTAACTTTGATCGGTATATAAGTTGATGCGCCCCCGTAAACTCTGCGACCTGTTATTCTTGTAGCGTATTGTATGGATATTCTACGCTCAGCCTGTTGAACGTAAACAATACCCGCGACTGTGATGAGAGCAATAACTGCCAGAAAGATCCAACCGAAAAGGTTCAACCTGCCAAGCAAAATTCTACCAAAGTAGTTTGGATATCTCGCGACAATACCTGCAAAGATCAGTATCGAAATCCCGTTGCCTATACCTCTTTCGGTTATGCGGTCACCAAGCCACAACAAAAACATTGTTCCGCTCAACATTGTAATTGTGGAGATCATCACGAACACCATCGGATGCAAACCGTAAGACACTATATCTGGGCTTTGTCTAACCAAGCTGAACGACACGGCAAAGGATTGAAACGCACCAAGCACTATCGTCAGGTTCCTGGTGTATCTGGCGAATTTCTTTCTGCCCTCTTCTCCTTCTCGAAGCATTTCTCTCAAGCTTGGAATAACAGATGAGAGAAGCTGAAGTACTATCGAAGCATTTATGTACGGTGTGACACTCATTGCAAAGATCGAGAAGTTCTCCAAAGCTCCTCCGGTGAAAACATCGTAGAAACTTAGTATTCCACCAACAGCCCCTTCTCCAAAACGCTTAAACGCCTCTGCCCAAGCCATGATGTTGATGCCAGGTATTGGTATGTAGATTCCGAGTCTGAATACGATAAGCACTGCTATTGTAAAGAATATCCTATCCCTTAGCTCCTTTATCTTGAAGGCATTTTGAAGTGCTTTCCACACTTAGATCACCTCAGCCTTGCCACCAGCCGATTCTATAACCTTCTTTGCTCGTTCGCTGAAAGCATGAGCTTTGACTATTAGGGGTTTGCTCAATTCGCCGTCACCAAGTATTTTTATCCCATCCTTGATCTTTTTCACTATTCCCATTTCCACCAAGCGCTGTGGTGTAACCTCTTCATTTGACGAAAATTTTTCCTCCAAGGTCTTGACGTTGACAATCGTGTACTCTTTGTGAGTAAAGCTCTTGAATCCAACCTTCGGTAATCTTCTGTGTAGAGGAGTCTGACCACCTTCAAGCCATAGATGAACTTTGCCAGAACCTCGTGCTTTTTGTCCTTTGTGTCCTCTACCAGATGTTTTTCCCAACCCAGATCCAATTCCTCTACCAACCCTTGTGGGCTTTTTTACAGCACCCGCTGTTGGCTTCAGATCTTCAAGCCTCATTGTCATGGTTACTCCTCCTTTTCCATCTCTTTTACTTTCACTAGATGCTTGATCTTTTCTATCATTCCTCTGATTTGAGGTGTATCTTCCTTGACAACTACATCGTGCAGTTTTCTCAATCCAAGTGCCTTTACTGTTTCGCGCTGATCAGGCTTGTAGCCTATCGGGCTCCTTACAAGTTCTATTTGAATCTTAGCCATTCTTACGACCTCCCTGGCCATACAGAACTTGACTAATTGAAACATCTCTCAACTTCGCCGCTTTTTCAGGGGGCACGAGGTTTCTAAGGGCTTTGATGGTTGCGATGGCAAGATTAGCAGAGTTGGATGACCCAAGGGATTTGGTCAAGGCATTTTGCACGCCGGCGAGTTCGAGGACTGCTCTTACAACGGCGCCTGCGATGATTCCCGTACCAGGTGCTGCTGGTCTTATTAAGACTTTTGATGCATCTTGTTTTCCTTCGGTCTCATGCGGTATTGTGTGTTTGTAGAGTGGTACCTCCACCATAGAGGATTTCGCAGCTGAAATTGCTTTTTTGATTGCGTCCGGAACTTCTCTTGCCTTTCCGAGTCCTATGCCTACTTTTCCTTTCCTGTTTCCCACAACCGCAAGAACTCTAAAGCTGAGTGTTTTTCCACCCTTGGTGACTTTTGCTGTTCTTCTTATTTCAACTATTCTTTCCTCAATTTCCGCTGATTCATGTCTTTCGATTTCTTCTTCGAGAATTTGCTCCATTTTCAACCACCCTCCTTAGAACTTCAAACCGGCTTCTCTTGCAGAGTCGGCAAGAGCTTTAACCCGACCATGAAACTTGAATCCTCCACGATCAAAGACAACTTGCGTGATACCTTTCGCAAGAGCTCTTTGGGCGATCAATTTTCCAACTTCCTTTGCCGCATCGATATTGTAGGTTTTATGAAGCTTACCAACCAGTTCTTTGTCCAATGTGGAAGCTGAAACAAGTGTATGCCCCACCGTGTCATCTATGATTTGAGCGTATATGTGTTTCTCGCTTCTGTAGACACATAATCTTGGTCTTTCTGCGGTACCGAAAATTTTCTTCCTGATACCTAAATGTCTCTTTCTTCTTTTGAGTCTTCTATCTTCCTTTTTGATCACATCTCACGCCTCCTTTATGCTTTCTTACCTTCTTTGCGTCTGATCACTTCGCCTTTGTACATGATACCTTTGCCTGTGTAGACATTTGGTTCTCTGACTTTTCTAATCTCAGCGGCGAACTGACCTACTTTTTGCTTATCGGCACCTTTAACTATTATCGATGTTGGTGTTGGAGTTTCCACAGAGATTCCCTCAGGTGCTTCCATAACAACCGGATGTGTATAGCCAACTTGAAGTGTGAGCTTTCTTCCTTGAGCCTGAGCTCTGTAACCAACACCGACGATTTCAAGTTGCTTTTCATATCCAGCTGTGACACCAACTATCATATTTCTTATGAGTGACCAGTAAGTTCCTTGGTGCATGCTCAAAGTTTTCCGCATGGAAGAACGTATCATTGCGTTTTCATTTTGCTTCACGTAAATTCTGCCTTGTTCGATCGATACAATGACAAAAGGCGAAAGAGTTTGCTCCAGGGTTCCCTTCGGCCCTTTAACCATAACCTTGTTATCTTTGAGTTCGACGTGTACGTTTGGTGGAATCAATATCGGTCTTCTGCCTAGCTTCGACATAGCGATTACCTCCTTACCAAACATAGGCTATGACTTCGCCACCTACTCCAAGAACACGAGCTTCTTTGTCGGTGACAATACCCTTCGAGGTTGTCAGTATTGCGATGCCTATTCCGTTTTTCACCTTTGGTATTTGGTCTTTTGCGACGTAAATTCTTCTACCTGGTTTGGAAACTCTGACTATTCCTTTGATAACTCTCTCTCGGTTCTTTCTTTGACCCTTGTATTTCAACTGTATTCTCAGGACACCTTGTTTGCCGTCTTCTATAAACTTGAAATCCTGGATAAATCCTTCTCGTTTGAGGATTTCACAGACTGCCTTTTTCATTTTGGAAGCCGGAACATCTACAAAATCTTTCATCGCTGCATTTGCGTTTCTGATTCGAGTTAGCATGTCAGCTATCGGGTCGCTCCACATTGCATTCCCTCCCTTTTACCAGCTAGCCTTTTTGACACCAGGGAGTTTTCCTTCCAGTGCCATTTTTCTAAAACAAACTCTGCACAGTCCGAATTCCCTAAAAACCGACTTTGGTCTTCCGCAAATCTTGCATCTTGTGTATTCTCTAACTTTGAATTTCTTTTCCTTTTTCCATCTCTCGATGATTCCTTTTCTTGGCATCATGTACCTCCTCTCATCGTTTGAAAGGCAGCCCGAGAAGTTCCAGCAATCTGCGTGCCTCTTCGTCGGTCTTGGCTGTTGTGACAATGACTATGTCCATTCCTTGAGCTCGAGGTGACTGATCTGGCGTAATCTCTGGAAAAACATACTGCTCAACTAACCCAAAGGTGTAATTTCCATGACCATCAAATGAGTTGGGATTCAAACCTCGAAAGTCTCTGACCTTGGGGAGTACTATGTTTGCAAGTTTGTATAGAAAGTTCCACATTCTGACTCCACGCAGGGTTACCTTCAAACCCACGTTCATACCCTTTCTGATCTTGAAGTTTGAGATGCTTTTCTTGGCTTTTGTTATAACTGGTTTCTGACCTGTTATAACTGCCAGTTCCTGAAGATGCTTGTTCAACAAATCCGGATTCCTTGCTCCTTCTCCTACACCCATGTTTATAACTATTTTTTCGATTTTTGGGACTTGGTGAATATTCTTATAGTTGAATTCTTTTTTCAACCCAGGTACCACTTCGTTCAAATATTTCTCTTTTAGAGGAACATAGTTAGCGTTCATTTTTGGATTCCTCCTCACGCTTTGTCAATTATTTCACCGCATTTTTTGCATACTCTCACTTTTCTTCCATCCTCCAAGAACTTCATACCTACACGCGTCGCTTTATCGCAGCTCGGGCAAACTAACATTACCTTTGAAGCATAAATTGGTGCTTCCCTTTCGATAATTCCACCTTCGCGAAGTTGTGGTATAGGCCTTTGGTGCTTTTTCACGATGTTTACACCTTGAACTATAACCTTGCCATCTTTTGGAAAGACAGCTAGTATTTTCCCACGCTTACCTTTGTCTTTACCTGAAATAACCTGCACAAGATCGTCCCTTTTTATCCTCATACTCTTACCACCTTCCAGATATCACAGCACCTCTGGTGCCAGGGAAACTATCTTCATATAACCCTTTTCTCGTATCTCGCGAGCAACTGGTCCGAACACTCGGGTACCTCTTGGCTCGTTGAATTTATCAAGCAGGACTGCGGCGTTATCATCGAATCTTATGTATGTGCCATCCGGTCTTTTTATGGGCTTTTTTGTGCGAACGATAACCGCTCTTACGACTTCTCCCTTTTTGATCCCGGTGTTTGGTATGACATCTCTCACAGAACAAACAACAATATCTCCAACCGTTCCGTACTTTTTGTGAAAGCCACCCATGATATGAATAACACGAAGTTTTTTAGCACCTGAGTTGTCAGCAACGTTCAAGTAAGATTCCTTCTGTATCATATGCTTTCACTCTCCTCGGGTATCACAGTTGGCAGTTCAGTTTCGTGCTCAAGAATTCTGACCAATCTCCATCTCTTTGTTTTGCTCAATGGTCGGCATTCCTCAATCTCGACAACGTCTCCTTCCTTACTTTGGCTGAACTCATCGTGTACATGGTATTTTTTGGACTTTTCAATTGTTTTTCCATACTTTGGGTGTTGGAACCTCCTTGTTACTCTGACGATCACTGTCTTTTCCATTTTATCGCTGACAACAACACCGATCAGTCTCCTTTTTGCCATGCTTTTTACCTCCTTATTCCGAGTTCTCTTTCTCGAAGCACTGTTTTGATCCTTGCTATATCGCGTTTAACTTCTTTCAGAAGGGAAGTATTTCTCAGCTGACCCATTGCGTGTTGGAACCGTAATTCCATGAACTGCTTCTTTTTCTCTTCCAGTAACCTTTTCAGCTCTTCATCTGTGTAATTTCTCAATTCTGTCGTCTTCATGCTGGTTCACCCCCGAATGAGGCTCTAGGAACCACCTTGGTGGGGATAGGTAGTTTCGCAGCAGCATACTCAAGAGCTTCTTTAGCCGTTTGTTCATCCACGCCTGCCACTTCAAAGATGATCTTCCCAGGTTTCACGACGCTAACCCATCCCTCAACGTTTCCCTTACCTTTACCTTGTCTGCTTTCTGCGGGTTTCTTCGTGTAAGGTTTGTCTGGGAAGACTCTGATCCAAACCTTTCCGGACTTTTTCAAAACACGCATGATCGCAATTCTTCCAGCTTCTATTTGCTGTGAAGTAAGCCAGGCAGGTGCAAGGGCCTTCAGACCCCATTCACCAAATACGACTGTGGTCCCGCCTTTAGCTTCTCCGCACATTCTTCCACGCTGCTGTTTTCTGTATTTAACTCTTTTTGGCATCAACATGGTTTAAGACCTCCTTCAAATCTCTGTGTCACCTTTGTAGATCCAGACTTTTATTCCAATTGTTCCGTACTTTGTCTTGGCGATTGCAGTGCCATAATCGATAATCGCCCGAACTTTTTGTAAAGGCAAACGTCCACTGAGGTACCATTCTCTGCGTGCTATTTCGGCTCCAGCAAGTCTACCGGATACCATAACCTTTACACCTAATGCACCTTTTCTCAGGGCGTCGCTGATGGCTCTCTTCATGGCTCTTTTGTAAGAAGCTCTCTTTTCAATTCTTCCCGCTATAGCTTCGGCAACAAGTCTTGCATCAGTCTCGGGCGTTTTGACTTCTTCCACATTGATCATAACACGTCTGTTCAGCGTCTTTTCAAGATCCTCTCTCAGTTTGCCAATCTCTGCTCCTTTTTTTCCAATTATCATCCCCGGTCTTGCTGTTTTTATTGTGATCGTAACAGCTTCATTACCTGGTCTCTCAATAAACACTTCACTGATCCCAGCCTGACTATAGACACTTCTGACGATATTTCTTATCTTCTCATCTTCTTCGAGCCAGTTGTAGTAGTCTTTTTCGTTAAACCATCTTGCTTGCCAATCCGTGCTTACGCCTAGTCTAAATCCTCTTGGATGTACTTTCTGACCCACCGAATCACCTCTCCAAACCATCTTTTATTTTGTTCCAAGTTTCACGGTTATGTGACACATACGCTTTTGAATTATATCAGCTCTTCCTCTTCCGCGGTACCATATTCGTTTCATTCGTGGTCCGTCGTTGACCGCACAGTACGTAACGTAGGGGGAACTGATGTCCAATTTGGCGTTGTTTTCGGCATTCGCAATAGCGGATCTCAGAACACCTTCAACTAAACGTGCGGCTTTCCTTGGTGACATCTCCAGGATCTGCAAAGCTTCAGCCACTGACTTTCCCCTTATGGCGTTTACCACACTTCTGACCTTTCTTGGGGATGATCTTAGATATTTGCCTGTTGCACTGATTTCAGCTTGATTAGCTTTTTCTTCCTCTTGCCGTTTTTGAACTGATCTTTTTGGTCTCTTCTTATCTGCTTCAGTGGGCATCGCTTCGTCCCTCCCTATTTGACTTGTCCTTTTGTTGCCGCCTTTTTCTCTGCATGACCACCAAATCTCCTGGTAGGTGCGAATTCTCCGAGTCTATGTCCAACCATGTTCTCGGTGATGTACACAGGAATGTGCTTTAAACCGTTGTGAACCGCTATTGTGTGTCCAACCATTTCTGGTACTATTGTGGACGCTCTACTCCAAGTCTTTATAATCTTCTTTTCTCCAGTTTCGTTCAGCATTCTTATTTTTTTCAAGAGCTTGGGGTCTACATAAGGGCCTTTTTTCTTAGATCTCGACATTTTTGTTCACACCTCCTCATGCTTCGTTGCGTCTTCTGACTATGAATCTATCTGATGATCTCTTACCGCGTCTGGTCTTGTAACCCTTTGTCGGTATACCCCATGGAGTGACTGGGTGTTGACCTTTTCCTCTACCTTCTCCACCACCCATTGGGTGATCCACTGGGTTCATGACCATAGCTCTGACGTGTGGCCTTCGACCTTTCCATCTGACTCTTCCAGCCTTGCCATCAACCTCATTCTTGTGGTCTTCGTTACCAACAACACCTATCGTCGCATAGCATTTGATGTGGATTTTTCTTAACTCACCGGAAGGCATCCTCAACAGTGCGTAATCGCCTTCTTTAGCCATCAGCTGACAATAAGTGCCCGCCGATCTGGCTATTTTGCCTCCAGAACCTGGTCGAAACTCCACGTTGTGAATAAGAGTACCAAGTGGTATCTTCTCCAGAGGCAGAGCGTTACCAGGTCTGATTTCAGCGTCTGGTCCACTCGTCACAACGTCACCGACTTTGAGACCGTTGGGCGCGAGAATGTAACGGCGTTCGCCGTCAGCGTAAAGTAGGAGCGCAATCCTGGCTGTTCTGTTTGGATCGTACTCTATAGCTTCCACTTTGGCTGGAATGTTAATCTTGTCGCGTTTGAAATCTATAATACGATACATTCTCTTGTGACCGCCGCCCCTGAATCTAACTGTTATGCGACCGTTGTGGTTTCTTCCGCCAGTTTTCTTCAAAGGTACAATCAACGATTTTTCCGGTTCGGTCTTGGTTATCTCGGAAAAATCGGGTATTAACATGAATCTCCTGCCTGGTGTTATTGGTTTGAACTTCTTGAGGCCCATATTCATTCACCTCACTCATTGCTGACCTTCGAGTTCCTTGATTGTGTGGCCTTCTACCAAGGTGACTACCGCCTTCTTCCAAGACTTTGTCTTACCTTCGAATATGCCTCTGCGTTTTGGCTTAGGCTTTACGATAGAGATGTTCACATCCTTCACCTTGACGTTGAAAACGGTTTCCACAGCTTGCTTTACAGCGTTCTTATTTGCAAAAGGGTGAACTTCGAAAACGTATTGATTGTCCGCTCTTAGTCTTGTGCTCTTTTCTGTGATAATGGGTCTCACAAGAACATCATACGCTGTTAATTTATCGGATTTCATCTGAGCACCTCCTCGATTTTTGCTATGACGTCTCTTGTTAGGACAAGCTTATCGTGGTTCATTATGTCATAAACATTCAATCCGTCTATACGAACAGCATTCTCAGATTCTACGCCGGGATTGTCTGCGATGATTACCTTAACCTTTTCAAGATTGTGGGCCGACAATTTCACGTTTTCATACTCTGATTTTTTCCACGGCAACACGAAAAGGACCTTTTGCTCGTTCAAATGCAGATTTGTGATCAGATTGAGCATTTCTTTAGTTGACGGTTTTTCAAATCTTATATCATCAATGACTATCAGATTTCCCTCTTTAAACCTCTGAGAAAGAGCGGATTTTAGCGCAAGTTTTTTCATCTTCTTAGGAAGTTTCTTGCTCCAGTCTCGCGGTTTTGGACCATGCGTAATTCCACCGTGACGCCAAATAGGAGATCTAATTGATCCATGACGGGCCCTACCAGTGTGCTTTTGAGGCCAAGGTTTTTTTCCTCCTCCACTGACTTCTCCACGTGTCTTGGTACTAGCTGTTCCTGCTCTTCTCAGGGATAGCTGGTAATCTACATACCTCCACATTACATCATAATTTGGATCGATGTTGAAAATCTCATCACTCAACTCTTGCGTACCGATCCTTTGTCCTTTGGTGTTGTACAAATCGGTCACGGCCATATGTTATTCCTCCCTACAAGTCAAAGTCGGACTTTCTTGGGGTTTTTGATGATCACCAAACTACCCCTTGCTCCTGGTACAGATCCCTTTATCACAAGCAGATTGTTTTCTAGATCCACTTTAACGACCTCAAGGTTATGTATCGTAACTCGCTCGTTTCCATACCTTCCAGGCATCTTCTTTCCCTTGAAAATCTTTGCCGGCTCCGTATGTTGTCCAAGTGATCCAAGTTCTCTGTGAAATTTGGAACCGTGTGACCTAGGTCCTCCGGAAAATCCCCAACGTTTTACGGCACCGGTGAATCCTCTACCTTTTGTCCATCCAACGATGTCCACTTTTTCGCCTTCTTGGAATATATTAACCTTCAACTCCTGTCCGATTTCAAATTGATTCACTTCTTCATCGCTATCCAGCCGCATTTCCCTTAGGAATCGAAGAGGCTTCAACTGAACCTTATTGAAATGCCCAGCCAACGGCTTGTTGACCTTGCGCACGGGATTGAACCCTATTTGAATAGCCGAATAACCATCGGTAGCATTGGTTTTCTTCTGAACCACATAGCATGGTCCAGCCATGATCACTGTAACCGGAATAGACACGTTATCTTTAAACAACCTTGTCATGCCAATTTTCTTTCCTAAAAGCATCTTCGTCATGGACTCACACCTCCGATTTCAGAGTTTGATTTCTACGTCGACGCCTGCTGGAAGATTTATTTTCATTAATGCATCAATCGTTTTCGGAGAAGGGTCAATTATGTCAATAAGTCTCTTGTGAACACATTTTTCGAACTGTTCTCTCGAGTCCTTGTGTTTATGTGGGGACCTCAACACGACGTACAAAGATCTCTCAGTCGGCAAAGGAACCGGTCCGGATATCTTGGCATTTGTTGATTTCGCGACTTCCACTATCTTCTTTGCCGACTCATCTAAGACTTCATGATCGTAGGCTCTAAGCTTTATTCTGATTCTCTGTCCAGGCATAGGTTTTGCTCCCTCCTTTTGATAAAGCCAATATACGGGGAGCAAAGCTCCCCGAAGTATTTTTGTTTATTCTATAATCTCTGCGACAACTCCTGCTCCCACTGTTCTTCCGCCTTCGCGTATTGCAAAGCGCATACCTTTCTCAATTGCAACCGGGTAGATTAGCTTGATCGTGAGTATGGCATTATCACCTGGCATGACCATTTCTGCGTTGTTTCCGAGTTCGACGATTTCTCCTGTTACGTCTGCTGTTCTGATGTAGAACTGTGGTCTGTAACCTTTCATGAACGGTGTATGGCGTCCACCTTCTTCTTTTTTCAACACATAGACGTTGGCTTTGAAAGTTGTGTGCGGCGTAATTGATCCGGGCGCAGCTATAACCTGTCCGCGGAAGACTTCATCTTTGTCAATACCTCTGAGAAGGCATCCAACGTTGTCTCCAGCCAGACCTTCTTCGAGTTCTTTTCTGAACATTTCAACACTTGTCACAACTGTTTTCTTCTTTTCAAAGCTCAATCCGATAATCTCTACTTCGTCACCCGGTTTGACCCTGCCACGCTCAATTCGTCCAGTGACAACCGTTCCGCGACCAGTTATCGAGAACACGTCTTCGACAGGCATCAGGAACGGCTTGTCGACCTCTCGTATCGGTTCTGGAATGTAGTTGTCCAGCGCATCCAAGAGTTCCTGAATAGCCTTAAAGGCAGTATCATTTGGATCATTAGCCTGCATTGCGAGCAGTGCAGAACCTCTGATAACTGGAACTTCGTCCCCAGGGAACTGGTATTTTGTCAACAGTTCTCTGACTTCCATTTCAACCAGATCAACCAATTCTTGGTCATCAACGGCGTCCACTTTGTTCAAAAAGACAACCATAGCAGGGACGTTGACCTGTCTTGCCAACAGAACATGTTCTCTTGTTTGTGGCATAGGACCATCAGTTGCGGCAACAACTAGAATTGCTCCATCCATCTGTGCAGCACCGGTGATCATGTTCTTTATGTAGTCCGCGTGACCTGGACAGTCAATGTGTGCATAGTGTCTCTTTTCAGTTTGGTACTCAACATGCGTGATGTTGATCGTGATGCCTCTGGCTTTTTCTTCTGGTGCCTTATCGATTTGATCGTAAGGCGTGTACTGTGCCAATCCTTTGTAGGAAAGATATTTTGTTATTGCCGCTGTGAGTGTCGTCTTACCGTGGTCGATGTGACCAATTGTACCGACGTTGACATGAGGTTTTGTCCTAACAAATTTTTCCTTTGCCATCAATACTCCCTCCTTCTAAATTCAGACGGCTTTCAATACCTTCTCCAAAATTTTCTCCGGCATTTCTTGATAATGTGAGAACTGCACTACATGCCCTGCCCTACCTTGACTCAAAGAACGCAAAGTGGTTGCATAACCAAACAATTCGGATAAAGGAGCTATGGCTCTGATCACACGCAGATTTCCACGACTTTCAAGTGCGACAATTTGTGCTCTCCTCGAATTCAGATCAGCTATTATTCCTCCTACATACTCTTCTGGAGTGACTACTTCTACTTTCATCACAGGTTCCAGGAGTACGGGGTCGCACTCTTTTATCGCATTTTTGAAAGCCAATCCTGCGGCAATTTTGAAAGCTATTTCAGATGAATCTACTTCATGATAGGACCCATCGAGGAGAATAGCCCTCACACCAACCATGGGATATCCTGCTATAACACCGGTGGCCATGGCTTCTTTAACCCCTTCTTCGATTGCGGGTATATATTCTTTTGGTATCACACCGCCAACAGTCTTGTCCACAAATTCAAAAGTCTTGTTGTCCGTCAACGGGAGAGGCTCAAATCTCATTATCACGTGACCATACTGGCCTCTGCCACCAGTTTGCCGTATGTATTTTCCTTCTGCTACCGCAATTCGACGAATGGTCTCTCGGTAGGCAACTTGTGGCCTTCCAACCCTGACATTCACGTTGAATTCTCTCTTGATTCTGTCTGTAACAATTTCCAGGTGGAGTTCTCCCATTCCGGAGAGAATCATCTGACCACTTTCTTTATCAACGGTTACGCGAAGTGTCGGATCTTCTTCCGCAAGGGCATTTATTGCCTTAACCATCTTTTCCTCATCGTCTCGTGTCATTGGCTCGACGGCAATCGAAATGACGGGTTCAGGAAAGTCTATTTTCTCGAGCAGGACAGCCTCCTGACCAGTGCAAAGGGTATCTCCTGTGGAAGTGCTCTTAAGGCCGACTATGCCAACTATGTCACCTGCTCGAACCATATCTACATCCTCACGTTTGTCAGCGTGCATGAAAACCAATCTTGAAACTCGTTCTCGAACATTCTTAGTTGAATTGTACACGTAACTTCCCTTTTCCAATTTCCCCGAATAGACACGTATGTATGTCAATTTGCCGACATATGGATCAGTTTGTATCTTAAACGCAAGACCAACAAAATCGTGTTCAACATGGGGAGGTACTTCTATTTCTCTCCCGTCAACAGTGAATCCCCTTGCAGGAGGTATATCCAAGGGTGATGGCAAGAATTCTACAACGGCATCGAGCAATGTTTGAATACCCTTGTTTCTTGCCGCTGCACCGCACAAAACTGGGACCACCTTGTTCTTAATGGTCAGCTTCCGTAAAGCATATCTGATCTTCTCCTCTGGTATTTCATCTTGGTTCAGATAAAGTTCTAAGATTTCATCGTCTTCCTCGGCAAGAGCAGAAATCATTTCCTCGCGCATTTCCTCTGCTTTGTCGAGTAACTGCTGCGGAATATCCTTTTCAACAAGTACTGTTCCATCTTCAGATTCCCAGTAGATAGTTTTCATCCTGATCAAGTCTACTACCCCAACAAAATCCTTCTCCGAACCGATAGGCATTTGAATAGGAACAGGTTTTGTGTGAAGCCTTTCCACCATACTCTTCACAGACATCTGAAAATCAGCACCAACTTTGTCCATTTTGTTCATGAAGGCTATACGTGGTACACCGTATTTGTTTGCCTGTCTCCAAACAGTCTCAGTTTGTGGTTCAACGCCAGCAGTTGCGTCGAATACAGCTATTGCTCCATCCAAGACTCTTAAGGCTCTTTCGACTTCTATGGTAAAATCCACGTGGCCGGGCGTATCTATAATGTTGATACGATAGCCCTTCCAAAAACAAGTGGTAGCTGCGGCGGTTATGGTTATTCCTCGCTCTTTTTCCTGTTCCATCCAATCCATTGTCGCGGTACCATCGTCAACACTGCCAAGCACGTGCTTCCTACCGGTATAGTACAGTATACGCTCGGTAGTCGTCGTTTTACCGGCGTCTATGTGTGCCATTATTCCTATATTTCGTAACTTCTCAAGAGGTAAATACAATTTCTCTGTATCCAACATAGTTGATTCCTTTCACCACCGCAGATGTGCAAACGCTCTGTTTGCCTCCGCCATCTTATGAACATCTTCCTTCTTCTTGACGGCAGCACCAGTGCCTTGATAGGCAGCCATAATCTCGTCGCCTATTTTCAGATACATAGGTTTCCCCTTCTTTGCTCTCGCCGCTTGAGCTATCCATCTCAGAGCCAAGGAAGTTGCACGAGGTTCTTGAACCTCAACAGGCACTTGGTATGTTGCGCCACCAACGCGCCTTGGTCGCACCTCCAGAACGGGTTTGACATTCTGCACAGCCTGTTGGAAAACTTCTAAAGGATCCTTTCCGAGCTTCTCTTTAATGTATTCGAACGCATTGTATACTATTTTTTGAGCAGCTGTCTTCTTGCCGTCCCACATGATTCTGTTTATCAGTTTTGCAACCAAGACATCTCCGTAAACAGGGTCAGGAGATACTTTTCTAACTTCTGCTCGTCTTCGTCTCACAAAGTAATCCTCCCTTCTTCATTTCTTTGGTCTCTTGGCACCATATCTGCTGCGAGATTGTTTTCTGTTCTCGACCCCAGCCGCATCAAGTGTTCCTCTGATAACTTTGTACCTCACACCTGGTAGGTCCTTCACCCTTCCTCCTCTGACAAGAACCACAGAATGTTCTTGCAAATTGTGGCCTATACCAGGTATGTAAGCAGTTACTTCGATTCCATTTGACAGTCTCACTCTTGCTATTTTTCTCAAGGCAGAGTTCGGTTTTTTTGGTGTCATCGTCGTGACACGAATGCAAACGCCTCTCTTCTGCGGGTTAGCCTCAAGAGCGGGAGATTTGGATTTTTCAATTTTTTCGGCTCTTCCATGTCTTACCAACTGGTTTATAGTCGGCATCTGAATCCTCCCTTCAGATATATGCCAAAGGTTGATTTTATTACAACTAAACTATCCTGTCAACAGAAAAAACATAAGGCAAAAACCCAAGCTTTGCCTGCTGCTTTGTTGTTAGCTTTTCATAGGTCTGAGCACCATTGTGTTAACACTGCGAATCTTATTATACAATGAGTGTTCTTGGGTTTAGCAACAAACATTTGAAATTACCATGACAAATATTAACAGACCAATCACTCGGAAAAAATATGTGAAACTCCATACTTTTTTCATTTTATATCACATTTTAAGTTGATGAACTATAAATTTTGAAAAATTGGTATAATTACAAAAAGGAGTGGTGACTGTGGAACACAGTTTCGCGATAGTTGGGGAAGCCGGACAAGGTATTCAATTTGTCGAAACGTTGGTTCCATTGATTGCCAAAAGATCTGGTTTACACGTCTTTTCTTACAAGGAGTACATGTCCAGAATCAGGGGTGGCAGCAATTCGACTTTTATCAGAGTATCGGACGAAAGCGTGAAGGCTTTCAGATCAGTTGTCGATTTTGTTTTTGTTCTCTCCGATCCTAACAAGCATATTCCCAGGATAAAAAGTCTTTACAAGGGTTTCAAAGGGCTTTTTGTTGATACATCGTATGTTCCTTTGATGCGGGGGAATGACATAGTTGGACTACCCATGCTTGAATACGCGCTCAAAGCCGGTAACAGGGTGTTTCAAAACACGGTTGTCCTTGGAACAATTTCTTCTATGCTTGGCGTGTCAAAAGAAATTGCCGAAGCTGTTTTGCGCGAGAGGCTTGTTGGGAAAGACGAAAAGATACTGAATGGGAATTTGAAGGCTTTGGAGTTTGGGTACGAGCTTGGTGATGAGTTAAGAACAAAATTCAGTCTGAGGAACCTTGAACAAAGAGAGTCGGTGAAATCTAATTTGCTCTTGTCCGGCTTTGAAGGTGTTGCTCTTGGAGCTCTTTGTGCTGACTGCAATTTCATTGCGTCTTACCCCATGTCACCTTCTACACCAGTTTTAACGGCTTTGGCTGAATATTCCAAGGAATTTGACATTGTCGTTGAACAAGCTGAAGATGAAATTGCGGCGATAAACATGGCCCTGGGGGCTTGGTATGCGGGTGCAAGGGCAATGGTAACCACCTCTGGTGGGGGATTTGCACTCATGGTTGAGGCACTCAGCTTGGCTGGAATCATTGAGAGTCCGTTGGTTGTTCACTTGGCTCAGAGGCCAGGACCAGCAACAGGTCTTCCGACAAGAACCGAACAAGGCGATCTCCTCTTTGCGGTCTTTTCTGGTCACGGTGAATTTCCAAGGGTTGTCTATGCGCCAGGAGATATTGAAGAAGCCTTTATGCTGACTCACAGAGCTTTTGAAGTTGCGGATAAATATCAGATGCCAGTTCTGGTGCTTACAGATCAGTATCTAATCGATTCGATCTACGACTTGCAGCATTTGCCGAGGTTCGGCGAACCGGTCAACCAGTTTGTGAAAACCAATGAAGATTACAGAAGGTACCAGTTAACGGCTTCCGGTATCTCTCCAAGGGGAATCCCAGGTTATGGTGAGGGTTTTGTCTGTGTCGACAGTGATGAGCACGATGAATTCGGAAGGATTACGGAGGATTTTGAAACACGCAGATTGATGGTGCAAAAAAGATGGAACAAACTAGGAGGCTTTCTCGATCATATTCCTCCGAAGCTCTATGGTCCAAGCAACTACAGGTATCTTTGCGTCTGCTTTGGTTCCACAAAACACATAGCGCTTGAAGCTGCAAAGCAATTCGAAGATATGGCAGTGCTCCATTTTACACAGATCTTTCCATTCCCTCGCGAATTTTCTGAATACGCACGAAAAGCGGAGAAGATCATCGTAGTCGAAGGGAATTTCACAGGTCAACTTTCAAGACTGATTAAACAAGAGACATGCTTTGGTAAATTTGAAGTTTACACAAAATTCAATGGATTACCCTTCTGTGTGGAGGAACTTGTTGAGACATTCAAAAGGACTTTTAGGGGGTCGACAACATGAAATACGACGTGAAAGGTGTGGATATAGCTTGGTGCCCAGGATGTGGAAATTACTCCATTCACAACATTCTCAAAAAAGCTCTTGAGGAGTTAGCAATTGATCCAGCCAACCTCGTGATGGTTTCCGGTATTGGCCAAGCTGCGAAAGCTCCGCAATATTTGAAATGCAATTATTTTAACGGTTTACATGGTAGGAGCTTACCAGTGGCAACGGCAATAAAAGCTTGTAACCCTCAACTCACGGTGATAGTGGAGAGTGGCGATGGATGTATGTATGGGGAAGGCGGAAATCATTTCATACATGCGATCAGGAGAAATCCCGATATAACCGTGCTTGTCCACAACAACATGGTATACGGTTTGACAAAAGGTCAAGCTTCGCCAACCAGTCTGAAGGGCTTTACCACACCTGTGCAGACTTTTGGATCAATGTTGGAACCGTTTAACCCACTCGCAGTGGCAATCGCCCTTAGGGTTTCATTCGTTGCAAGGGTTTTTTGTGGAGACTTCGAGCAGACAAAGGAAATAATCAAAGCCGCCATCAAGCACAAAGGGTTTTCATTGGTGGACATTTTTCAACCCTGCGTGACTTTCAACAAGTTGAATACCTATGAGTGGTTCAAGAAAAACACCTTTTATCTTGACAATCACGATCCCAAAGATATTGTCAAAGCGTTTGAAAACGCCATGCGAAAGGATCCATATCCACTTGGGATTTTCTATGTTGAGGAAAAGTCAACTTTCGAGGATCTTCAACCGGTGTACAGTAGATCAAAACAGCCATTGTTCATGAGAAAGCATGGTAGGGAAAAAGTATTTGAATTCATCGAAAGGAAAAGGAGGTAGTATCTGTGAATTTAGGGGATCTTGTTCCGAATTTTTCCTTGAAGGATCAAGAAGGTCAATTTGTTGAACTGTCGAATTTCAAAGGGAAAAAGGTTTTGCTGTCGTTTCATCCGTTGGCTTGGACGAGTGTGTGTGCAAAACAAATGCTTTCTTTGGAGCAGAGATTCGAGGAATTTGCGAAGCTCAACATTGTTCCACTTGGTTTAAGTGTTGATCCCGTGCCGAGCAAGAAAGCATGGGCTGAGAATCTAGGTATATCCAAGTTAAGGCTGTTGTCAGATTTCTGGCCACATGGGCATGTGGCTAAAATGCTTGGAATATTCAGAGAAAAGGATGGCTTTTCAGAAAGAGCGAACATTTTAATTGATGAGCTGGGAAAGGTTATTTTCTTTAAGGTCTATCCAATAAGGGAACTCCCAGATTTGGAGGAAATATTCGAATTGCTCAAAGAAAGATGAAGAATATTTTCGATACGATTTTCAAGGCCGTTCAAACCATTGTCGGGATGGACTTAAAGTCTTTATTGCCTCTTCTTTCCGAAATTCTTGGGAGGAGCAGACTGTACAAGGATGACGACTTCATGTCGAGAAGAATTTGATCTTCGAAAAGCTTTGGTTGCAGTGAGAATCTCTCGCCATTCCTTTGACATCGTTCGATGATCTTCTTGTAATTTGCGCTGTTCGAAATAACAGGTAAACTTGATTTCTTCTTGATGATCGAGAGAATTTCCCTGCCCTTCTTTGTAAATCCGAGAACTCTCAAGTACTGAGGCCCGTGTTGATTGCAGGATTCTAAGAAATCCTGGGTGATATCGAACAATGCGTACAGTGAAAGCCGTCTTATCTTGCTGAGTGTAAAACGCTTTGACTTCACGCAGTCGAAAAGCTCTTTGAGATTCGTAACTCTATGCGAACAATCAAGAAAGCGTTTTTCTATACCTTCGTTAAACCCATACAGCTTGGATAAATATTGCCTATCTGAGAGTCGAAATTTCGCGAGAATCAATCTTTCCAAATCTTCCATAGCCACTGGTCCTCTACCTTCGTTGAGCTCTCTGCTAAGTATCCTCAAGCTTGTTTGCGGCACAGCTTGGGCGACCTTGTCCCAGTTACCACTCAGTATCTGTTTTCGAATAGCCGTTGCGCTGGAGAACTTCCCCTTAAAGTCTTCATCTTTGTCCTCTGCACCTATCCTTTTTACGGTATGAAATTTCACATTGTACTGTAGTTCCATGGCTGAACGAATATATTCCAACCCAAGAATATCGTTTGACTTTTCAATCTTTGAAACTTCATCTGGATTCAGCTCCCTGGAAATCTCAAAATACCTCTTTAAGGCATTCTTACGGGCGTTTGGAAAGGAATGCCCCTTTTTTAATTCTTCACGCATTAACTTCGGAAAAGGATCAGGCTGGTTTATCAGGACATTGGCTACTTTTCCAAGAAAGTCAAGATCACCTGATTCGCTGCCGAATACGACGTTGGTAACTACCCCTGTGGCTTTCAATGACCATATAGCGCCTTTTGCGAAACCTCCCGCGTCTTGGGTTGCGAAAACAAAAGGCAGTTCAAAAACAACATCAATGCCGTTAAGTAATGCTATTTCAGTTCTGGCAAACTTATCTATAATCGCAGGTTCCCCACGCTGACAGAAATTTCCACTCATAACTGCGATTGTAAAATCTGGTTTGACCATCTCCTGTGCTTTAGCAAGATGATAGGCATGCCCATTGTGAAAGGGATTGTATTCAACCACCAATCCCAGAACCTTCACCTTTTCTTTCTCCCTTCTTTCCACAGTGAAAAGCAAAGTGTGAAAATAAACAAAGTGAAGATGGCAAAACCAATGGAGAAAATTTTCACTGCTCTGACATTGGCATGAGTACCAAGTATTTCTATTCCAATCCATGCCAAGCCAGTGACAACCATCCTCATCATTTGAACGAAAAGTGAAAAACCAGCGGAGACGGTTGCTACCGACAGAAACAATATTCCCCTCTCGTCAGAACTCTTTTCGAGAGTGTAAAAAGAAAGACATATCCCCGTGCTAAGCGTAAAAATTGCGACCAGGAAGAACCATCTCGATGAGCCAATCGAAACATCTAAAATTTCCCTCACAGAAGGCAACAAGTATTGCAGCACAGCATAACCAAGTAGAAACATCACTCCCATCGTTGCAATAACTACAGCCAAGAAAAGTATGAGATACAAAGATGCCTTCATATGCACTCACCTCGAACTTTCGCCAGTATTTCCAAAGCCAATTTTTTGCTGCCAATGACTGCGGCAATCTCCTCTGCGGTGGCTTTTGCCATATTCTCGATTGAACCGTAACGTAACAACAAAGCCTTCTTTCTCTTCGGTCCGATTCCTTTCACCTCGTTGAGAACACTTTGCTCGATATTCTTGAGCCTCAATCTGGTGTGAAAAGTGTTCGCAAATCTGTGCGCCTCGTCCCTAATTTTGACCAGAGTTCTCAGTATCGGGTTGTCCAATGGCAAGCGAAGCTCTCCTTTTGGGGTGCAAACAACTTCCTCTTTCTTTGCGAGCCCGACAACATCACAGTTTTTATGGATGTCATGAAGCCCGCTTTTTACAGCTTTCACTTGCTCCATGCCACCGTCGACAAAAATGAGGTCAGGTAAAGGATGCTTAGAATATCTTCTGATGACAAGTTCTCTCAGTATGCCAAGATCATCGATGGAACGTGTATCAAACTTGTAGTGTCTGTACTCCTTTTTTTCGGCTTGGCCTTTCACGAACACCACAACGGAAGCCACTGTGAATTCTCCGTGAAGATGTGAAACATCAAAACCCTCTATCCTCTCCGGTATTTTAGAAAGTCCAAGAATCTTGCTCATTGACTCAAGTGACTTGAAGGTGAGTTGAACGCTCTCATATCCTTCCTGAGCATTGATGATGGCTTTTTTCAATAAACCTGATTCAACCTCGTCTTTTGGTACTCTCGAGTTTAGAATCCCACCAACATCTACAGCCTTTCTTGCAACTATTTCCGGTGGCGCTTCATTCCTGTTGACCATATAGAAGTTGAACAAAAATTCTTTGAGATCTCCTTCCATTTCGTAGGTCAGCTTGCCTATCAAATGTCCTCCGCGTACTCTGAGAACAACAAAGAAATTCTTCCACTGTCCTATTACATCCAAATTTCTCCACAACTCGACCACTACTTCTTGCTTTTGCATCACTTTCTCAAATTTCAACAACAAGTCCCTATATTTTGCGGCGTTTTCAAAATCGAGCATATCAGCGTGAATTTTCATCTTTCTCTGAAGAGCCTCAATTGTCGATCGCATGTCACCTTTAAGGAAATTCTTTAGCGGTTCTATGCACTTTTCCATGTATTTCCTTTCATCGATGTTCCCAATGCAAGGGGCTTCGCATCGGTGAAGATAGTACTCGGTGCAAGGTTTCTGATAACTCCTGGTCAAATCCTTCTCGCATGTTCTGAACTTGTAAACTTGTTGCAGAAAATCCACAAGTCCTCTAACGAAGGCTACATCTGTGTACGGACCAAAGTACTCAGCGTTGTCACGCCTGATTCTCGTAACCTTAACTGCAGGGAATTTCTCCAATGTAATCTCAATATATGGATAGTGTTGCGAGTCTTTGAGCATGACGTTGTATTTGGGCTTGTATTGGTAGATCAAACTTGCCTCCAGCAAAAGAGCCTCTCGTTCGTTTTCCACTATTGTGAAGTCCAGATCAACAGCTTCACTGATCATTTGCTGCGTCTTTCTATTTGTCTTTGCAGCCTTGGAAAAGTAGCTTGACAACCTCTTTCTTAGATTCTTGGCTTTTCCAATGTACAAATACTCACCACTTGTTCCGTAAAAAATGTAAACACCAGGTAAATTAGGTGCTCTATGCGCTTTGTCCTTGATGGACAATCGATCATTACCTCCCCAAGCAAATTGTACCTCATCTGAGCTCGTTAGCATATAGCGTTCAGAAGTCTTGACTTTGATCCCTTACAATGATATTATTGAGAATGAATCTCAATAAGATTGAAAATCATTCTCAGTAGGGAGCTGGGCATATGACCCTGGATGAACTTCCTGTCGGTTCATACGGCAAGATCTTGGAGATTTCAGATCACCCAATAGCAGCTAGGTTAGTTTCAATGGGATTTGTACCAGGAGCTTTAATTCGAGCTGTAAGTGAGGCCCCATTTGGGGATCCACGCACGTACCTGGTTAAAGACAAACTCATAACCCTGCGGAATTTCGATGCCAAACTCGTAAAAATTGAAATCACGGAAGAGTACGTTCCGCTATCGCACGCCGTGCCTGGAGACTATGAGATCATCAGTGTTCTTACCGGACCAGGCTTAAAAAAACGTCTTTCGAGGATAGGCTTGGAAGAAGGAAAACGCTTAAGTGTAACGAAGAATCTCCAGTTTCTGAAAGATGGTGGCAGAGAAATCAAGTTGGGTAAGGGGATTGCTAGACGCATTCTGGTAAGGAGGATAGAAAAGTGAGCATCAAAGTTGCTCTGTGCGGAAATCCAAATGTGGGGAAGACGAGTTTGTTCAATGCACTCACAGGATTGAGACAGTATGTTGCCAATTGGGCTGGCGTCACCGTCGAGGTCAAAAAAGGCGTCAGAGACCACAATGGCCTTCAAATAGAGTTTGTAGATCTTCCCGGTACTTACAGTTTGGTTGCATTCAGCGATGACGAAAAAGTGGCCAGAAACTACTTGCTTTACGATCCCCCAGATGTATTGGTCGTAGTAATGGATGCTCTGGCTTTGCGGCAAAGCATGTATCTGTTGTTAGATGTGGCTGATTTAGGTTTGAACGTGGTTGTGGTTGTTAACGCCATAGACGAAGCAAGAAAAGAAGGAATAGTTATAGACAAACAAGAACTAACAAAGCATCTGGGTGTACCAGTGGTTTTCACAAGCGCGGTTACCGGCGAAGGAATTGATGAATTAATTGAAATTGTAGTCAGCCTATCAAGAGTTCAAAAAAAAGTTGTGCAATTCATATTTGATCAACCAACAGAAAGACGTGTTCTTGAAGTTGAAGAATATATACGTTCTCAACCCACGCTGAGAACCTTCCCAGCAAGGTGGCTTGCCATCAAGTACCTAGAAGGAGATCCTGAGACAGTTTCTTTGATAGGAAAAATCAATGAAGTAGAGCCTGGAGAGTTGAAGGAGAAACTGGCTTCGGATAAGTATGAACACATCGAACTGATTCTCAAAGAGTGCCTAAGGACTTCCTCAAAAGACTGGTCTGTCAGTGAAGCACTTGACCACGTTCTCACGCATAAGTTCATTGGGATACCGATATTCATTTCCCTTATGTACATTGTGTTCTCTTTCGCTTTCGAGATAGTACAACCGCTTGCAGATTGGTTGGAACAGTCAGCCTTGATCGTAGGTCATTTTCTTGCCTCGTTAACAAGGAATAGTATGCTTGCTTCGCTTATTGAAGATGGAATATTCGGTGCCGTTGGTGCCGTTCTTGTTTTCATTCCGAATATATTTGGTTTGTTTTTGATTCTTGGATTAATGGAGGAAAGCGGATATCTTCCAAGAGCAGCTTTTGTTATGGATCGGATAATGTACGCCTTTAAACTTTCAGGTAGGTCATTCATGTCGTTTTTACTGGGTTTTGGTTGTTCTGTTCCAGCAGTGATGTCCACAAGGGGGATCATGGATACGCGAGAAAAAGTCATAGCAGCGTTGTCGATACCCTTCGTATCCTGCAGTGCAAGATTACCCGTTTATATGTTGATTGCAAGTGTATTCTTCGAGAAAAACAGGGCAGTTGTTATACTCTTTCTGTACAGCTTGAGTGTTGCCGTGGCGATGATCAGCTCAGTGATACTCAACAAATTTATGTTCAAGGGTGAACGAGGTCACTTGATAATGGAACTACCACGGTACAGAATGCCAACTTTGAAGAACCTTGGAATATACGTTTGGAACAGAGGCAAGCACTTCCTTGTAAAAGCGGGGACGATAATTTTCACTGCAAGCGTTGTTTTATGGGTTCTAACATACTTTCCAACGGGCAAAGCAGATAGTTCCTTCGCCTCGTACATCGGAAAAGCTCTTGAGCCAATTATGAAACCGCTTGGCTTTGATTGGAAACTTAACACCGCATTGGTATTTGGTGTCGGAGCAAAAGAAATTGTGGTCTCTGCGATTGGCATCTTCTTTGGTTTTTCCGATGAGTCTGGGTTTAACTCTGCTCTGGCTTCTTCAGTTGACGCTTCAACGGCTTTGGCCTTCTTGGTGTTCGTTATGTCATATATACCGTGTTTGGCAACGGTTGCGACGATATCTGGTGAGCTTGGCAAAAAATACGCCATTTTCTCGGTAATTTACAGTTTTGTTTTTGCTTACCTCTTAGCCTTTACCGCAAAGGTCTTGGGAGGTCTGTTACTGTGAAAAAAACGCTTTTGACTCTTGAAACTTTCATGGGATTAATTTGCTTTATCACCACGTTTCCGAGAGATGTTATTCTATCTCTTGTAACGTTAGTTTTCACGTTGGTCTACGCGCTTGGATTGGTTGATCCATCCAGGGCTCCTTATAAGTTGAACTCTCATCTCATGGTTGGTGGCATGTTGTTCTTTATCTTATCGACCTTTGTAGGCCTGAGGATGATATCTCAGCTAAATTTCGAAATGCACACATCTACGGTGTTGTTGTTTACTCTTGGCTTTCTTGGACTAATGCAACTGTTGGTACTGCGGAAAAAATTCAGACAATCTTCATGAACAACTCGAAGAGCAGCGCTGACAAACCAGCAGCAAGTGGGACAGTCATCAGCCAGGACAAAATTATGTTTTTCAAAACGCCAACGTTGACAACTTCGACACCACGTGCCAATCCCACCCCGACAACAGAACCAACCACGGTGTGGGTTGTTGATATTGGTAAACCGAAAACCGAAGCCACTAAGACGGTAGAAGCAGCACTAAAATCAATACAAAATCCCCTCGTGTTTGTAAGCTCGGTGATGGAGGTACCTATGGTTTTCATAACGCGGTACCCCAGCATCAAGACTCCAAGTGAAATTCCGATCCCTCCAACCATCAGGATCCAGACAGGTATCTCTGCTGTTTTCGACACAAATCCCGTTTTTATCACCCAGTAAACCACCGCAACAGGTCCTACTGCGTTTGCAACATCGTTTGCACCATGCGAGAAGCTCATATAACAGCTTGTCAAAACTTGGATTTTCCTAAAGATGCTTTCGACGTATTCGTATTCGGATCTCACGGAAACCTTGTTCACACGCAGTAAAATACTTCCAAAAACTGTGAGAAAGAACGATACGAAGAATGAATAGACTGCGGACACGGAGAAACTTAACTTGACTGTTTTCAAACAAAAGAGGATGGAGATGACGAAAACCGTCACAAAAATGATCACCGGTACAGCCTTTCGAGCGGCCGAACGAGGTGAAGGTCTTCTGAGCACCAGAGCCGAGACGATTTTAAAAGTAACATACGCAAGAAGACCACCAACAAACGGGGATATGACCCAGCTGGATACTATTGGTACCAACTTAGGCCAGTTTATCGCGCCCCATCCAGCAGCTGCCAAACCAAATCCCACCATCCCACCAACGATCGAATGAGTCGTGGAAACTGGCATACCCCAGAGAGTTGCCGCCATGATCCACACAAACGATGAAGTCAGAGCAGCAAGAGCCCCTGCAAGAAGTATTCTTGAATCAGTAACCACCTCCGGTTTAACGATTCCCCTTGTAATTGTTGTTGCAACGTGCGAACCAAATAAGACTGCCCCTAAGAACTCGAGAATTCCCGCTATGACTGTTGCTTGCTTTGGGCTAATGGCTCTTGCACCGACGGCGGTTGCCATAGAATTTGCAACGTCGTTTGCTCCTATTGCGAAAGCCATTCCAAGTCCTGCAGCTATCGAAAGAATCAAAATCACCTTTATCCCTCCTGTGTGTGAGTGATCATTCTTATCCTCTCAGCGGCATTTTCGGCATGATCTGCTATCCTTGTCAGCAGTCTGACTATTTTCTCAAGGTAAAACCAGTCGACTGGATGTATCTCATTTTTCATTGCAAAAAGTCTTTTGCCAATCTCAATGGAGAGTTTGTCGGTTTGAGTTTCGTCAAATTCAATCTTGGCTACTATAGAATTCTCCTCAGCAGCAATTTTGCTGGAAAAAGATGATTCAACGTATTCAAGTAGATCCTCCATAGCCTTGACGGTCAGCTGAACAGATTGATTTGCTTCCTCGGCGAGCTCCACTATGAGAGTAAACAAATCCTCTGGCAAAGGTTTTTCAATTCGGTTGATCATCAAAGCTTTCATGAAATCATCCACCGTGTCCATCACGGCATCCAATTCATGAAGGATGATCAGCATATCCGTCCTATCAAAGTAGACGAACTTCAATTTTGAATAATCTTCTCTGATGATGATCTTCAGTTCATCTGCTTTGTTTTCAAGAGCATCAACATGGGAACTGATTTCCGATATATCCTTACCAGCGAAGTGGTCTTTCATAGCTCTGCAAATATGATTTGCGGCTTCCCGAGTGAGCAGTGCATGTTCGTACAGCATCTTCAATGGGGAACGTTTCGGAAACATCTTACCCACAAATCTCGTCATCGTTAACACCTCCTCAAACAGTGTACAGAAACAACGAGGTAACCGCAACAGCTAAAACTAGGACAGAGATCCGCCTTAAGACCAGAAGAAAGTCTACTTTGAAGTAATCTGCTGATAAAACTAAACAAAGGTGAACGGGAGATAGCAGAACACCAACAACCGCAAAGACGTAAGCCAGTATACCATAAGATGCTTGGCCGATTCCCAGTATTAATGGCACGGTTATACCAACTGCCGTCGAAGTAATCCCAGTCGACATACCTATGGCAAGTGGCATAAAAGTTGAGAGAAGTATACTACCACCACCCAATTTGATCAGTTCTTGGCTTATCCTCTGACCTATATCAAAGTCCGTGATCGCATGCTTGTACAGAAAAATTATGAGCAAGACGAGTATTATATCCACTCTCTTAACCGGTCCAAGAAAGGCTTCCTTCAAATACTTTCTCCTGAAAATTCCGTAAACTCCACAGGCGATCGATAGTGCTATCCAACCATCTATCTTTAAAACCAAGATTGCAACCCCTATTGAGAGTATCATCAATGTTGGCCACATTTTTCTCCAGTCTTGGGAGCTTATCCTTCCCATCTTTGGTAACTTGAAGCCGTTAAACCATATCCAGCCGCCGATGAAAGTAAGTAAGAAGAGAGGAAACAATCTCACTGAGATCGTACCTATGGGTACTGAAAGTAAACTTGCCAACAGATACATGGCTGGATAAATTGGCCAGAAGAACTCGAGTGTATGACGAAACCAGTAATTCATCGAAGCTTTGTTCAATTTATCTATGTCAGGTGCTATCTGAGCTACTATGGGAGCTGAAAACATAGCACCAGATGGCACTGGGAGCAAACCAATAACAGCCGGCAGAAAAGCAGCTGCAGCTTTTGATGAACCTTTGAAAAGCTTCCTGACCGAAACTGAGAGATTCTCGGCATCTTTGGATACACCCATGAGTTCTTCGAGAAAGTAAATCATCATAACGCTTGGTACAAGAGTGAGAAAAGACTTGTCTAAAAGGGTTTGAAAGACAAGAGATCCTGTTTTGGCAAAAAGAGAAGGATTCAATAGGTAGAAAACTGCAAATCCCCCTGTCATTGAAACCAGCAGTTTTTTCGTGATCCTTTGAAACACGACTATGCATGTGAGCGACAACAACATTGAAAAAGTCACCATGTCTAAGACCCCTTTCAAGACCAGCGAAAATATTCTACAATGATATTATGTGGGGTGAGTCAATGTTAAAAGTTGAGCAGGTTTTACAGGTTGATGGAAAAATCTTTGCCGTTAGCTCTGAGAGCCCCTTCTACCCAGACGGCAAAGGTGGACAACTTGGTGATAGAGGCACTATAGGCCAAGCCAAGGTCATATCGGTCATGGAGGTTGGTGACAAAATTCATCACGAAATTGACAGGATGATCCAACCAGGCTGCTATGCCTACGAGGTAGATCTTGACAGAAGGGCTGATATATCTGTTCAACACACAGCTCAGCATATTCTTTCAGCGGCATTTCTAAAAGTTGCAGACATTCAAACAGTTTCCTTCAGGATGTCCGAGGAGTTTTCAACGATTGATTTGGACGTTCCGACTATGACAAGTGAAACAATTGAGGAAGCCGAATTGCTTGCGAACAGGATAATAAGACGGTGCATAGACGTGGAAATCCTTTTCGTTGACAGGACGCAGGCAAGCTTCATGGGACTTAGAAAACCTGTTAGCCAAAAGGTGGAAGAAGAGATCATCCGAGTAGTAAAGATAGGCGATTTTGATCTTTCAGCATGCGCAGGCTTCCACGTATCCAACACAGGTGAGATAGGACAAGTGAAGGTTGTTGACTGGGAAAAGGTGAAAGGTTCACTTACACGAATTTATTTTGTCGCCGGAGAGAGAGCTTTGAAAGATCATTCAAAACGCGTTTTCGTTTTGAAAGAACTTTCTTCCATGTTAACCAGTTCTATTGATGAAATGCCAAAGCGCGTTCAATTGCTGTTAGAAAAGGTTAGGGGTCAAGCTGCTGAAATCGAAAGACTTGCTGACGAACTAGCTGGTCAGCTGGCAGCAAAGTTGCAGGAGGTCAAGGTTAAGGATTTGACCGTGTCCTTTTACGAGGGTTTTGACGAGGTTGCTCGGTTTTTACCAAAGTATTGGCGATCTGATATACTCATTTGCAGAACCAGTGAAGGATATCTTCTCACCACTAAGACTATCGATTGTTCCAAGTTAATACAGATACTCAGCAAGGAATTAGGTTGCCCTGGTGGAGGGGGCAAAATAAGAGGGTCGTTGAAGGCATCGGTTGAGTCAAAGCGGATTATTGAATTGGTTTCCAAGGCGCTGGAGGTGCTAATATGAAAATTTCGCTTGCGAAGTTGCCAACACCTATCGAATATCTTTCCAGAATTAGCAGGCAGTACGGAAGAGAAATATTTGTCAAGCGCGATGACATGACCGAATTCATATCAAGTGGAAACAAGATTAGAAAGCTCGAATTCCTTTTAGCTGATGCCTTAAGAAAGGGTTGCAACGTGGTTTTCACCTGCGGCGGAATCCAGTCAAACCATGCTAGAGCAACGGCACATTTGTCAGTCAAGCTTGGATTGAAACCAGTGCTTTTCCTACGACAAACTTCCACTGTGAACGAGAAGGAACCAAGCAACGGAAATCTCCTTCTGGATGATCTTCTTGGTGCGACCATTGTATCTGTAACAGCGCAGCAATATGCAAAGATCGAGGAAATCTACCAGGAGTACAAAAGCGATTACGAGGCGAGGGGTTACAAGGTGTACACAATTCCAGAAGGAGGGTCAAACAGCTTAGGGGCACTTGGGTATGTGTGGGCGGTGGCAGAAATTGCTTCTCAAATTGATCTTTCGTCAATCGACGCTGTTTACTGTGCCGTTGGGAGCGGGGGAACGTACGCTGGATTGATAGCTGGTCTGAGATATCTTGGCTACAAGACACCAGTTGTTGGAATTAACGTTACGAAGACCAAGGCTGATAGGTTTGTCGAAAAAATAGACGAAATAGTACGTGGTTTATCGGAATTTGGCATCAAAGTGAATATCTTGAGCGATGACATAGTTGTTGTCGATGATTACAGTGGACCAGATTATGCGGTTCCAACGGATACTGATATTGATTGCATAAGAATGCTTGCTTCGACTGAAGGTATTGTGCTTGACCCAGTCTATACTGCAAAAGCTTTTCGTGGTATGCTACACAGCTCTAGAAAATCGCAAAAATTGCTGTTCATACACACAGGTGGCACGTTCGGTTTGTTTGCCCAGGCTTTCAGGTTTGCGCACTGACAGAAAAATTTGATCTTGTACGGAGAGGTGATCACACAACTTTGTGGTTCCGACTACCTCTGTATGTTGACAGGAACTCCTCCAATCTTTGAAGGTCAAGTTCAGCAAGCAAAACTACGTCTCCGATGTTTGAATCACTTTTCACTATATAGCCATCGAGTGAATTTGTCACAGGGATAGGTGCAGTCACATAGCTTTTCCCCATTAAGGTTCCACCGTTTATTTTGCCAGTCATAACACTCCATAAGCCATAGAAACCAACCATTTGAGAATGAACCCAGCAGTACTTTTTTTCAGTCTGTTCGTTGTAATTGAAAGTCCCGACTCCAGCTGAGGCAATCACTCTAACGCCTTGATCAACGAGTTTTGCAAGCCTCTTGCTGTTGAAAAAAGCGTGTTTTGGAACAACTGCGAGCGAGTACTTCTGAGTTTTCACAGTACCGTTCGTAGGTTGACCTTCGTGATACAGTAACAATCCTTTGCTGGTACCGAAAACAACAGAACAAGACCACTTGCGGGAAATTTCTGCCATTACGCTCTCGCATATTTTCGAAGTCAGGGTTGAGTACTGCCTAAGCTTTCTCGCAAAGCTTCTTCTTGAAATGAACAACGGGAAGAGACCAAAAAGTGTCGTGTCAATGAACCCCGGGAAAACGATGATGTCGGGACAGAAATCTTGCATTCGACTCAGAAAGCGATTCAGGAAAGCAGTGAAAGATTTCACCGAATTCAGGCGAGTGTATTCCATTTGAACAACGGCTATTTTGAGGAAATCGTTCTCACATTTCGCTCTAGGAAAAATAAGTCTCTCAATAGATCTTTGAAGGGTCCTTCTAGAATTGAACAATCTGAAAAGGAATGTACTTATGCCCATCAACTTTGGTTCCAGGCTGACGACTTGACCATGAAGGACAAACCAGATTCACTTTCAAGGACATCTATGTCGAAAACGACAGTCGCAGTCGTATCGACTACCACACTGTCTTCGTTCTGATTCGGTACGGAAAGCTGATAGTGTACAAAATCACCGCTTCTTGCCACAAGGGCTATTGGAAGTTTGAACTCGCAGGTGCAACCCCAACAAACACTTTTTGTCAAAAGCAAATCTGAGAATTTATCGACTCGAGTAAACACAGCAAGAAAAGTTGCGCCTTCCTCCTTCACTCTCAAAATGGTTTCCCACCTGAGAGGTTTCTCAGAACAAAGCACCGCCATCTTTCCACAGGCGGAATGAACAAAGTCGATACTGCTACCGTACTGGATATCCTCAGAATTACTTGTGAAATAGATGAACCCCTTCTCGTTTCCAATCAAATACGAAGTCGCTCCTGGGACAAGTTCATCAACCCAAGAAATCACCAGATCCGTCGTCATAAACTCTTTAAGTACGATTTGCTTACCAAGCAGTAGACGCACAGGTTCACCTCGGCTAAATTATACCATATGAAAAAAGGAGGGCATCTGCCCTCCTTTGGCGGGGACGACGGGATTTGAACCCGCGGCCACCGGTGTGACAGACCGGCATGCTAACCAGGCTGCACCACGTCCCCAGACACTTTTTTATTTTGACAGAAAATTTTGAAAAAGTCAAGTTCTTCTGTTTGACGCAGAATCTCACAGAGAAGGCTCTAGCTCGCACGCAGACTGCAGGAAACACCAACTTGTTAGATCATGACTCTCTAGCTGACCTAACCATTTTGTGCAAGTGGAAATGCAAACGTAAAGCATTTTCAAAAGCACGATTGGGATGATATCCGGTTTTGCTTGACAGATCCAAATCGAACGAGGAGAAACTGTATGCAAATCAAAGAAAATACGAATTTCTTACAGATACAGCGGACAAGAACTGTGAATCTGCTAAAATTGTACAAGTGCCCATACACTCAGATGATCAACAGGGGGGTATCTCAAGGTGAATTGGAAAGTAGTGCTACTAGTGCTTTTCTTGGTTGCTCTTCTTTTGTCAAGCTGTATGGTAATTGTTGAGCGTGCTACTCAAAGCGCTGGTACTGTCGTGATCAGATTTTCTTTCCCAGTTGTTAGGGTAATTCCCTCTGAAAATCCAGTAGCTGGTATCCTGAAGCTCTCCAGAGGAGCAAGAACTTTTGAAAACTTTTTTGAACTTGATAAGGATAACCAGGTTACTGTGAATGGTCTTGAAGAGGGGCTATGGAGTCTTTCAGTGAAGTTGCTCGATCGAAATGGTTATACCATCTACCAAGGATCGGCAGAAGTAACGGTAGTCAGGGACAAAGTCACAGAAGTCATTTTGGTTTTAACGTTGTCATCAGCTGATCTTTATATACAGACAAAAGTTGAATCGCCTCTTGTCGATGAAATTCAGATTCTTCTGGAATCCGAGGGTTTAATTGTTTCCGCAGCAGAGAATTTGGAAAACGGCGTTGCTGATTTTCAAATCTCTGATATGAAGAGCTCCGTATGGGACCTTACGCTGAAGTTGTTCTCAACAGGCCAGGAAGTTCTCACAAAGGGAAGATATGGATTAGAGTTGCAGCCTGGGAGGATTAATCAATTTGACATAGTCGTAGATAACTTCGGAGATGTTGCGATTAAGACTGTAACTGAGAAGCTTTCGCCAGTTTCCAACGTTACGGCTGAGAATTTGTCCGAAGGTATAAAGATTACATGGCAGCCAGCTTCAGGCGCCGCTGGGTATGATGTTTACAGAAAAGCGGATAATCTGTGGCTAAAACTAAACGCAGAATCATTGACCGAACCCGAGTACCTTGATACGGATGTGGTAGAAGGCGAGAGTTATACCTACGTTGTGAACGCAAAAAGTTCAATGGGCCTTCACAGCGGCTTCTCTGAATCTGTGACGATTGTCAGAGACACACGAAGGGTTTTTGTTCTTACAAAGGAAAAAAGGCTTTTCAAACTTGCATACGATGACAGTGGGATGCTGAAGCAAGTACAATCCACGGTAATCAATGTTGACGGTACGGCCGTAAAAGCTATCCACACGCTGGGAGATGATCTTTTCGTAGCCTTGTCGGGATCTAGTCTAGAGCCTGTGAGGATAGAAAGGTACAGTTCGACGACTTTTGAGAAGTTGTCTACTTACAAAATTGAGGGAGAGCACATCTGTAGTGGTGCATTTTTCCAAGACGAGTTCGCTTTTCTCCTAACTCCCTCAAAATTGTACAGGCTTGATCTAACAACAGGTCAAAGCTCCTCTGTTAGTTTGTCGAGTGCAACAAAAAGTTGGGCTGTAGCCGGTGCAGTTTATTTGCTCACAAATCAGAATAATTTACTCATAATCTCGCTCGACAACCTTCAGCAGATTAATCAGTTCGTCATGTCGGACGATCCTTCAAGCGTTTTTGCCCGTGAATCGTATCTCTTTGTTTGTAAGGATTTCAATTGGGTCAAGGTATACGAATGGAATGGTGCAATATTGATGCCAAAGGGATCAGTTAATTTTTCTTCAGCAGCTCGAACAGTCGAAGCGACTGAAAGCTACGCTTACATTGGCAGGTTTGATCAAAAACTCGAGATTCTAAACCTTCTTACGTTTGAATGGGAACAGAATTCGTTCAGCATGACAGGAGTGATAAATTCGGTGAAATTGTCCGATGGGAGGCTTTACGTTATCGCTGGAAAAGAGCTGAGACTTTACGATGTTGATGGTAGTAACCTTGCGATGAATCAAATCGTAGCTTTCGATTACGATTGTCTCCTGGTATGCTTGGATTGAGTGATTCAGGTGGTTTATGAAATCACTTGCAAGCAAGGATTCAACAGAACGAAGATACCCGTTGCCGAGTTTGTTATAAACCCATACGTCGGTTGTTCTCATGCTTGTGAATACTGTTATGCAAGGTTTATAGGTCCTTTCAAAAAGACCGGCGGAATCTGAGGGAGGGACGTGTGGGTTAAAACAAATCTTCCAGAAATCTTGGACTATCAATTACATAAGGTTTCTGGAAGATTCTTTCTATCCAGTGTTTGCGATCCCTACCAACATGTCGAAAAGAGCTACCAAATCCTTGCTGATTTTGAGAGATTTGGAGTTGCTGAGGGATACAAAGTTGTTATCTCGATAACAACTGACTTGGACAACGTCAGAAAGATTCTTGAACCTGCTGCAAGTTCAATTGAAGAGAGAATAGATGTTGTTAGGACACTCAAGAAAAACGGCATCAGCGTAGGTGTTTTCGTTGGACCTGTGCTTCCGATGAAGCCTAGAAAACTCACAGAAAGATTGGCAACTTTTGCTGAAACCGTCACACTCGATAAACTTAACTATTCGTGGCTTGTGAAGGATATCTACAGAAAGTACGGTTGGGAAGAATGGCTAACTGAGGAAAAGTTTGCCGAAACTGTCGATCAATTCAAAGAAGTTTTCGGCAACACGGTTGCGGTTTGAACGATTTGACAACCAGTGAACTGAACATAAGACTTCCTCTGGAGTGCTCCTCAGACTGTCTGATGGCCAAAAGAAACAGGATCAGCAAACCGTCTTGACAAATTACTGTATTAGCGTTATATTACAGTATAAAAGAGCGAGGTTGATCTCGTTATCGAAGAAAGGGACCAAGATGGCAAGGAGTCCAGTGGTTTTCTTTATGGGACTGACTGTTGTACTACTGATAGCCGCGGGCCTTCAGGGAAGGTCGTTCAAGGAACTGGAGGTTAGATTTTCCAATGAAGATATTACCCTTGTCGGAACGCTGACTTTGCCTGAAGGACCTGGTCCACATCCAGCGGTAATTCTGCTAACGGGAAGTGGTCCACAAAACAGAGATGAAGAAATAGAAGGTGTCGCTGGTTATGCACCGTTCCGAGTCATTGCCGAATATCTAAGCTCCAGAGGAATAGCTGTTTTGCGATACGATGATCGCGGAACAGGTCAGTCAACAGGTGCTTTTGCACAGGCAACCACTCATGATTTTGCAGATGATGCGGAGGCTGCTCTGGATTATCTTCTCTCCCGGCAAGAAATTGATTTCATGAGGATTGGCCTTCTTGGTCACAGTGAAGGTGCGGCAGTTGCAGCTATTGTTGCCGCGAGAAGACCAGATGTAGCCTTTGTTGTTTCTCTTGCTGGTCCCGCTGTGTCGGGATATGAAACCATACTCAAACAAGTTGAGTTGATTCTACTTGCTTCTGGTCAAGCCTCAGATGTTGTTTCTGCAGCCGTGACACAGCAAAAGACCATACTCGATCTTGTCTTAAGGCAGGATTGGGAAACGCTCGAAACAATTCTCCTAGGCATAAAGCGCATGCAACTTGCGGTACTTCCGCTTGAGCAGAGAAAAGCCATGGGTGATTTAAACGAACTAGCTCGACAACTCGCAAAACAAGAACTGACTGTAATGCAAAGTCCTTGGTATCGGTATTTTCTAGTTTACAACCCTGCCGATGATTGGTCAAAGATCCGTGTTCCAGTTCTCGCAATCTTTGGTGGAAGGGATGTGCAAGTGGATGTCGAGCAAAACAAGAATGCTCTCGAGTACGCTCTTAGAAACGCTGGCAACAACGACTTCACAATCGTTGTTCTTCCAGAAGCCAACCATTTGTTTCAGTTGGCTCTGACAGGAGGGATAGAGGAATATGCCCTGCTGCCTAAAGAGCTTCATCCACAGTTGCTGCCGTTGATTGTAGACTGGATCTTGTCTCGATTCATGTCGATAAGGAACTAAGTTCTTGCGTGAGTCCCTATCCTTCAGATGTTTACAATCTGTATATCTCGTTTTCCAAAACAAACTCTGCACATCCAACCAGGATGGATCTGGATGAATCTTTTGATTTGTTTATTTTTACATCGAAACCATAGAAAACATTTCTAACGGTTTCTTCAACCTTTTTCAGAACAGACTCAGGAAAATTCGCGTATTTCCCACCAACTACGTAGTGCTTTATATCGAAAGCACATCTAACATTCGATATCACAGTCGAAAGTATTCTCTGTATAAACGAACTCTTGACTGACTCATCTTTTTGGTTTAAAGCTTCTGTGTACGCCTCACCGACAGTTGTCATTTTCTCGGTACAGTAAATCATCCTTCCTATCTCACCGGTGTAGCCATCGTCTCCTCTGAAAATATCTCCATCAATGATTACCCCACCACCCAATCCTTCTCCCATGTGTATGTAGAACATGTTTCTGACATCTTCTTTTGAGAACATGAGTTCACCTATAGCCGAAAGATTCGCATCGTTCTCAACATAGACCTTTGCCTTTAGTCTGTCACTTAGGATCTTCGCGAGCGGCACACCGACAAGTGATCTCATTAAGCTGCTGCTGATTTCACCCGTTATTGGATTGGGTACCCCAGAGATAGCGACGCAAACACCGAGAATTTCTTGACAGTTTACCTGTTTCATTAACTGGTAAATCGCATCAATTAGCTGCGGTAACCAAGAGATCTCGTCATCAGAAAAAATGAATTCTGTTTTGCCTCTAATGTTGAGCTGGCAATCGAGCAAAGCCACGGTTACTTGGTGTGACGACAAATCCACGCATACGCTGAAAGCTGCATCCGGGTTGATTGTTAACAAAACAGGTCGACGTCCTCCCGATGATTCTCCGTAATCCTTCATTACGATGATTCCCTTATCGATGAGAGGATCCACTATCTGAGCGATAGTAGACACTCCGACTCCAAGGGTTGATGCCATCCTTGACTTTGAGATACCTTCGCTTCTCAGCAATGTTCTCAAAACCACTCGTAAGTTGTTCTTCTTGATATGCAGACTATTTCTGATCATCAGTTCGTCATCACCATTTTTTATTCTACCATCTTACAGTGTGGACGCCAACTTTTTTCACCCTTTGACAAAAGTTATAACTTGATGGTAAACTTTGATTGAACACTCTTTAAAGAGGGGGGAGTACGGTGAAAAAGGTGCTGCTAATCGGTTTGGCTGTCCTGGTAACTATCTCACTCTTTTCTGCCACGAAGATTCGCTTCTCGTTTTGGGGTTCACCTGCGGAGGTGCCACCATATCAAGAAATCGTTAACGCTTTCATGAAGAAGAACCCTGAAATCCAAATTGAGATCATCAACTATCCATGGTCGACCTATTTTGACAAGATTCAGGCCATGATGGCTGCCGAAGATGCCCCGGACGTGATGTTCTTGCACACGATACCAAGTTGGGCAAGCAAAGGTGTTCTTGAAGATCTAACCCCGTACATTGAGAAATCCAAGTTTCCAGTCGAAAGTTACAATCAAGAACTTCTGAGCACTTTCACCTACCGTGGCAGAATTTACGGTTTTCCAAGAGACAACGACACGACGGTTTTGTTCTACAACAAATCACTCTTCGATGAAGCAGGCGTCCCATATCCAGATTATTCCTGGGACTGGCAAAAATTCCTCGAAGCTGCAAGAAAGCTCACCAAGGTTGATGCAAGAGGTAGGGTTACACAGTGGGGAGTTGTGCTTGAAAGAAACAAATGGCATCTGTGGATACACATGAACGGTGGCAGAATAGTTGACAACTACGATGCTCCGAAAAAATGCACCCTAAACGAAAGAGCTGCTGTGGAGGCGATTCAATTCATAGCTGATATGATACTGCATTACAAGGTGACTCCCTCCATAGCCGAGCTCACACAACTTGGCTCCGCAGCCGAGTTGTTCACAACAGGAAGAGTGGCAATGGTGCTCTCGAATGCCGCTCAGATAGGTTCCTTCATGACGAACAAAAACCTCAAGTTTGGCGTAGCTCCGCTTCCATACCAAGTCACAAGGACCAACACACTTGGTGGAGCTGGCTTTGTGATGTACGCGAAATCCAAGAACAAGGAAGCAGCTTGGAAATTCATGGAATTTCTTTGCGGACCGGAAGGTCAATCAATCTTTGCAAAAAGTGGGGACGCGGTCCCGGCAATGAGAACTCCCGAAACTGTAAAGGCCTTCATCAGCAATCCACCAAGTGAACAGGAAAGACTCATATTCTTTACTGAGACAGGTTTTGGTGTAAAGTTCCCACAGATACCAAACTGGTGGGAGATTTTCGAGTACGTAACGCGCGAGCTTGATTATGTCTGGACTGGTCAGAAAAGTGTAGTTGAGGTGCTGGAATACGTCAGCAACGAAGTAACAAAGATGATTCAGCAAGGTGGTCGATGGTGAATTTGTGCGGCGCTCTGCGCCGCACTATTTGAGGTGAGCTTGTGTTCAAGAGAGTTTTCGATGTGCACGTTCATTTTGCAAGATCAGAATCAGAGTACGAAGATTCCATACGGGGACTCCTAAAATACGCCGAAGATTGTAAGGTCAGAAAGATAGCTTTGCTTGGATCGCCAGACGCTAATCATCTTGTTGAAAGAGCCATTAGAGAATATTCGGATTTGTTCATAGGCTTGGCATGGGTCAACCTTGACAAAGACGTTCCTGAGGTTGTTGAATGGTACGCTTCCCTCGGTTTCAAAGGAATAAAAGTGATACTGACAGAAAAGAACTATGATGATCCAAGTTACTTTCCGTTTTACGATCGAGCAGAGAAAAACAGGATGGTGATACTTTTCCACACGGGAGTAATCGGCGGTCCAGTTGATTATCTTGTGGAAAACGTAGACCCATTTGAAGAAGTTTCATCATCGCCATTCGCGAAATTTCTCAAAGGAAAATCCTCTGCGCGTATGCGTTCCATATATCTTGATACCATAGCTCACACTTTTCCGAAGCTTCGGATAATCGGTGCTCACCTTGGATGGCCAGAGTATCAGGTTTCCTGTGCCGTAGCTCGTTGGAGAAGATTTGTCTTTTTCGACATATCCGGTGGCGAAGTTGTTCGAAGACATATATTGGAGGGCGGGTATATCAGGAAAGACATCTCACCAAGAAAACTCATCTTCGGAACTGACAGTGCGCTTGAAAAGATGTACACAGAGGTTTATGGATGGTACGACGCTTTAAGATCGATCGGTCTTTCAAGTGAGGAAATAGACATGATATTGTACAGAAACGCAGCTAAATTGTTTGAGGTTGATGATGAAAAATGAAATTGAAGAAAAGAGAAACACTCGCAGGTTGGTTGTTTCTCCTTCCAGGTTTAATAGGCTTTTCCTTATTCGTTTTCGGTGCAGTTGTTGTTTCTTTGGTTCTGAGTTTCTTGGATTGGGACATGATAACCCAGCCGCGATTTGTTGGACTTGATAACTATGCGAGGTTGCTCACCAGGGATCTCACATTCAGACTGGTCTTAAAAAATACCTTTTGGTTTGTCGTTGGAACTGTGCCAACCAGAGTGATATTGGGCTTGCTTCTGGCAATGATCCTGGTTAAGAAGATACCTGGACGAACTGTTTTTCGAGCAGCTGTATTTCTTCCAGTTATTGTGCCAACGGTTTCCGCAGCGATGGTTTGGAGATGGATATTCAATGCAGATTTTGGACTGCTGAACGAGTTTTTGTACCAGCTTGGGTTTTCAAATCTTCCAAGATGGCTATCACAACCAAACTGGGCGCTAACGGCTTTGGTGATTTTCAGCGTTTGGAAGGACGTTGGTCTGTCATGCGTAATCTTCATGGCTGGGCTTGAAGGTATTCCCATTTCTTTGTACGAAGCAGCCTGGATCGACGGAGCAAGCAAACCAAAGGCTTTCTGGTACATCACTCTGCCTTTGCTTTCACCCACAACCTTTTTTGTGATAGTGATCAACATTATAAGCTCATTCCAGGTTTTCGACCAGGCGTATGTATTGACTGGAGGCGGTCCAGGGCATGCTACAAGTACCATAGTTTACTACATTTACAGCAATGCTTTTCAATGGTTCAGAATGGGTTACGCCTCAGCGATCGCGTGGATACTTTTTGGGATAATTTTTCTCGCAACTCTGATTCAATTTTCTTACCAGCGAAAGTGGGTGTATTACGAGTGATTAAGAACAAACAGCGAATAATCAGTGCCGTGCTCTTCGTGCTGATGCTGCTCGTAAGCTTTTTCATGGTCGTTCCGTTTTTGTGGATGGTTTCAACCTCGTTCAAGGCTCTTGGTGAAGTTTTTGAATATCCACCAAAGTGGATCCCAAGAACTTTTCACTTTGAAAATTACTCGAAAATCTGGTCGCTGGCACCAATAGGTCGATACATGCTGAACAGTTTTGTCGTGTCTGGAGGAATAACATTGCTACACACTTTTGTAGCCTGTTTGAGTGCGTACGCATTTGCAAGATTGGAATTCGCCGGGCGTGATAAGTTGTTCCTACTGTTTCTCGCCACAATGATGATTCCCGGTCAGGTCACAATGATCCCAAATTTCATTTTGATGAAATGGCTCAAATGGACTGACACTTATATGGGGCTTGTAATACCGAACGTCTTCACTGTTTTTGGCATCTTCTTGCTACGTCAGTTTTTCATGACGATACCGAAGGATTACGAGGATGCGGCCAGAATTGACGGTGCCACGAAGTTCTACATACTTTGGAAGATAATCGTTCCGATGGCTGTTCCAGCGATCTCAACTTTGGCGGTTCTCACGTTTGTTTTCCAGTGGAACAACCTTCTTTGGCCCCTGATAGTCGTCAGCAAGGATAGCATGAAAACTATAACCATCGGTCTTGCAAGTTTTCAAGGAATGTATGGAACAACTTGGAACCTCTTGATGGCTGCAGCTACCGTGGGTGTAATTCCTTCCATCGTTGTGTTTATCATAGGTCAAAAGTATTTGATAAAAGGTATCACAATGACCGGACTGAAAGGTTGATACTATTAGAATTCTTTGGTCATGTTCATGAAGTTCTCAACAATCTTAACAAATTCAGAAGCGCTAATCTCGCCTCTGAGTAGCTGTTCACGAATACCATTATTGTTAAATTGTCTGGCTACTTCATATTCTTCTGGATATCTTGATAGATAAGTTTCCCAAAAGCCTCCTCTGTTTATGTAACTCTTGTCCTCCATAAGACCGATTAATACAGCTTGGATCCTTTCGAGCTTATTGTCTTGGACGATATTGATCTTTTTTCTTGCATAATACTCCGTGATACCGTACAGGTTCAATCCACCTGCTACACTGTCTTTCATTCCATAGACAAGGTTCTTGATGCCAGACATATAAATGGCTCCAAAGCACATAACGCATGGTTCCATCGAGGTGTATAGTACATAACGGGAGATGTCCGTATCATCTGGAATTCTTTTCATCGAAACAAGCGCGTTTAGTTCGGCATGAGCAATGCTGTTTCCGAAAACAGGGAAGCCTGAGAATTGACTTTCGTGTATTGTGTTTCTCCCCCTTGACACTATGTTCCCCAATTCATCTGTGATAACACAACCTATCGGAAGACAGCCCATTTTGAATGAATCAAGACAAAGCTGGACTATTTCATTTAGATAACGCACAGCATTTCCTCCTTGCAACGATGATTCTAACACATGTTGCTTTGGAATGTGATAAGATCGACGATGATACAGCATGGGTCACAGAGGTCATGGAGGTGGGTTATGTTTGAGACAGAAAAACAAGCAATAGTTGACTGGGGTAAGAAACTGGTGCGGTTTGGGCACGTGACAGATGGCATGGGAAACATAAGCATGAGGGTGTCTGATGATCTTGTTGTTATAAGCCCAAGCGGCATTGCTTATGACGAGAGAACTGTTGAGCACATACCTGTGATCGATTTCGAGGGTCGGCTCATAGAAGGGAATATGAAGCCTTCTGTTGAGTACAAATTACACCTTGAGATATACAAAAACTTCGAAGACGTAAAAGTGATTTTCCACACACATTCTGTGTATGCAAGTGTTCTATCGGTTCTGAGAAAACCACTGCCTGTCATGACTGAAAACTTACTTTTCGTGGCCAAAGAGATTCCAGTATGTAATTACGCAGATGCTGGGACATACGATCTGGCACTCAACGTCGTGAAGGCGATGAAAACAAGTAAAGCCGTTATAATGGCCAACCACGGTTTGATCTGCGCAGCCAGTTCCTTTTCTGAGGCTTTTCGAATGTGTGAGATCGTTGAGAGAAACGCTCAAATATACGTGTTGGCTATGGCAACCGGTTTACCTGTTCACATTATCAGCAGCAGTCGATAGTCACCTGTCTTCATTGAATAAGGCGATATCATTTCTGAAGTGCATCTTCTCAAAAAATATCTTTTTGATCTCTCTGTAAACGATTTCGCGAGCCTGAGAGACGTTTTCCCCAAGTGCACAAACATTGAGCACTCTGCCACCGTTTGTAAGGTATTTGCCGTTGACCTTTTTTGTCCCCGCATGGAAAACGATTGCTCCACAGTTTTCCAAGCCTTTTATTTCGTACCCCGTTTGGTATGAACCAGGATATCCCCCGCTGGCTAGAACAACGCAGACGGAAGCCTTGTTCACCCATTCAACTTTGAGTTTCGAAAGTTGCCTCTCAACAACTGCCTGAAGTATTTCGAGTAGATCCGTCTTCAAAAGCAGCATGAGCACCTGAGTTTCTGGATCGCCAAACCGACAGTTGTATTCGAGAACATAGGGTCCTTGACTTGTTATCATCAAGCCGGCATAAATTACACCGCGATAATCTATTCCCTCATTCTGCAAACCTTTTAGAGTCCTTTCGAAAATGACTTTTCGAACGACTTCTCTTGTCATCTCATCGTAATGCGGCACTGGTGAAACACAGCCCATCCCACCAGTGTTCGGACCGTTATCGTTGTCGTATGCGCGTTTGTAATCCATACATCCTGGCATTGGTACAATAGTTTCACCATCGCAAAAAGCCAATGCCGAGACTTCTTTACCAATGAGTCGTTTTTCGATCACAATTCTTGATCCAGCATCTGCGAAGATCTTCTTTCTCATCAATAAGTCTATTGCTTCAACTGCCTCAGCCTTTGTACTTGTCACAAAAACCCCCTTTCCTGCGGCTAACCCATCGGCTTTTACTACCACAGGCTCGTCTGTGCTTTGTACAAACTTCGTAGCTTCGTCTGGATTATCGAAAACAACAAATTCCGCTGTTGGGATACCATATTGCGCCATAAACTGCTTTGCAAATATCTTGCTTGTCTCAAGATGTGAAGCTACTTTTGTTGGTCCGAAGATTTTCAAGTTTCTTTTTGAGAATTCATCGACGATTCCTTCTGCTAAAAACGCTTCCGAACCAACGATTGTTAATTCTATTCTGTTGTGGCACGCAAAGTCCGCTATTTCGACAGCAGATTTCAAGTTCACACATTCTGCTATTTCGCTTATCCCACCATTTGTTCCAACGCACCAAAGTTCACGGTCGGCGAAACCGCTTTTCAGTTTCCACACAATAGCATGTTCTCTTCCGCCAGAACCAACAACCAAAATCCTCAAGAAGATCACCTACACTCTCAGTGTTTGAAATGTCTAGTTCCCGTGAAAACCATGGCTATGTTGTATCTGTCGGCAAGCTGTATAACCTCTTCGTCTCGGATTGATCCCCCAGGCTGAATTATAGCTGTGATTCCGGCTCTAGCCGCAACTTCAACTGCATCCACAAATGGAAAGAATGCATCCGAAGCAAGCACGGCTCCCTTTGCTCTTTCACCAGCATAGCGAACGCAGTGTTCTGTTGGCCAAAGGCGATTCACTTGTCCGGCTCCTATGGCCAAAGTTACCATATCTTTCGCCACGACTATGGCATTTGACTTCACGTGCTTCACAACTTTCCAAGCAAACAGCAGGTCTCTCATCTCCTTTTCAGTTGGCTTTCGCGCTGTTACACATCTCAGTTCGTCGTAATCGATAGAGTCTCGGGTTTGAACCAGCAGACCTCCAGATACCTTTCTCAAATCCAGTTCGTTGAAGTTTGCTCTTTTACTCTTCAGTCTGAGTATTCTCAGATTCTTTTTCTTCGTCAGCACATTCAAAGCCTCTTGGTCGTAATCCGGAGCTATTACAACCTCAAGAAAGATTGCAGACATACGCTCTGCGGTCTCTTTATCGACGGGTCTGTTGAACGCGACTATCCCGCCAAAGACTGATATTGGATCAGCGTTGTACATTTTCAGATACGCATCCAAAAGGTTTTCCCCACAGGCAACTCCACATGGATTGGTGTGCTTAACGCCAACTGCACAAGGTTCTGAGAATTCGTTGACAATTGTTAAAGCGGCATCTGCGTCCGCGATGTTGTTGAAAGAAAGCTCTTTGCCCCAAAGTTGTTCGGCGTGCATCACTGTCCCCTCGGTTTGGATATCAACATACGACGCAGCTGACTGATGGGGATTTTCACCGTATCTGAGAATTTGATGTCTTCTGAAACCAATGGTGAGATGCTCTGGAAACAAGTCCTTAGTTTTCTCTCGAAGGTACCTTGACACAAGTGAATCATAAAAGGCGGTTAACTCAAAGGCCTTTTGCGCGAGTTTAAGCCTTGTTTCAGGTCGAATTTCACCGTACTTTTGTATTTCATCAGCAATCAGTTTGTAGTCCTTTGGACTGCAGACGACGACGACATTTTTATGATTTTTTGCAGCTGCCCGAATCAACGTTGGCCCACCAATGTCTATGTTTTCTATGATCTCTTCGTCTGCCGCGTTGTCTAAGTATACCTTCTCAAATGGATAAAGGTTGACAACTACCATATCAATCGGCTCAACTCCATTTTGCCTCAACTGCTCAAGATGATCGGGTTTTGTTCTGTCAGCCAGTATCGCTCCGTGAATTTTCGGGTGAAGCGTCTTAACCCTACCATCCAGCATCTCGGGAAAACCAGTTATCTCTTCCACGGTTTTAACGCTGATTCCATTTTCTTTCAAGAATTTCGCCGTGCCACCCGAGCTGATAATCTCGACATGTATAAGCTGGAGAAATTTGGCAAATTCAACCAGGCCTGTTTTATCGTACACCGAAATCAAAGCTCTTTTAATCACTTAAATTCACTCCTTCTTTTATAATCACTTTTCTTCCCACAATTTGCAACTTGCCTTCAGAGAACAACTTTATTGCCTTGACCACCAATCTGTGCTCAACCTTGTGTACTTTCTCTGCTAAGGTTTCCGGCGTGTCAGTTTGCTCGACATAGACAGGTTCTTGAAGAATTATTGGACCACCATCAACTTTTTCATCGACGAAATGAATTGTTGCACCGGTGACTTTAACTCCAGCTTCGATTACCGCTTCGTGGACTTTCATACCGTAGAAGTTTTTTCCGCAGAAGGCTGGAATCAATGAAGGATGGATGTTCATTATCTTGCCTCTGAACTGTTCAACAAAGTACGGCGAGAGGATCTTCATGAAACCTGCCAGTACAACTAGCTCAACACCATGTCTGATAAGTATTTCAACCATAGCTTTTTCATAGTCAAGTTGGCCTGGATAATCTCTTCTTCTCACTACGTACTTTGGTATGCCGTGCTTTTCGGCCCTCACAAGTGCGTAAGCATCAGCTTTGCTACTTATCACCACACCGACATAAGCCTGGATCTCACCTCTTTCGCATGCGTCGATAATCGCTTGGAGATTGGTTCCGTTTCCTGAAACCAAAACACCGATGCACAGAGGACTACTCAATCAAAACACCTCTTTCTCCTTTTCTAACCACACCTATGATGAACGCTTGGTGACCAGACCGGGTAATCTTCTCGATAAGTTCATCGGCAAATTCTTCGCTGACTATTAAGACAAAACCAATTCCCATGTTGAAAGTCTTGAACATCTCTTTCTCTTCGATTTCTCCGGTCTTTTGAATCAACTTGAAAATCGCCGGACACTGCCATGAACTTTTGTCGATGATTATCTCCAAGCCCTGTGGTAGAACTCTTGGCAGGTTCTCAACAAGCCCTCCTCCCGTGATGTGCGCCATTGCATTTATTTTGTTGATATCCAGCTGTCGAATGATCTTTACGTAAATCTTTGTCGGTGTGAGAAGTTCTTCCCCAAGGGTCTTACCAAAATCCTCGATGTACTCATCAAGTTTGTATTTTGATAGCAAAACTTTTCTGACAAGTGAGTATCCATTGCTATGAAGACCGCTTGAAGATAAACCGATCAAAACGTCTTTTTCTCTGACTTTAGATCCGTCTAGCAGCATTTCTTCTTCAACTACACCAACAGCAAAGCCGGCGAGATCGTACTCGCCTTCCTTGTAAAAGTCAGGCATCTGAGCCGTTTCGCCACCGATCAGTGCACACTCAGCCTCAACGCAACCATCGCTTATTCCCTTGACAATCTGCGCTATTTTCTCTGGAATCAGTTTCCCGGTGGCTATGTAATCCAAGAAAAAAAGGGGGAGAGCACCGTGCACCAAAACATCGTTGACACACATGGCTACACAGTCTATGCCAATTGTGTCGTGTTTGTCCATCATGAAGGCTATTTTCAGTTTTGTTCCAACGCCATCGGCACCGGAAACCAGAACAGGGTTCTTGTACCCGGCAAGTTTGTAAAATCCAGCAAAAGCCCCAATGCCACCAATCACGTTTTTGTTAAAAGTCCTCTTTGCCAGCTCTTTGATCATTTCTACTGATCTATCCGCAGCCTCTATGTCAACTCCTGCTTCCTTGTAAGTTTTCAACTGAACCACCTCGCAGCTAACGTTTTTCGAAAAGATATTTTTTTCCTTCCTTAGGGACAGTTAAAGGATAGTCACCGTTGAAGCAAGCCAAGCAGAGCTGGTCTTCACTCAGTCCTATTGCCTTTATCAAGCCGTCTACGGATAGGTAGCCAAGTGTCTCTGCCTCGATTAGCTTTCGAATTTCTTCGACACCACAGTCGGATGCAACTAGTTCCTTTTGCGTGGGTGTATCAATCCCAAAGTAACAACTGTATCGAACAGGTGGTGAACTTATTCGGACGTGAACTTCTTTTGCATCCGCATCTTTAAGCATTCTTACTATTTGGCGCATCGTCGTGCCGCGAACAATGGAATCGTCGATCAAAACAATTCTTCGATTTCTAATAATCTCTTTGAGGGCGTTCAATTTTAACCTTACCCCAAGGTTTCTCATTTTTTGTGAAGGTTGTATAAAGGTTCTAGCAATGTATCTGTTTTTAATCAATCCCAACCCATTTGGGATTCCCGAGTAATCTGAATAGCCTATCGCAGCAACAGTACCAGAATCTGGAACAGCGACAACAAGATCGGCTTCGACAGGGTGTTCTTTTGCAAGCTCGACGCCCATGTTGTAGCGTGCTGTGTATACACTGACGCCATCGATTACACTATCTGGTCTGGCGAAGTAGACATATTCAAAGCTGCACAAAGATTTTCTTGCACGCATGTCAATTTGTTCGCTTTTCAACTCCGATCCATCCATGGCGACAATTTCACCGGGTTGAATGTCCCTCAAAAATAAAGCGCCAATTGCATCAAATGCAGCGCTTTCTGATGCTATGACGTAGGATCCGTTGTACTTACCAAGGCAAAGTGGCCGAAAACCGTTTGGGTCTCTAACAGCGATCAATTTATCCCTGGTCATCAAAACGACCGAATATGCACCCCTAAGAACTTGGAAAGTTTCCTTAATAGCCCGCTCGATAGGACTTGAAAAACTGTGTGTTAAGACTGCGGCGATCACTTCGCTGTCTGTTGTGGTCTGGAAAAAGGCACCGTTCCTTTCGAGCTGATCCCTCAGTTCTTGGGCGTTCACAATGTTTCCATTGTGCGCGATCGCAAGCTCTCCGACTGCGCAGTGAACGACGATAGGCTGCGCATTGGCGAAGGTATTTGAACCAGTTGTCGAGTATCTCACATGGCCGATGGCTATCCTGCCACCGAGTTTTTCGAGGTCTTCTTCCTTGAAGACTTCTGAAGCCAAACCAAGCCCTTTGTGATGCTTTATACTCCTGTTGTCGCTAACGGCAATGCCAGCACTTTCTTGACCACGATGCTGTAGGGCAAACAAAGCATAATAAACTGTCCGCGCTATATCGCGATCAAAGTTCGATGAGCATATGCCAAAAATCCCACAGGCTTCTTTAAGCTTCATGGCTCAGTTTCCTCTCAAGTGCATTCATGTAGAGGTCTGTTATTTGATCCATTGAACAATCGATCACCTTTTCCCCATTGATCTTGATGACAAATCCCTCTGCTTGAACTTTGCCAATAACCGCAAACGGAACATCAAGAAGCATGCACAGTTTTTCAAGTTTAGGAAGATTATCCTCACGCAAACTCACTATGATCCTGGACTGACTTTCGCCGAAAAGCAAGGCATCTTTCCTGATGCTTGTGTTCAGCATACACTCAGCGCCAAGTCCACCAAGAATACAACTCTCTGCAATTGCAACAACAAGACCTCCTTCTGACACATCGTGAGCCGAATTCAGTAAATTATTTCTTATCGCCATCAAACAGAGTTTTTGAAGCCTTTTCTCAAAATCCAGATCTATCCGTGAAATTGGTGCAAGTTCAATATTGTGTACAACTCTTAAGTACTCCGATGCCGTCAACTTCGTGCTATGTAGACCAAGAAGAACTATCAAATCGCCTTTTGTTTTGAACTGTGCTGTGCATCTTTTTTCGATATCTTCAATTAGTCCCACCATTCCCACAATTGGCGTTGGGTATATCTTTCTGTCAGGACTCTCATTGTATAGGCTAACGTTCCCGCTGACGACTGGAATGCCAAGAATTCTTGCTGCTTCAGATATCCCCTCTATGCATCTTTCCAGCTCCCAGTAAGTCTCTGGATCGTCCGGGTTTGCAAAGTTCAAACAGTCAGTTATACCAATTGGTTCTGCGCCAGTCACCACAACATTTCTTGCAGCCTCGGCAACGGCTATTTTCGCTCCCTCGTAAGGATCAATATAGCAATAGAGGGGGTTGCAGTCCGTAGTCACGGCTATCCCCTTTGTCGTTCCCTTTATTCTCAAAACTGATGCGTCTCCACCAGGTTGAACAACCGTATTGGTTCCAACCCTGTGGTCGTATTGTTCGAAGACACATCTTTTACTTGCCACATTCTCGCTTGACAAAATCTTCAAAAAGATATCTTGAAGATCTTCTGGTTCCATTGGCTCGTTGATCTCGTAGTTCACCTCACGCCCTTTGGGTTTCACTTTAACGATTGGAACACCATCTGTGAGCGACTTGACTGGTGCTTTCG
>FWWL01001694.1_pt1 | contig 50703 bp, 42 predicted proteins | sample 2228331 | NCBI WGS metagenome assembly FWWL01 (sample SAMEA103939775, study PRJEB20133) | metagenome | reverse complement strand
AGTGGCCCTACGGCCCGCACGGTGGGCATCGTGCGCATGCACTACTCCCACGAGCCGCTCGTGGAGCTGGCGCGCCGCAGCCTGGAGCGGTTCGTCCGGTTCGAGGAACTCACGGGCCGCAGCGCGGACTTCACCCGCACGGGGTTTTTGCTGCTCGCGCCATCCTCCGAGCTGGCCGGACTCGCGGAAAACGTGGCCCTGGAGCAGCGGCTGGGCGTGCGGGCAGAGCTGTTGGCCCCGGAGGACGTGGCGCGCCTGGAGCCGCGGCTGGACCTGCAGGGGATCGCGGGAGCCGTGTACGAGCCGGATGCGGGCTACGCGGACGGCTACGCCACCGCCGCTGGATTCGTCGGTGCGGCGCGGGAGCTGGGCGCGGAGGTATGGGAAGGTGTGGCGGTGGAGGCCGTGGAGGTGGCCGGCGGGCGCGTGACAGGGGTGCGGACGTCCGCGGGCCGTGTGGCCTGCGGGCGCGTGGTGGTGGCCGCGGGGGTGTGGACGGCCCGCCTGCTGCAGCCGCTGGGCGTGGAGGTGCCGGTGGTCGCGTCGCGGGAACAGGTGGTGCACCTGGAACCCCCTGCGTCCTTCGGGCAGCTGCGTGTCGTTCTGGAGGACCTGGCCCTGGGCTTCTACGCGCGGCCGGAGGCCGGCGGCACCGCCCTGGCGGGCGTGCTGGAGGAAGAACCGGAGGAGGTAGTGGACCCGGACCGGTTCAACGAGGGTGTGGACTGGGCCTTCGTGGAACGGGTGGGCGGGCTGTGGTCCACGCGCTACCCGGGCGCCGCAGACGCACGGGTCCGCGGGGGGTACGCCAGCATCTACGACGTGACGCCGGACTGGCAGCCCGTGCTCGGCCCCGTGGACGGGGTGGAGGGGTTGTTCGTGGCCGCGGGGTTCAGCGGGCACGGGTTCAAGCTCAGCCCTGCTCTGGGGGAGGAGCTGGCGCGTTGGGTGGCCGGCGACCCCCCCACCGTGGAGCTCGGGATGTTCTCGCTGCGCCGGTTCTCAGAGGGCAAGTTGCTCCGGGGACGCCACGCGAAGGGCCTGCTGGGTTAAGGCCTGTCGCCCCGCCTGGCCCGGGGACTGGTGGCGGAGGGGGTGGGATTCGAACCCACGGGCGGAGTTTTTGCCCCGCCACGGTTTAGCAAACCGCCGCCTTGGACCGCTCGGCCACCCCTCCGGCCCGCTCTAGCGTACCACACACTGCGCCCTGCTTGCATTCCAAGCACCGCACGACCACACCCAGACACCGCATCCGAACACCCGTCCGAGCTGGCAACCAGGTGTCAGGGTGGTGTCGCCTAGACCACACCTGGCACTCTAACGGGCCTAACGGGTCCGTCCCGGCGTGCCTGGCACCAGGGGTGAGAGCTCGGAGGCCAGGGTCAGAGCGCAGGGGTCAGACTCCTGCCGCCACGCGCTGGACGCCAAGCGCAGGACCCGACCCAAGCAGAAGCCCCCAGCCGCACGCCGTGTCTGGGTACCTCACCGGCTTCGGGGTTCACGGGAGGAGCGCCCCGGGCGAGGCTCGGACGCGCCGAACCGCTCCAGGACCAGGGCGATGTGCTTGATCCCCTCCACGTAGTCCCGCAGCCGGATGTTCTCGTTGGGTGCGTGCACGTTGGTGCCCGGGTAGCCCACCCCGGTACCGACCGCGGGCGTGCCGAACCGGCCGCACACCACCTCCATGGGCCCTGTGGCGGCCATGAGGGGGTAGATGACGGGGTCGCGGCCGTACAGTTCCCGCGCCGCTTCGGCCACCACGCGGACGATTTCCGCGTCCGGGGGGGTACGGGCAGGGTCCTCTAGCCCCATGGGCACCACCTCGATGTCCCCAAAGCCGTGGCGGAGGAGGTGCGCCTTGAGCTTCTCCAGGACGTCTGCGGCCTTCTGGCGCGGCACGAGCCGGAAGTCCAGCTTGGCCCGGGCTACCCTGGGCAACACCGTCTTGGAGCCTTCGCCGCCGTAGCCGGAGACCAGCCCGCAGATGGTACAGGTGGGCTGGTACAGGTGGCGCTTCAGGAGCGCGACGCCCGAAAGCCCGAGGAGGAACCCACTTAGGCCCAGGTCGCGGAGCAAGGCTGCGTCGTCCCGACTGTCCGCGATGCGCCGCAGCCACCGCTCCTCCTCCGGCGTAGGCCCTTCCACGTGCTCGTAGAATCCGTCTATGAGGACGTTCTCGTCCTGGTCTTTCAGGGTGGAAAGGGCCCACACCAGCCGCCAGGCGGGGTTGGGGACGATGGTGGCCATGGAGGAGTGGAGGTCGCGGTTGGCCCCCCTGGCCACCAACTCCACGTAACAGATGCCCTTCACGCCCAGGTACAGGTTGGGCACGTCCTGGTGGTCCTTGCCGCCCGACTCCCACAAGCACCCGTCCGCGCGGAACAGGTCGGGGTAGGCCTCCGCGTAACGGTGCAGGTTGACGCTCCCGATCTCCTCCTCGCCCTCCACCAAGAACTTGACGGTCACGGGCAGCTCGCCCCGGACCTGTCGGAACGCCCGCACCGCGCACAGGCGGGCCACGAGGTTCCCCTTGGTGTCTGCCACCCCGCGGCCGTAGATGCGCCCCTCGCGGACCTCGGGCTCAAAGGGGTCCGACGCCCACTCCTCCAGGGGTTCCGGGGGTTGGACGTCGTAGTGCTCGTAGACCAGCAGCGTCTTGGGGCTTCGGCCGCGGAACTCGCCGTACACCAAGGGCGCCGCCCCGGGCAGGCGCAGGAGGCGCACCTGCGCCCCTGCCTCTTCCAACATCTGGGCGACGAGCTGGGCGCACTCCTCTAGACCCACCCCCTGGGCGGCGATGCTGGGCTGACGGACCAGCCGGGCCAGCTCCTCCACGAACTGCTGGACGTTCCGGTCCACGTACTCGAAGACCTCCCGCATGCGACTCCCCCGCGGATGTGGCTACCGGGCTTCTCCACAGGCCCGGGCCGCGACGAGAACAGGATACGGGGCCTTTCCGCAGGCGGCAAAGCGCGTTTCCCACCGGGCCAGTTCCTCCAGCAGGGCGTCCACGTCCAGGCCCAAGTGCGCGGGACGGTAGTCCTCCAGCTGGCGGACGGCGCGGCGGAGCAGGGCTGCAGCACCGTGGGCGTTGCCCTTTTCGTGGTGGTAGAAGGCGGCCGCCAGCTGGACGAGGCCTTGGTAGAAACCGCGGTCCCCGCTAGGAGCCTTGCGCCACAGCCCCTCGAAGTGCTCGTGGCACGCGAAGAACAACCCGAAGTCCAGCAGCACCAGGCCGCGGTACGTGGCCCCCTCAGGCTCGCTAGCGGGCGGAGGGTCCAGGAGGAACCGCACCGCCCGGTACAGGCGTTCCGCCTGGGTAGAGAAGTAGTGCCAGTACGGCCGGTACGGCAGGCGGAGGGCCACCCGGTCAGAGCCGCGCCACAGCACACCCCCGCGGACCAGCACCGAGAGGTCGTCTGCGGCGGCCGGCCACCCGGCGGGCTTGCCCAGCCGCTCTGCCTCGGCGCGTACCTGAGGGTACGGTCGCGCCTCCCCACCCACCGACACGCGCGCGTACGCCGCCAGCCAGGCGGCGAAGCGGGCACGCGGGGCTTCGGCGGTGGCGCGCAGGGCCAGCTCGCTCAGGGCGTGCTTCAAGCGGACGTACAGAAGCTTCCTCCCCGGTGTGCGCGGTTCCCCCTACGGGGGAGCCGGCCCGTCGCCCCGGATGGCTGCGGCTGGAGGGGTTGCTTCCAGGAGAGCCCGCAGGGCAGGAGGGTCGGTCTGGGGAGGCGCGCAAGTAGCCCCCACACACACGAAGGCCGTGGGCGGGTCTGCCGCCCGCTGGGCTATGGCACGCGCAGGCTCCGGCAGCTCCCCTCCCGGGTGGACCCACGACAGGAGCTTGTCGGGATGCGCGGACGACCAGGCGGCGCGGTGGAGCTCCTGTGCGGCGGGCGTGTCCGGACGTCCGGCCACCACCACGTGGGCCGGGGGTTGGAGGAGGCGGCTGGCCGCCAGGAAGTACGTGGCAGCGAAGTAGCCGTGGGCCCGGGCGGGCTGCGCGAAGGCGCGGAGCACCTCTTCAGCCCGTTTCGCCCAGCGGTCCGTGCCGGAAACAGCTGCCAGGTCCTGGAGGAACAGGCTGGCCACCGCGTTTCCGGAGGGCGTGGGCGCGTCCTGGATGGGCTTGTAGGGCAGCTCCAGGGCCGGGCCCCGCGCCCGGGACCGGGGCAGGTCGAAGAAGCCACCTTCTCCGGGGTCGCGGTACTCCCGCTCGAGGAGCTCGGCGATGTGGAGGGCCGCCGCCCGGTATTCCGGAGACCCCGTGAGCTGGTAGGCCGACAGCACCGCGTAGCCCATGTGAGCCTGGTCGTCCAAGCTGCGGGGGCCGCTGGGGTCGTGTAGGGCGTGGGGGAACCCTTCGGCCTCGTGGAAGCCCTCCCGCAGGAACCGGTCCACGGTGCGGAGGGCGGCCTCCGCGTAGGCGTCCACGCCGGTGGCCTGGTGGGCCACGAGGAGCCCCCGGACGGCCATGCCGTTCCAGCTGGCATACAGGGTGCGGTCCACCGCAGGGCTCCGCCGGGTGGCCCGGGCCGCCCGCAGCTTGCGCACCGCGGAGTGCAGCACCTCCGCCACCCGCTCGGGACGCCAGCCGAGCGTGCCGGCGACCTCTTCCAACGAAGCGGCCACCCACAGCACGTTGCGGCCCGGGTCGTGGTGCATCTCCCCCCGCTCGTGCAGGTCAAACCGCAGCCGGACCACCTGCAGCTCCTCCGGCGACAGCACCGCGGCGGCTTCCTCCAGGGTCCAGGTGAAGTAGTCGCCGTCGTCCCCGGGCCCCGTGTCCGCGTCCTGGCTGGCGCCGAACCCGCCCGCGGGGTCTGCCAGCACCTCCAGCAAGAATCGCGCGGTCCCCTCTACCACCTGCGCGTACTGCGGGTCCCGCCAGATCTGGTACGCGCGGCTGTACGTGGCGAGCAGCGCCGCGTTGTCGTACAGCATCTTCTCGAAGTGCGGCACACACCACCTAGCGTCCGTGCTGTACCGGTGGAAGCCGCCGCCCAGCTGGTCGTGTATCCCTCCACGGGCCATGGCGTCCAAGCTGCGGCGCACCACCACCTCCAGCCACTCCTCCCGCCGGTGCCAGAAGTGGTACAGGGCCAGGTCCAAAGCTGAGGCGTGGGGGAACTTCGGCGCGGTGCCGAACCCCCCGTACCGGATGTCGAAGGCGCGGGCCATCCCGTCCAGCGCCTCCTCCACCAGCTCCCCCGTGACGTCCCCCGGCCCGGTGGCCGCCTGGGCCCGGCGGAGCTCTTCCACCAACCGGGCAGCCACCTCCCGGGTCCGCTCCCGCTCCCGCCGGTACGCCTCCGCCACGCTGCGCAGGACCCGCAAAAAGCCGGGACGCCCGTAGCGGTCCTCCCTGGGGAAGTACGTGCCTCCGTAGAACACGTGGCCATCGGGCGTGAGGAAGGCGGTGAGGGGCCAGCCCCCCTGGCCGGACAGGGCCGCCACCGCGTTCTGGTAGCGGACGTCCACCTCAGGCCGCTCGTCGCGGTCCACCTTGACCGGGACGAAGTGTTCGTTGATGAAGGCGGCCACCTCGGGGTCGTCGTACGATTCGTGGTCCATGACGTGGCACCAGTGGCACCAGGCGGCGCCGATGTCCAGGAGGATGGGCTTGTCCTCCTGACGGGCCCGCTGGAAGGCCTCCTCGCCCCAGGGGTGCCAGTCCACAGGCTGGCCCGCCGCGGAGCGCAGGTAGGGACTGCGGGCGTGGCTCAGGCGGTTTGCCATCTCGTCCCTATGCTACCAGCCGGGGAGGGGCCCCGGGGTGACCGCCGCGGGGCCCTACAGGGGAGATTTGGTGGCGAAGCGCGGCGGGCGCTTTTCCCGGAGGCTGGCTACACCCTCCTGCGCGTCCTGCGTGAGGAAGGCGAGGAACTCCAGGGCGGTGGAGGTGTCGAACACGGGGCCGGCGAGCCGGAGCCAGTTGTTGAGGGCGTACTTGGTCCACCGGATGGCGTGAGGGCTGCCCGAGGCCAGCCGGCGCGCCACCTCCAGGGCGGTGGGGTAGACTTGGTCGTCGGGCACGCACCGCGACACCAGTCCCAGGCGCTCGGCTTCCTCGCCGGACAGGGGTTCGTTGAGCAGCAGGTGGTACTTGGCCTTGGCCATGCCTACCAGCAGGGGCCACAGGAGCACCGCGTGGTCACCCGCGGGGACCCCCAACCGCACGTGCCCGTCCAGCAGCCGTGCGGACCTTCCCGCCACGGACACGTCGGCGAGGAGGGCCACCGCCAGCCCCGCGCCCACCGCCACCCCCTCCACGCAGGAGACCACGGGCTTCCCACAGCCCAACAGGTTGTACACCAAATCCCGCGCCTCCTTCCACACCCGCAGCCGTACCCACTCGTCCCGCATGATGTCCTCGATGAGCCCCAGGTCTCCGCCGGAGGAGAACGCACCACCTTCGCCGCGCACCAGGACGGCGCGCACGTCCTCGTCCGCGTCCAAGTCCCGCCACACCCGTGCCAGCTCCGCGTGCGCCTCCGCGGTGACCGAGTTGAGCGTAGAAGGGTTGTTGAGCACCACCTCCACGATTCCTTCTTCCACCTCGCGGACCTGCAGCGCGCGGTACGCAGACCGCCAAGCTTCCACCGCCATGGTTCCGCCTCCCTGGGGAGTCTGGGGCGCGCGGCGGCGCCCTCCCCATGGTACGGGAGCGAAGGGGGAAGGGGGAGGGCAAAGGAAGCGGTTATCCCTTGCCCTGCCGGCTGGCTTCCAGGTAGTTGAGGCGGAGGTCCGCCACGTGCATGAGCAGCTCGCTCAGGCGGTCCCCGTGGAGGTGGTTCTGCAGGAGGTCCGTGAGGGCTCCCGCGGCGTCGATGGCCAGGCGGGCCTGCTCCAGGTCCACCGGACCCTTCCCCGGAATCTGCCCCAGATACACCCGGGCCTGGTGCGCGAGCAGCATGACGCACCAGCTGACCACGTCCGCGGCGGAGGCGGACTCCAGTGCGCCGACCGGGCTAAACTCCTCGCCTTCCACGGCTTTCCCCAGTACTTTATACCCATCTCCACCGCGGGATCAGACCCGCTCAGCCGCCTCCGCGGGGGCCGGCTGGGGCCGGGTCAGCCAGTGCACGAGGAACACCGCCCCCACCGCCACGGCGGCCAGCAGGTCCAGGGCCACGGAGGGGTAGATGAGCAACAGGCCCGCGGCCACCAGCACCGCCCGCTCGGGCCAGGTGGCCTTCCGCAGGAGCCAGCCGTTGATCCCCGCCGCGAGGCTGGTGAGGCCCACCATGGCCGTGAGGGAGGTCTTCCCCACCACCTCCCAGGGCGCGTGCAGGAGCAGTCCCATGCCGTCCGGGTGCACGGTGAACATGAAGGGCACCACGAAAGCCGGCAGGGTGTACTTCCACGCCATCAGCATGGTGCGGAAGGCGTTGCCGCCCGTGAGGGCGGAGGCCGCCAGCGGGCTCAGGCCCACGGGCGGGGACACCTCCGACAGGATGGCGTAGTAGAAGATGAACATGTGGGCCGCCAGCTCGTTCACGCCCAGCTGGATCAGGGCGGGTGCGATGATGGCGGCCGCGATGATGTACGTGGCGGTGATGGGCAGTGCGAGGCCCAAAATCCACAGGGCCACGCCGGAGTACAGCAAGGTCAGCAGGAGGTTCCTGCCGGCGAGGTCCACGATGATCCCCGACAGCTTCAGGCCCAGGCCGGTGAGGGTGATGACGCCCACCACGATGCCCGCCACCGCACAGGTGACCGCCACGGTGAGGACCTGCTTGGTGCCGTTGGCCAAAGCCGTCACCAAGGGTGTGAGGCTCACCTCCCACGGTCCCACCCGCACGTAGTGCGGGTCCGTGGGGCGCAGGGGTGCTCCCGTGTACGGCTCGGCCCAGGCGTGCCGGGCGCGCAGGCCCAGCCCCGCCCCCGCGAGGGCGCACAGGGCGCCCGCGGCCTGCAGGGGCAACCCCGACAGGTCCCGGAGGGCGGGCGCCAGGGGCAGGGCCAGCAGCGCGCCCAGCGCGGCAGCCACGAGAAGGGCCGGCACCCCGGACGGGCCCGCCCCCGGGGTACGGCGCGCCAGCGCCAGGGCGGTCTCCGGCCGGAGGAAGCTGGTCAGGCACGCCACCACCGTGCACCAGAACACCGCGGAGATGGCTGTGAACCCCCGGACCATGAACAGCGGGATCAACACCAGGGAGGCGAGTAGGTACCAGTACCGGCCCATCAGCCGCCAGGGGTTCTCCGCCTGGATCTCCACCTGCCGGAGCCGGAAGCGGCGGGCGTCCAGCTCGATCATGAGGAAGATGGAAAAGTAGTACAGCACCGTAGGCACCACGGCCAGCACCAGCACCTGCAGGTAGGAGATCTTCAGGATCTCCGCGATGATGAACGCCGCAGCGCCCAAAATGGGCGGCGAGATGACGGCGCCGATACCACCTGCGGACAGCAGGCCGCCTGCAGACTCGGGGTCGTAGCCCGACCGCCGCAGCAGCGGGTAGGTGATGGCCCCCACGGTCACGGTGGTGGCGACGCCGCTCCCCGAGGGCCCCCCCAGCAGGAAGGACGCCACGGTGACCGCCTGTCCCGCCCCCGTGCGGCGCCGCCCCACCAGGGCGAAGGCCAGGTCCACGAAGTACTTGCCCGCGCCGGACTGCTCCAGGAACGAGCCGTAGATGGTGAACAGGATGATGAAGCTCGCCGAGACGTCCAGGGGCACGCCGAAGATGCCCTCCAGCCCCACGTACAGGTGGCCGACCACCCGGTCCAGGTCGTAGCCCCGGTGCGTCCAGGGCTCGGGCAGGAGGTGGCCCGTGAAGGCGTACGCCACGAACACCCCCGCCAGCACCACCAGGGGCCAGCCGGTGGTCCGGCGGGTTGCCTCCAGGACCGCCAGCACGGTGAGGGTGCCGAACAGGAGGTCGTAGAAGTTGGGGACCACCTGACGGTACACGAACTGCTCGAAGTCCCAGAACACCCAGCCCAGCCCCAGGCCGGACAGCAGGATGAACACCACGTCCACCGGGTGCACGCGCCGCTGTGCTCCCCGCCAGCCGGGGTACAGGAGGAAGGTGAGGACCAGCACGAGCAGCAGGTGGCGGGTGAGGTGGAGCTGGCGGATGTACGGAGCCTGGGCCGCCCACAGGTGGTACAGGGATCCCAGCACCGCCAGCGCGGTGGCCAGCCAGCCCGCGGGGCCCGTGAGCTTGCGGGTGGCCCCCTCGAACCGCTCGATGAGTTCCTCGACCGCGACGCCCTGCGGAACCTGGCTCACGTGTCTCCCCTCGGTGGGAGGAACCGTGCCCGCAGCCACCCCCACGCCATCCAGGCGGCCGGCACGCGCACCGCCCGCAGCCTCATCCGGTGGCCCTCCCGCCCGTGCGCGAACAGCGGGAGTTCCCCGCCCTCCACCACCAGGGTCCGTTCGCCCTTTTCCGTGGCGCGGACCACCAGCTCCCCCAGGCGCTGCTGCAGCCCGGTGACCCGGTAGCGTGGGCCGGCGCGGGTCACCCGCTGGGCGAAGCGGTAGTACTCCAGGGCCGCCTCCTGCTCGGCTTCCACCGCGTCCAGGACCAGGTCGGTACCCACGAGGCGGAACTGCTCCCAGACGAGCCCGCGGTACAGGGAGTGCCGGTACCGGAGCTGGAAGCGCGCCACCGGGTACAGGGCCACCAGCCGGTCCGCGTCCAAGTCTACGACCTCAAGGGTGCGCACCGGCCACAGGCCGGCGACCACCACACCGCTGGCGGGAACCAGGAGGACCCGGGCGAGCAGCCGGGCCACGCGGGCGGCCTGTTCCAGCTGGACGGCTCAGAACCCCGGCACACCCCGCTCCCGGTAGTACCGCGCCGCCCCGGGGTGGAACGGGATGGGGGTCCTGCCGGTGATCCGCAGCAGCGTGATGTTCTTGGCCTCCGCGTGGACGGTCTCCAGGTCCGCCTTCCGTTCGAAGATGAGCCGCGTGATCCGGTAGGCCAGCTCCTCGGGGAAGTCCTGGTGGACCACCAGGAGGTTGGCGACCCCGATGGTGGGCACGGGCTGGTCCATACCCGGGTACACCACCCGCGAGATCACCGCCCGGAAGTACAGGGGCCCGAACTCCTTGCGCAGGGGCTCCACCAGGTCGTCCATGGGCACGATCTTCGCGCGGATCCCGGGCGTGCTGGCCAGGTCCAGGACCGCCGGCGTGGGCAGCCCCCCGCTCCAGAAGAAGGCGTCGATCTTCCGGTCCTTGAGGGCGTCCGCGGAGGGCGCGACACCCAGCCGCTCCTTGCGGATGTCCCGGTCCGGGTCGATGCCCGCCGCCCGCAGGATGCGCAGGGCGGTGACCTCGGTTCCGCTCCCGGGCGAGCCCACGGAGACCCGCTTGCCCCGCAGGTCTGCCACCCTGTTGATCCCACTCCCCTCCAGGGTGACCAGGTGGTTGTAGTTGTCGTACACGGGGACCAAAACCCGGATGGGGATGGGGGAACCCCGGAAATCCGCAAGGCCCTTCCACGCGTCGTAGGCGGTGTCGTTGAGCGTCAACGCGAGGTCCGCGCGCTTGGCGCCGATCAGGCGCATGTTGTCCACGGAAGCGGAGGTGACCTCCGCGGTGGCCTGCACCCCGGGGATGTGCTGGGAGATCAACCGGGCCAAGCCGCCGCCCAAGACGAAGTACACGCCACCGGTGCCGCCGGTGGCGATGGAGATCCTGTGCACCGTGGGCCCCGCGGGAGCCGCAGCGCCCGCGAGGGCCACCAGGACGACCGCGCAGGCAACTCTCACCAGCCGCATGGTCTCCCCCCTGGCTGCTCGTCTGTGCGGGACTTCGACGCGGAAGGCAAGGCTTCCTCCGCGCCGGGCCTGCGGGTGTGGGTTTCCCGGGCAGGCCCGCTGGCGGTACCATGGGGCCGCGGAGGCGGGCCATGGGGAGTGGGGATCGGTACAGGGAGTGGGAGGAGCGGTTTGAGGCCTTCGGAGCCGTGTACCGCTTCTGCTTCCGGGGACCCGTGGACGAGCCTGCCCGGTGGGAGGTGACCATCCTGGACCACGCGGGCGGGTTGGCGGTCCCCCGGCGGGTACGGGGGCGGACGGAGGACGAGGCGCGGTGGCGGGCGGAGGAAACGGTGCAGACGTGGGCTTCCGTGCGCCGGCTGTACGCCGCGGCGGCCCGTGCCGCCTCCCGGGTGGCGCCGGGTTCGGAGGTGGTGCTCCACGAGCGGGCGGAGGAGGTGGAGCTGGAGCTGGAAGGGGGGTGGGTGTTGCAGGCCGCCTTCCTGGCTAGCCGGGACCAGGTGGCGGACCCCACCCGGAGCGAGGAGGAGTGGGAGGCGCGGATCGAGGCACACCTGAAGGACCACGCGGTCCGGGTGAGCCGGTAGGGCAGCCGCGGAGGTACGTCTACCGTCCGAAGGCTTCCTCCACAGCCCGGCGGAACGCCCGGGGGTCCACGGCGGGGTACCGGTACAGGTGGGGCTCCACCTGCCGGAAGTACTCCAGGGCCCGCGGCGGGTCCACCAGCCCGCTGCGCACCAGGTGGCGGACGTCTTCCAAATCCTGGGCGTGGCCGCGCTCCAGCTTGGCCAGGGCCTGGGCGTACGGGTCGAAGTGGTAGTAGGAGACCCGGCCCTCGCGGGCAACGAACAGGCTGCGGTCCTCCCAGCCGGGCGGTACCGGGATGAAGTCCAGAGGACACGCCAGCTCCACGTTGATCTGCAGCTCCTCCTTCAGCCGGGGGATGGCCCGCAGCACCGCGTCGTCCTCCGGTACCAGCTTGAGGTCCACGTCGATGGTGGCAGCCCGCCAGCCCAGCAGGACGGCAGTGGCGCCGCCCGTGAAGTACGCCCGCACCTCCGTGGACGCCTCCTGGCCCAGGGCCCGCATGAAACGCCGGATCCGACCCGCGTCGGCTAGCGGGCGCATTCCGCCGCGCGCTCGAAGCTCACGAGCCGGCGCACGAGCGCGTTGTACCGGGAGTGGGCGGAGTCGGGGTCCTGCCGGGCCAGCAGCTGGTACAGGCGGTGCTCCGGTTGCGGGAAGGTCCGGGGGATACGCACACCGAGCCGGCGCAGCCGCGGTGCGCCGATGGACACCAACAGGGCCGGGATGGACTCTACCCCGCGCTCCAGGTCCCGGACCCCGGCCTCGATGAGGTCTTCTCCGGGTAGCCCCGTACGGTCGCCCACGGGTCTATTGTAGGCGGGGCCCCAGGCCGCCGGAGGAGGACGGGGTGCGCCTGTTACCGGCCCTCCGCAGGCCCAGAAGCGGCCTTCTCGAAGTACCGCACGTACCCCAGGACGTTCATCCGGTAGTTGGCCGCGATCTCCTGGCGGTCGGCGGCACGGGCACCGCAGCGGGCTTCCACCTCGGGCTGCAGGTAGTCGCGCAGACGCTGGGTGAGGTGGTCCACGTCCTCGCCTGCCCGCCAGCCTTCCCACAGGAGCCTCTCCACCTCGCGGAGGCGGCGGCGCAGCTCCGCGAGGACCGCGGGCGGGTCCTCCCGCACGCCGAAGTGGGTCAGGCACAACCGGCTCAGCTGCAGCGCCTCCAGCCGGTCCAAGGTCTTTTCCCACGCGTCTAGGTCCAGCTCCGGGGGTGGCGTGGGGGGACGGACCACCGGACAGTTGGGCAGGGAGATCCCTGCCGCGTCCCCCGTGAAGGCCAGCCGCGAGGACACATCCACGTATACGTGGTGGTGGTTCGCGTGGCCCGGGGTGTCCACGGCGGTCAACGGGCGGCCGCCCAACTGGAACACCTGGCCGTCCTGTACGGCCACCACGCGATCCGCGGGGACGGGGGCCACCTCGCCCCACAGCTCCTCCATGCGGTCCCCGTAGATGCGCCGGGCGCTCCTCACGAGCCGGGAGGGGTCCACCAGGTGCGGGGCGCCCACGGGGTGCACGAACACCCGCAGGCGCGGATTCCGCCGGCACAGCACGCCCACGGCGCCCGCGTGGTCCAGGTGGATGTGGGTGACGGCCACCGCCTCCAGGTCTTCCACCCGCACCCCGTGGTCCGCGAGCCCTGCTTCCAAGGCCTCCAGGCAGCTAGCGGGGCCCGTCTCCACCAGAGCGGGGCGGGGGTCCAGCAGCAGGTAGCTGGCCAGGACCTCCGGCTGCCCGAAGGCCAGGTCCACGAGGACGGTCCTGTCGTCTACCGGCCGCGTGCGCTTCACGACACCCCCTCCCGGCGGCGGTACACCACGGGCGGCCCGTCGTCCCGCACGAGGCGGCCCTGTTGGTGCAACCACTCCAGGTGCGCCGCCGCCTCCCCCACGGCCAGGGGGAGGGGGACCTCCGGAGGTGCCGGGCCGTCGCCCGCCTCCTGGAAGAACAGCCCCTGAGCCACCTGGAAGGCGGTGGCCCCTTGTGGTGGCACCAGGGCGTAGGCGGTCTCCAGGCGGGCGTGGTGGTGTTGGAGCAGTTCGTGGACCCGCGCGGCCCACTGGTGCAAGGGCTGGCCGTGGCCTGCCAGGGCCAAGCGGACGGGCAGGTCCCGGACCTTGCGCAGGGAGTGCAGGTAGTCCGCCAGCGGGTTGGGCCGTGCGCCCGGGTAAAGGGAGATGTTGGGGGACACCTCCGGGAGCACGTGGTCCCCGCAGAACAGCCTGCCTTGGGGATCCAGGAGCACCATGTGGCCGTCGCTGTGGCCAGGGGTCCACAGCACCCGCGCGGAGAACCCGTCCAGCTCCAGGAGCTGGCCGTCCCGCACGGGCACCACCGGCCCCAAGGGGGCCACAAGGTCCTGCAGGACCGCCACCTGTTGGCCGGCCTCCTCCACCCACCGCGGAGGGACCCCGTGCACGCGGAGCATCTCCGTCACCACGGACACCCGGAACCCGGCGTCCCCTCCCCAGGCCCGACAGGCCCAGTCCGCCTCCACGTCCAGGAGGTAGACCGGCACTCCCGCCACCTCCTGCAACAGGCCTGCCAGGCCCACGTGGTCCGGGTGCGCGTGGGTGACCACCACCGCCTGTAGGTCTGCCGGCTCGAGTCCCGCGGCCTGCAAGCCCTCCTGCAAGGCCGCCCAGCAGTCCGGGGTCCGCAGCCCTGCGTCCACCAGCACCCCGCGCCCGCGGCCGCAGACCAGGTACGCGTTCACGGAACCCAGGGGGAACGGGACGGGCATGGACACCCAGAACAAGTCCGGTTCGAGACGGACGACGGGCAAATTCGCCTCCGCGCGGTGCTGGCCGCGCCCGCGGTGCAGTGTAGCCTCCGTGGCCGCTGTGGGCAAGCCGGCCGGCAGGAGGCACAGGGCCAGGTGCGGAAGAGCGGAGCTGTGCAGGTGGACGTACACCCGGAAGTCAGGGCGCTCCTCTGCCTGGGCGTGGTGGAAGCCGACGGCGTGCGGGTGTTGCCGGAGGCTCCGCAGGTGTGGCGGGAGCTGGAGGGGCTGGCGGGGCAGCTGCGGGAGCGGTACGCGGGGCGCGCCCCTTCACAGATCGAGGGCCTGCAGCCGGCCCGGGAGCTGTACCGGCGTACGGGCGAGGACCCCACCAAGACCCGCCCTTCCTCCGAAGCCCTCCTGCGCCGGGTGTTGCGCGGGCAGCCGCTGCCGCGGGTGAACAGCGTGGTGGACCTGTGCAACCTGTGTTCGTTGGAGTTCCTCCTGCCCATCGGGCTGTACGACCGGGACCGCGTGCGGGGCCCGGTGGTCGTACGCCTGGGCCGCGCGGGCGAGGGGTACGAGTCGCTGGGCAAGGGGCTGTTCCGCGCCGAGGGACGGCTTGTGGTGTGCGATGTGGACGGTCCCTTCGGCAGCCCCACCAACGACTCCGCCCGCACGGGTGTGACCGAGCAGACCCGCAACATCCTGGCGGTGGTGTTCGCGCCTGCCCGCTACGGGCGGGAGCGCATGGCGGACCACGTGCACACCCTGGCGCACCGGCTGCGGCTGCTGGCAGGTGCGGAGGCCGTGCGGGCAGGCGTGGTGGGAGGGGGCTGACCGGTCAGGGAAGCGGCTGCACCCGCTCCACCAGCTGGTCACACTCCCGCTGGCCTTCCCTCCACCGGTCCAGGGGCTTCGCGCACACCGCGTGTACGAGCCGGTCGGGCTGGACGAACAGGATCCCCACCGCGGCCCACTGGCCTGCCATCCCGCTGCCGGTGCCCTCGAACCGGTAGCGGGGTGGGCTCTTCCCCTCCTCGCGCTGGAACTTGGCCACCCCGTGGAAGGGGAGCAGGGAGAACGCCTGCTGCCGGAGCGCGTCGTCCTGCGTGGGCGGCTCGCCGGGCAGCACGCGGACGCTCAGAAACTCCGCGTACCGTAGGGCGTCGGGTTCCGGGCTCTCTCGGGCGGGGACCACCTGCAGCCACCGCCCGTCTGCGGACCGGAGGACGTGCCAGCCTGAGGGGTGCTCCAGGGCCACGCGCAGCAGGGGGTCCTGGTACCGGACGGGAGGCGCAGGTGTCCTGGCACACCCGGCCAGGAGGGCGATCCCCAGACACGCTACCGGCCAGGTACGCACGCGGTCACCGGGTCAGGTAGTACGGGACGTCCGCCAGGACCTTGTACCGGCGCAGCCGTCTCTGGCGGAACAGCAGGGCGAACTTCAGCATGAGGGCCGTCTGGTTGTGGAGGAGGTGGTGCCACCACTTCCGGGGGACGAACTCCGGCAGCACCACGGTGAGGGCGGTGTCTGGCCCTGCTTCTCGCTGTACCTGGTCCAGGTACAAGAGGATGGGCCCGACCACGGACCGGTACGGGGAGGGCAGGACCACCAGCGGCACGTCGGGCACCCACCGCTCCCACTTCCGCTCCACGTCCTCCCGGGCTCCCGGCTCGATCTCCACGTAGACCGCGGTGACGTCGTCGCTCACCGCCTTCGCGTACCGCAGGGCCTCCAGCACTCCCCGGTGGACGGCGTTGACGGGGACGATGACCTTGTGGGCGCGGAAGGGACGCGGCAGTTTGGCCCGCTCCAGGGACAGCTGCTGCTTGAGATCCTCGTAGTGGCGGTGGACGGCGCGCATGGCGGAGAGCAGCAGGGGGATGGCCACCAGGGTGATCCACGCGCCCTCCGTGAACTTGGCCACCGCCACCACCACGGTGACCACCGCGGTGACCGCCGCGCCCACGGCACTGATGGGCAGGCGGAGCTTCCAGGCGGGCGGCCGCGCGGTCACCCACCGCCGGACCATCCCCGCCTGGGAGAGGGTGAAGGTCACGAACACCCCGATCATGTACAGGGGGATGAGGCCGTGGGTGTCCGCGCGGAACAGGAGGATGAGGAGGATGGCCGCCGCGCCCAGGAGGAGGATCCCGTTGGCGAACACGAGGCGGTCCCCCAAGTTGGCCAGCTGCCGGGGCAGGTAGCGGTCCCGGGCGAGGATGGAGGCCAGGCGGGGGAACCCCGCGTAGGCGGTGTTCGCGGCCAGGAACAGGATGAGGGCCGTACCGAACTGCACCGCGTAGTACAGCCAGCTGTCTCCCACCACGCGCCGTGCGATCTGCGACACCACCGTCTCCGTCTCCTGGGGCACCACGCCCAGGTGGACCGCCAGGTAGCTGACGCTCAGGAAGAAGGCACCCAGCATGACCACCATGCCCACCAGCACGCGGCTGGCGTTGCGCGCCTGCGGGGGGTAAAACTCCTGGACCCCGTTGCTCACCGCCTCGATGCCGGTGAGGGCGGTGGCGCCCGAGGCGAACGCCCGGAGCACCAAGAAGAAGGAGAAGGGGTGCACCGCCGCCGCGGGGTCGAAGCTCGGTGAGGCCCGGGGCAGTTCGCCCCTGAGGGCAGACCACAGGCCGAGGGCCAAGGTGGCCCCGAAGGTCAGGATGTAGAAGTACGTAGGAATGGAGAAGATGGTGCCGGACTCTCGCACGCCGCGGAGGTTGACCACCGTCACCAGAGCTACTGTGGCCACCGCCAGCTCCACGCGGAAGGGGAACAGGCTGGGGAACGCGGACGTGATGGCCGCCACCGCGGCGGACACGCTCACCGCCACCGTGAGCACGTAGTCCACCAGCAGGGCGGCCGCGGCCACCAAGGCCGGGACGATGCCGAGGTTCTCCCGCGCCACCACGTAGGCGCCCCCGCCGCTCGGGTACGCGTGGATGGTCTGGAAGTACGACACCGCTACCACCACCAGCAGCCCCACGATGGCCACCGACACCGGCAGGGTCAGGACGGTGCCCGCGGCACCCATGAGCACGAGGACGCGGAGGATCTCCTCCGTGGCGTAGGCGTTGCTGGAAAGGGGGTCCGCACCGAACACGGCCAGCCCCTTCACCTTGGTGAGCTTCTCGTGCTGGAGCCGTTGGGTCTCCAGGGGGCTGCCCACGAGGGCCCGCCACAGGCTGGCCGGAAGCGCTCTGGCTCTTAGCACAACAGCCTATATACTCCTAGGCCCTTGCGGCCGCAAGCCGCCGGCTCGGCCCTGGGGCCGGCGGCTCAGGCGTCCTCGCACAGGTCCGCCACCTGGGCGGAGGTGGCCCCCTGGAGGTCCTCCGGGCGGACCGCGAACAGGGCGTTGGGCGCCCCCGCCCCCGCGTACACCACCTCGCAGCTCAGCAGAGCCCGGTCCATGTACACGGGCAGCTCCGTGGCCAGGCCCACGGGCGGGACAGCCCCCGCGGAAAAGCCGGTCACCCGGGCCACGGTGGCGGGGTCCGCGGGCCGCACCCGCCGGGCCCCCGCCACCTGGGCCAGCTTGGCGGTGGACACCCGGTGGGCGCCGGAGACCAGCACCAGCACGGGCCTGTCGTCCGCCAAAAACACCAGGGACTTGACGATGCGGTCGGCGCTGATACCCAGGGCCTGGGCGGCCTCCTGGGCGGTGCGGGTGCTCTGCGGGAACCGGTGCAGGTGGACGGCCACGCCCCGACGCCGCAGGTGGTCCGCCACCCGGCCGGGGGGGTCATCCGCGAGGCCCAGCGCCTGGCGGCAGGCCTGTACGTCCTGTTCCATCTGCTTCCGCAGGGCCTCGGGGGAGGGGAAGTCCTGCACCGGCCGGATCCACCGCACCACCCCCACGCGGACCGCGTCGGGGGGGTGGTCCACCGTCGTGTCCAGGAGGTGGACTTCCAAGGACGCTTCCGCCTGTCCGAACACCGGGACCGGGCCGTAGTGCAGCGCCGCGGGGTACCTTCGCCCGCCGGCCTCCACCCAGCACGCGTAAATCCCGTAGTCCAGGGGGAGGCCGTCGGGCACCCGCAGGTTGATGGTGGGGAAGCCCAGCTGCTTGCCGCGGCCCTTGCCGCGCACGCACTTTGCCTCGAAGCGGACTAGGACCTCCACGACACCAACCAGCGGACGAACGCCTTGAGAGCCTCCACGCTCACCCCCACCAGGGCCAGGACCGTGGCCGCGAGCCCCGTACCCACCAGCAGGAACACCCCGTCCCGGTTCATCAACCCCACGCCGATAGCCAGCATGGACAGGCCGGGCAAGGTGTTCAGGAAGGGGAGGGGCAGGAACAGGACCACCCCCATGGCCAGCACCACCAGCGAGGTGGCCCGCAGGAGCGCCTCGTCCGTGAGGGGGGTCCACCGGGGGCGGGAGAACCGTTCCACCCGTTGCAACACGGGAACCCCCCTCCTCCGGAGCTCGGTCACCGTCCGGTCGGACAGGCGGTACCGGGACACGGGACGGGGCAACCAGGGCTGCCGCCTGCCCGCAAGCATCTGCAACGCCCCCACCACGTACAGCAGGCCCACCACCCCAGAGGCACCGGGCGGCAGCACGGGGATCATGGTCACCAGGGCCAGCAGGATCAGCAGCAACCCGAACCCCCGCTCCTCCATGCGCTCCGCCAGCCGGCCCACGGTGACCAATTCCTCGGGCTGCGAGAGGGCTTCCTCCAGGATCCGGGACAGGGGAGGCTCCCCCGGCGGCAGGTGCGGCGAGGTCGTCGGGATGCCGGTTTCCATCTCTGTGGGTTAGTGTACCGTGTGCCGGTCAGAGGAACCGGCGCAGGGACAGGAAGCCCACGGGAAGGCGCGTGGACCCCTGGACCGCCAGGTCCGCCACGGCTTCCCCCACCACGCTGGTGAACTTGAACCCGTGCCCGGAGCAAGCTGAGCAGACCACCACGTTCGGGAACTCGGGGTGGAGGTCCACCACGAACTGCTCGTCGGGGGTGTTCGTGTACAGGCAGGTCAGGGCCGCCTGGATGCCCCCGTCCGCCTCGGGCAGCCGGCGTTCCAGTTGAGACCGCAGCCACGCGGCCTCTTCGGGCCGCGCGGGCGGTACGTGGTCGGGGTGGACAGCCTGGCCCCCGTGGTGCCGGGCGGCCTTCAGGCCCCTACCGGCCACCGCGGGGATCCCGTAGAAGTAGCCCTCCTCCGTCTGCCACACGAACACGGGGCACCGGTCCGGGCCGAACCACTCCGGCCGCCTGGGCGCGAACCAGAACACCACCTGGCGCTCCACCGCAAGCGGGAGCGGACAACGGACCAGCTCCGGCATCCACGGGCCCGCGGCCAGCACCAGGGCCCCTGCTTCCTCTTCGCCGTCCTCCGTGCGGACCTTCACCCGCCGGCCGTCGCTTTCCCACCCCACCACCCGGGTGGAAAACCGCAGCTCCGCCCCGTGCGCGCGGGCCTGGTCCTGGTGGGCCTGGACGCAGGCTTCACAGAACAGCACGCCCGCGCGCGGCTCGTAGACCGCCGCCTCCTCCTCGCGCAGGCGGAAGGCAGGGAAGCGCGCCCGGACCTCGGAAGCCGTCAACAGCTCGTGGGGGAGGTGGTACTGGCGGGCGCTGCGCAGGGTGCCGGACACCAGCGCCCCTTCGGGCGGGCCCACCATCAGGCCGCCGCAGATCTGCAGCAGCGGCCGGCCCGCCTGCCGCTCCAGCTCCTCCCACAGCTCGTACGCCCGCAGGAGCAGGGGCACGTAGTCCGGGTGCTCGAAGTACGCCTGCCGCGTGATGCGGGTGTGGCCGTGGCTGGAACCGCGCTCGTGCAGGGGTCCGAAGCGCTCCAGCCCCAGGACCTTCACGCCCCGGCGCGCCAGGTGGTAGACAGCCGCGCTTCCGGCCCCGCCCAGCCCCACCACCACCACGTCCGCCGCCATCCACACCCCCCTACGGGGCGCGCACGCGGCGCGCGACCCAGTTTCCGTGCGAACCTCCAGGACCCCGGTACACCCCAAAGGCGCGGCCGTCCTGCACGGTGCCTTCGAAGGTCAGGACCGCCACACCTCCCCGCAACACCCCCCACCGCACCCTGGTCCCCTCCACCGCGCCGTCGATGCGGGCCTCGGAAAACCACGTGCCGCGTACTTCGATGCGGCCCCAGATGCGGTTCCCCCGCTGCGCCACCTGTACCCGGAAGGTCCCCGCGGAAGCTCCGTCTGCCCCTTCCCAGCGGCCGTCCCAGGTACCGGCCACGTCCGGCGGGCGGGCGCACGCGCACGCCACCGCTAGTAGCAGGCAGGCCAACGCGCGCGTCACTCGCCGTACGGGATCCAGACGTTCTTCACCTGCGTGGCCTGGCGCAGGAACGCCTCCCCTTCGCCCCAGCGCGGGTCCAGCCAGTCCCACGGCTCCGCGCAGGTCCACGTGCGCTTCAAATTGCCCGCGGACTCCCGCTCCACCGCGGCGGCGCCCTCCCGCGAGCCGAAGTACCACACCGCGTCCACGTCGTCGTGCCGCGCGAGGACCAAGGCGAGGGCGTCCCGGTCGCCGGTGACCAGGTTCACCACACCCCCCGGCACGTCCGAGGTGTCCAGCACCTGGTAGAAGTCCGTGGCGGCCAGGGGGTGGCGCGGAGAGGGGACGGCCACCACCGTGCTCCCCATGGCCACCGCGGGAGCCACCAGGGAGACCAGGGCCAGCAGGGGGAACTCGTCCGGGCAGGCGATCCCCACCACGCCCACAGGCTCCCGCAGGGCGAAGACCAGGCACCGGGCGTCCGCGGTGGAGTGTACCGTGCCTTCGAACTTGTCCGCCCAGCCGGCGTAGCTGAACAGCCGGTGTACGGTGGCCTCCACCTCCCGCTCGGCGAGGGCCCGGTCCCCCGTCATGGCCGCGATGCGGCGGACGAACTCCTCCTGCCGGGTGGCCAGGTTCTCCGCCAGGTAGTAGAGGACCTGCGCACGGGCGTGCGCGGAACTGGCGGACCAGGCGCCCAGCGCAGCCCTAGCGGCCTCCACCGCGTTGCGGACGTCTTTGCGGTTGCCCTCCCCCACCTCCCCCACCAACCGCCCCTCGGGGCCGTACACGAAGCGCACGTACGGCGCCTCCGGGCGTACCTGCCTGCCGCCCACGTACAGCTTGGGCGTGCGGTCCACCGCCCGCACGTCCGGTGGCGTGGGTGGCGGGGCCGGTTCCCCTTCCGGCGCGGACCCACCCCCGGAAGGCCACGCGGGGGCCTGTGGGCCGCCTGCCCGCTCCAGGTACTCCCACATGCCCTCCCGGCCCCCTTCACGGCCGAACCCGCTTTCCCGGTAGCCGCCGAACCCGCTGGCGGCGTCGAACCGGTTGGTGCAGTTCACCCACACCGTCCCCGCCATCAGGCGCCGGGCTACGTCCAGGGCCAGGTTGACGTTCTCCGTCCACACGCTGGCCGCCAGCCCGTACCGGGTGTTGTTCGCCAGGGCCACCGCCTCCGCGGGGCTGCGGAAGGTCATGCTGACCACCACGGGCCCACAGATCTCCACCTGGGCCAGGGTGCTGGCGGGGGAGACCTCCGTGAACAGGGTGGGTGGGAAGAACAGCCCCTCCCGCGGCACCGCCCACGAGGGCTGCCACCTGTGCGCGCCCTCCTGCACCCCCACCGCACACAGGTGCCGGAGGCGCTCCAGCTGCGCGGCGGCCACGAGGGTGCCCATGTCCACCGCCTTGTCCAGGGGATCGCCGACCCGGAGCTTCTCCATGCGGGCCCGCAGCTTGGCCAGAAACCGCTCCGCCACGCTCTCCTGGATCAGCAGCCGCGAGCCCGCGCAGCATACCTGGCCCTGGTGGGACCAGGCGGCGTCCACCACGCCTTCCACGGCCGCGTCCAGGTCCGCGTCCTCGAACACCAGGAAGGGGGAGTTGCCTCCCAGCTCCAACGACAGGCGCTTTCCGGTGCCCGCGGTCAGCTGGCGGATGCGCCGGCCCACCTCCGTGGAGCCGGTGAACGCGATCTTGTCTACCTCCGGGTGGACCACGAGCAGCTCGCCGGTGCGGCCGTCCCCCGTCACCACATTCACCACACCGGGCGGTAGACCGACTTCCATCGCCAGCTCGCAGAAGGCCAGGGCGGTGAGGGGGGTGTACTCCGCGGGCTTCAACACCACGGTGCACCCTGCAGCCAGGGCCGGGGCCACCTTCCGCGCCAGCATCAGGAGGGGGAACTTCCACGGGAGGATCTGACCCACCACCCCCACGGGCCGGTAGCCGGGGAACTCCCGGTCCCGCAGCTGGGCCCAGCCCGCGTGGTGGTAGAAGTGCCGGGCCACCAGGGGCACGTCCACGTCGCGGCTTTCCCGGATGGGCTGGCCCGTGTCCAGGGTTTCCAGAACCGCCAGCAGGCGCGCGTGCTTCTGCACCTGGCGGGCCAGGGCGTACAGGTACCGGGCGCGCACAGGGTCCGGGGTGCGGCTCCACGCGGGTAGGGCTTCCCGGGCCGCCTGTACCGCGTGTTCCACGTCCTCCGGGCCCGCCTGCGGCACGTGCGCGAGCAGGTCCCCGGTGGCCGGGTTGCGGGTCTCCAGCCACTCCCCGCGGTGCGGGTCCACCCACCGGTTGCCGACGAACAGCCGGAAGCGCCTGCCCCGGGCGTCCAGCCACCGCAAGGCGGGGCCCGCGTCCTCCGGGGCCGGGCCGTACGCCAGGGTTTCCAGGGCTTCCCGGACGCGGGCGCTCATGGCATGGGGTGGTGGTGGGCCGCGGAGTAGCGGCCGGTCAGGTGGTAGCTGAGCTGCCGCTCCACGTCCGTGAGCAGGGCGCTTGCGCCGATGCGGAAGGTCTGCGGGCGCACCCACTCCTCGCCCAGCTCCTCGCGTACCAGTACCAGCCACTCGAGGGCCTGCTTGGCGGTCCGGATGCCCCCCGCGGGCTTGAAGCCCACCCGGTACCCCGTGCGCTCGTGGTAGTCCCGGATCTGCCGGACCATGGCCAGCCCCGCGGGCAGCGTGGCGTTGACCGCCTCCTTGCCCGTGCTGGTCTTCACGAAGTCCGCCCCTGCCATCATGCACACAAGCGCGGCCTGCGCCACGTGCCGCAAGCTGGGCAGCTCTCCCGTGCCCAGGATGGCCTTGAGAACACATGCGCCCGCGGCCTCCCGGAGCGCGCGCACCTCCTCGTACAGGGCCTTCCAGTCCCCCCGGAGGATGTGGGGCCGGCAGACCACCACGTCCACCTCGTCTGCCCCCGCGTGGACGGCCTCCTCCACTTCCGCCAGGCGCGCCCGCAGAGGGGCCTGCGCCGCGGGGAACCCCGCGGCCACGGACGCCACCAGGACCGGGGAGCCGGACAGGGCCTGCCGTACCACGGAGACCAGCGTGGGGTACACGCACACGGCAGCCACGTGCACGTCCTCGGCCCGCAGCCCGAACCCCTCCAGGACCTCACGCCGGACCGGCTGCCTGGCCTTGGCGGCCAGACGCCGGACGTTGCCCGGCGTGTCGTCCCCGCCGAGGGTGGTGAGGTCGAGGCACTGGACCGCCCGGACCAGCCAGCCCACCTGCCAGTGTCCCTTCACGCTGCGGCGGGCCGGCAGAACTTGCGCGGTTCGCTCCGCAGCGGCCCGGTTCACCCGCACAGAGGCCACCCAGGCCGGGTCCAGCTCCGTCCCGGGGTTGCGGACGGCTGCCTGCTGGCGGACCGTGGTGGCCATGTCTGCGCCGATCATACACCCGAGGGGGTCCGCACAGGCGTTCGAGGCCGCCTGGGTGCCGTGGCACCGCTGTTGCTCCCCTGCCCCCGCGAGAGCACGCCCGGGTGCAGGCGTGCCGCCGGTAGGCGTGGGGAGACATGGAGAGCGGAGGGCCGGAAGCTCGCTGGACCTTCGTACAGGGGCGCGTCCCGTCCCAGTGGCTGGTGGATCAGATGCCGGAGGCCATCTGGGCCACCGACGCCGCCTTGCGGTTCGTGGTGGTGGGCGGGGCGGGCGCGGCGGCCTTGGGCCTCGACCCGGACCGGGTGCTCGGCACCAGCGTGTACGACTACCTCCGGACCACAGACCCCGCGCACCCAGCCCTTGCGGCCCACCTGCACGCGCTGCGGGGGGAGTCCGGGACGTACCGGTACGAGCACGACGGGCGCATCTACCACGTCCGGGTGGGCCCCCTCCGGCACGCGGTGGGCCGCGTGGTGGGCGTGGTGGCCTGCGCCACGGACGTCACGGAGCTCGTGGCCGCGGCGGAGCAGGCGTGGCCGCGGCTTTCCCTGGAGGCCGTCCCCCTGTGGGTCGTTCGCGTGGACGAGCAGCTGCACGTCCGCTACGCGAACGCTGCGGCCCGGCGGTGGCTGGAAGCGGAGGCGCTGGAACCCACCCACCTGGACGAGCTTCCCCGTCTGGCCCCGCTCGCGGAGTTGGCGCGCCGCGCTTGGCATCTGGGCCAGCCGGAAGGCGCAGACGTCCCCTGGATGGGCCCCTCGGGAGAGGCGACACACCGCTGGTACGCGGCCCCCGAGCTGGACCCGCAGGGCAACCGGCGGGGCGTGGTGCTGGTGGGGTGGGACAACACGGACGCGGTGCGAAGGTTGGACCTGGCGCGGCGGGAGGCGGCGCGGTGGGAGGCGTGGGGGGAGGCCGCGGCGGCGCTGCTGGCGGCGGAGGACCTGGCATCCACCGGGGGTTCCCTGCTGCGGGGCGCGCAACACCTCACGGGCGCCCGACACGCCGGGGTGGCGCTGTGGGACCGCCACGGCGCCCGGGTGGCCCAACAGGTGACGGACGCGTGGACAGAGCCCGCGTGGGACCGGCTCCGCGCCCACGCGGCGGTGGGGGAGGCGGTCTGGCTGGAGGCTTCCTCCGCGGAGGAAGCCTCCCTGTTGGGCCTTCCGCCGGGCGGCTCCCGGCGGGTGCTGGTACTGGGCGTGCCCGGCCAGGAGGTGGCCGGCGTGCTCTGCCTGGCGTGGGATGGCCCGGAGGCCACACCCCCGGAGGACGCAAGCCCCCTGGTCCGCCTGGCCCGGCTGGCAGGGGCGGTGGCATCCGCGCACGTGCGGGCAGCCCGGCTGCGCGGCGTGGCAGAGCACCTGGAGCGGGTGCTGCGGGTGGCCGGCGCGGCGGTCGCGGCGCGGGACCTGCAGGAGGCGATGGCCAGCGGGTTGCGCGCGCTGGCAGAGGCCCTCCCCGCGACTGGGGTCGCGGTGTACGCGCAGCAAGGCGACGTGTGGGTACGGGTCGCCCACGTGGGTGAGCGACAGCCGGCCGCCACCTTGGGAGCGGAAGAGGGCGCCGTGGGGGCGGCGGCCGGGACAGGACAGGTGCAGACGGTGCACCCGGCACGCCAGGACCCCGCCTTCGTAGGCCACGGCGCGGAGGGCGTGGCCGTGCCCTTGTCGGGCGGCCGCGGAGGGTACGTGCTGGCGGTGGAGAGCCTGCCGGACCGCACCTTCACCCCCTCCGACCGGGACCTGCTGCGCCACGTGGCTGGCCACCTGGAGGGGTTGCTGCGGTGGCAGGAGCAGGCGGAGTCGCAGCTGGCCCAGGTGGAGCGCTACCGCCGGATGTTGGACGCAGCTCCCGTGGGCACGTGGCTGCTGGACGGTAGCCGGGTGGTGCGGTACGCGAACGGGGCGGCCGCGGCCACGGTGGGACGTCCGCGGGAAGACCTGGTGGGCAGGCCCTTGATGGACTGGGTGCACCCGGAGGACCGTGCGGAGGCGTCCAGAGCCCTCAGCCAGGCGTACGCACAGCCACGGTCCACGGCCCTGTGCACAGTCCGGTTGGTGCGCGGCGACGGCGGGTACGCATGGGTAGACCTGGCGGCGTCCAACCGCCTGGAAGACCCCGCTGTAGCGGGCCTGGTGGTGTGCGCGTGGGACGTGAGCGTGCAACGCGAGGCGCAGGAGCAGCTGGCTGTCCGGGCGGGGGAGCTGGACGCCCTCCGCGAGTTCGGCGAAAGCCTGCGGGGCGCACGCACGGTGCCGGAAGCCGGGCCCAGGGTGGTGGAGGGGGCGAGCCGGCTGTCGGGAGCGGAGCACGCCGCCTTGGTGCTCTGGGAGCCGGACGGCGACTCGTACACGGTGGCGTTCGGGCGGGGTGCACTGGGCGATCTTTCCGGTGCCAGCTTCCCGCTGGCAGGGGTGTGCGCGCACGTGCTGGGCACGGGCGAGGCGGTCCGGGCGCAGGCGAGTCCGGAGGACCCGGTGTTCGGCCAGGTGCAGGGGCTGGGCCCGGTGCTGGCGGTGCCCGTGCGGACGCAAGGGCGCACGTGGGGAGTCCTGGCGGTGGCCCGCAGTGCGCGCCCTGAGGGGTTTGACGACCGGGACGCCGCACGCCTGCAGGCGGCGGCCGACCTGGCAGCTGACGTGCTGGACCGGGCGGCCGCCCTGGAAGGGCTGGAGCGGGCGTACACCGAGGTGCTTTTGTCCTTAGCACGCGCCATGGACGCCCACGACGGAACAGGGCCGGGTCACGGGAGCACGGTGGCGCACTGGGCGGAGGCTGTGGCCCGGCGGATGGGCTGCAGCCCCGTGGAGGCCAGGGAGGTGCGGTGGGCGGCGCTGCTCCACAACGTGGGAAAGGTGGCTATCCCGGAGGAAGTCCTCCGCAAGACGGGGCCGCTGTCCGCGGAGGAGCTGGCCCTCGTGCAGCGGTACCCCGTCATCGGCGAGCAGATCCTGGAAGCGGTGCCGCGGTTCCGGGGGGTGGCCAAGTTGGTGCGGCACCACCGGGAGCGGTGGGACGGGGGCGGGTACCCAGACGGCCTAAAGGGAGAGGAGATCCCGCTGGGTTCCCGCATCCTCGCGGTGGTGGACGCGTACAACGCCATGACGGACCACCGGCGGTACCGCGTGGCCACGGGCCACGCGGAGGCGGTGGCGGAGCTCAGGCGGCACGCGGGCAGTCAGTTCGACCCGGAAGTGGTCCGCGTGTTTGTGGAGCTGCTGGAGGAGTCGCGGTCGCTGTAGGCGGCCGCACCGGAGGCGGAGGTGCAGCGGACCGGGGCCTCACAGGCCACCCGCCCGCGGGGCCGGCAGGCGCGGGAAAGCTACCTGGACCTGCTCCGCCGGGCTGCCCTGACCCTCACCCAGCCCGCGCCGCTGGAGCACGTACTCCAGCGCATCCTGGAACAGGCCTGCTCCCTGGCGGAGGCGCCGCAGGGGGCGGTGGCGCTGTACGACCCCGAGCAGGAAGCGCTGGTGGTACACGCAGCCACCCCGGCCCTGCGGCCTTGGTTGGTCCCCGTGGTGCGCCCCGGGACGGGGCTTTTGGGCCGCGCCTGGCTCCGGGAGGAGCCGGTGGTGGTGGAGGACTACGACGGGTGGGAGGGCCGGCTGTCCAGCTTTCCCCTCGGGATTACGGGGTCCGCGGTGGCACTGCCCCTGCGCTTCGGAGGCCGCGCCCTCGGGGTGCTGGCCGTGGCCCGCCGCCCTCAGGGCCCCTTCCCCCCCGGACGGGTGCGGCTGCTGCGCTACTTCGCGGACCTGGCCGCGGTGGCGGTGGAGTCCGCGCGGCAGCGGGAGGTGGCTCAACGCCGTGCCCGGGAGCTCGAACTGCTCCACCGCCTGCACCTGGACCTGGACACCCACCACACCGAGCAGGCCCTCCTGGAGGCGGCGGTGGCCGCCGTCCACGAGATCTTGGGGTACGACCGGGTGGCGGTGTTCCTGCTGCAAGGCGCCGAGCTGGTGCTGCGGGCCCACACCGCGCCCCCGGAGCGCCGGCCGGTGACGCGTCTTTCTCTGCAGGAGGGCGTGAACGGGCGGGCGGCCCGCACGGGGACGGTCCAGCTGGTCCCGGAGGTGGCCCAGGACCCGGACTTCGTCGGGTCCGTGGAGGGTGTGCGGTCGCTGGTGGCACTGCCCCTCCGGGACCGTGGTGGAGTGGTGGGGACGCTGAGTGTGGAGACCCTCGCACCCCGCCGGCTGACCCAGGAAGACGCCCGCTTCCTGCAGGAGGCGGCGCACGTGCTCAGCCACGCGTTGGCCGAGGTGAGGCTGCAGGAGGCGGTGCGGCGGAGCGAGCGGTGGTTCCGCGCCCTGGTGGAGCGGAGCGGCGACGCGGTGGTGGTGCTGGACCCAAACGGGCACGTGCGGTACGCGGCACCGTCGGTGGCCTCCGTCCTCGGCTACCCGCCCGGGGAGGTGGTGGGCAAGGCGGCTGCGGCCCTGGTGCACCCGGCAGACCTCGAGTGGCTGCGGGAAGGGCCCCGCCTCGGCCTGCGGGAAGCGGGCGGGGAGTTGCAGGCGGTCCTCCGCGCCCGCCACCGGGATGGCCGCTGGCGGTGGGTGGAGGTGGTGGCGCGGAACCTGGTCCACGACCCGGACGTGTGCGGGATCGTGGTGAACTTCCGGGACGTCACCGAACGGTGGGAGGCGGAACAGACCGCTCGCATCCGCGCCCGCCAGCACGCGGTCCTGGCCGCCTTGGGCCACCTGGCGCTGGAGGCGGACTTTGCCACGCTGCTGCAGAGCGCTACAGAGCTGGTCGCGCAGGGGCTGAGCGTGGAGCTGTGTGCCGTGCTGGAGGTCCTCCCGAAACGTCAGGCGGCGGTGTTGCGGGCCGGGGTGGGCTGGGGGGAGGCGCTTGTGGACACCGCTCAGGTTCCGCTGGACGGCGACTCGCTGGCGGGGTACGCCCTGCACAGCGCGGACCCCGTGGTGGTGGAGGACCTGCACCAGGAGCACCGCTTCACGAGTCCTCCCCTCCTCGTCCACCACGGTGCCCGCAGCGGCATGGCCACGCGCATCCCCGGGCAGGGTCCGGCGTGGGGTGTCCTCGGTGCGTGGACCCGGTACAGACGCGCCTTCAGCGAGGACGACGTGCACTTCCTCCGGGCGGCAGCCGCCCTGCTGGGCGCTGCCATCCGGCGCGAGGAGGACGCGGCGAAGCTGCGCCAGCGCGCGGCGGAGCTGGAGGCGGTGGCGGACCTGGGGATGAGGCTGCGCGGGGCCAACACCGTGGAGGACGTGCACGGGATCCTGGTGGACTACGCGGCTTCGGCCACGGGCTCCCCGCACGCGGCCCTGTTGACCTGCGACCCCGGTAGCTCCCGCTGGACCGTGGCCGCGGCGCGGGGCGCCTATGCGGCGCTGGCAGGTGCCCGCGTCCCCCCTCCGGGAGTCCCGGAGGTGGAAGGGACCGGCCCGCCTAGTGAGGTGTTCCTGGTAGCCGGGGACCGCCCCCTGGGCCGGCTCGTGGTGGCGCGCCCGCCCCAGGAACCCGGCTACGGGGAAGCCGAGCTACGCGTGCTCCGTGCGGTGGCGGAGCTGGGCGCGTCCGCCCTCTCCCGGGCACGGGCGTTCGCAGAGCTGGAACAGGCGTACATCGACGCGGTGCTGGCCCTCGCCCGGGCGGTGGACGTCCGGGACGCGTACACCGCGGACCACAGCGAGCGCATGGCGCGCTGGGCGGAAGCGTTGGCTACAAGGCTCGGGTGTCCGCCTGGCGAGGCCCGGGAGGTGTACTGGGCGGCCCTGCTGCACGACATCGGGAAGCTGGGGATCCCCGACGCGGTGCTGCGCAAGCCTGGGCCGCTCACCGCGGAGGAGTGGGAGGTCGTCCGGCGGCACCCGGCCCTGGGGGAACAGATCCTCCGGCCCGTGCGGCGCCTGGCGGGAGTCGCACGCCTGGTCCGGCACCACCAGGAACGGTGGGACGGCACAGGCTATCCGGACCGACTCCGGGGCGGCCAGATCCCGCTGGGCGCGCGGATTTTGGCGGTGGTGGACGCGTACGTGGCCATGACCGACCAGCGGCCCTACCGGCCCGCGCGTTCCCACGAGGAGGCGCTGGCGGAGCTCCAGCGGTGCGCGGGAACGCAGTTCGACCCGGAGGTGGTGCAGGCCTTCGTGGAGCTGCTGGCAGAAGAGGGGAACGCCGGGCCCCGGGCCGTCTAGGCAGGCCGGCCAGACCGTCGGGCGAGCCAAAATACGCTCCACGCGAGCACCGCCAGCGCCGCCAGCGCCAGCCGGTTGGCGTCCCACACGGGCAGCACCCGGGTGCCGTCGTCGCGGACTTCCAGGACCGCCACGGGCCGCGCTACCAGCGCGGCGCCCCCGCCTCCGCCCTCGTCGTGCTCCCGTTCCTCCTCCTGCTCCCGTTCCTGCTCGTGTTTTTGGCGACGCCCGCCCCCGAACCCGAAGGCGTACGTGACCTTGGCCACCGGGACGAAGGTCCTGCCGTGCAGGAGGGTGGGGTCTCCGAACACAGCCCGTACGCCCGCCCGCTCCGCCAGCTGCTTGAGCTGGTCCAGCAGTCCGTCCAGCATGGAAGACCTCCCGCGCCCTGGTCTGTGGCCAGTATAGATCCCGCGTACGCGTCAGGCCTGCTGCCGGACGGTGAGCACGGGGACAGGGCTGGTGCGCACCACGTACTCCGCGACACTGCCGAACCGCAGGCGGTCCACCCCGCTCCGTCCGTGCGTGCCCATCACCACCAGGTCCGCCTCCACCTCCTGGATGGCCTCCACAATCCGCAGGCGGCAGGTTCCGGCACCCAGGCCCGTGCGGAGTAGGGTCTCGCAGGGGGCGAGCCGTTCCGCGCGCGCGGCAAGATCCGCCCGGGCGCGGTCCTCCAGGCGCCGGGCGATCACCTCGCCCACGGGCTCCAGGCTGCCTTCCTCTGCCAGCTCCAGGAGGGCCTCGTAGGTGAACTCCAACACGTGCAGCAGCACCAGCCGGGCCTCGAAGGTGCGGGCCAACAGCTCCGCCCAGGGGAGCGCCAGGTCCGAGGCGGGTGAGAAGTCCGTGGGGGCGAGGACGCACCGCACCCGGGCGGGGCGGTCGCCCGGGCGGACGGTGAGGACCGGTACGGGGCTGTGCACCACCACGTGTTGGGCCACGCTGCCGTAGAGGAGGCCCGGGAGGCCGGTCCGGCCGTGGGTACCCACGCACACCAGATCCGCCCGGTAGGCCTGCGCGGCGCGGAGGATCCCCTCCCGGGCCGAGGTGTGCTCGATGACGGTGCGCGCCGCGGGGAAGCGGCGCTGGAGGTCCTGCATGCGGGCCTCCGCAGCGCGCCGGGCCTCCGCCGACAGCCGGGAGGCCAAATCCGGCGCCAGGGCAGCCACGCCCGCCAGGGGCGTGGGGTCGAGGGAGAGGGCGTGGAACAGCACCAACTCCGCCTGGAACCGTTGCGCGATCGCGTGTGCCCACCGGATGGCTCCCTCCGAGGCAGGGGAGAAGTCGGTGGCGCCCAGCACTGTACGAACCGCGACCTGCATGCCCAGACCTCCCTTCCACAAGCCGTCTGGCTCAGTGTAGGGGAAGCGGACCCGGGCAGCTACTGCCCAACCGGCCGGAGGCGGGCGGCCCCCGGGGCCCGCCCGGAGGGGCCGGCGGAGACCCGCGCAGGCGGGCCGACCTTTCCTTGCACACATGTTTGGTACACGGGTGGTACCATGTCCGTGGAAAGGGTGGCACTGCGGTTGCCCGTCCCGCCGGGGGGAGACGGAGGCGGGGTTGACGGCACAGGGGAAGGGGCGAACGCGGCTTGTGGGGCCGCTGCTCACGCTGGCGGGGGCGGCCGGCCTGGAACTGCTGCGCGGGCTCCGCCTACCGGTTCCTGAGCCGGCGGTTCTGGTGTTGCTTTTCTCCGCGTACAGCGCGTACCTGGGAGGGACGACCAGCGGGCTTGTCAGTTCGCTGGTCGCCGTGGCCTACGCCGGGTGGGCGCTGTCGCAGCCCGGGACGCCGTTCCGGTACGGGTCTGAGGACCTGGCCCGGCTGGCGGCGGTGGCGGTTGTGGCGCCCGCTACCGCGGCCCTGGTGGGCGAGCTGCGGGAACGGTGGGTGCGAGAGGCGGCCGCCGCGCGGGGGCGCCACACCTTGGAGGAGGCGTTCGGGCTGCTGTTCCGCCACAACCCCCAACCCATGTGGGTGTACGACCTCGAGACTCTCCGCTTCCTCGCGGTGAACCGGGCGGCGTTGGCCAAGTACGGCTACTCGGAGGACCAGTTTCTGCGCATGCGGATCACCGACATCCGCCCGGAGGAGGACGTGCCCCGGCTGCTGGAGGACGTCCGCCGGCCGCGGCCGGAGCTGCAGCAGGCGGGCCTGTGGCGGCACCGCACCAAGGACGGGCGGGTGCTGGACGTGGAGGTGAGCTCGCACCGGCTGGAGTTCGCGGGCCGGCCCGCGGCGCTGGTGGTGGCCTACGACGTCACCGACCGGCTGCGGGCGGAGCAGGCGCTGCGGGAGTCGGAGGAGATGTTCCGCGCCCTGGTGGAACAGTCCCTGGTCGGTGTGTACCTCATCCAGGACGGACTGTTCCGGTACGTAAACCCGGCGCTGGCGCAGATCTTCGGGTACGCCCGTGAAGAGCTCGTGGATGGGCGCGGCCCCAGGGACTTGGTGCACCCGGACGACTGGCCCCTGGTGAGGGAGAACCTGCGCCGCCGCATCCAGGGCGAGGTGGAGGCGGTGCGCTACGAGTTCCGCGGCGTACGCAGGGACGGCCGGGTGATCCACGTGGAGGTGCACGGAGCCCGCACCCTGTACCAGGGACGGCCCGCGATCCTCGGGACCCTGGTGGACGTGACAGAGCGGAAGGAGGCGGAGGCCGCGCAGCGGCGGCTCGCCCAGGAGCTGGAGGAGCGGGTGCGGCAGCGCACCGCGGAGCTGGAGGCGGCCAACCGGGAGCTGGAGGCCTTCAGCTACTCCGTGGCCCACGACCTGCGGGCGCCGCTCCGCAGCATCGACGGGTTCAGCCGGGCGCTTCTGGAGGACTACGGCCCCCAGCTGGACGAAACGGCCCGCGACTACCTGGGGCGGGTCCGGGCTGCCAGCCAGCGCATGGGGGAGCTCATCGACGACCTCCTCCAGCTGTCCCGGTTGACCCGCCAGCCTCTGCGTACACAGGAGGTGGACCTCAGCGCCCTGGCGAGGCGGGTGGTGGAGCAGCTGCGGCAGCAGGAACCGGGCCGGGCCGTGGACGTTCGGGTGCAGCCGGGAGTGGTGGCGCGGGGCGACCCGAAGCTGCTGGCGGTGGCCTTGGAGAACCTGCTGCACAACGCGTGGAAGTTCACGGCCCCGCGCCCCCGGGCGGCGGTGGAGTTTGGCGTGGTGCAGACGGACGGGGGCCTGGCGTGCTACGTGCGGGACAACGGGGTAGGGTTCGACATGCGGTACGCGGACAAGCTGTTCGCGCCCTTCCAACGCCTGCACAAGCCGTCGGAGTTCCCGGGAACGGGGATCGGGCTGGCGACGGTGCAGCGGGTGGTGGCGCGACACGGCGGGCGCGTGTGGGCGGAGGCGGCGCCGGAGGCGGGCGCCACCTTCTACTTCACGTTGCCCGGGCTGGAGGTGAAGCGGGGTGCAGGCCAGACGGATCCTGCTGGTGGAGGACAACCCGGATGACGTGGCGTTGACGCTGCGGGCCCTGCGGTCGAACCGACTGGCCAACGAGGTGGTGGTGGCCGAAGACGGGGTGGAGGCCCTGGACTACCTGTTCGGCCAGGGCCGCCACGCGGGCCGGGACGTCCGGGACCTGCCCGCGGTGGTGCTGCTGGACCTGAAGTTGCCCCGGCTGGACGGGCTGGAGGTGCTGCGCCGGATCCGCTCGGACCCCCGGACCAAGCTGCTGCCCGTGGTCATCCTCACCTCGTCCAAGGAAGAGCAGGACCTGGTGGCCGGCTACTCCCTGGGCGCGAACAGCTACGTACGGAAACCGGTGGACTTCGTCCAGTTCGTGGAGGCCGTGCGACAGCTGGGTCTGTACTGGCTGCTGCTGAACGAGCCCCCACCCGCCCTGGGGTGAGACGGTGAACCCGCAACCCGACCGCCGCCTGCGCGCCCTCCTGGTGGAGGACCGGGAGGACGACGCGGTGTTGCTCGTGCGGCTCCTGCAGCGGGACGGTTACACCGTGCGGTGGAAGCGGGTGGACGACCCGGAGGCCCTGCGGGCGGCCCTCCAGGAGGACGCTTGGGACGTGGTGCTGTGCGACTTCCGGATGCCTGGCTTCGACGCGCGGCAGGCCCTGGAGATCGTCCGCGCCCACGACCCCGACCTGCCCTTCGTGGTGGTCTCGGGCACCGTGGGCGAGGAGATCGCAGTGGAGATGATGCGGGCGGGGGCCAACGACTACGTCATGAAGGACCGCCTTACGCGGCTTGCTGCCGCGGTGTCCCGGGAGTTGCGGGAGGCGGAGGACCGGCGCGCGCGTCGGTTCGCGGAGGCGCAGCTCCGCCGGCTGTATCAGGCGGTGGAACAAGGGCCGGGGGTGGTGGTGGTGACCGATCCGGCAGGCCGGGTGGAGTACGTGAACCGGCGCTTCGCCGAGCTCACCGGCTTCACGCCGGAGGAGGTGGTGGGAACCCCCGCGCACCTCCTCGCGGAGCTGGAGCCCGGGGCTCGGCAGACCTTGGAGGAGGCCCTTCAGGCCGGGCGCTGGTGGCGCGGCGAGGGGCTGGCGCGGCGGAAAGACGGGGGCACCTTCTGGGCGGTGTTCACGGTTTCCGCGGTCCGGGATCCGGACGGGAAGGTGCTGCACCACGTGGTGGTGGCGGAGGACGTCACCCCGCTGAAGGAGGCGGCGGCACGGGAGCGGGAGCTGCGGGAGAGGTTGGAGCGGCAGGTGGAGCGGCTACAGGCGCTGCGGATGGTCCACCTGGCCACCACCGGCAGTCTGGACGTGCGGCTCACCCTGAACGTGCTGCTGGACCAGGTGGCGGCCCGCCTTGGCGTGGAGGGGGCCACGGTGTTGCTCCGGGATCCGGAGACGTACACCCTCCGGCCCGCTGCGTCCCGTGGGGTCGGACAGCTACCACGGCTGGTCGGGGCGGACGACCCCACCGCCCACGCGCTCTTGCGGGGGGAAAGCGTCCACATCCCGGACCTGGGGGTATACCCGGGAGAACGGGAGCGCGGGCTGGCCGCGGCGGGGTTTGTAAGCTACCACGCGGTCCCTCTGGTGGCAAAGGGAGAGGTGGTGGGCGTTCTGGAGCTGTTGTCTCGGTCCCGCTTCCCCGAGGACCCGGAGTGGTGGGACTTCCTGCACACCCTGGCGGGCCAGGCTGCGGTGGCGGTGGACAGCGCGCGGCTCGTGGAGGAGCTGCGCCGGGCGAACCTGAGCCTGCAGCTGGCGTACGACGCCACCCTGGAAGGCTGGTCCCGGGCGCTGGACCTGCGGGACCGGGAGACGGAGGGACACACACAACGGGTGACCGAGATGACGGTCCGGCTGGCCAGAGCCCTGGGGGTGCCCGAGGGCGAGATCGTCCACCTGCGCCGGGGCGCGCTGCTGCACGACGTGGGCAAGCTGGGAATCCCGGATGCCATCCTCCTGAAACCGGGGCCGCTCACCGAGGAGGAGTGGGCGGTCATGCGCAAGCACCCCGAGTACGCGTACCGCTGGCTGTCCACCATCGAGTTCCTCCGGCCGGCCCTGGACATCCCCTACTGCCACCACGAGCGGTGGGACGGGACGGGCTACCCGCGCGGCCTGCGAGGGCAAGAGATCCCCCTGGCGGCGCGGATCTTCGCGGTGGTGGACGTGTTCGACGCACTCACCTCAGACCGGCCGTACCGGAAGGCGTGGAGCCGGGAGGAGGCGGTCCGGTACATCCGGGAGCAGGCGGGCCGGCACTTCGACCCTGAGGTGGTGGAGGCCTTCCTGGACCTTTTGGGTCGGGAAGGTGTACCTGAGCGGGACCCTCCGGGGGAAGACACGGAGAGCCGTGGTGGGCCGTGAGGGACTCGAACCCCCGACGCCCGGGTTAAAAGCCCGGCGCTCTACCCGCTGAGCTAACGGCCCCGCAGCGATTCTAGCACCCGCCCTGCGTGCTGTGGCTACAATGGGCGCAGCCTACGGTGTGGAGGTCCGGGTGAGCGGTGAGGCGTACGCCCTCCTGGCCGCGGTGGCGTTCGCGCTCAGCACGGTGTTCACGCGGCGATTCGCGGTGGGCGCGGGAGGCCGCGCGCCCGTACGCCCGGAGGTGGGGGTGCTGGTGAGCCTGGCCACGGACCTGGTGCTGTTCGGCAGCCTGGCGGCTGCGGAGGCCAAGGACCGGGCGGGCAGGGGGCTGACGTGGGAGTCCGGGGTCCTGTTCGTGGTGGGCGCGGTGGTGGCCAGCATGCTGGGCCGCAACCTGGCCTACCTGAGCGTGAAGCAGCTGGGCGCGGCGCGCTCCACCGCCATCCGGCTGTGCAACACGCTGTTTGCCGCGGCGGTGGGGTGGGTGTGGTTGCGCGACCTGCCCCGCCCCTGGCAGGTGGCGGGGGCGGTGCTGGTGACGGTGGGGTTGTGGCTGGTGGTCACGGAGCAGGAGGGCTGGCCGGACGGCACGAACTGGGCCGGGGTGGCAAGCGCGGTGGGCGCCGCGTTGGCCTTCGCGCTGGGGGACACCGCCCGGCGGGCGGCCCTGCAGATCACGCCCTCTCCCCCGCTGGGGGCGTTCGTGGGCGTGTGTGCGGCCCTGCCCGCTCAGCTGGCGTACCTGCAGCCGTGGCGCTGGCCTCGGGAAGCCCTCCGCCAGCTGTGGCGGGCGGACGTGCTGGCCAGCGGGTCCTTCAACACGGTGGCGCTGCTGCTGCTGTTCTTCGCCTTCCAGCGGGCGCCGGTGGCCAACGCCGCGGCCCTGTACAACCTCCAGGTGCTCCTGGTGGTCCTTCTGGGGCGGTGGATGCTGCGGGGCGAGGACCCGGGCGGCTCCCGCCTGGTGGCGGGAAGCGCGCTGGCCGTGTCAGGCGCGGCCCTGGTCCTGTGGGGCTAGCGGGCAGCACAAGGCTACGCTTTGGAGGGTGTTGTGGGCAAAACCGCTATGCTAGAGGGAAGGAGGTGATCACGCGTGTCCGAGGTGACCATCACACCGCGCGACCACGGCCCCTACCTGGTGCGGGGCCCGGTCCGGCTGGTGGACCCGGAGGGGCGGGAGTGGGTCCTCGACCGCGAGGTGGTGGCCCTGTGCCGGTGCGGTGGCAGCGCCAACAAGCCCTTCTGCGACGGCACGCACGCGCGAAACGGGTTCCGGTCCGAGTGCCGCGCGCCGGGAACGTGAAGGGGGGCTGAGGTGCCAGAGGCCCGGGTCCGCGGGGTCCGGCTGCACTACGAGGACCGTGGCGCGGGCCTGGCGGTGGTGTTCCTGCACGGCTTCCCGCTCGGCTCGGACATCTGGACCGAGGTGGCGGAGGTCCTCCACCGGCGGTTCCGGGTGGTGGCACCGGACCTGCGCGGCCACGGGGCTTCGGAAGCCCCCGCGGGCTCCTACGCCATGGACGTCCTGGCGGAAGACGTGGTGGCGCTGGCGGACGCCGTAGGCCTGGACCGGTTCGTGCTGGTGGGCCACTCCATGGGCGGCTACGTGACGTTCCGGGTGGCCGCGCGCTACCTGGACCGCTTGGTGGCCTTGGGATTGGTGGCCACGCGCGCCGAACCGGACGACGACGCGGCCAAGGCGCGGCGGCACTCGGCGGTGGACCGCGTGCGTCGGGAAGGCGGACGGGCCTTCGTGGACAGCTTCGTGGAAAACCTGGTGAGCCCGCACACCCGTGCCGCCAAACCTCAGGTGCTGGACCGGCTCCGGGCGGTGGCCCGGCAGGTGCCCGACCACGTGCTGGTGGCCTGCCTGGAAGCCCTGGCGGCCCGGCCCGACAGCCGGCCCTTGCTGCCCAGCCTGAAGCTGCCCGCCTTGGTGGTGGCCGGCGAGCACGACCCGGTAACGCCACCGGAGTCCGCCCGTGCCCTGGCCCACGCCCTGCCCGCCGCGCGCCTGGTGGTGGTGCGGGAAGCGGGCCACGTGCCCAGCGTGGAAGCCCCCGAGGCCACCGCGGCCGCCCTGGGTGACTTTCTGGCGGCCCTGGGGGCGTAGGGCCGACGTGGCTACAGCAAGGCCAGCTGCTCCGGACCCCGCGGCGGCCGCAGCGGAAAGCCGGCCTTCCACCGCACGCGCCGCTTGCCGCGCTCCACGTGCAGGTCCACCTCCCGCCGGTAGCGGGACGGCGCGTAGCGTCTGGGGTACAGGCTCTCGTAGGTGGGCAGCAGCTCGGGGTGGCGGTCCCGCAGGAAGGCGAAGAAGGCGTCCCGTGTCACCTGCCCGAGGTTCAGTACGTTGTGGACCACGAAGTGTGCCCCGCAGTCCGCGGCGGCACGGATGACGGCCTCCAGCTGGTCGGGCCGGTCGGTGAGGCCGGGCAGCACGGGAGCCAGCAGGACGCCTGCACGGATGCCGGCGGAGGACAGCCGCTGGACCGTCCGCAAGCGGTGATGGGGTGCGGCCACCGCGGGCTCCAGCTGCCGCGCCAGTTCCACGTCCAGGGTAGCCACGCTGACGCAGACCGTAGCCCCGGCCGTGCTTGCCAGTTCCGTGAGCACGTCCAGGTCGCGGAGCACCAGGGGCGATCGGGTGACCAGGTGGACGGGGGTCCGGTGCTGCGCCAACGCCTCCAGGACTGCCCGGGTGAGCCGGTAGCGGGCTTCCGCGGGCTGGTAGGGGTCGGTGGCAGTCCCCACCGCCACCAGCTCCCGCTTCCACGAGGGGCGGGACAGCTCCGCCCGAAGCACCTCCGGGGCGTTCACCTTCACGAAGATGGTGGTGGACCACTGCCCCACCCCGTCCTGGTCCAAAAACCAGTGGGTGCGCCGGGCGTAGCAGAACGGACAGCCGTGCGCACAGCCGCGGTACGGGTTCACGGACCACCGGAACCCCATGCCGCGCACGCGGTTGAGGATGCTCTTGGCGTGCACTTCCACCAGGCGCGGGACCGTCCCCATCCCCGATCCATGGTAGGCGTACACGTGTTCGCCTGTCAAGGGCAACAGCTCCCCGGCCTTCGGGGCCGGCTCGCGCTACTCCTCGACCCCCGTGAGCACCGTGAGGGTGCAGCCGAAGCGCCGCACCATCTCCGCGGCGTCCTTGCCGGCTTCCGCCATGGCAGGGCTCCGTAGCGCTTCCTGCAGGTCCTGTTCGGTGGCGAAGGTGGCCTGGAAGATCTGGTGGTACAGCACCTCGCCGCCCACGGGTGAACCGGTGACCCGCACCACGGAGTAGGACTGCACCCGGGGCCACCGCTTCACGATCTCCAGGTGCCGGGTGCGGTAGTGCGCCTCGAACCCCTGCACGTCCTGCGGCTTCCCCCACAAGGCGATGAACTTGGCAGGCATACACCCCTCCTGTGGCGTCTTGTCCCCATGCTGACGGCTGGCCCGGGGGCGGTCAACGCACCGCCGCAAAGCCTCCCACAGGTAGAATGGGAGCGAGGGAGGAGCCATGGCGCTGGTGCTGAGCTTCCGGTGCGGCCGCTGTGGGAGGGAGTACGCGGTGTACTACCCCAAGGCCGTGGTCTACCCGCTGTACGGCCAGGGGACGCGGGAGCAGGGCCAGCGGGAGGACGAGGAGGAAGCCGCCCGCGGGGCCCTGCGGGCCCTGCAGGAGCGGGCGGAAAAGCACGGGAGGATCTGGGTGGACGCCTCCCAGCGCCAGCAGGTGGTGTGCGCGTGCGGGAAAGTCCTCAACCTGGACCTCCGCCAGCACCCCAGGGTGCCCCAGAGCCGGGCCGGTACGGCCCGTCAGGTGGGGCTCATCCCCTTCGGTCCCACCCACCGGAAGCCCTCGTGACTTGCTTTAGGGGGGCCGGGTCGCGGGGGCAGCGCGCGGTACCGCAGCAAGGAGGGAAGGCATGGCCGTGAACCGGGAAGACCTGCGGGTGATGCCGGAACGGCTGCGCTGGGTGTGCGACCCGGCCCAGCTGGAGTTCGAGACGGTGGCGGAGCTCCCCCCGGAGAGGTCCTTGGTGGGGCAGGAGCGGGCGGTGCGGGCGTTGGACCTGGGCCTGTCCGTGCAGCAGCCCATGTTCCACGTGTTCGTGGTGGGGCCCGTGGGGACCGGGCGGACCACGTACACGCAGACCAAGGTACGGGAAGTGGCCCGCACACAACCCACGCCCCCCGACTGGTGCTACGTGTACAACTTCCGGGACCCCAACCAGCCGCTGGCTCTGCACTTCCCGGCAGGAGAGGGCCGGCGTTTCGCGGCTGCCATGGCGGCCCTGGTGGACGAGCTGCGGAACGCCATCCGCCAGGTGCTGGCGAGCGAGCAGTTTGAGGCCATGAAGCGCCAGACCCTGGAGAAGCTGGAGGCGGAGGCCAACCGGGTGTGGCAGGAGCTGGAGGCCGTGGCCCGCCAGAAGGGCTTCCTGGTGCAGCGCACCCCCCTGGGCATCACCACGGTGCCCGCCAGCCCCTCAGGCCAGCCCATGACGCAGGAGGAGTTCGACCGCCTGCCGGGCCTCATCAAGGACCGGCTCGCCCAGGCCAACCGGGAGCTGCAGGAGGAGGTGGCGGAGGCGGTCCGGAAGGTGCGGGCCATCGAGCGGCACGCCCGCGAGGCCGTCTCCCAGCTGGAGCGGGACGCGGTCCTGGCCGCCATCCGCGACCCCATCCAGCGGCTGCGGGACCGCTACCGGGACCTGCCCGCGGTGGTGTCCTACCTCGCGGACCTGCAGGAGGACGTGCTGGAACACAGGGACGCGTTCCGGGAGGAGGAAGGAGCGCAACCGCAACTCCCCCTGCCCCTGGCCGCTTTGCGGCGCAGCGTGCTGGAGCGCTACGAGGTCAACCTGCTGGTGGACAACAGCGGCCTGCAGGGCGCTCCCGTGGTGTTCGAGACCAACCCCTCCTACTACAACCTGTTCGGGAAGGTGGAGTACCGGGGCGAGCTCGGGACCATGGTGACCGACTTCCGCATGATCCGGCCGGGGGCGGTGCACCGTGCCAACGGGGGCTTTTTGATCCTCAACGCCCGGGACCTGCTCCTGCAGCTGGCCTCCTACGACGCCCTCAAGCGGGCCCTGCGCAGCGGGGAAGTGCGCATCGAGAACCTGTCCGAGCAGTACGGCCTGGTCCCCACCGCCACCCTGCGCCCGCAGCCCATCCCCCTGCGGCTGAAGGTGGTGCTCATCGGGCCCCCGGACCTGTACTACCTCCTGTACCGCTACGACGAGGACTTCCGGAAGATGTTCCGGGTGAAGGCGGACTTCGACTCCGTGATGCCCCGGACGGACGAGAACGTCCGCCGGGTGGCGGCGGCCCTGGGGGCCATGTGCCGGGACGACGGGGTCTGCCCCTGCGACCGCACCGCGGTGGCCAAGATCCTGGAGTACAGCGCCCGCCTGGCGGAGTCGCAGGACAAGCTGTCTACCCGGTTCGGGGAGATCAAGCAGGTCCTGGTGGAGGCGTCCGCTTGGGCGGAGCGGGAGGGCGAACGGGTGGTGACCGCGCGACATGTGCAGCGGGCCCTGGAGGAGCGCATCTACCGCAGCAACCTGATCGAGGAGAAGATCCAGGAGCTGATCCAGCGGGGCCAGCTGTACGTGGACGTGGACGGCGCGGTGGTGGGCCAGATCAACGGGCTGTCCGTCTGGCACCTGGGGGACTACGCGTTCGCGCGTCCCACCCGGATCACCGCCCGCGCGTTCGTGGGCACCCGGGGGGTGGTGAACATCGAGCGGGAGATCAACCTCTCCGGGCCCATCCACAGCAAGGGCGTGCTCATCCTCAGCGGCTACCTGGGCGGCCAGTACGCGGCGCAACGGCCCCTCAGCCTGTCCGCCAGCCTGACCTTCGAGCAGACGTACGAGGAAGTGGAGGGCGACTCCGCCTCCGCCGCGGAGCTGTACGCGCTGCTGAGCGTGCTGGCGGAGGTGCCCATCCAGCAGGGGATCGCCGTCACGGGCTCCGTGAACCAGAGGGGCGAGATCCAGCCCATCGGTGGGGTGAACGAGAAGATCGAAGGGTTCTACGCGGTGTGCAAGGCGAAGGGACTGACGGGCCGCCAGGGCGTCATCATCCCCCACAGCAACCTGCCCAACCTGATGCTCCGGGAAGAGGTGGTGGAGGCGGTGCGGGACGGCCGGTTCCACGTGTGGGCGGTGCGGAGTCTGGACGAGGGGCTGGAGATCCTCACGGGCCTGCCCGCGGGCCAGCGGAGGCCCGACGGCACCTTCCCCGAGGGGACCCTCCACGCCCGCGTGGCCGCGCGCCTGGAGGAGTTCGCGGAGCGGTTGCGCAGGACCCGCACCGGCCGCCCGGAGGCCGAGCGGGAAGCGGAGGAGGACCGCAACCGCGACTGACAAGGCCCCCAGAAGCCCACGTTCACGCGGCGTTTACAGCCTTCCCGTAGGCTGCGGGCGGGTCGGCCGGAGGCCTGCGGCCGAGCCAACGTCTGGTGCGAAGACCGGAGGGGAAGGCGTGAGGCGGACAACCGGACTGCTGCTGGTGGTGTTGGGCCTGCTGGCGCACGCCCAGGCCGCCCCCGAACCCCTGGAGCGGTACCTGGTGGTGCCGTCGGAGTCGGAGGTCCGGTACCGGGTGGGGGAGACCTTCCTGGGCGACAACCGGTTCAACGTGGCCGTGGGGCGCACGCGTCAGGTGGAAGGCGAGGTGTGGGTGAACCGCCGCAACCCTGCGGCCAGCCGCGTGGGGCCCATCCTGGTGGACCTGAGCACCCTGGAGTCGGACAGCGCGCGCCGGGACAACGCCATCCGCCAGCGGTGGCTGGAGTCTGCGCGCTTCCCCAAGGCGCAGTTCGTGTCCACGGAGCTCCGCGGACTGCCCGCCGCCTACCGGGAAGGGCAGGCGGTGCGGTTCCAGATGGCGGGGGACCTGACGGTGCGGGAGGTGACGCGGAAGGTGACCTGGCAGGCCACCGTGCGGCTGTCCGGCGCCGAGCTGCGGGCGCAGGCCACCACCCGCGTCCGCATGACCGACTTCGGGTTCGAGCCTCCCAGCATCCTCGGGTTCGTGCGGGCGGAGGACGAGGCGGAGCTGGAGGTGGACCTCGTGGCACGGCGCGCGGGCCCGTAGGCGCCGTGGAGTTCCTGTGGCCCGGGGTGCTGTGGGGGCTGGCCGGGCTGGCCGCCCTGGCCGCGGGCGCTGCGTGGTGGGGGCGCGGGCGGTCCCCCCGCGGGTGGGTCCACCCCCTGGCCGGGTTCGCGGCCGGCGTGCGGCCGAAACACGCCCTGGCCCCCCTGCTGTACTTCGGAGCTCTGGCAGCGGTGCTGGTCGCCGCGGCCCGACCCACGGTCCCCCTGCGCCTGCCCGTGCGGGGCGCCGCGGTGGTCCTCAGCATCGACGTAAGCGGCAGCATGCGGTCCCAGGACATGTCGCCGAACCGTCTGGAGGCGGCGAAGGAGGCCGCGCGGGCGTTCGTGCGGGGCCTGCCGGAAGACGCAGAAGTGGGATTGGTGGCCTTCGCGGGCACCGCGGAGCTGGTACAGCCCCTGACCCGGGACCACCGTAGGGTGCTGCAGATGCTGGAGCAGCTGAGCTTCCGGCCCCGGACGGCCATCGGGGAGGGGCTTCTGGAAGCGGTGGCGGCCCTGCCTGGGCGGAGCCGTACCCCGGCCCCCCAGGGCCCGCTTCCCCGGGGTACCGTGGTCCTGCTGTCCGACGGCCGCAGCAACACCGGCATCGACCCCCTGGAGGCGGCGGAGCTCGCCCGCCGGCAGAACGTGGTGGTGTACACGGTGGGCATCGGAGACCCCGTACCCCGCGACAACCTGTGGACCCTGGGAGGGCCCCTGGACGAGCACACGCTCAGGGAGGTGGCCCGCCTCACCGGAGGGGAGTACTTCCACGCGGCCTCCGGCGGCGCGCTCGCGCAGGTTTACCGTCACCTGGCCTACCGGGTGAGCTGGCAGACGAGGAGGGAGGAGGTCTCGGGCCTGGTGGCCCTGCTCGCGGCCGCCTGCCTGGTGGGTGGCTGGTACGCGGGCGTCCGGGCGCATCCGGTGCCCTGGGAGAGGGGGTGGGGGCGTGGCTGAAGCACCCATCACGGAGCTGGGCCGGTACGTGCTGGGGGAGTGGGCGGAGGACTACCGGGAGGGCCGTCTGGACCGTCGCGAGTTCCTCCGCCGGGTGGTGGCCCTGGCGGGGTCGCAGGCGGGGGCGCTGGCGCTACTGGCTTCCCTAGGCGAGCGGGTGGCGGCACACGAGCTGCAGGACCTGCAGGCCCAGACGCCGCCCCCGCAGCGCGGTGCCGGGACCACCGTGCCGCCGGACGACCCTGCCCTCCAGGTGTCCGGCGTGCAGTTCCCCGGCGCGTCCACACAGGTGCTGGGCTACCTGGTACAGCCCCGCGGCCGACCGCAGGCACCCGGACTGGTGGTGGTGCACGAAAACCGCGGGCTCGTGGAGCACATCAAGGACGTGGCCCGGCGGCTCGCCAAGGTCGGCTACGTGGCGCTGGCGGTGGACCTGGCCTCGCACGAGGGCGGTACCGACCGGTTCGACGACCCCGCCCAGGTGACCGCGGTGCTGGGCCGCACGCCGGTGGACCGGCTGGTGGGGATGTTGGTGGCCGCGGTGGACTACCTGCGGGCGCAGCCTTCCGTCCGCGCCGACCGGCTCGGTGCCGTCGGCTGGTGCTTCGGAGGCGGCATGGTGTGGCGCCTGGTCACCCGCAGCCCGCAGGTCCGGGCCGCGGTGCCCTTCTACGGACCGAACCCGCCCCTGGAAGACGTCCCGCGCATCCGCGCCGCGGTGTTGGCCATCTACGGGGAACGGGACGAACGCATCAACCAGGGCATCCCTGCACTGCGGGAGGCCCTACAGAGGGCCGGGGTGGTGCACGAGATCGTGGTGTACCCAGGGGCTGACCACGCCTTCTTCAACGACACGGGAGCCCGCTACCACCCGGAGGCGGCCCGGGCAGCCTGGGAGCGTGCGCTGGACTGGTTCCGGCGGTATCTTGAGTCGTAGTCGGGTCCGCCACGGGGTGCAAACGTGCGAAGAATCCTCGCCATCGCGCTCACCGTGGGGCTGGTGGCGGCCGTGGCATGGAGGGTGACCGCGGCCCTACAGGCCCGCAGGGCTCCGCCCGCGCCCCCGACGCAGCGGGTGGCGTTGGTGGAGGTACAGGTGGCCTCCCTGAAAGACCTCCGGCGACAGGCTTCCTACACGGGGGACGTGCGCGCCTCTGCCACCGTGGACGTGTTCGCCCGGATCGGGGGAGTGGTGGAGCACGTGGCGGTGGCCGAGGGGGACCGCGTGCTGGCGGGCCAGGTGGTGGTGCGGCTGGACCCGCGGGAGCTCCGCTACCAGCTGGAGCTGGCCCGGGCTGCCCGGGAGGCGCAGAGGGTACAGGTGCGGCAGGCAGAGGCACAGGTCCGGACCTTGGGGGTCCAGGTGGAGCAGGCCCGCGCGAACGTGGAGGTCCAGCGGGCGCGGCTGGCTCAGGTGCTCGCGGGTTCGCCCGCGGAGCAGGTGCGGCAGGCGGAGGAGCAGGTGCGGCAGCTGCGGGCCAACTGGGAGTACAGCCAAGCGCAGCTGCGCCGGACGGAGGAGCTGTTCCGTCAGGGCTTTGTGGCGCAGCAGGCGGTGGACGCGGCGCGCACCGAGGTGGCGGTCCAGGAAGCCCGGGTGCGGGCGGCGGAGGAGCAGCTGCGCCTGCTCCGTCGGGGCCCCTCCGCGGAGGAGGTGGAGGTCCTGCGGGCACAGGTGCGGCAGGCGGAAGTGGCCCTGCGCCAGGCGCAAGCTCAGGCGGAGCAGGCCCGGGTGAGCCTGGAGCACGCGCGCAGGGTCCTGGCGCAGTCCGAGGTGGCCGTCCGTCAGGCGGAAAGCGTGCTGGCGGAAAGCGTGGTGCGGGCGCCTGTGGGGGGGCTGGTGGCGCAGCGGGCGGTGGACCCGGGCGACACCGTGACGCCTTCCACGCGGCTGCTGCAGCTGGTGCGGGTGGACCCCGCGGTGGTGGTGGTGGCCGTCCCGGAAGGGGAGCTGCTGGCCCTGCGCCCCGGGACCACGGTAGAGGTGGCCGCGGACGCCCTCGGGGAACGCCGCTTCCCGGGCAAGGTGGTGCGGGTGGGCCCCGTGCTGTCGGTGGACACGCGCACCGCGGAGGTGCACGTGGAGGTGACCAACCGGGACGGTCTCCTGCGACCCGGGATGACCGCCCGGGTGCGGGTGGAGCTGGGGCGGCGGGAAGGCGTGGTGACGGTGCCCGTGGAAGCGGTGGTCCGGCAGGGGCAGCGGTCCGTGGTGTTCGTGGTGGAAGACGGTGTGGCCCGCGCCCGCCCGGTCGCCCTGGGGCTGTCGGACGGCGTGCGGGTGGAGGTGCGCTCCGGCCTGCGGCCCGGTGAGCGCGTGGTGGTAGCAGGGCAGGAGACGTTGCGGGACGGCGTGCCCGTGCGGACTCCGCAGGAAGTTCGGGCAACCCCTGGGAGGAGGCCGTGAACCCGTACCGGCTGAGCCTGGCGCGTCCGGTGGGCACGTGCATCGTGTTCGGGGTGGTGGTGCTGGTGGGGTTGGCGAGCCTGGCAGGACTGCCCATCGACCTGCTCCCGGAGATCACCCTGCCCAGGCTCACCGTGGTCACCGACTACCCTGGGGCAGGCCCGGAGGAGGTGGAAAACCTCGTCTCCCGGGTGGTGGAGGAGGCGGTGAGCACGGTACCCGGTGTGCTGGACGTGGTGTCGGTGTCCAGCTTGGGGAGTTCGCGGGTCACTGCCACCTTCGCCTTCGGACGGGACCTGGACGCGGCGGCCGCGGACCTCCGGGCGGCGGTGGAGCGGGTCCGGCGCAGGCTGCCGGAGGAGGCCACGCAGCCCGTGGTGTTCAAGTTCGACCCCTCGCAACTGCCCATCCTGCAGATCGGGATGGTGCCAGCCCCCGGCTTCCGGCTGACCCTCGCGCAGCTGGTCCGGCTGGCCGAGGAGCAGGTGCTGTTCCGCCTGGAGCGGGTGCCTGGGGTGGCCGTGGTGGAGATCCGGGGAGGCACCCGCGAGGAGATCCGGGTGGAGGCGGACCGGGCACGCCTGCAGGCCCTGCGGGTCTCCGACCGGGAGCTGGTACGCGCCCTGGCCGGTTCCAACCTGTCCGCCCCCGTGGGGCTGGTGGCGGAAGGCCCGCGCAACCTCACCGTCCGCCTGGTGAGCCGCTACCAGACCCTGGACCACGTCCGGTCCACCGTGGTGGCCGTGCGGGGGGGCCGCCCGGTGTTGGTGCGGGACGTGGCTACGGTGCGCCGCACGCTGGCGGACGAGACGGGGCGGGTGCGGGTGAACGGCCAGCCGGGGGTGCTGCTGCAGGTGCAGCGGCAGCCCGGCGTCAACACCGTGGCAGTCTCCGACGGCGTCCGCCGCGAGGTGGAACGGCTGGGGATCCAGCTGGCGCAGGTGCAGTTCCAGGTGGTGGGCGACAGCGCGCAGTTCATCCGCAGCGCCATCCGGTCCGTCCAGCAGGCCTTGGCGGTGGGTGCGGGGCTCGCGGTAGGGGTCCTGTGGCTGTTCCTGCGGGACCTGCGCGGGGTGCTGGTGGTGGGGGCTACCATCCCCATCTCCCTGCTGGCGGCTTTCGCCCTCATGTACTTCGCGGGCTACACCTTGAACCTGATGACGCTGGGCGCCCTGGCCCTGGGGGTGGGCATGCTGGTGGACACCGCCATCGTGGTGCTGGAGAACGTGTTCCGGCACCGGGAGGGTGGGTGGGGGGGCAGGGAAGCGGCGCTGCGGGGCGTGCAGGAGGTGGCGGGGGCGGTGACCGCCTCCACCCTGACCACCGTGGTGGTGTTTTTGCCCGTGATCTTTTTGCGCAGCGGCGCGGTGGTCACCCAGATGTTCGTGCAGTTCAGCTTCGTGGTCGTCTTCGCCCTGTTTTGCTCTTTGGCGGTGTCCCTGACCCTGACGCCGGTGATGGCCTCCTGGCTGCCGCACCTGCGGTCCCGCGCCCGCGCGGGGTGGGTGGACGCCCTGGTGGGCGGCTACCGGTCCGTGTTGCGGGTCGCCCTGCGCCGCAAGGCGGTGGTGTTCGCCACGGCCGCGGCGGCCGTCCTGGTCACGGCTCTCTTGGTCCCCCTGGTGGGGTCGGAACTGATCCCGCGCACGGACGAGGGCGAGGTGTTCGTGAGCGTGCGCCTGCCTGCGGGGACCTCGCTGGAGGCAGCGGACCGGACCCTGCAGCAGCTGGAGCGCACCGCGCGACGGGCGGCACCGGAGGTTCAGGACGTGACCATCCTCGCGGGCACGGCGTCCTTCGGGGGCTGGAGCGGCATCCTGCGGGTGCGGCTGGCCCCGCGGGTCCAGCGCGGGCGGTCCACCGAGGAGGTGGCCGCGGTCCTCCGGCGGGCCCTGGTGGTGCCGGGCGGGAGGGTGATCGTCCGGCCCAGCGCGGGCGCCTTGAACATCCTGCGGTTTGGCGCCAGCCAGGACCCCATCTCCGTGGAGGTGCGGGGCTTCGACCTGCGGCAGGGGATGCGGGTGGCAGAACAGGTGCGGTCCCTCTTGGAGACCGTCCCCGGGGTGACGGACGCCACCATCCAGCGGGAGGAGCAGGCACCGGAACTCGCGGTGCGGGTGGACCTAGACCGCGCGGCCCGCTTCGGGCTTTCCCCCGCCCGGGTGGCGGAGGCGCTGGGGGCCGCGGTGGCGGGGGAAGCTGCCACCCTGGTCCGGGAGGGCGGCACGGAGGTGCAGGTGGTGGTCCGGCTTCCCGAGGAGCAGCGGCGGCTGGCGGAGGACGTGTTGGAGGTCCCCATCGCCACCCCGGACGGCCGGATCGTTGCCCTCAAGCAGGTCGCCACGTTGGTGCGTGACCTCGGGCCCGCACAGATCTACCGCCGCGGGCGGGAGCGGGTCATCACCGTCACCGCAGGGTTGAGCGGCCGGGACTTCGGCAGCGCCGCGGAGGAGGTTCGCCAGCGCCTGGCCCGCATGACCCTCCCTCCGGGGTTCGCGGTGGCACTCAGCGACGAATACGAGGAGCAGCAGCGGGCCAACCGCCAGCTGGCAGCGGGCTTCGGGCTCGCGGTGCTGCTGGTGTACGCGGTCATGGCGGTCCAGTTCGAGCGGTTGCTGGAACCGCTGCTCATCATGGCCTCGGTGCCGTTTGCCCTCACCGGCTCCTTCCTCCTGCTGTTCCTCACGGGGACCACCCTGAACGTGCAGTCCTTCATCGGCCTCATCGTGCTGGCGGGGGTGGTGGTGAACAACGCCATCGTGTTGCTGGACTTCATCCTGCGCCTGCACCGGGAGGAGGGGAAGCCGCTGTACGAGGCGGTGGAGGAAGCCGCCAGCACCCGCTTGCGGCCCGTCCTCATGACGACCCTGACCACGGTGCTGGCCCTGGTGCCCACCGCGCTGGGGATGGGGGAGGGCGGGGAGCTGCAGGCGCCCCTGGCCCGCAGCGTGATCGGGGGCATGGCGTTTTCCACCCTGGTGACGCTGGTGCTCATCCCCACCCTGTACGTGGCCCTGGAGGAGCTCCGGGCGCGGCGGGCGGTGCAGCCCGCGGTGCGGCCCGCGGTGGTGGCGGGAGCCTCCCAGCAGCTAGACAGCGGCTCCCACCCCTAGGGAGGCCGCGGTGCGGTCCACGCGGGAGGCCCCGCGTTCCCTTCGTCCTCCTGTGCAACTTTTGCGTGGCTGTCGGAGTCCACTCCGTTGGAGGTGCCATGCGCGCACGAGCTCTGGTGATCTGTTGTGCGCTGTTGGGAGTCTGCCTGCCTGCCACCGCCCAGGCTCCCCAGCCCCTGTCGCTTCCCGAAGCCGTCCGGCTGGCCCTGGAGCGCAGTCCCCAGGTACGGGCGGCGCGGAGCGCCGCGCGGGCCGCGGAAGCGCAGGCGCGGGCCGCGCGGGCGGGCCTTGCACCGTCCGCGAACCTGCTGGCCTCCTCCGCGGTGTCCGGGAGTGCCACCACCTACCAGGTGGGTGCCGGCGTCACGTACCTCCTGTACGACGGCGGGGCCCGGGAGGCCCAGGTGCGGCAGCTGGAAGCCCAGGCCCGGGCCGCCCGGGAGCAGGCGGCCGCGGCGGAAGCCCAGGTGGCGCTCGCGGCGGTACAGGCGTTCATGAACACCGTGCTCAGCCAGCAGCTGATCGCCCTCCGGCAGCAGGTGGTGGAGCAGGCCAGGCTGCAGGTGGAGGGCGCCAGGGCCCGGGTGCGGGCCGGCACCGCCCCGCAGGCGGACGTGGTGAGCGCGGAGGCGCAGCTGGCCGCCGCGGAGGTCCAGCTGCTGCAGGCGCAGGCGGATCTCGCCACCAGCCGGGAGGCACTGCGGGCGGCGCTGGGGCTGGAAGCTGCTGTGGCGTTGGAGCTGGTGGCACCTGGGACCCCTCCCGTGTTCGAGCCGTCGGAGGAGGAAGTGGTCCGGCAGGCCCTGCAGCGGCCGGAGGTCCGCCGCGCCGAAGCGGAGGCCGCCGCCGCGGAGGCCGGCTTGGCCGTGGCCATGCTGCAGGGCGGGATCACCGTGACGCTGGACGGGAGGTACGTGCTGCTCGCGAGCGGCACCACGCCCCCTGGCACCTGGTCGGTGGGGGCGAGTGTTTCAGTACCCCTGCTGGACGGCGGTCAGCGCCAGGCGCGGGTGGAAGCCGCCCGGGCCAGCCTGGAGGCGGCCCGGGCGGCACTGGAGCAGGCGCGGCTGGAGGCCCGGCGGGACGCGATTCAGGCACGCCTTCTGCACCTGGCGGCCGCCGCCCGGGTGGAGGCCGCCCTGCGGGCCGCACAGGCAGCACAGGAGGCCCTTCGGGTAGCCCAGGGCCGCTACCAGGCGGGGGTCGGTAGCGTCCTGGAGGTCGCCACCGCGCAGGCGCAGTTCGCCGCGGCACAGGAGGCGCTCCTGCAGGCCCAGGCGGCCAGGTGGACGTCCTTCGCCGCCCTCCGGCGGGCCCTCGCCCTTCCGGTGCTGGCGGAGGTGGGGCGTTGACGAGGCGGTGGACGGCCCTAGGCCTCGTTGCCGTAGCACTGGCGGCCGCGGGGTACGCGTACTGGCGGATGCGGCCCAC
>FWWL01001693.1_pt1 | contig 50733 bp, 39 predicted proteins | sample 2228331 | NCBI WGS metagenome assembly FWWL01 (sample SAMEA103939775, study PRJEB20133) | metagenome | reverse complement strand
GCGGTCCATCCCCACGTGCGTGGGGACTCCTGTTCCTCTGCAATACTGGCAGTCGTCATACTCGGTCCATCCCCACGTGCGTGGGGACTCCACTGGCACATGCACCGGGGCGAGGGCTTTTCGCGGTCCATCCCCACGTGCGTGGGGACTCCTGTTCCTCTGCAATACTGGCAGTCGTCATACTCGGTCCATCCCCACGTGCGTGGGGACTCCACTGGCACATGCACCGGGGCGAGGGCTTTTCGCGGTCCATCCCCACGTGCGTGGGGACTCCTGTTCCTCTGCAATACTGGCAGTCGTCATACTCGGTCCATCCCCACGTGCGTGGGGACTCCCTGCTCAGGCTCTCGAGAACGGAGGCAAAGTACGGTCCATCCCCACGTGCGTGGGGACTCCGGCGTGGGTAGTGGTGTCTCGGGTAGTGGTGTCGGTCCATCCCCACGTGCGTGGGGACTCCACGGGAGTTGAGATTGGGCAAGCACGAGCGTGCGGTCCATCCCCACGTGCGTGGGGACTCCATGTTGACGGTCACGCCGTCGTTGCCTGTGAACGGTCCATCCCCACGTGCGTGGGGACTCCGGATCCGCCTTAGGCAGCGGGAGGCCGAGCTACGGTCCATCCCCACGTGCGTGGGGACTCCCTGGGCAGCGGGCACGGTCGGCAGGGTCCGTGCGGTCCATCCCCACGTGCGTGGGGACTCCGGTTGTCTCCAGATATGTTGCTTCTTACCCTACGGTCCATCCCCACGTGCGTGGGGACTCCTTACAAAATTTTTTATCGCCTTTATAACACGCCGGTCCATCCCCACGTGCGTGGGGACTCCGCTTCAGGCTATGGCAAACGCAAGGCAAGAGGCGGTCCATCCCCACGTGCGTGGGGACTCCGATTGCAGCTGAATATCAGTATTTTCACTTAACGGTCCATCCCCACGTGCGTGGGGACTCCGCAATGCAAAGCGTTGGACAGTACTTGTCGTTCGGTCCATCCCCACGTGCGTGGGGACTCCCTCCACCCGGCGGCTGTGGAGCCGGCGTTGGTCGGTCCATCCCCACGTGCGTGGGGACTCCTCATCCCTATCACTAGTAGGCCGTTGCTCGCTCAGGTCCATCCCCACGTGCGTGGGGACTCCCTCAACGGGCAGCGAGGCGGCTATAGCAGCAGCGGTCCATCCCCACGTGCGTGGGGACTCCTTGACCGGGTATCGCAGGTGTACCAGCAAATTCGGTCCATCCCCACGTGCGTGGGGACTCCGCGGCCAGTCTCCGCGATCGTGATGTGCGCACGGTCCATCCCCACGTGCGTGGGGACTCCTGGCGGTCTGGATTCGCAATTTGTCAACCACTAGGTCCATCCCCACGTGCGTGGGGACTCCGGGGATTGCGTGGGCTCAGACTCAAGCGAGCTCGGTCCATCCCCACGTGCGTGGGGACTCCCAGCAGGCAGCCGCTCAGGCTGAGCAGCTGCGCGGTCCATCCCCACGTGCGTGGGGACTCCGCGTAGTCGCGCGGCCAAGATGAAGGGGTTTGCGGTCCATCCCCACGTGCGTGGGGACTCCCATAATGAGGGCGACGATGCCATCGATCTTTGCGGTCCATCCCCACGTGCGTGGGGACTCCGCAAGCGTACTGCGCGCGCTTGCGGGGGTTTCGGTCCATCCCCACGTGCGTGGGGACTCCCAAAAGCAGCGGTGCGTTCGATGTCTTGAACTCGGTCCATCCCCACGTGCGTGGGGACTCCGTATCGTCTGGGGTGCCTAAACGCCCTACTACGGTCCATCCCCACGTGCGTGGGGACTCCGTCGGTAACGCGACCGCTGGGGCGATATCGCCGCGGTCCATCCCCACGTGCGTGGGGACTCCTACGAGCTGCTTTTTGACGGGGCTCGGTGTGGCGGTCCATCCCCACGTGCGTGGGGACTCCTGGTAGAGCGGGCCTTTGGCTCCCTCGCTGGCCGGTCCATCCCCACGTGCGTGGGGACTCCTAAGCTCTCCTGCGACGCCCAGCAATTGGGTCCGGTCCATCCCCACGTGCGTGGGGACTCCAACCGATTCAACCTCCTCAAGCAAGGTCATTGCGGTCCATCCCCACGTGCGTGGGGACTCCGGCATGGGCTGTTTGTGCCCATCATCTCCTGCCGGTCCATCCCCACGTGCGTGGGGACTCCTAGTCAAAGTTGGGGGTTGATTTCTGCTGCAGCGGTCCATCCCCACGTGCGTGGGGACTCCTTCGTCCATGCTTCGAGGCTTGGCAGCTCTGACGGTCCATCCCCACGTGCGTGGGGACTCCTCAACCGCTATGTCCGCGTTGGGCTGTCCGGGCGGTCCATCCCCACGTGCGTGGGGACTCCGCTTTCCATGTTCGTTCCTCCTTACCCCAGCACGGTCCATCCCCACGTGCGTGGGGACTCCGAAAGAACGATGGTTCCCCAGCCATGGGTCAGCGGTCCATCCCCACGTGCGTGGGGACTCCGCCATGGCGCTCTCCTGGACGAGCTCGACCGGCGGTCCATCCCCACGTGCGTGGGGACTCCGTAGTCCCGGAGCAGCCCGTGATAGACGCTGGCCGGTCCATCCCCACGTGCGTGGGGACTCCCTCATGGTCTTTTCCAGGTGAGAGAGCTCTATCGGTCCATCCCCACGTGCGTGGGGACTCCGGCCTCGGCTACTCTGTAAAGGCAGCCTAATCCGGTCCATCCCCACGTGCGTGGGGACTCCGCTTGCAATTCCGTACCACCTCCGATTGATAAGGTCCATCCCCACGTGCGTGGGGACTCCTGCACCGCCGCCGTCCCCATCAGCGCTGTCGCCGGTCCATCCCCACGTGCGTGGGGACTCCCGCTCCAGAAAACACCCCCCGAAACACGCCCGCGGTCCATCCCCACGTGCGTGGGGACTCCGCGACCGCTTTTTTGGAGTCCGGCTTACGGGCCGGTCCATCCCCACGTGCGTGGGGACTCCTCTAGAGGCCGCACAGAGCGATGCCGCCAATGCGGTCCATCCCCACGTGCGTGGGGACTCCGCGGTGCAGTGGGATGTAATACTGAGCCGAGTCGGTCCATCCCCACGTGCGTGGGGACTCCTACAGCCTTGGCGGTCAGAAGGGCTTCGAGGGCGGTCCATCCCCACGTGCGTGGGGACTCCGGAGAGGGTCTGGACAAGGCCGATCTGGATGCCGGTCCATCCCCACGTGCGTGGGGACTCCGAAAGCTTCGTCAAGCAGCAGGGCCGGCCCAGCGGTCCATCCCCACGTGCGTGGGGACTCCGGTTGGCAGATAGCCCTGCTTGTCGCCCCACTCGGTCCATCCCCACGTGCGTGGGGACTCCGTGATGATGCCGAGCTTGTGCGCGCCCAAGGTCGGTCCATCCCCACGTGCGTGGGGACTCCGATTGGTGTCAGCCCGACGGCTGCCGAGAAGCGGTCCATCCCCACGTGCGTGGGGACTCCACTTGGTCGCCATTGCAAAAACCCACCCTAACCCGCCTCTATGTGTCGGGCTGGCCCTGAGAAGCGCATATCACCCTCCACCACCGGAACGGGAGCGTTGGGCAAGCCGCTGAAGCTTCTCCTTTTTTCTTATCGCTTCGGAGTTGCGCACGGCCACAAGCACCAGACCATCAAAGTCACGGGGAACCCTGTCCACATAGCCGTGGAGCCGAAGGGCAAAGCCCTGTTCGTTGTTGGTACCCCAAGCCATCGCGCAGCGGCCGCCCCCTGCTTTCTCCACAACCTTCTCCCAAAGAAGCTCCCGCACCAAGGCACTCACCCGCCCCACGAACACACCGGTATCCAGTTCCAGGAGCCAGCGGGTGAGTTCACCCCGAAGGCTCTTCGGTACCCTCTCCAGGATCAGCACCACCATAAGCCACACCGCCTTCCACTTCGCCCTCCAGGTCCCAAAGCCCCCCGGGCCGGCTTGGTTCTTCGTCCTCCACCTCGTCTTCCCCGGGAAGCCCGAGCCCGGAAAAGAGATCCAAAAGGTCTTCCACCATGCGCTCCAGAAGCCTGGCGCGGAGGATTTCGTCTCTGAGCTTGGTCCGTACCCTTCGCTCAACCTCGAGGTTGCCCTCTGCTGCCGTAAGAAAAGCGGCGGGAATCAAAACCTCGGTCTTGTAAAGGTCGGCTACGTCGTAAACGAACGAAAGGAGCTTTCCGGTATGGATAAAGCCCAGGGCCGGGCTAAAACCGCTGGAAACAATGGCCGCATGTGACAAGCCGTAGAGGTAGGCGGCACCCGCAGAGAGCGCCCGGTTCACGGGGTCAGAGGCGACCCAGTTGCGGCGGTCGTAGCTGCGGCCGTGCCACGGGACCCCTGTTTTCTCGCTCCAGCTGGCGTAAGCGGTGCGCACCCGCACGCCTTCCAGGCCACGCAGCCGCTCGAGGGAAAGATCGCTGGGCAAAGGTTCTCGAAAACGCTTGCGATAAAGGCGTAAAACCACCTCCAAATGTAACTTCGGGTCCGCCCAGGCCAGGGCTTGCCGCTGAAGCCGGCGAGCACTACGCGTATCCCCGAGACCTTGAGCGTAAAAGCGCGCCAGCCCTTCGCCCACCCAAGCCACTGTGCATCCGTTGTTGGCTAAGGCGCGGATCGCGGCATGGGTGATGCGGGTGCCCGGCCCGAGGAAAAGCACGCCTAAAGCCGCGACCGGCGCCAGCGTGAGGCCCTCTTGGTCGTAAATGCCAATGCCTTGCGCCTCCTGCTCGATAAAGGCGTGCTCCACATAAAGGTAGGACAGGCCATCGCGAAATTTGGGAAGCTCCTTGAGATTGCGGGCGTTGGGGACTGGAGCCATGGCGTGCTAGGGGCACAGCGAGAGCAAGCCCAGGCCCAGGCCCTTGCCCGGGCCAATGCCGGTTTGCAGGGTTTTCAGGGCTTTTTCCGGGTCCACCACTTGAAGGGCGCCTTCAAAGAGCACAGCCTGGACCTGGATCAGGTGCCCGGATTTGCGCGTTTCTAAAAAGGTGTCCTGGCGAATGTGGGCCAGGTAGGCCCCGTCACCCGCCATCAGCCGGAAACCTCCGTCCGCCAGCTTGCGCGCCAACCAGGCGAGCTTTTCCTCGCGGCTTGCCAGCGCCACCCGCTTGCCCTTGTCGCGGGCCCGCTTGCTGGGGTTGGCCCGTAAGCGGAAGCGCAACACCTGCCCTTCGCGGAACAGCGGAAGGAAAGGCTTTGGCGGATAGACCCGGGCGTAGCCTTCTTCCAGGACGCTCCAATCCGGCTGGGTGAGGGTTTGCACCAAGACCACCGGTGGCTCGGTGCTGCGGGTGGGCTCGAGCCGCCATAAAAGCCGCTCCTGCCCTTGCTTGAGCGGTTGGGAAACCGCTCGGCAAAGGGTGCGGTGCATTTCGTAAGGGCTCGCCAGGTCTCTTCGCGCGGTGGGGGAGCGTAAGTCCAGCGCCAGCTTGCTAATCCACATGGTTTTCCTCCATGCTTTTCGCGGCCAACACCTTGACGGAGTCCTGGGGGAGCACCACCTCTTGAACGTAACGGACCCCAAACCGGCGTTGGGCGAAGGGGGCCAAAGGCTGGTCGTAAACCAGGCGCCCTTCCTGGCTCTCGATGACCAGGAGCAGCGGCTCTTTCGGTGTTTCGGGAAGGAGGTAGGGGTAGTGGCGCAGGGCTTCCTCCAACGGTTCCTCCCGCAGGCCGTCCTCCAGGTAAGGGGGAGGGCTGGGCACATACCCTTTGCGGCCCAGGTACAGCACGAAGCGGGGGTTGAGGAGGGCCCGGTGGGCTTCCGCGAGAAGCGAAGCAGGGCCCTCCAGCGCCACCAGGAAAGCGGCGTCGGCAAGGTAGTAGCGCCAACTTTGAACGTTGACCTTTGCCTTCAGGCTTGCCGCGAGGATTTCCCGGGCTGTTTGGTAGTCCACCTGCAGGACCCCCCTGCGGTCCACCCGCAGGCCCATGCGCAGGGAGGCCAGGTCCGAGATGTCCTCCTGGCGGTCCCGGCCCAGCGCTGCGGCTAACAGGCCCAGGACCCCGCTTTTGGTGGGGTAAGGCCAGGTGTCGCGGTGGTCAAAACGGCTTCGGGTACCCCAGGACTGCATTGGCCCCTGCAGCCGTAAAAGCAGCGTGGGCATCCTAGCCTCCCAAAAGCGCCTTCAGAGCTTCGCTGGCTTTTTCCTTGAGCAGGGACATTTGTTCCACCACGGGGATGCCGGGGACCTCCGCCTCGGTGAGGTTTAAAGCAGCTTTCCACTCGGGGTTTAAGGGCCCAAAGGCCCGGTCAAACTTGGCCCACTCCCGGGCCAGGGCCTCCACGGAGACCACGGAAAGGGCCTTGCCATCCTGAGGGCGAAGGGGGTTTTCAAAAGCCGTAGCGAGGTTGCGGGGCAAGCCCTTGCCGGCGCGGAAGGCCAGGAACAGCGGGGGGTTGTGGGCGGCAAAGGTGTTTTGCTTGCCCGACGGCAAAGTGAGCGCAAAGGCTTCAAAGAAAGCCAGGGCCCCTTTGAGGGCCAGCTCCTCATCCTCCTGAAGGTTGGCCACGAGCTGGTCCAGGTTGACCACGGCGTAGCGGTAAAGGGTGGCCGAGGAAAACTCTACGTCGCCCATCATTCCCGCACCGGTTTCTTCTTTGGGGTTGAGGTCGTCCACGGCGGTGTAGAAGTCAAACTCGCGGTCCACCTTGTGGGTGGAAAGGGCATGGGCTACCTGGGCGGCAGCGTCCACGCTGAGTTCGGGCCGGTCCGCCAGCATGCGCCCAAAGAGCGCCAAATCCACCGCTTTGCCGCCGTCCAGGACCTTTTCTAACGCTTCCTGAAGAGCCCCATCCAGCTCGGTCTTTTTCTTCCCCTTGGCGGGAGCCACCGTCAGCTTTTCCAGGTTGTCGCGGATACAGGCCGCAAGCTGTGAAAGCTCTTGGTTCCCCAGGAACAGCAGGTATTCGGTTTTGCCTTCTTGCACTGCAAAACCCAGGGCGTTGAGGGCGTTTTCCACCGCCAAACGGGCCTGGTCCTGGGGAAGGTCGGAGAGCCTTTCCAAAAGGGCGCTTACCAGGCGCTTGGTGCGCACCGCCCGCTCGTTTTCGTTGAGGAGCTGCTGCTGCTGAAAGGCCACCCGCACCGCGCGCTTTTGGGCTTGGCTGGAAATGCGGGCCCGCCGGTAGCCCCCAAAGAGTGCGTCCTTGGGGCTTCCCGTATCGTCCCTGTTTAAGTTGTTTGGACCCACCGTTTGAATGATGTGAATTTCCAAAAGCCTCATGATGTCACCTCCTCCTTTTCCTGTTGCTCGCTTTCTCTGTGCAGCCCGTAAAACTCCTTGGCCCAGCGGACCTGCACCGGCCTTTGGCGGTGAAACCAAAGGGTAAGGGCGTCGAGGAGCTCGGCAAAATCCAGGCCCCCATCCACCAAGTTCACGGCCTGGCGCAGGCGAAAGGCAATTTGGTCACGATCGGCGTCGAGCAGGGCCAGGAAACGCTTTTCCAGGCTTTCCGAACCGCGGCTTTGTTGTGCCTCCCAGAGGGCTTGGGACAACGTGCGACCCTGCTGATGGGCCCCGTCCTTCAGGGCGTACAGCCCCGCCACCAGGTAGTACGCCTCCCGCCTCCAGCCCTCCTCCCCCGCGCGTTGCACGAACGGCTCCACGTAGGGCATGGCAGGGGGGTAAGCCCCGGGGCCAAACGATAAGCTCCTCCTGAGGGCCGCTCGTGCTGGCGTCCAAGCCTTCTGGCCTTTCAAGGACTCCAGCCACTCCACGAACCTTTTGCCGTTCACGTGTTCACCTCCCTTTCCTTGAGCACGGCAAGCGCTCCGGCGAAAGCCCGTTCACCGGCGCCGAGGGCCTTGAGATGCCTTCCTTCCGTGCCGAGAAAACGACGGGTTTCTTCCCATGCACGCACCGCTGCTGTCCTGAGCTGTTCCCGCCAAAACCCCAGCGCCCCTCCCTGGCGAAGGCGCAAAAGGAAGCTTGGGAACTCTAGGTCGAGCTCGGACCAGTAAAGCCTCCGAAGCGGCAACGAGGCGGCAAAGTTCTGAAGCTGGTCTTTTTCTTTGCTGCCCAGGACCGCTTGGGCGACATGCCAGCTGACGGTTCCCAGGCGCTTGCCGAGGTTTTCAGCGAGCTCCAGCCCTCTCTGCAAGATGATTTGCGCTTCGGCGGAAAAAAGCCCCTGGGGTAGGGGGTAGACCTCTCGGCGGATATCGAGCAGCTTCGCCTGGTCGGAAACCTGCCCCAAAACCCGCAGCGTGTACGAGTTCTCCCCGCGATCGGTAATACTGGAAGCCCATTGCAGAGACCCGGGCCACTGGCCACCGGCGGCGGGGAGCAGGGCGCTAAAGTCTCGCCAGAAGCTCTTCTCGGTGCTGAGCCGTAAGGGTAAGACGTTTCCCTTTTGGTCCTGGCGGTAGGCGGCCATGGGGTCGCGCCATAAAACGTCTAAAGGTTCCACCCCCGGGCCGTAAGCAATCCACCGGACGCCGCCGCCGGAGTCCAAAAGCAGCACCCCCCGGCTGGGCCAGGTAAAAACCCTGGCGCTGCCCTGCAAAGGCCACTTGGTGGCGTAACCGGTGACGTCCCTGGTGGTGAGCGGGGGAGTTTCCCAAATGGGGGGTTCCCTGCAATCGTCCGGCACCAGGTTCAGCACCAGAGTCTGAAAGAGGTTTTGCCCAACCGGCAGAAAGGCGGCCGGACGGGCCAGGGGTGCATCTTTCGCTGACCCCACCCCCAGCCTTCTCAGGAGGCCACCGGGAGCAAAATTTTGATGCACCAAGAGCGCCCGGGCAGCTTGGGCGTAGGACGCTACCGGAGGGTTTTCATCGGTGGTGTGGTCAAAAAGCGTAGGGTTGTTGCCACTGCTGAGCTCAGGCAACAGCTTGGACCAGGGCAGCGCCTCGTCTTGGGGCAAATCGGCAATTTGCCAAAAGGGATGGCGTTCGTGAAAAAGGTAAAAGCGGTCGTGGTAGCGGTCCAGGTAGGCGGCAATGGCACCCCGGTCGAACTCCCCCTTTTCCAGCACATCCATGGCGGCATAGACGTCTTGAACGGGAGGGAGAGCCCGGTATAGCACTGCCAAAAGCAAGCGGTGAAGGGCCGCCTCCTCCAATGGCGAAGCGACCTCTATGCGCTCGATGGTGTGGGCCTCAAGAAGCGCCGCTGCCAAACCGACTTCTGTCACCTTTCCGTCTTTGAAAACAGGGATCCAGGGCTCATCCAGCAGGTTGAACTTCGGCAAGGCGTCACCTCCCGCTTTCGTTTGCGAAGACCATTCCGTGCTCTTTTAGCGCGATTTTACAATTTTGTAAACCACCCCAAGTTCCGGATCGAGGCTCACGGTGATCCGGCCCCGCGCCCCGGGGAACTCCTGTCCCACTTCCAAAGGTCGAAGCCCCCGCAGCACCGCGCTCGCCTGCCATGCAGGGGACGGGTCCTCTTGGAGCAGGACCTGGGGAATGGGGGGGCGAGAGATGCGGACCACCCGGCTCCAAAGGGCGAGGGTTTCTTCCTTTGTCAGGTTTCCCCTGAGCCTGGCCGGCTGCTGGCCCATGGCATCCAGGAACAACCCGTCGCCACGCCGGTACAGGGGAACCACAGGGACGGAAACATCCCCCAAGCGGGTCAAAAAGCGCTGGGTGCGGGCGTCCTCAGCTTCGTCGTCCAATCCAAAAGCTGCCGCAAGGTCGGTGGCATCGTATTGGCGGAGCAGTTTTTCCAAGCTGGAAAGCGCCAGGTTTTCTGCAGTTTTGCCTCCTTGGCGCCAGCGCTCCACAAGCTCCTTGTGGCTGCTCTCGGCCCTGTCCCTGTGGGCGTCGGGGAAGCGGCTTGGGTCCCGCTCGTAGACCTCCTCCAGCAGGGGCTCCAGGTCATCGGGCAGGTGCAGTTGCCTGCGGGCCTGAAGGGAAAGCCAGGTCGAGAGGAGTACGTAGTCCTCGTAAACCCTGTTCCAAAAGAGCTCGCCGCCAAAATCCGGCTCACCTTTGAGGCCGCCTACCAGCAACGTGGGCGCTCGGTGTCCCTCAGGTCGCTCCCGATGGTGGCGGTGCAGGCGGCCTGCCCGTTGGAACAGCAGGTCAATGGGCGCCAGGTCCGAATAGAGCAAGTCGAAATCCAGGTCCAGGCTTTGTTCGGCAACCTGGGTCGCCACAAGGATGGCCCTTTCCGGCCGCGGTCCGTGTTTGCCGAAAAGCGCCAGGACCACTGTTTCCCGAAGGCTGCGTTCCTCCGCCGGGAAGCGGGCATGGAGGAGAAACACCAGGGTCCCGTCGGGGAGGCGCTTGCCGACGACGAAACTGCCCTTTTGCTCCGGCAAGGAACGCAGCTCAGCCCAGGGTCCGCCGCCGGCATTTCCGTTTGCACTTTCCAGAAGCTTTCCTAGCTGAAGGGGCTCGCCTTCCCCCAGGGCAAGGTAGAGGGCCTGGGCCCGGTCCACGGTGTTGACGATGGCCCCCAGGGCACCGGGGAGGCGAGCGGTTAACAGCTGGGCCAGCCGAGAAACCTCCACCGGTGCATCCTCGATGTTCAGGGTTCGGCTTTGCAAGGGAAGGGTGTGTGCGCCAAGGAGCTTTTCACCCGCAAACACCGCAACCCTGGGGTAAGCAGGCAGGTTGACTCCCTCCGCTCCCCAGGCCGCCAACAGCTCCTGGCGTTTGGCTTGCGGCAGGGTAGCGGTCATGAGCACCACGCTGGAGCCCAAACTTCGAAGCCACAGGAGCAGGGCCCGCAAAAGCCCGGAGGTGTACGTGTCGTAGGCGTGCACCTCGTCCAGGACCACCACCCGGTTCATGAGACCCCAAAGGCGGATGAAGTGGTGTTTGACCTTCAGCACCCCCAGGAGGGCTTGGTCCACGGTGCCCACGCCGTGCCCGGAAAGCATGGCCCGCTTTTTCGCGGAAAACCAAGCCGATGCACCAACGCCTCCGGAGTTCTTGCCAGCTTGAGGCTCCCCGTCGGGGTCGTAAACGCCCGCCGGCTTCACCCGCTCGCAAAGGTCCTGGTAGAGCGGGTTCAGAACGGCGGTGCCGTGCTGGAGCTGCAGTTCCCACCGTTCTCCCTCTGCCAGGTTTTCCAGGAAGCCTTTTACCCTGGGGAACAACCCGTTGGCTGTGGCCTGGGTCGGCAAGGCCAGGTAAAGCCCCCGGTGATCCAGCTTTTCCCGCAAGAGGTGGAAAGCGTGCAGAGCGGCTTCGGTCTTGCCCAGGCCCATGGGGGCTTCGATGAGGAGCAGGACCGGTCCGTCGTTGACTTGCGAAACCAAGGAAGAAACGGCTTGCTGAAGCGGGTTTGGGGGAAAGGGGAAAAGCCGGTCAAAGCTCTGGGGAGCCCTGGGCGTACGCGCACGCCAACCAACGCGGTTCAAGGCCTCCTGGGCCAGCGCCAGGGCGGAACGCCAGTAGTCTGGGGCCCGAGGGTCCCGCCCAAATGGAAAAAGCTGGGGGTCAGAGGCAATCCAGTCGGCAAACGAAGGAAGGGCCATGACCCGCAGGATTGCCCGCGGCGAAACGTCGTTTACGGAAGGCTTCAACGGCGTGGGCATTTCCAACGTATGGAGGAACCGACTAACCAAGAGCCGCCTTACGCTTTTCCAGCTCTGGTGTTCGCATTGAACGTGCCACATTGCGGCGCAGCGTTCCTTTTGGTTGGCCACAAAGCCGTGGTGGGCCCCCAACCCTTGGGCGAGCTTGTCCGCCACCCGCCGGGGAAAACCGAGTTGCAACAAGGCCTCGCCAGCGTAGAGCTCGGTAAACACGCCATGGGCCACCCACCCCGCGCCGACCACCTCCCGGTTCCACGCAAGGCCCAAGTTGCGCAGCCGCGCGGCCCCCTCTTGCCAACTGGCCTGAAACACCGCGCTGGCCTTCCCCAAATCATGGAGCCCTGCCAGAAAGGCCACAAAGCGCAGGGCTTCCTCGTCATCCAGGCCCCAGTCGGCAGCGTAAAGCTCGCGCGTACGTTGAGGCTCCCGTCGAAGGATCTCCCAGGCCACCGCGGCGGTGTCCAGCATGTGAGCCAAAAGCGGGTGCCAGGGCGTTCCCGCCTTAGCCCAAAGGCTGACCAACGCCTGTTCTAAATCCACGCATTAGATGCTAGCAAATGTTTTCGAGCGCTGGTGTCTCTCAGCCTGGAAAAACACTGACCTGCGAGCTCTTAAAACCACAGTTTCTGACGAGCTTTTGTCAAAAAACGTGCTTGCGGGTTCTAAAGGGTAAAACCAGTCTCCTCGAACCTGCAGCTCCAGCGACGATGAATTCTTCTCGACAAAAAGCGCAACCACCTGGTTCTAATGGAAACGGGGCGTCTTCCAGGGGGGCAGTGCTTCTGCGAACGCCAAAAACGCAAGTGGCAAGCGTTAGCCTATTTTAGGAAAAACTTGACGGTGGAGTTAAAAAGTGGGGAGCGCTAGGAAAAGGCGGCCAACAAGAGATAACGGGTTCAAAGCGGGGGCGATTAACCCATCCCTTACTGCAATCTAGTTTTGCCGATCAATTCGGATTAGACCTTTGGCTTCAAGCTGGGAAAGGATCTCCAGGGCTTTGGCTTGTCCTTCGGGGAAAAGCCTGACGATGGACTTGACGTCCCAACTGCCGTTAATTCTGGAGAGCAGGTAACCCTCTTCCGGTGAAAGCTCCAGCCGCGTGACGGTGGAGAAGTCCACCGCCAAACGCGGTACGCCGTCTAAGGGCACCGTCTCGGCTGGCCGTGGAGAAAGTGGGGGGATGTTGAAGGCCGAGGGGTCGGCGGGGGTGAGGGAGCGCTCGCGCAGGGCGGTGAGGGCCTTGCGGGCTTGCACGTGCACGGGGTTGATGAGCAGCACTGCCTCGTAGGCTTCTTCCGCTTCCTCCAGCCTTCCCGCCAGCTCCGCGCTTTTGGCTTTAGCCAAAAGCTTCTTGACGGTACCCACGGTATCCCCGGGGCGTTCGGCGGCGCCCGGGCTTTTCACCTGCAGCACCTGCTTTTGGACCAGGGAAGCCAGCAGCGTGAAGGCGTCGAAGTCGGAGCAGTGCAGTTCGAAGCTGATGGCTGCGGCAGTGCGGCCTTCGGCCGCCAGCGACACCACGCGCGCTTCGGTAACGTCGGCAGGGGGCACCGGCCCTGGTGCAAAGGTTGTCCTGGGCGAGGGGATGACCTGGCGAATCCGCTCCCATTCGTCGGAGCGGCGGGCCCCTTCCAGGAGCACGCCCATAACGTCCAGGTTGAGCTGCACCGGAAGGTTTTCGGGGATGGGTTCTTCGTGGAAAACGAACTCCCCCTCGTCCCAGAGGAACAGGTCGTAAATGGTTTCTTCGGCCTTTTGTCGCAGCACCTTTTCCAGATCGTCAGGGGCAAGGAGGCCAAGCTCAATGAGGATGGCCCCTAAGGGACGGTGCTCCTGGTCCTGCTTGAGGAGGGCTTGAAAGAGGTGTTCCTCATCCACCAACCCCATGCGCAAGAGGTACTGGCCTAAAAACTCCCGGGGATCGTTGGAGGAAGAGGAGCAAATGGCCCCTTTCCGGAAGTACACGGCTTTTTCCACCTGACCGCGGCGAACGCGCAGAACCCCGGTCCCCCCCATGCGGGCCACCAACTGGATGACCTCAGGGAAGGGGAGGGTTCGCAAGTCGCCGGTAAGTGCCATGGTCCTTTAACTCAACGCCCAAGGGCGAGCGGGCTTTTTCAAGCTTATCACCGCGGGCGCGCCCTCAGAAGGTGGCTTTCGGGGGAATGCGCGCGGCTTGCTGGGAGCTCCCCTGCACCCGCTGGTAGAGACGGCCTGCCTCCTCCAGGGCTGCCAGTGCCTCCTGCACCTGCTCGTCGTCCCGCACCAAAACCTTGTAACCCTCGCTGAGGGAAACGCCCACGTTGACCACCTCGGAAGCCAGCAGCACCGAGATGTCCTGCTTGTCAGCTGGCTTGGCTAAGGCCTCCGCCCACTCCTCGGCGGTCACCCACCCTTTTTCCACCGCGGTTTGCCCGAAAGCCTCCAGTTGCTGATCGTCGGCTCGAAAGGCGCGGGCCACAGTCTCTTTGTCCTGGTGCGGGGCGAGGTAGCTCACCGCGTACTGGAAGAACGCCGATTGCGCCAGGAGCTTGCTCACCGTGGCCGAGTACTCCCCGAGCCGGCGGAAGCGATCGGGGAAGATCCCGCCGTTGCCGTAAACCTTGCGGCCGCTGTCGGTGAAGTAAACCTCGCCCGGGGGTGGTGTGGGCGTGGCAAGCGGCTCCGGGCCACCGTTGGCCTTCAGCTCCTCGTGGCTCACGTAAGCAAAGTAGGAATCCCAATCTCGCTGGATGCACCGCCCCGAAGGGGTGTAGTACTTGGCGGTGGTGAGGGCAACACCGCAGTTCTTAACGGGAAAGATCGTTTGCACCACGCCCTTGCCGAAGGTGGGCTCCCCCACCACCAAGCCGCGATCGTGGTCCTGAATGGCCCCCGCCACAATTTCCGCCGCCGAGGCGGTGGTCTGGTTGACCACCACCACCACCGGCCCCTCAAAGTGCTGGCCGTCCCGGGGCACCCGGTAGTCCTGGAAGGAGTCGGCGGTGCGCCCGCGGGTGGAAAACACCCTCTGCCCCGGCTGCAGGAGCAAACCGGCCACCTCCACCGCCGAATCCACCAGACCTCCTGGGTTGTCCCGCAGGTCCAGGATGAGGCGGGTGGCCCCCTGGTTGGTGAGGTTTTTCAGGGCGTTGGCCACCTCATGGCCGGTGGTGCGGGTGAACTCGCCAATGCGGATGTAGGCTGTGCGTTCGTCCAGGAGGAACGCGTAGCGGACCGAATCGGTGGGCACCCGGGCGCGGGTGACTTGAAACTCCAGGGGCTCGGGCAAGCCGGGGCGGATGATGGTGACCCGCACGGTGGTGCCCTCAGGCCCCCGCAAGCGGCGGGCAACCTCGTCCAGGTCCATGTCCTCGGTGGATTGCCCGTCCACCGCCTCGATGATGTCCCCGGCCCGCAAGCCCAAGCGGTAGGCCGGGGTGCCTTCAATGGGCGTGAGGATGGTCACCTTTCCACCACGAATGCCGATCAGCACGCCAATGCCGTAAAAGGAACCCTGCTGGCGCTCCCGCATGGCGGCAAACGCTTCGGGGCGGAGAAAGTTCGAGTGGGGGTCCAGGGTCTCCAGCATGCCATCCACGCTTCCGTAAACCAGCTCGCTGGCCGGGACCTCCAGGGGAGCGAGCTCCTGGGTTTTATCGAGGATTTGGCTGTAACGAACCAAAAAACCGCTGGCGCCGCCGTTGCCGGGGGCCTTTTCCCCCATGAGCGCTCCGGTGAGCGCTCCACCGCCCACGGTTACTGCCACCAACAGAGAAAACCCAAGCCGAGCCATGCGACCCTCCGCCAAAACTCTAACACACGGGCAAAACCCCAGGCAGCGCGGTGTCGGCGCCGAGGAGGGGTTGACTATAATCGCTCGGTGCGGCGCCGGGAGGGGTTATGTTTGGCTCAATAGGGTTTCCCGAGCTGGTGATGATTTTTATCGTGGCCCTGCTGTTGTTTGGGCCCAAGCAGCTCCCCCACCTGGGCCGGACCCTGGGTCGCGCTTTGGCGGAGTTCAAGAGGGCTTCCAACGACCTCCAACGAACCCTGGAGGAAGAGGTCAGGGCGGAAGAGCTGCGGGAGGTGGGCAAGGAAGTAAAGGAAGCAACCCAGTTGCCCCAGGTGCTGTCCCCGGAAGAGCAGGCGCAGGTCATGGGCATCGGTGAAGCGCCGAAACCGGAAGGTGAAACCACGGGCGCGGAAGAGGAAACCAAGCCCCGAGGGGAAGGGCAATGAGCTGGCCCGAAGCAAGGGAAGAAGAGCTCCCGCGCATGACGCTTCTGGAGCACCTGGAAGAGCTCCGGAAGCGGCTTTTGGTTTCCATTGTGGCGTTGTTCGTGGGCTTTCTTTTGTGCTGGAACTGGGCCCGGGAGATCTTTGCGTTTCTTGCCAAGCCTTTGACCCAGTTTTTGCCCGAGGGTGAGAAGCTGGCGTTTACCGGCCTGGTGGACCCCTTCATGCTGTACATCAAGGTGGCGGCCTTAGCCGGTGTTTTCGTCGCGTCCCCGGTCATTCTTTACCAGCTCTGGCTTTTTGTGGCTCCGGCCCTCTACCGCCACGAAAGAAAAGTGGCCTCGCTTTTTCTGCTGGTGACCACCGTGTTTTTTGTTTTGGGCGGTTATTTTGGCTACGCCGTGGCTTTCCCGATGGTGTGCAAGTTCCTCCTGGAAATAGGCCGGGATTTCCGCCAGGTGCTCACCATTAACGAGTACTTCTCCATGGCCTCCAAGGTCATCCTGGGCCTGGGGTTGGTATTTGAGCTGCCGGTTTTGATTTTGTTTTTGGCGCGGCTGGGCGTGGTGACCCACCGCTTTCTCTTGAGGCACTTCCGCTATGCGGTGCTGGCGATCTTTATCGTCGCGGCCATCATTACCCCCACCCCCGACATCCCCACCCAAAGCGTTTTTGCCCTGCCGATGATAGCCCTTTACCTCCTGGGGGTGCTGGTGGCGTGGCTTTTTGGCAAGCGCCCGGAAACCAGCTAAAAGCGGGGTTGGCCGTTTTCCAAAAGCAGCTCACCATCCAGCCATAACGTGGGCTTTAAGAGGATGCCGTCCACGTGGAAGGGAACGTCCACCGTTCCCCCCATGGAAACGTTGTTGCCAAAGGCAATATGCACGGTGCCCAGGACCTTTTCGTCCTCCAGGATGGCGCCGGTGACCTTGGCCTTGGGGTTGGTGCCCACACCCAGCTCGGCCACGTTGCGGGCCAGAGGTCCTACCGCCTCCAGCTGCTGGGCAAACTCCCGGGCTTGCTCGCCCCCCTCCACGCTCACCACCTGACCGTTTTCCACCTGGATGCGCACCGGCTCCCGAAGCAGCCCGATGCCCGCTAGCGCTCCGTCCACCACGATGACGCCCTGGGTCTTGCCCTCCTCGGGCATGAGGTAAGCCTCACCGGAGGGGAGGTTCCCCCACTGCCCGGGTTCCCGGATCAAGCCGGTGGAAGCAATGGCGCGAATGCCGGTAATAGGGAGCGTTACGTCGGTGCCGGCGGGGGTCACCACCCTGGCCACGCTGGCTTTGGTGAGCAGCTCGGCCACGAAGCGGGTTTTCTCGGCAATGGCTTCGTAATCGGCGGTCATGGTGCGGATGAGCATGTCTTCGGTGATGCCGGGCATGGTGGCCACCCTGGCACCGGCGGCGGTGGCGTCCCGGCGGGCTTTGGTGTGGGTGATGGAGCGGCTGGTGGCGGCCAGCACCGCGTCCACCTTTTGCATGAGGGTTGGAACCGGTTCTGGGGGTTCTTCGCCGTTGCGTGCTCGTTGCCCGTACTCCACGAACAGCACCTCTTTGGCGAGGGTTCTCCCGCCGCGCACGAAGGCGTAAGCGAGATCGTGGAGAGGGGGGTCGGCCAGAACCAAAAGCGTTTCCGAGGGCTTAAGCCCCAGGCAAACCGAGAGGGCCACGTGCACCGCATGCTCGAGCTCGTTCATGGCAGGAGTGTACCAGCCAAAGGGAGTGTGGTTGAATGGGTGCGTGAGCGAGCGGCATCCGCTGTGGGAGGTGGCCAGCCAGGCCCCGGAACAACCGGGCGTGTACCTGTTTTCCGACGGCCGCGGCAGGGTGCTGTACGTGGGCAAAGCTAAGGATCTCCGCCGGCGGGTGCTTTCCTACTTTGGCCGGGAGCAGCCGGTGAAAACCGCCCAAATGCTGGCCCGGGCCCGGGACCTCCAGTTTGTGGTGACGCGCACGGAGGTGGAAGCGCTTATCCTGGAAAACCAGCTCATCAAGCGGCACCGCCCCCGCTACAACATCCTGCTGCGGGATGACAAGACCTACCCGTACATCAAGCTCACCACCTCCGAATACTGGCCCCGGGCGCTGTTGGTGAGGAAGGTGGAGGCCGACGGCAACGAGTACTTTGGGCCCTTCCTGGGCCACGGCACCGCGGCCCGCCTTATGGACCTCATCCGCATGTACAGCCAGGTGCGCACCTGCCACTGGGATTTAAAACCCGAGGGCACCTTGCCCCGCCCTTGCCTTTACTTTTCCATGGGCGCCTGCCTGGGGCCCTGCGTGGCCGGTTTGACCACAAGGGAAGCGTACCTGGAAGCGGTGAAGGAAGTGCGCATGCTGCTTTCGGGCAAGACCGGGGAGCTGGGAAAGGTGCTCCAGCAGCGCATGTGGGAAGCGGCGGAACGGGAAGAGTTCGAAAGGGCGGCCCGCTACCGGGACCTGGAAAGGGCCGTGAAGGCGCTTGCGGAAGGCCAGGTGGCGGAGCTTCCGGGCAAGGGTTCCTTTGATGTTTTCGGCGTGGAAGGCGACGGGCGCGACGTCACCGCGGTGGTTTTGGTGTACCGCCAGGGCAAGCTTTGCGACAAGCGGGAGTACCACTTCGAGGGGGCGGAGGTGCCGGCGGACGGGGCTTTTCTATCCGAGTTTGTGCCGCAGTTTTACGAGGCAAACCCGGCCGTGCCGGAGCAGGTGATTTTGCCTTTTGCCGTGGACGAACCCGAGGCGCTGCAGGGGTTTTTGGCGGCGAAAGCGGGCAGGGGCGTGGAGGTTCTGGTCCCCAAGCGCGGTGAAAAGCGCAAGCTCCTGGAGCTGGCCCAGGAAAACGCCGGGGAGTCCTTCCGCTTGCGGTTCCGCCACCCCGCCCGGGAAGGGGAGAGGCTGGGGGCGGAAGTGCAAAGCCTCTTCCACTTGCCAAATCCGGTTGTGCGGATTGAGTGCTTTGACGTTTCCCACACCGGTGGGGAAGCAGCCGTGGTGTCGGTGGTGGTGTGGGAAAAGGGCAAGCTGGCCAAGCGGGAGTACCGCAGCTTTAACGTTAAAACCGCCAAACCCGGGGACGATCCGGCAGCTATTGCGGAAGCGGTGGGGCGCCGCTTTCGCCGGCTGCTGGGGGAAGGCAAGAGCTTGCCGGATCTGGTGCTCATTGACGGCGGGCCCACGCAGCTGGCCGCCGCGCGCCAGGCCTTGGCGGAAGTGGGCTGCCAGCTGCCGGTGGTGTCCCTGGCCAAGCGCTTTGAGGAAATCTACCAGGACCCCGGCCAGCCGCCGCTTCGTCTCCCCTACAACCACCCGGTGCGTTTGCTGCTTCAGAAAATCCGCGACGAAGCCCACCGCTTTGCCATCACCAGGCACCGCCGGCGTCGTCGGGCTCGCCGTTTGGCTACGCAGCTCTTGGCGGTTCCCGGGGTGGGTCCAACGCGGGCCAGGAAGCTGCTGGCCGCCTTTGGTTCCGTGGACGGGATCCGAGCGGCCTCCGAGCAGGAGCTGGCAACGGTGGTGGGCCGAAAGCTCGCCAAAGCGGTGAAGGCTGCGGTTTCCGGAGAGAAGGCGTAAAAGACCCAGGATTCTGCGCAAAAAACCAGGCAACCACCTGAAACGGGTGAAACCCAATTCGAAAGTCTGGCACACGTTTCCTCAAGCAAAAAAGAATTTGGTTATTCTGTGGTTTTCTTGCATTTCCTTGAATATCTCGGGGGACCCCTGGAGTTGCGGCGGGGTGGGTTTTTTGGCTATTATTGCCCGTGCCCACCGTGTTGCGGCCCAGGTACCGGAAGGAAGCGGGTGCCGGGCTATCCATCTTCAAAGAAATTTCAAAAAGCCCTGGTGTTCTTGGGCAGGAGGAGGAGACGTGATGCGCAGACCAATTGGTTGGAGGGTTTTGCTTATCTTACTTTTTGCCGTGGCCCTTGGCAGTTGGCACGCCGAAGCCGCCGAGTACGACGACTGCGATGCCAACTTCATTGCTTTTGTGGGGGCCAGCGCCTACCAGTTCTCTCCCTATGCTCCCGGGCCTTTAGGAACCGTTCGCCTGTACTCGGTGCTTTCGTACCAGCGGGCGGCTGCGTTAGGGGAGCGGGGCGATGTGAGGTGGAAGCTGGAGATCCGCTCCCCCCAAGGCAGCATCGTGCGGGAAGCGGAAGGGGCCGGCCGGCTGGAGGAAAGCGGGCAGGTACTGGCGGAGTTTGTGTGGGACGGCAAGGACCAGCAGGGCAGGATCGTGCCGGAAGGCATCTACACCTACACGTTTCGCGCCTATTTCCTGGCCGACTCCCACGGCAAGCGCTTTGAAAAGTTGGAAGAGCTAGCCTCAGCGCCCATGGTGGAGGAAGCCATGGCCTCCACCGATGAGGTGGTGGTGAACTACACGCTCCCCGACACCGTGGCGCAGCAAATTCGCGTGAGCGCGCTGGCCACAAGCTGTGAGGTGCAGCAAAACGTCCCGCTGGAAGCGGGTTTTCCTTACAACTTTTACTACGGTTCCACCCACAGCCACTCCAACTTTTCCGATGGCGGACAGCCCACCACCAGCTGCTCCTCGGGCAACGCCTACGGAAGCGGCACCTTTAACCCTGCGGCGGTCTTCGACTTTGCCCGCTACTCGGCGGGTCTGGATTACTGGGTGGTGAACGAGCACAACCACCTCATCAACGATTCCGTCTCTACCAACAACCCGCCGGTGACTGAAGCCAAGGTGAAACAGCGGTACCAGGACGGACGGGCGGCGGCCGCGGCAGCTACCGTGGACGGCACCTTCGTGGCCCTTTACGGCATGGAATGGGGCGTCACCACCAACAGCGATCAGGGGCACGTGACGCTTTTGGAAACGCCGGTTCTCTTTGGTTGGGAGAGCTGCAGCAACTGCAACGGTCCGAACCCCGAATGCACCCCGGGAACCGACTGCTACTTTGACGTTTTCACGCCCAAGCGCTACGGCTACCTCACGCTCTACCAACGCTCGGTGGAAAACCCCTCGCCGGTGGGACCGCTGGGTATCTTTTGCCATCCAGGTACGGGAAACTTCGATAACTACGCCTTCGATGCCAACGCCGACGCTGCGATTCAAGGTATTGCGGTGCGTTCGGGATTAGCCTTTGCCACCTCTACCACCTGCTCCGATGCCAACGTGGCCACCACCGATTACACCCCACGCTGGCGGGAGGCCTTAAACAAAGGGTTCCACCTGGGCCCCACCGCCGATCACGACGCCCACTGCAACAACTACGGCATTGCGCTCCCCAACCGCACCGTTTACCTGCTGCCCAACCAGACCGCGCCGGTGCTTACCAAGCAAGCGCTGCTTTTGGCCCATAAGCAGCGGCACTTCTTTGCCACCGAGGACCCCAACGCCCAGCTGGTGTTTGCCACCGGCGATGGGGCGCACATCATGGGCGACATCTTTTCCGTGGGCAGCTCAGTAACCCTGCGGGCGGCCGTGTACGACCCGGCGGGGGAGACGCTTTCCCGCATTGAGCTGTGGCGGGGTCAGGTGGGTGCAGGAACGCTCACCGCTCCCTACCTCACCTGGACAAACCAGGACAGCTTCACGGTCACCGAAAGCTTTACCAGCGGCACCTACTATTACTTCGTCCATGCCGTGCAAGCCGACGGCCACGACCTGTGGTCCTCCCCCATGTGGATTACCTTTGGTGGTGCCTCCTGCAGCGACAGCGACAACCCCACGGTGGCTGTGGTTTCGCCTTCTAGCGGTGCCACCGTTTCCGGCACCGTGACCATCCGGGTGCAAGCCAGCGACGCCACCTGTGGGCTTTCCCGGGTGGAGCTTTCCATTAACGGTGGCCCCTGGAGCCAGGCCAGCTACAACCCGGCCAGCGGCTACTATGAGCTCGCGTGGAACACCGGCGATACCGCCTGCAGCGGCTCCGCCACCTTGCAGGCTCGGGCCACCGACGCTTCCTCCCCCGCTCACACCACCAACTCGGCGTCGGTGCAGGTGACCATTGCTCCTGCGGATTCCACCGCGCCTTCGGTGAGCATCGTGGCTCCGGCAGCGGGGTCGGTCATTTCTTGCCAGGACACGTTCATCAAGGTGAGCCCCAGCGATGCCTCGGGGGTTGCTGGCGTGGAAGTGCAGGTGGACGGCGGGGCCTGGACCCCGGCCAGCTTCAACGCCGCTACCGGCTACTGGGAGTTGACCTGGGCCAGCAGTGCCGCTCCTTCCGGCACCCACACCATTGCCGCCCGGGCCACCGATGCTTCCTGCGCCGCTAACGTCGGCAGCGCCTCGCCGATTTCGGTCACCGTCAACAACGCTTGCGGTCTGGACGTTTCCAACTACCGTCTGGTTCAGATCAACGCCAGCTTCACCTACACCATCCCCGCCGGTACCCGCATTGCTGACGGCGGCTACCTGGTCATTGCCCGGAACGCCAGCAAGGCGGCGTTTGAAGCCTTCTGGGGGGTGACGCTTCCCTCCAACGTGACGTTTATTAACGCCGGCGGGGCTTTCCCGGTGATGAACGGCGACGAGCAGTTCACGCTTTACGACGCCGCAGGGAATAGGCTGGACGGGCGCACCATCAAGATGCCCACCGGTGGCGGCTACACCGTCCAACGCAAGGACCCCTGTCTGGCAGCGGGTAAGAGCACATCCTGGACCATCAGCGCGGCGAGCTGGGCTACCCCCGGCAGCGGCGCCGGCCCGGGGTGTGGCAAGGGCCTGGTGATCAACGAATTTGCCGACCCGGCGGGCAGCGGAGAGTACGTGTACGAGTTCATTGAGCTCCACTACGACCGCTGAGGGCTCAGCACCGGGTTTTTCCGGCTGCTGATGTGCAGTAGCTTCGCCACAACCGAGCAACCCGGGGCCCACCTGGGCCCCGGGTTTTTTGTATTGCCTTGGGCACAGAGTCGAAACTCCCGGTAGCGGGCGGACTGTGAGAAAAGCTTCTTGGCCTTCACCTTCGGCCCGTTGCGGCCGGAGACCCTTTGACTTAGCGGCGGAAGACAGGGTAGCCTTGCGCTGATGGTACGCAATTCGGCGGCTCTGCGCCTGTCTTCGTGGGTTGGGAAGCTGGGACGCGGCTCGGCGGTGCTGCGCTTTGGCGAGCAAAGGCTGGTCCTGCATGTGGATGCCGGGGCCATTACCTCGGTGGAAGGCAACGACGGGGAGATTCTGGCGGCGGCTTTCGGTTTGCCCCCGGAAGGCGATTGGTTTGCCGAGGCCCGCGCCGCGGTGAGCCAGAAGCTGGTGACCCCGGAGGAAGCGGCAGCGGTGTTGAAGCGGGCTTTGACCAGCCAGCTCAAGGCCTTCTTTGCCGATCCCCAGGCCACCCTGGAGCTTTTCCCCGGGGATCCCCGGCCGGCCAGCGGCTTTGTGATTTCCTACCCCCACGTGGTTTACGAGCTGGTGCTCAGGGAGGGCGGGGAAGGGCTGGTGCCGGTGTTTTTGCCCGATCCCTCGGCGGTTTTGAAGCGGCTTCCGGGCTTCAGCCGGTGGGTGGGTGAGCTGGGCCTGCCCGAGGAGGCGCTGGCCATCCTGGCCAAGGTAAACGACATGCGGAGCGCCGAGGCCATCGCCGAGCCCTCTCCTTACGGCAAGGACATGGTCTACCGCTTCTTGGGGGCCACCGTGGGCGCCGGACTGGTGGAAGCGGAGGAGCTTGCTTTGGAGGAGACCCAGCTGGAAACCACCGAACCCGAGCCTCCGCCCCGATGCAAGCGCCGCTGGTGGTGGATCTTTCCGGCGGTGCTGGTGGTAGCCGCGGGGTTGTACCTCTCCCGGCCTTTCGTCCAGCCCGGACCAAAATCCACCCAAGGGCCGTGGAGCATTGCCGTGGGTGGGGCTTGCCAGCCCGCAGAATTGGAGCAGCTTTACCGCTTGCAGGCCAGGGATAAGGAAAAGCTGCGGGTGGTCCCGTTTGGCGATGCCAGTCAGCCCTGCTACCGGTTGGTTTGGGGGGCCTTTGCCAGCCGGGAGCAGGCGGAGGCCGCTCTGTCCGCCGTGCCTGAGAGCTATCTGCAAAAGGGTTTTCAACCCCACGCTGTGCTTGTGACCGACAACTCCCGTTGATTGGCGGGGGTGGGTGGTATAGACTTACAACAAATGGAGCGGTTGGGTGTTTCCACGGGCCAACTGGGGGCCGGCGAGGTCGCGGGGCTTTTGCGCCGCCTTTACCAGGGCTTAGCCAGCGGCCGTCTGGAGCTGAGAAACCAGCAGGGGGTTCGCTGTTTTTGGCTGGAGGCTGGGCAGGTGCGGGCGGTGGAGAGCGAGGTGGAGGAAGAAAAGCTCGGCCAGTGGTTGGTGGACCGCGGCCTTTTGGAACGTGAACAGCTGGCCCTTACCTTGCTGCGCCAAGAAAACGGCGAGCTTTTTGGCGATTTGCTGTTGCGCCAAGGGGTGGTGGAGGCGGAGCAGCTGCACGAGGAGCTGGTGGAACGGGCGGCGTTGATTTTGAGCAGGCTGCTTCCGGCTCCGGTGAGCTTCGAGTTCAAGCCTGGGGAAAAGGGGGATCCACGCACGTGCGTGCTGGATGTAACCATGGGGGACCTCCTGCTGCGAGCCATCCGCCGCCTTCCCGATGGCGAGATCCTTCAAAAGCTCATCAACACCAAAGCGTTTGTTTGCGCCCAGAGCGACGTGCTGTTGCGGGAGCAAAAGGTGCACCTGTCGGCCAGCGAGGCGTTCCTGCTTTCGCGGGTCAACGGTCGCACCACCACCGACCAGCTTCGCCGTCTGGTGCCTTTTTCTGAGGAGGACTTCGTCAAAGCTTTGGCCGGTTTGATCACCGCGGGACTCGTGGAGCTTTCCGACGCCCCGCCCCAAGCCCCTGTGCGCCTGGCGCTCACGCAGGAAGAGCCTGAGGTGCTGGTGGACGAAACCGTGGCGTTTGAGCCTCACCAGGCGGCCGAGCACCAGCGGGTGTTGAAGCTGGCCAGCGAAATCGAACGCCAGCACTACTACCGAAGGCTTGGTTTGTCACCGGGAGCCACCCAGGATCAAATTCATGAGCGGTACCGGGAGCTGGCCCGCATGTTTCACCCCGATCGTGCCTCGGAGCCGCACCTGCGCACCCTCCGCTCGGAGCTGGCGCGAATCTTCAATGCAGTGAAGGACGCCTACGACACCCTCTCCGATCCCGAAAGACGGGCCCGCTACGATCAGTTTCTCAGGCAGGCGGAAGCCGGGCACGAGGACTTTCAAGAGGAAGAGCGCCGGCGGAAGGCGCAGCTGGAGCTGGCGCGGGCCAGCAAAAAACAAGCGGACCTGTTGCTGAAAGCGGGAGACTACGGCGGGGCCTTGCCGCTTTTGGAACAGGCCGCCCGCTTTGCCCCCGAAGCCGAGACCCTGCTGCTTTTAGCGCGGGTGGAGCTGCGTAACCCCATGTGGGGCCAGAGGGCCCTTTCGCACCTGCGAATGGCGGTGTCCCTGGACCCCCAGCTGACCCCCGCGTGGCTGGAGCTGGCGCGTTTCTGGTTCAAGCGCCGGCAGGTTCAAAGGGCCCTGGCCTGCGTGGAGAAGGTCCTGGAGTACGATCCCAAGAACGCCGAGGCTCTGGAGCTTCGGCGGCAAATGAAATAGGCCATGCCCTGGGTGGTGGACGGGAACAACGTGGCGGGGGGTACCGCCCGCGAGGCTACCCGGCGAGCGGTCCTGGCCCTGGCCCACCGGGAAAAGCTCAAGGTCGTGCTCTTCTTCGATGGAGCCCCACCGCCGGGCACACCCGCTGTGGAGCACCTGGGGGCGGTGGAGGTGCGGTACGTGCCGCACGCCGATTCCGCCATCCTGGCCCTGTTGCAGCAGGGTGGCCGGGGGTGGCGGCTGGTGAGCTCGGACCGGGCTTTGGCGAGCCAGGCCCGCAGTTTGGGGGCGGAGGTGGTTTCGGTACGGGAGTTTTGGCGCAAGCTGGAGGGATGGGAAGCCACGAATAAAGGTGAGCCCAGGTTTTCCGCGGGCGAAGAGATGGACTACCGCCTGGGAGCCACACCACTGCCCCAGGAGCCCCTTCGGGTTCGGCGCAAGCGACGGAAAAGCTTTTGAAGCGCTACCTGGGCGCTTCGTTGCCGGGAACGGCAAAGCTGGGCATCACCCCAGCCAGCACCCGGACGGTGTCCCTGGCAATCACGCGCTCTTCGTTGGTGGGGATCACCGCCACCGCCACCGGGCTTTCCTTTTGCGAGATGAGGCTGGGGGTCTGGGGTTTGACCGCCATGTTGGCCGTGGGGTCCAGCTTGATGCCCAGAAACTCCAGCCCTTGCAGGGACTGGGCACGAATGGCCGGGGCGTTTTCGCCAATGCCGCCGGTGAAGGTCACGGCGTCCAGGCCCCCAAGGGCAGCGGCGTAAGCGCCGATGTACTTGCGGATGCGGTAGCAGAAAATCTCCACTGCGAGCTGCGCCCGGCGGTTGCCGGCTTCAGCAGCGGCCAGCACCTCCCGCATGTCCGAGGATACCCCGGAAATGCCGTAAAGCCCCGAGTGCTTGTTGAGCATGGCGTTGAGCTGCGAAAGGGAAAGCTCCTCCACCGCTTGCACCCAGGGCAGGATGGCGGGGTCCAAATCGCCACAGCGGGTGCCCATGAGCAAGCCCTCCAGGGGTGTAAACCCCATGCTGGTGTCAATGGAGCGGCCGCGGTCAATGGCCGCCATGGAGCAGCCGTTACCCAAATGGCAGGTAATGATCTTGAGGGTTTCCAGCGGCTTGCCCAACAGCGCTGCGGTGCGGATGGCCACGTAGCGGTGGGAGGTGCCGTGGAAGCCGTAGCGGCGGATGCCGTGGCGGGTGTAAAGCTCGTAGGGAAGGCCGTAAATAAAGGCTCGGGGCGGCATGGACTGGTGGTACGCGGTGTCAAAGACCGCCACGTGGGGGACGTTGGGCAAAAGCGCCCGGGCGGCCCGCAGGCCCCGGAGGTTGTGGGGGTTGTGGAGCGGCGCCAGAACCACGCACTCCTCGATCATGGCCTCCACCTCGTCGGTAACCAGCACCGAAGAGGCAAACTTCTCGCCCCCATGCACCACCCGGTGGCCTACGGCTTCAATTTGCGAGATGTCGGTGAGGACCCCGTGCTCAGGGTGGACCAGGACCTTAAGCACCTTTTCCACCGCCGCCCGATGCTCGAGGATTTCGCAAATTTCCTGATAAGGCTTGCGGTCAGCTACCTGCAAAACCAACCGCGAATCGGGCAGGCCAATCTTTTCCACCGCACCGCGAGCCAGGGTCTGGTCGGTGTTGTGTTCGATGGCCTCCAGGGAGGTCTCGATGACCTGAAACTTCACGGAGGATGACCCGCAGTTGAGAACCAGGATTTTCATGAGCTCACCTCTTTGCCAGCAGTTTGCCGCAATTTCCCAAGCCAAAAAAATCACGCGAGCTGGGGCACGTCATCGGGCAAGCGGTCGGTGCGGTTGCGGTTTTCGTCGTAGCTGAAAAAGCCCTTGCCCGCCCGCGCCCCGGTGTGCCCGGCCCGTACCAGCTTGCGCAACAGAGGACAGGGGCGAAACTTGGGATCGCCGGTTTCCTCAAACAAGTGCTGGAGCCAGTTGAGGATCTTGTGCAGGCCCACGCGGTCCGCCCACTCCAGCGGCCCCATGCGGAAGTCGTAACCCAGCTTCATGGCCAAATCCACCTCGGCAGCGGAAGCCACGCCTTCCATGACCACGTACATGGCTTCGTTGACCAGGGCCAGCACGATGCGGGTGGTCACAAAACCCGGGGATTCGAACACCTCGATGGGCACCTTCCCCAGCACCCGGGCGAAGTGCCTGGCTACCTCAAAAGCCTCGTTGGACGTCACTTGCCCGCGCACTACCTCCACCACGCGGGTGGTGGGCACCGGGTAAAGGAAGTGCATGCCCAGCACCCGTTCCGGGTACTTGAGCCCGGAGGCCAGCTCGGTAATGGAAAGCGTGGAGGTGTTCACCACAATGGGGACATGGGGAGCGAGGAGCTGGTCCAGCTCGGAGAGCAGGTTCTTCTTGTCCTGAAAGTCCTCGTGGATGGTCTCGATGGCCAGCTGGCAGGCGTCAATGCCGTCGTAGCTGGCGGTGAAGGTAATGCGGCTCAGGATGGCCCGCTTTTCAGCACCCGTAAGGGTCCAGCGTTCCACCTGGTGCTGGAGGGCCTCGTCCAGCATCTTCCGCACTTCCTCGGCCCTGTCTTGGTTGATTTCTTTAAGCAAAACGGAAAGGCCGGCTTGCGAGACCTTGGTGGCGATGGACCGCCCCATGATTCCGCCGCCGATGACCGCCACCTGGTGAAGTTCTGGTGTCTCCATACTTGTGAAATGTAGAACAAAGTCGCTCGAAAAGCAAGGGCGCTTTCAGTTGAGGTAGGAGGCGAGGGCCCGGGCCTTGCTGGAGCGCCGGAGCTTTGCTAATGCGAGGTTTTCAATTTGCCGCACGCGCTCCCGGGAAATCCCCAGCATTTCACCGATTTCCCGCAAGGTGCGGGGCTGGTCGTCCTCCAGGCCAAAGCGCAGGGAGAGGATCTGCCGCTCCTTGTCGGTGAGCTCTTCCAGGGCCTCTTTCAGGGTTTCCTGAAAGGATTGGCGCAGGAGCTCTTCGTCGGCGTCGGGGATCACGTACTGCTCCAAAAGGTCCCCGAACTCGGCTTCCTCTTCCTCGCCCACCGGCTCGTTGAGGGAGAGGAAGTTCTGGTTGGAAGCCAAAAGCGTGCGCACTTCTTCCACGGGCAAGCTCATCTCTTCCGCCAGCTCCTCCTCGGTGGGAGCCCGCTCCAGCTCACGACCCAAGGCCTGGCGGGAGCGCTCCAGGCGGTACAGCACGTTGGCCTGCTTCTGGGGCAGGCGGAAGCTCACCCCGTGCTCGGAAAGGGCGTGGAGGATAGCCTGGCGGATCCACCATACGGCGTACGTGATGAACTTCACGTTCTTTTTGGGGTCGAACTTTTTGGCCGCTTGAATAAGGCCAATGTTGCCCTCGTTGATGAGGTCCAAAAGGCTGATGCGCGAGTGGCGGAAGCGCTTGGCGTAGGCCACCACAAACCGCAGGTTGGCTTCCACGAGCTGGCGGAGGGCTTCGGCGTCGCCCTTTTGAATGCGCTCGGCTAGCTCCCGTTCCTCTTCCGGGGTTAATTGCCGGAAGCGGCCAATTTCCTGAAGGTAGCGCCGCAACAGCGCCGCCTCAGGGTCGTAGCGGTGCTCATCGTGGGTCATTCGTCCTCGCTACGGACCAAGCCGTGGTAAGGGCGGGGCACCAGGGCGTGCTCCCGCGCCACCCCGCCTTTCTTGGCCAGCTCCCGCTCCAGCGCTTCGGCTAGTCGGCTCACCTCCGCCTGGAGGGCGTCAATTTGGTCCTTCATCCTCAAGATAACCTCGACTCCTGCCAAGTTTACTCCCATGTCGCGGGTGAGGGTGAGGATAAACTCCAGGCGTTCGCAGGTGGCTTCGTCGTAAAGACGGGTGTTGCCCTCGCTGCGGGCTGGGCGAATGAGGCCTTCCCTTTCGTAAAGGCGCAGCGTTTGCGGGTGGATGTTGTAGCGCTTGGCCACCCACGAGATCATGTGGTAGCGACGGGGAGCTTTGGCGCTCATGTGGCCTCCCGAGCAATGTGGATGCTGCGGGCGGAGCCTTTGGATTTGGGCAGGCGAACCGCAAGCACGCCCCGGGAAAGGGTCGCCTCAAACGGGGGCACCACCGGCGAGGGGAGCGGAACCACCCGGTGAAAACGGCCGCGGGGGCGCTCCATGCGCAGCAGCGTTTCTTCTGCGTCGCCGCTGTCAGATCCCATGACGCCAAAGATCACAAGCTTTTCGCCTTCCAGCTCCACGTGCAGGTCCTGGGCCGCCACGCCGGGCAGCTCCGCTTCCACCACGACTTCGCTGTCGGTTTCGTACACATCCACCGGTGGGAAGGTAACGGCACCGGAGGTCAAGCGCGAGGGAGCTAGAAAGGCCGATTCCAGCAGGGCCTGCATCCTCTCGGAAAGGCTTTCCAGCTCGCGGAAAACGTGCCAGTCTAGCTCCCTCATGGCGTCTCTCCCATTTTAGTTGGGACCCTTGGTGTCCACGTCCACGTATTCGGCGTCCACCACCTCACCTTCAGCGGGGGGCGGGGTAGTGGCTTGCGCGCCCTGGGAGGCTGCGGCTCCGGCGTGACGGTAAATCTCCTCGGCAAGACGGTGCGAGGCCCGGGTCAGCCGTTCGTGAGCCCTTTCCATGACCTCCTTGCGACCTTCCTCGAGGGCCCGCTTGGCTTCCTTGAGCGCCTCTTCGGTTTCGGTGACCTGCGCTGAAGGCAGCTTCTCCTTGTTTTCGGAAAGCAGCTTCTCGGTGGAGTACACGAGGCTGTCCAGGCGGTTCCGCAGCTCGGCTTCCTCCCGCCGCCGGCGGTCCTCCTCGGCGTGTTGTTCGGCCTCCCGCACCATCCTTTGGATTTCCTCCTCGGAAAGCCCGGAGGACGCGGTGATTTGGATCTTCTGCTCCTTGCCGGTGCCCAGGTCCTTGGCCGACACGTGGAGGATGCCGTTGGCGTCAATGTCGAAGGTCACCTCAATTTGCGGGATGCCGCGGGGTGCCGGGGGAATGCCCACCAGGTGGAACCGGCCCAAGGTGCGGTTGTCCCGAGCCATGGGCCGCTCCCCTTGCAGCACGTGGATTTCCACTTGGGTTTGGTTGTCCTCGGCGGTGGAGTAAATCTTGGACTTGCGGGTGGGGATGGTGGTGTTGCGGGGGATGACTACGTCCACCACACCGCCAAGGGTCTCCACCCCTAGGGAAAGCGGCGTCACGTCCAGAAGCAAGAGGTCGCGGACCTCGCCCTGGAGCACGCCGGCTTGCACCGCGGCCCCTACCGCCACCACCTCGTCGGGGTTCACGCCCTTGTGCGGCTCCTTGCCGAAGAACTCGGCCACGAGCTGTTGTACCCGGGGGATGCGGGTGGAACCACCCACCAGCACCACCTCGTCCACGTCTTTGGGCTCAAGGCCAGCGTCCTTCAAAGCCTGGCGGCATGGCCCAATGGTGCGCATGATGATGTCTTCCACCAGCTGCTCGAATTTGGCACGGGTGAGGCGGATGTTCAGGTGCTTGGGACCGGAAGCGTCAGCGGTGATGAAAGGCAGGTTGATTTCCGTTTCCTGCACCGAGGAAAGCTCGCACTTGGCTTTTTCCGCAGCTTCCTTGAGCCGTTGCAGCGCCATGCGGTCCTTGGAGAGGTCAATCCCCTGGTCTTTCTTGAACTCCTCGATGAGCCACTCGATGAGCCGCTGGTCAATGTCATCCCCACCCAGGTGGGTGTCGCCGTTGGTGGACTTCACCTCCACCACGCCTTCGCCTACCTCCAGGATGGAGATGTCGAAGGTACCGCCCCCGAAGTCGTAAACCGCGATGATCTCGTTCTTCTTCTTGTCCAAGCCGTAAGCCAGGGCTGCAGCGGTGGGCTCGTTGACCAGGCGCACCACCTCCAGGCCGGCAATCTGGCCGGCATCCTTGGTGGCCTGGCGTTGCGCGTCGTTGAAGTAGGCGGGGACGGTAATGACCGCCTTTTCCACCTTTTCACCCAGGTAGTCCTCGGCGGCGGCCTTCAGCTTCTGCAGGATCATGGCCGAGATTTCCGGCGGGGAATAGACCTTGCCTTCCACCTCCACGCGAGCGGTGTCGTTTTCCCCGCGCACCACCTTGTACGGCACCATCTTGATTTCGCCCAGTACCTCGTCGTAGCGACGTCCCATGAAGCGCTTGATGGAGTAAATGGTGCGCTCGGGGTTGGTGATCGCCTGGCGCTTGGCCACCTGGCCCACCAGGCGCTCACCGTTTTTGGCGAACGCCACCACCGAAGGCGTGGTGCGGCTGCCCTCCTGGTTTGGGATCACCACGGGCTTGCCGCCCTCCATCACGGCTACCACGGAGTTTGTGGTTCCCAAATCGATTCCGATGATCTTGGACATTGACTAAACCCTCCTCAGGTCATACGACCAGCCATAATATAAGACCTGAGCGAAGGATTGTCAAGGACTGGCCAGCTCCACCCCCTTGACCCCCTCCGCACCCTCGGGGCCTGAGGGTAGGCTTTGCACTATCACCAAGTTGGGACTGGGCCGGCGTTGCGGTCCATCGCCGGCCAACAGCAACGACCGCTCCCGAAGCACGTAGCGGTAAGGCTGTCGCCAGGGATCGTGGAGCTGATCGGAGGTGAGGTAGCCCTGTTGGGTGAGCTCGGAAAGGGAGTCGGGGTAGGAGCCGGTCAGTTGGGAGACACCGTGAAGGATTTGGGCAAGGCCCCAGAGACGGACAAAGGAGGCCGCTTCCTGCAGGTGCGGAAGGGGCGTTGGGGCAGGGCCCAAGAGGCAGTTCACGGGGTTTTTGGTGGCCAAGAAGAGGGAAGCCGCCAAAAGAGGGGCGAGCACTGCCGCAAGCCACGGGATTCCCACCCGCTCCACCACCACCGGCAGCTCTTGCTCGGCGATGGTGGCCTGGGCTTGCGCTAACTCGGCGCGGGAAGCCTTGCGCACCAGCCCGCGGTTGAGAAGCGTGTAAAGGGCCTTACAGGTTTCGAACTCCCCGTACATGGAAAGCCGCACCACGTCGTCCACGGTGTTGATGCCGTTGAGGAGCTGCAACACGTGGTGCTCCACCGGGGTGACGCGGATGCTCGCTTGGGTTGGCTTTTCCTCCACAGGCAGGGGAGCCTGTTCGAACTCGAAATCAATGAGCTCTTCCAGGTCCTCCTCGGGGGCAACCTCCACCTTTTCTGCAGCTTTGGTGGGAAGGTAAACGGCGGTACGGTCGGAAATCTTCTTTTCGATGATGGGCCATTCGTCCAGCATCCTCGCCCCTTCCATGAGGATGCTTTCAATGGGCATGGGAACAACCAGCTCCTGATCGTAATCCACCGAGGTTTCTTGGGCAAAGTGGTAGTCGCCGTCTTGCCAGCGGAAGGTTCGGTAAATGATTTGCAGGATTTGCTGCTGCAGGGCGTGGGACAGCTCTTCCTTGGTTAACAGGCCGTGGGCCAGCAAGATGTGGCCCAAGCGCTCCAAAGTTTCTCGCTGGACGGCCAGGGCCCGTTCCAGCGCTTCCCGGGAAATAGCCTTGCTCTTGAGCAAGACCTGCCCTAAGCGGTCTTCCAGGCGCTTGTTGAGCGAGTCGGCACCTACGATTTTGCCGTCCAGGAAGGAAACGGTGACCACGTCCTCCTGGGAGCGAAGGGTGAGGACACCGGTTTTCCTCTGCAAGCCGATGAGCTGGAAGATATCGGCAAGGGAAAAGTCGCGGAGCGTTCCTTCCAGGGCCATGGCGTCTACCTCTCCGGGTGCCTTTGCAGCTGGGCAAAAACCAAAAGGGCAAGCCACAGCAGGGCCAGAAAGACCCTGATGGGCAAGAGCTCAGCTTGCAGCACCAGAGGCTGCACAAAGTGGGGAAGCCACAAGGTGGCGGCCGTGAGCAGGAAGGCCGCGGGGATCATGAGGATAACACCTACCAGCGGTCGCCCGTAAAAGGCCTGGCCAAATCCGGGCAGGAAGAAGTCGAGAAACCGGCGCAGGGTTTGGTGCACAATCTGGCGCCGACGGAGCTGCTTGTGCTTGGCAATTTGCAGCTCCGGTGCCACCATGTCCCGCTTTAAGAAGATGTTGACGCACTGCGTGCAGTAGGTCTGGCTTTCTCGCGACAGCTTGCAGCGGGAGCAGAAGGTCCGGCCACACTTGGTGCACGCGAGGGCAAAGCCGGTGCGGCGGGAACGCACCAGGTAGTGCAAAAGCGCCAGCACCAGCGCCACCACCGGCGCCAGGGTTAACGGCGAAAGCAGCGTGCGCTCGCGGCTCAGAGGCGGCGGCAAGAAGCCGCGATTGAGCAGCAAAACCGGATCTTTGCGGGCAAGAATGCCCTCCGCCTCGTCTAGGGACACACTCTGCAGGATCACCTGGTTGTCGCGGCCGCGGGTGAGCTGGCGCAGGCGGGATTCCGAGGCCTTGCGGGCGGCGGCAATGGCTTCGTCGCTGTCCCGGAAGTTGTAAAGGTGCGCGAACGCTAAAGAAAGGTTGAAGTTCACCACCACGGGATCGAACCCCCGGTCCCGGGCCTCGGTGAGAAACTGCACCGCTGCCCCGTAATTGCCCTGCAGGTAGTGTGCGGTGCCAGCTGCCGCCAGAAGCGCCGGCTCCTGGGGGCTGTGCCGCAGGCCCTCCTGGTAGGAAAGCAGGCTGGCCTCGTAAAGGCCGAATTGCCGTTCCAGATCGCCCTTAAGCCGGTAAAAGTGGGGATCGTCGGCAAAGAGGTCGGCGGCTTCCTCCAGCTCCACCAGGGCCAGGGGGTCGTAACGGTGTTCCTGCAAGGCCCAGGCGGCGCGGGTTACCGGATCGGTGGGGTGGGTGAGGTTGCGGGAGGCCCTTTCCAAAAGGGTGGGAAAGGCAGCAAAAAAAATCAAAAGGACGCCCCCAATCACCTTGGCGCTTTCCGAAAAATAAGCCCACGCCAAAGCGAACAGCCAAAACAAAACCCATAAGGGATCCAGCGCCAAAAACAGCGGAAGGCCCACAACGAAACAGGAAAACACCCAGGCGTTGGCACCCAGCTTCCAGGCGCCGCCAAGCTCCATCAAGTCGTGCCACAACCTGGGGAATACGCGAGCTAACGACGCCAGACCCCAGACCACCCCCAAAAGCCCAACAACCAGGACCCCCAACAGCAGCAAAGCGCCTCGTCGGAAATTCACCAGGCGCCCATCGGCCCCGTAGGCGGCAAAGGCCTTGAGGGTGGTCCAAATCCCAGCCACAGAAAAGCTCTTCAGCTGTAACGATGCCAGGGCGAAAAGGGCCTCCGGCGATTTCGGGTCCAGACGGAGGGCTTCCCGGAGAACCACTTCCTTCCTCTCGGGGGGCAAGGTGCGAGACCGCAGCACCAGGGCCTGGGCATAAGGGCTTAAGCGCTTGAGCTCCAGGCGGGAGGCTACCTGCAGCAGCTCATCGGTGCGGTCGCGGAGAGCGGAAGGGTTGAGGGGATCCAGCGTGCCCGTTAGGCGAAACCAGGCTTGCTCGATTTCCGCCGGGACCATGCTTCTGGGGGCTGCCAGCGCTGCCTGGCTGGCCAGGAAAAACAAGCCAATGCCCAGAAGCTTAACGGTTCGCTTGGACATAGAGGGCCCGGAGCTGGAAAAGCACGTCGTCCAGGTACCTGGCTTCCTCGGGCGTAAGCTGGGCCGCCGTTTTTTCCTGAACCACTCCGAGGAGGTCAATGAAGTACCTGGCGGTCTCAGGATCCCGACCGCGGCCGGGGATTTGCCCGGACAAAAGCGCCAGGGCTTGCTGGGCGAAGAAATCCACCAAGTCAAAAAACGAGAGGCGGTTGGGGAGATGCACGCCTCCCCGGCCTTTTTGCGGTTCCTCCTTGGGCACTTCTTGAGTTTTCGGTGCACTTTGCTGCTGCGGGGGTGCCGGAGGTTCGGTACTGCCGGGAGGTGTCGGGGGCAAATCCTCCCGGAGCTCGCCATCAGGCGTAAACCATCGGCGATCAATGACCTTGACTGGCTTTTTCTCTTTTTCTTCCTCGCTCACCGCGCCCTCCTGCAAGCCATCTCATCTTAGCGCGGAATAAGGTACGAAGCCAACGTTCTTCTTGCAAGCCGCGACATTTCCGTTCGGGGGCTTTGCCCGCCTCGCACTTTTGCGTTGTGCGCTCCATGGTAGGCTGCCCTTCGATGAAGGTACTGGTGGTGGGACCATCGTGGCCATTCCGCGGGGGCATTGCCCGCACCACCACCAGCTTAGCCGAGGCTCTGGCCAATCAGAACGCTTTAGCCGGTTTCTGCGTGCCGTTCCGCCAGTACCCCCGCTGGCTTTACCCCGGGGGAGAGGATCGCGACGAGGCTGCATGTCCGCGGCTACCGCAGGCCAATGCCTGCTTTTCGCTGTTTGATCCGCTTTCCTGGCGGTTTTTGCGGCGGGCGATCAAGGACCTTGCTCCACAAGCGCTGGTGGTGCCCCACTGGACCGCAGCCTGGGCGCCTTTGGAGCTGTTCCTGGTGCGACAGGGGGTGCCGGTTTTTGGTGTGGTGCACAACCCCTTTGACCACTCCGGGGCGGCTTTGAGTCGCTGGGCCAGCCGGGCGGTGCTGGGCCGTTTTCGCGGGTTTTTGACCCACGCCAAGAGCGTGGCTTGGCAGCTTTCCCGCTGGTTTCCGGAAAAACCGCTGCGTGTTCATCCGCTGCCGCCACCGCAGGTGACGCCGGTGGCCAGGCATCAGGCGCGGGAGCAGCTGGGAATAGCGCAAGACGCGGTGGTTTTCCTGTTTTTTGGTTTGGTGCGGCCCTACAAGGGGCTGGATGTGCTTTTGGATGCGGCCCGTTTGCTTCCCAAGGACTGCAAATGGACGCTGGCGGTGGCGGGCGAGCTTTGGGGTGAGGTCGGGGAGCTGGAGGCGCGCCTTGGCGATGCTTTTTGGCGGGAACGGCTGGTGTTCCACCCCCAGTGGGTTCCCGAGGAGGAAAGCAAGCTCTGGTTTTCGGCAGCCGATGTGGTGGTTTTGCCCTACCGCCGGGCCACCGGTTCAGCGGTAGCGGCGCAAGCACTGGCGTACGGTTTGCCGCTGGTGGCCACCCGCACCGGCGGGCTGGAAGAGGTGGTGGAGGAGGGAGTCAACGGGCTTTTGGTGGAGCCTTCGGATGTCCAGGGGCTGGCAAAGGCCCTGGAGCAGCTTCTGGACCCCGAAAAACGGGAGCGCCTGGCCACGGGTGCGACGCTGCTGGGCCGTCGCTGGAGTTGGGATTCCTACGCTTCCTGCCTTTTGGACCTCATCCGCGAGGGCCTTGCTGCTTAGGGCTTGAGCTTTCCGGGCATCCACCACACCACCCGGCCCAAAACCACCTCGGACAAAGGCTGCCCCGGGCGCAGGCGAATGGCCCGGGGGAGGTGGGCGGGGTTGTCGGAAAGCAAGATCAAAACCCGTGAGGAAGGGTCCAGGACCAAGCGCTTGATGGTGCAGCCCAAGCTGTCGCCAGCCTCCTCCCGAACCGCGTAGATTTGCTTAGGGGTAATGTGCTCCACTGGCGTGAGATCGAGAAGCACCGTGGCCCCCGGGGGGATGGTGTCGGCCATGGAGTCCTGGTCTTTGCCCAGCCGCACCAACACCGCCCGGGAGGGTTCCACCCCGAGGGTTTTCAAGAGGGTTGCGGGGAGCGGTTCGTAGCCCTCCACATGGTCGTTCACGAAGGCCGGTGGGCCGGCGGCAATGCGGTCGGCTACCAGGGGGACGGGCACGGTTTCGGCGGAGGGGGCAGCGGGGGGCTCTTCCCCTAAGAGATGGGCCACGGTGGTTCCCAAAGCGGAAGCGAGCCGGCGGAGCACGGAAACCGTAGGCAGCGACTCGCCCCTTTCAATTTGCGCCAGGAAGTTCCGGGACACCCCGGCGCGGCGGGCCAGGGCTTCTTGGGAGAGCCCCGCCAGCTTCCGCAGGTGCCGGAGTCGCCAGGAAAGCTGTTCGTTGGTCATTTGACCTCCACAGTGGTCAATATCGTGTTTGGTTCGAAGTTTGTCAACTATAGTGGTTGACATCTATAGAGGTCAGCCTTACATTAGAGCTGACCACGATGGTGTTCCATCGGGGGTGGTTATGAGCGCTCGTCCCGTCCTCCTGCCGCTTGGGGATGACCCCTCCTGGCGCCAGCTTACCCAGCGCTGGCGCTTCCAGGAGGAGCACCGTCCCCGCTTGAGCACCGGGGAGGAAACCATGGATGCCCTGCTGGCCGGAGGGTGGCCGGTGGGCAAGGTGGCGGAGCTGGTGGGGGCGGCAAGCTCGGGAAAAACCAGTCTGGCGGTAGCCACCGTGGCGGCGGCCACAGCCCGCGATGAGCTGGCTCTGTGGGTGGATGCTTCGGGGCAGTTCGATGCTGCTTCCCTGGTGGCTGCGGGGGTGCGCCTGGAGCAGCTGCTGCTGGTCCAGGCTGGGGAACCGGGGCAAGCGGTGCGGGCGGTGGAGCTGGTGCTGGAGGCGGGGGGGTTCACGGTGGTGGTGGTGGACCTGGGAGGGGAGGAACCCCGGGAGGGCAGGGGCTTTCGCCGGGAGGAGCGGGCCCGGTTGCCGCTCCGTTTGGCACGGACGGTGGAGCGGGCTGGAGTGGTGGGGCTGGTGCTTACCCCAAAACCGTGGGTGGGGACCTGGGCAGGGGTGCAGGTGGTGTTTTCTCCGGGCAAGCCCCGATTTGTGAAGGAGGAGGGGGCTGGTTTTTGGTTTGCCGGTTTCACGGTGCAAGCCCAGGTGGAGCGGGGAAAGGGGCAGCAGGTGGGGCGGAGGGTGGCGTGGGTGGCGGGAGGGTAAATGCGAATCGCAAGCCTCCTGGTGCCCGATTTTCCGCTGGCGGCGCTCATCCGCAGCTTTCCTGAGCTGCGGGAACGGCCGGTGGCGGTGGCGGCAGGACCCTCTCCCCGCGACCCCGTACTGGCTGCCAGTCCGGAGGCGCAAGCCTTAGGGGTGAGTGCGGGGATGACCGCCGCCCAGGCCCGGCAGGTGGACGGGAGGGTGGCGGTGAGGACGGTGCCCAAGGAGGTGCAGGCAGCCGCCAGCGCCGCGCTGGTGGAGGTGGCGGGGAGCTTTTCCCCTCACTTGCGCCAGGTCCAGCCGGGTCTGGTGTGGTTGAAGGTGGACGGCCTGGAGGGCCACTTTGGCGAAGAGCGGGCCTTGGCTTTGGAGCTCTGGCGGCGTTGTTTCCGGGTAGGGCTGGCAGCGCATGTGGGCATTGGCAACAGCGGCCAGCTGGCCACGGTGGCCGCCCGCACCGGTGAGGTGGTGGTTGTGCCCCAGGGGGCCGAAGCCGGATTTTTGGCGCCGCTGGCGGTAACACTGGCGGAGCCTTCCGCCGGGTGCGGGCACACGCTTGCGCTTTGGGGTGTGCGCACGTTCGGGGCTTTGGCCAAGCTGCCCCGAGAAGAGGTGGTGGCCAGGCTGGGAGAAGAAGGGCTGCGGCTCCACCGCTTGGCCTGCGGCGAAGGGGAGGATTTTGTTCCCGATCCCCCTGGCGAGGAGCTACGGGAAGGGGTGTGGCTGGAGGAAGCGGTGCCCTCCCTGGAAGGGTGCCTGTTTGTGCTGCACGGGGTCCTTTCCCGCCTGGCCGAGCGGTTGCGGTTGCGGGGGGAGGGGTTTGCCCAGGTGAGGGTGGAACTGGCGCTGGAAGGCGGTGGGAAACGGGAGTACCGCCTGCCGCTTCTGGCACCCACCGACGAAGTGCCGGCCCTGTTGGCCTTAGCCCGCCTGATGTTTGCAGCTGCCCCACCGGGGGAAGCGGTGGAGGGGGTGGTGGTGGAAGCGCAGGGAGGTGTGGTGCGCTCGGTGCAGGGCTCGCTTTTTGGCCCACCCCGCCCTCACCCCGGCTCGCTGGCGGCAGCGTTGGTGCGGCTTTCGGCCATCGTGGGGCCGGAGCGGGTGGGGCAACCGCAGCTCGCCAACTCCCACCGCCCCGGCGCGTGGAAGCTGGTGCCCTTTGCGCTCAGTTGGGAAAAGAAAAAAGAAAGCCCGTTGCCAGCGGAAAAGCCTCCGGTGCTGCGCCTCTGGCAGCCACCAAAACCGGCCCAGGTGACGGTGGTGGGAGGCAAACCGGTGGCGGTGCGGGTGAACGGCAACGGGGGCGTGGTGGTGGCGTGGGCGGGGCCTTACCGGTGGCAGGGGGAGTGGTGGGGAGAGGGTGCTTTTGACCGGGACGATTACGACGTGGCCACCGCGGACGGGGCGGTTTGGCGCCTTTTTTACCACCGCAAGGAAAAGCGCTGGTACGTGGACGGGGTTTATGACTAAGGTTTTGCCTTACTGCGAGCTCCACGCTCACTCGGCCTTTTCCTTTTTGGAAGGGGCCTGTGAGCCCGAAACCCTGGCCGAAAGGGCACAGGAGCTTGCTTTGCCGGCGGTGGCCTTGGTGGACCGCGGTGGGGTGTACGGCTTGCCGCGCTTTGCCAAGGCTTGCCGGGAGGTGGGCGTGGAAGCGCTGGCCGGTGCTGAGGTGCCGCTGGAGGACGGCTCCCGTTTGCCGCTTTTGGTGAGGGATCCCAGAGGTTGGTCCAACCTTTGCCGGCTGCTCACCACGGCTGCGCTGGGCCGCCCCAAGGGACAGGCGGCCGTCAGCTGGGAGCAGGTCCAGCACCACGCTGGAGGGCTTTTGGCCCTCACCGGTTGGGAGGAAGGGCCTTTGCTGCGGGCCTGGCGCCGGGGTGGGGAGGAAGCAGCGGGTAGCCTGCTTGCCCAGCTTGTGGCTTGCTTTGGCCAGGAAAACCTGGCGGTGGAGGTTTGCCGGCAGTTGGTGCGGGGGGAGGAAAAGGCCATTGCCGCCGTGGTGCGGCTGGCCCGCCGGTTTGGGCTGCCTCTGGTGGCAACGACCAACGCGCTTTTGGCTCGCGAGGAAGACGGGATGGTAGCGGATTGCTTTACGTGCCTTAAGGAAAAAACCACCTTGGATCAGGCTGGAAAGCTCCTGGCCCCCAACCGGGCGAGGGTTTTGCGGGGTGCCCAAGCCATGAGCGCGCTTTTTTCTGAGCTGCCGGAAGCGGTCAGCAACACCGTGAAGGTTGCCGAGCGCTGCACCTTCCGCCTTTCCCAGTTGCCCTACCGCTTCCCCCGGGCGGAGGTGGGCCCGGGGAGAAGCGAAGCTGAAGAGCTGCGGGCGCGGGTGTGGGAGGGGGCAAAAACCAGGTACCGGCAAATCACACCCCGGGTGCAGGCGCAGCTGGAGCGGGAGCTGGCGCTCATCGAGAAGCTGTCCTTGAGCGGTTACTTCTTGGTAGTGCACGACATCGTGCGTTTCTGCCAGAAAGAAGGAATCATGGTGCAGGGTCGCGGTTCGGCTGCCAACTCTGCCGTGTGTTACGCGCTTTCCATCACCAACGTGGATCCCATTGCCTATGACCTGCTGTTCGAGCGCTTCCTTTCGGAAGAGCGGGGGGAATGGCCCGACATTGACCTGGACTTGCCCTCGGGTGACGAACGGGAAAAGGTCATCCAGCACGTGTACCGCACCTACGGCGAGCGGGGGGCGGGGATGACGGCAGTGGTGGTTTGTTACCGGGCGCGGGCGGCGGTGCGGGAAGCGGGAAAGGTGCTGGGGTTTGATCCCGAACGGTTGGAAAAGCTTTCGGCCATGCTTTCGGGGTGGGGCTTTGAGCGCGATCCCCGGGAAGAGCTGCCGCAGCACATGCGGGCGGTGGGGTTGGATCCCGAGGAAAGGCGGGGCCAGCACTTCGTGGAGCTGGTGGCGCGGCTTTCCGGGCTTCCCCGCCATTTGGGGCAACACACCGGTGGCATGGTGCTGGCGGCAGGACGATTGGACGACGTGGTGCCGCTGGAGCCAGCTTCCATGCCCGGGCGGGTGGTGATCCAGTGGGACAAGGACGACTGCGGGGATCTGGGGATCATCAAGGTGGACCTTTTGGGCTTGGGCATGATGCAGGTGCTGGAAATGGCGGTTCCCCTCATCCGCCAACACGAGGGGGTGGAGGTGGACTACGCCCACCTGCCGGCGGACGACCCGGCGGTGTACGACATGCTGTGCCGCGCCGATACGGTGGGGGTTTTCCAAGTGGAAAGCCGGGCGCAAATGGCCACCCTGCCCCGCATGCAGCCCCGGCGCTTTTACGACTTGGTGGTGGAGGTGGCCATCATTCGCCCGGGCCCCATCGTGGGCAAAATGGTGCACCCGTACCTCAACCGCCGCTTGGGTCGGGAACCGGTGACCTACCCCCACCCCGACCTCCAGCCCATCCTGGAGCGCACCCTGGGCGTACCGCTGTTTCAGGAGCAGCTCATGCGGGTGGCCATGGTGGCGGCGGGCTTTACCGGGGGTCAAGCGGAGGAGCTGCGCCGGGCCATGGGGGCCAAGCGCTCCCTGGAGCGCATGAAGAAGCTGGAGCGGCAGCTGCGGGAGGGGATGGCCGCTCGCGGCATCACCGGCAAGGCCGCCGACGACATCGTGCAGGGCATTACCTCTTTTGCCCTTTACGGCTTTCCCGAATCCCACGCCGCCTCCTTTGCCCTCATTGCCTACGCTTCGGCCTACCTCAAGGCCCACCATCCGGCGGCGTTTTACTGTGCTCTGCTATCGGCCTGGCCCATGGGCTTTTACCACCCGGCCACCATCGTCCAGGACGCCCGGCGGCACGGGGTGCGGGTGTTGCCGGTGGATGTCAACTGCTCCCAGTGGCTTTGCACCCTGGAGCGGGATGATCAGGGGAAGCTGGCGGTGCGGTTGGGCTTTAAGTTCGTGAAGGGGCTACGGCGGGAGGTAGCGGAAAACCTGGCGCGGGAAGCGCAAGAACAACCTTTTGCCAGCGTGGAAGACCTCCTGCGGCGGGGTGGGCTCAACCGCCGGGAGCTGGAGGTTTTGGCCAGCATTGGGGCCTGTGCCAGCCTGGGGGAAACCCGGCGGGCAGCGCTCTGGCAGGTCAGCGCCTTTGACGGCCGTAGTCGCCCGTTGCAGCAGGCCATGGGGTGGGGGAAAAGCCCCAGCCCGCTGCCGGACATGGACTTGCGGGAACGGTACGTGGCCGATTTTGAGGGTACGGGCTTAACCGTAGGTCGTCACCCCCTGCACATGTTTCGCTCCGCCCTGCAAAAGCGAGGGGTTTTGTCCGCTTGTGAGGTGGCCCGCTGCCACCATGGGCAGAGGGTTAAGGTAGGCGGCGTGGTCATCGTCCGGCAACGCCCCAGCACCGCCAAGGGGATGTGCTTTGCCACGCTGGAGGACGAGAGCGGCTTCGTGAACGTGGTGTTTGCCCCCGATCTCTTCACCAAGGAACGGGCCACCATCACCACCTCGGCGCTTCTGGAGGTGGATGGCGTCGTGCAGAGCCGGGACGGCGTTTTGACCGTGCGGGCCCTGGCCGCTCGTCCGCTGGTACTTCCCACCCCGGCCTGTGACTCCCGGGATTTTCACTGAACCCCTTACCTTGCTTCAGCTCCAGCTATGGAACAACCCGCCCTTCAAGCTGCCGGGGCGTTCAGGAAGCAAGCTCCCCGCGCTCCTCCAGGGTTTTGAGCGTTAGCGCAGCGTGTCGGAGGTGAGGGATGACGATGGAACCACCCACCACCAGCGCCACGTTCATGGCATCCACCAGCTCCTCCTTTCGCCACCCCGCCTTAGCGCACTGGATGAGGTGGTAGTCCACGCAGTCGTTGCAGCGCAGCACCAGCGAAGCCACCAGCCCCAAAAGCTCTTTAACCTTTGCTGGCAGAGCCCCGTCGCGGTAGGTGTTGGTGTCCAGGTTGTAAAAGCGCTTGATGCCCAGATGGTCGAGGTCCAAAACGGCCCTGTTGCCTTCTTCCCTGCGGGATTGAAACTCATCAACGCGATCCACGGCGCACCTCCTGAAACGTCCCCTCGCTGCAAGCGTACAATACCGCGCCATGGGGCGGCGAATACTGGTTTCCCTTTTGCTTATCCTCTGGTGCGTACCGCTTACGGAGGCATCCCCCAATCGTCGCCGGCGCCCTGTGCGGCCGCCGCTGCAACTGGTCTGGCATGTGGAGGACGCCCAGGGGACGGTGATTTCCAGCCAGCGAGGGGAAGAACCCATCAACCCGGCCTCGGTGGTGAAGGTGGCCACCAGCCTCTGGGCTCTGGAAAAGCTGGGGCCTCAGCTTTCGCTGGAAACCCGCTTTTTTGCCCGCGGCGGGGTGGACTGGCAGCGCGGGAGGGTGCGGGGTGACCTGGTGGTTCAAGGCTCCGGTGATCCCGACTTCCAGGTGGAAAACGCGCTTCTGGTGGCCAAAGCGCTCAACGACATGGGCATTAAGGAAGTCCACGGGGCGGTAGTGGTCAACGACCGCTTTTGGATGGGATGGGAAAACGGCTCGGCCGGGACCGAGCCGGATCCGGTGAAGCGCGGGCTTTTGATGGCCACCCGCCTGCGGCAAGCGTTGGATCGCCACCGCTGGAACGGGGCGATTGCCAGGGTCTGGCGGGAGCTCGCCCAGCGCCGGCGATGGCCGGAAAGCGTGCCGCCCAGTGTTCGGGTTTCCGGCGGCGTGGGGGCCGATGGCCGCTCCAACCTGGGGGAGCTTCTTTTGGTGCACCGCTCCAAGCCTCTGGCTTTCGTGTTGCACCGCTTCAACGCCTTTTCCAACAACGACATCGAAAGGCTGGGGGTGCTCTTGGGCCCCCCTTCCGAGCTGGCTGGCATGCTCAAGGCCCGCCTGGAGCTAGCAGGGCCCGAGCCGAACCTGGAAACCCTCTCGGGCTTAGGGGAAAACCGGCTTTCGCCGCGGGCGGTGGTGCACCTCCTGCGGGAGCTGGTGACCAGTTGCTCTGCCCGCAACCTGAACCCGGGCCATGTCCTGCCGGTGGCGGGTTGCCACCCCGGGACGCTAGAGAAGTTCTTTGAGGTGCTTTCGGCGCCGCCTTACGCGGGCTCGGTGGTGGGCAAAACCGGGACCCTTACCAACACCGACGGGGGCATCGCCGTGCTGGCGGGGATCGCCAAAACCACCCAGGGCGACTTTTACTTTTGTTTGGCGGTACCCGGTGCTTCCGGGCGTTTGCGTGAAGCCAGAAGGCTGCAGGAAGCCTGGCTTTTGCGGTTCATTGACGAGCATGGAGGACCAAGACCGGAGCCCTGCGATGCCGGGTTGGTGGAGGCCGACGAGGGCTCGGTGATCATCAAGGTGGCGCAGGCACCCGGGGGAGATCCGGTAGTGGGAGGCAACGGTGAGCGGCGTTAAGCTCTGGGGAGCGGCCATGGTGTTGGCAGCAACGCAAGTATTGGCGCAGCAAGCAGTGATTGATTCACAAACCAAAGAGCGCGTCATTGGCGAGCTGGTTTCCCGCTTTGGGGCCCCCGAAGAAGCGCGTATCCGCCGTGGGGTGGAACAGGTGGCTGCCCGCTGGTGGGAGGAGGACGGGGACAGCAACGCCTTTGCCGCCTTTTGCCGCGACAACTTCCTGCCCAGCGGCGAGCTGGGGCCTGCCTTTGCCCGCCTGGAGGCGGCCCTGGAGCAGGTGGAAGGCCACCTGCACGAAATTCGCCGGGAGCTCACCACCCCCCTGGATCTGGATACCGGCCCGGTGATGCGGGTGGATGAGCTTTTGGCCCGTCTGGACTTGGGCAGCCACCTTACCGAGGATTTGTTCCGCACCAAGGTGGCCCATTGGGCGCTTTTAAACTTCCCGGTACATTCGCTGGCTGAACGGTTGCAGGAAGGTCCCGCCTGGGACCGGGAAACCTGGGCACGCTCCAGGCTCATGGACCGCTTTGCCCTGCGGGTGCCGGCACCGGTGGCGCAAAAGGTCACGCAGGCGCTTTTGGCGGCCGATCAGTACATCGCCTCCTACAACGTCCCCATGGACCTCTTGCGCGACGGCTCAGGAGCCCCGCTTTTCCCCAAGGGCTTGCGCCTCATCAGCCACTGGGGGCTGCGGGACGAGCTGAAATCCTGGTACGGACAGCCGGGTGGTTTGCAACGGCAGCGGGTGATCCAGGAGCTCATGCTGCGCATCGTGCGGCAGGAAGTTCCCCAGGGGTTTATCAACTCCGGTCGTCTGCTCTTTGACCCCTTTACCGGTAAGGTGCAGGCCGCCAACGGCTTTTCGCCAACGCCTGACGAGCTTTCCTTTGAGCCCAACACCCGCTACCGGCTTTGGCTTGCCAACTTCCACGCCTTGCGCGGGGTGGATCCCTACAGCCCCACCGCGCCTACGGCCATTGCCCGGACCTTCGAGCTGGAACGGCAAATCCCCGAGGCCGAGGTGGAAAAGGTGCTGACCGAGGTGCTTTCGGCCCGGGAGGTGCGGCGGCTGGCCAAGCTCATTGCCACTCGTTTGGGCCGCCCGCTGGAGCCCTTTGACCTCTGGTACGCGGGCTTTACCTCCCGAGCCGGGCTTTCGGAAGAAGAGCTGAACCGCAAGGTGGGCGAGCGTTACCCCACGGTGGAGAGCTTCCAAAAGGATTTGCCGAATATTCTGCAGAAGCTGGGGTTTGCCCCGGAAACCGCGGCTTTCCTGGCCGAGCGCATCGTGGTGGACCCGGCCCGGGGCGCCGGCCACGCCCTGGGGGCGGTAAGGCGTCAGGACAAGGCCCACTTGCGCACCCGCGTGGGGCGCTCGGGCATGGACTACAAGGGCTTCAACATTGCCATTCACGAGCTCGGCCACAACGTGGAGCAGGTGTTTTCCCTGCACCGCATGGACCGCTGGGCTCTGGCCGGGGTTCCCAACAACGCCTTCACGGAAGCCTTTGCTTTTGCCTTTCAGGCCCGGGATCTGGAGCTTTTGGGCCTGGGTAAGACCCGCGGGCGCCAGGAAGAGGTGCTGGGCACGCTCTGGGCCACCTACGAGATTGCCGGGGTTTCGCTGGTGGACATGAAGGTCTGGCGCTGGCTTTACCAGCACCCCGAGGCCACCCCTGAGCAGCTGAAGGAAGCGGTGCTGGCCGCCGCCCGGGAGGTCTGGAACGCTTACTTTGCCGATGTTTTTGGCCGGCGTGACTGCGAGCTTTTGGCCATTTACTCCCACATGGTTGCTTACCCCATGTACCTGCCGGATTACGCCCTGGGGCACCTCATTGCCTTCCAAATTGGTGAAAAGCTGCGGGGACCCGACTTCGGCAAGGAGTTTGAGCGCATGGCCCGCATTGGCCGGGTCACTCCCGATTTGTGGCTGAAGCAAGCCGTGGGGGCGCCTCTTTCAGCGCAACCTCTGCTGCGGGCGGCCCGGGAAGCTCTGGCCGATCAGAGTCATTAAGCTTTTCACCGCCTGCTACAATCCACCGAGTTTGTGACCCATTCGCAGGAGCGGGGCATGGGGAGAACACTAAAAACGGCGGCGGCAGGGGAAAGGCAGGGCTTTTGGCTCCAGGTGGCGCGGCTGGTCCTCTGTTCGCGTTTGCTGGACGAGCTGGAGGAGCGGGAGCTTACCCCGCAAGGGCTTGTGAAGTACCAGTTCTCGGCCAAAGGCCACGAGCTGGCCCAGGTGCTTTTGGCCAAAAGCCTCAACCACCCCCACGATGCGGCGGCCGTGTACTACCGTTCCCGTCCCTTTGTACTGGCCTGCGGTTTGAGCCTGGAGGAAGCCCTGCGCTCGTCCCTGGCCCGGCAGGGCTCCATGAGCCAGGGGCGGGATGTGGGGGTGATGTTCAACCTCCTGTCCCGGGGCGGGGCCACCATCCTTCCCACGGCCGGTGATGTTGGGTCGCAGTACGCCCCGGCGGCGGGATGGGCGCAGGCGGTGCTCTACCACACCCGGGTGCTGGGGGAAAGCGAATGGGAAGGGGCTATCGCCGTAGCCTGCGGCGGGGAGGGTTCGGTGGCGGCCAACGGCTTTTGGGCTTCTCTGGTGATGGCCACCACCTTGCAGCTCCCCATGCTGTTTGTCATCGAGGACAACGGCCGCGCCATTTCCGCGCCCTCCAGCTTGCAAACCCCCGGGGGCAACATAGCCGCTAACCTGAAAAGCTTCGGGAACCTCAAGGTGCTGGACGGGCCCGGCTTTGAGCCGGAAGAAACCGCTCATTTGGCGGAGGAAGCGGTGCGCTGGGTGCGGGAGGGCCGCGGCCCGTGCCTGCTGCGGCTGGAGGTGCCCCGCCTTTCCGGTCACACCTTCATTGACACCCAGGCCTACCGGGACCCGGAAGAGCTGGCCAGGGAGCAGGGCAAAGACCCCCTCCTGCGCCTTCGCCAGCGGGTGGGGGAGGAAGCCTGGCGGCAGCTGGAAGCGGAAGCGGAGGCTGAAATCCGGCGGGCCCTGGACAACGCCCTGGCCGCTCCCACCCCGCCGCCGGAAAGCGCCGCCACCGGGGTTTTCGCCACCCTCCCTCCCGGGTGGCAAGGCCAAAAGCGGCCGGTGGCAGCAGCACCGGCAGAAGGGCCACGGATCAACCTGGTGGAGGGGGTGCGGAGGACGCTGGCTTGTGAGCTGGCCGCCAACCCCCGGGTGCTGGTCTTTGGGGAAGACGTGGGGGTGAAAGGCGGGGTTCACGGGGCCACCCTGGACCTGCAGCGGCAGTTCGGCAAGGAGCGGGTGTTTGACACCTCCCTTTCGGAGGTGGGGATCCTGGGCCGTGCCCAAGGCATGGCCATGGCGGGGCTGCGGCCGGTGCCGGAAATTCAGTTCCGCAAGTACGCCGATCCGGCCTACGACACCCTGGTGGACATTGGCCTGGTGCGCTGGCGCAGCGCGGAGAGGTTTTCGGCGCCGGTGGTGGTGCGCATGCCGTTAGGGGTGAGCCGCAAAACCGGCGATCCCTGGCACTCCTTTTCCGCCGAGGCCATTTACGCCCATACCCTCGGCTGGCGCATGGCTTTCCCCTCCAATGCCGCCGATGCGGTGGGTTTGCTGCGGGCCGCCCTGCGGGGCGAGGACCCGGTGCTATTCCTGGAGCACCGGGCGCTCCTGGATAGCCCCGAGGCCCGCCGCCCCTACCCCGGGGATGACTTCGTGCTGCCCTTTGGCGTGGCGGAAAGGCTTCTCGAAGGGGACCGGGTCACGGTGGTGACCTGGGGGGCCATGGTCTACCGCTGCCTGGCAGCGGCGCAGGCGTTTCCGGGTCAGGTGGAGCTCTGGGACCTGCGCACGCTTTCCCCCTGGGACCGGGAGGCGGTGGTGGCTTCGGTGAAGAAAACCGGTCGGCTGTTGGTGGTGCACGAGGACACGCTCACCGCCGGCTTTGGCGGTGAGATCGTGGCGAGCGTGGTGGAGGATGCCTTCCCCTATTTGGATGCGCCCCCTCTGCGCTTGGCAAGCCTGGATTGCCCGGTCCCCTACGACGCCGGTCTTACCAACGCCGTCATCCCCACCGAAGAACGCATTCAAAGGGCCCTGGCCGAGCTTCTGCGCTTTTGAGGGCTAAGTCAGGCACCATCCCGGGTCATTGGGTACAATCCCTTGCCCGTTAGGGCAGCGAGGTGCCCATGGAAACCATCCGTGTTGCTCATTCCCCCGATGCCGACGATGCCTTCATGCACTACGCGGCGGTGCAGGGGCTGGTGGACACCCGGGGGTTGCGTTTTGAAGAGGTGCTGGCCGACATTGAGACCCTCAACCAAGCGGCGCGGGAGGGGCGCTACGAGGTAACCGCCATTTCCATCCACGCCTACGCCTACGTGGCCGATCGCTACGCCCTGCTTTCTTCGGGCGCTTCCATGGGCGATGGCTATGGGCCAGTGGTCATTGCGCAAAGGCCCCTGACCCGCTCCGACCTCTGCGGCCAGCCCGTGGCGACCCCCGGCCGCTGGACCTCCGCCCGCCTGGCGCTCAACCTCTGGCAGCCGGAAGCGCAAAGCGTGGACGTGCCCTTCGATCAGGTCGCGGCGGCGGTGCGCAGTGGCCGCGTGGTGGCAGGGGTGCTCATCCACGAAGGGCAGCTCACCTACGGGGATGAGGGCTTTCATTTGGTGGTGGACCTGGGGGCCTGGTGGCAGCAGGAAACGGGCTTGCCGTTGCCGCTGGGCGGCAACGCCATCCGGCGGGATCTGCCCCGGGAGGTTGCCCGGCGGGTGGCGGCGGTCTTGTGGGATTCCGTGCGCTGGGGGTTGGAGCATCGCCCGCAAGCCCTGGCCCACGCTTTGAGCTTTGCCCGCGGCTTGAGCCAGGAGAAGGCCGACCGCTTTGTGGGCATGTACGTGAACCGCTGGACCCTGGACTACGGCCCCCAGGGCCGGGAAGCGGTTCGCCGCTTCCTAGAGGAAGGGACCCGCGCCGGGCTGGTTCCCGCGGTGCCGGCGCTGGAGTTCGTTTACCCGGAGGAGACCTGAAACCGCAACGGGGCCTTGCCAGCGTCGAGCGGCAAGCTGCTAGTTTCTGCGCCCAATGCGGCGCTCGATTTCCGCGTGGGGCAGGGTCAGGATCACCGGGCGGCCGTGGGGGCAGCGGTAGGGGTCCTGGCAGCGGGCCAGATCGGCCAGCAGCTGCTCGGCTTGCAGGGCGGCCAGCGGCATGTTTTTCTTGATGGCCGCCCGACAAGCCAGGGATGCTGCGGTTTTTTCCTTCCACGAGCGGCCCGGAAAGGCATCCTGGGCCAGGTCCTCCAGCAAACCCAAAACGAGCTCCTGGGCTTGCGCCGCGGAAACCGCCTGCGGCAAAGCACACACGCGCAAGGTGCCGCCCGACAGCGGCTCCAGCTGCACCCCCAGCTCCGCCAGCTCCTGCAGGTGCTCGCTGGCCAGGGCGTGCACGGCCGGGCTTACGGTGAGGATTTCGGGAATCAGCAACGCCTGGGCTGGGGAAGGCCCCAGGTTCCCCAAAAGCTTTTCGTAAAGCACCCGCTCGTGGGCCACGTGCTGGTCCACCAGCTTGAGCCCTTCTTCGTCTTCCACCAGCAGGTAGGTGTGCCGGTACTGGCCCAGGTAGCGACCCCAGGGGGTGGTGGGCCGGCTTTGGGGGAGGACCTGCGGCGTTGGTGTGACTTCGGCTGTTCGTGCAGCCTCCGCCACCTGGAAGGCAAGGGTGGCCTGATGGCCCGAGCTGGTGGGCGGCGAGGGCAAGCGCACGGGTTCGGCGCCGTGCTGCTTGGCCAGGGCGGAAGCCAGGGTTTCGGCAAGGAAGGACGTCACCGCGCCGGGGTTGGCAAAGCGCAGCTCGGCCTTGGCCGGGTGCACGTTGAAGTCCACCTCCTGGGGGGGGAGCTCCAGATGGAGGAAGAGGTCGGCCTGCCACTCCCCCTTCACCGAGCGCAAAAGGCGGGAGAGGGTTCCGGAAAGCAGCCGGTCCTTCACCAGCCGCTGGTTGACCGCCACCACCACGTGGCGGGCGGGTGTGGGGGGAAGCAGGAAGGCTTCCAAACGCAGCAGGCCGCGCCGCGTCACGATGGGGGGCTCGGGGTTTTTGCCGAGAATCTGGAAGAGCCTCTCGGCTCGCGAGCTTGCCGGGGAAAAATGGGCTAGCTTCCGCCCCCCGTGCCAGAGGGTAAAGGCCACCTGCGGATAGGCAAAGGCAAACCCCTGGATGAGCTCCACGATGTACCGCAGTTCCGTGGCTTCCGAACGCAGGAATTTGCGGCGAGCAGGGGTGCGGGCAAAGAGGTGCTCCACCGTAACCTTTGTGCCCCGGGGTCGCCCGCAGGGCTCCTGCCCCAGCACCCGCCCAAAGCGCACCCGCACCCGGCTGCCCTCCCCGGGGGCGGGAGCGGTTTCCAGGGTCAGCTCGGAAACCGCGGCAATGGAGGGCAAGGCTTCA
>FWWL01001688.1_pt1 | contig 50776 bp, 38 predicted proteins | sample 2228331 | NCBI WGS metagenome assembly FWWL01 (sample SAMEA103939775, study PRJEB20133) | metagenome | reverse complement strand
ACGTTTCTGACCCAGGGGCCGGCGGAGGGCTCCACCATCTGCTCGTCCTCCGCAGCATTCTGCTGGAGCGGCTCGGACAACGCGACCCCGTTGGCGCAGCTGCGGTATTCGTGGCGTCTCGACGGGGGAGTCTGGAGCGACCCGTCGCCGGAGACCTGCCATCAGTTCACGGCGCTCTCCGCGGGCAGCCACACCTTCTCGGTGCGGGCCCATGACTCGTCGGGCAACGTGGACCCGACGCCCGCGACCCGGACGTTCCTCGTGTCGCTGGACCCGCCGGTCATCACGAATGTCACGGCATCGGCCCAGCCCTCGCAGGCCACCGTCACCTGGCTGACCGACAGGCCGGCCACCTCGCGGGTGGAGTACGGCACGGAGCCCGCGCTCGGCCTGGCGGGTCCGCCGGTGGGCGGCACGAGGACCAGCCACAGCGTCACGCTGACCGGACTGTCCCCGGATACACTCTACTACTTCCGGGTCGTCAGCAGGGACGGATGCGAGCGCCAGTCGGAGTCGGCGGTCGCCACCTTCCGCACTCCGGCGGACCAGGACGTCCCGAACACCTGGTTCACGTCCGGACCCGTGGAGGGCGGCAAGGCCTGCTCGCCGGACCCGCAGTTCTGCTGGACCGGCTCCGACAACGCGACGCCCGCCGACCAGCTGCAGTTCTCGTGGAAGCTGGACGGCGGAGAGTGGTCCGCGTGGTCTTCGGAGACGTGCAGGCAGTTCACGGGTCTCGCGGAAGGACCGCACACGCTGCGGGTGAACGCGCGGGACACGTCGGGCAACGAGGACGCCACGCCCGCCGTCCGGAACTTCCGCGTGGACACCGTCGCGCCCACGCTCTCCAACGTCTCGGTCTCGCCGCGCGCTACCAGCGTCATCGTGAGCTGGATAACCAGCGAGCCGTGCACGTCGCAGGTGGAGTATGGCCTGACGGACGAATACGGTCAGGCGACCTATGTGGACACTCAGCCGAAGACGGCCCACAAGATGACCGTCACGGGTCTGTCGCCATCCACCACGTATCACTTCCGGGTGGTCTCCAGCGACGGCTGCCGGACGGTGACCGGTCCGGACCAGACGTTCACGACCTCCGAGATACGCCCGCCGAACCTGGTGGTGCAGTCGCTGAACGCCCCGGTCTCCGTGGCGGCGCAGCAGGACTTCGCCATCACCTGGACCGTGAAGAACCAGGCCTTCGGGGACGCTGCCGGACCGTGGAAGGACAGGGTCTATCTGTCCACGGACGAGACGCCGGGCGAGGGCGACATCCTGCTGGTGGACCTCACCGTGCCTTCCGGGCTTGCCGCGCCGTTCTCCTACAGGCAGACGCAGAGCGCACGGCTTCCCATCGTCGCGCCAGGGGTGTACTACCTGGTGCTCAAGACGGATGCCGGAGATGCCGTGGCCGAGCTGGTGGAGGAGGACAACATCGTCGCGCAGCCCATCGTCGTGGCGCTGGCGAAGCAGCTCGTGGCCGCTCCCGATCCCATCCCGCTCAACCTCCATCCGACGGTGCCGGTGACGGGCCAGATCGACCTGGGGAACCTCGGGGTGACCGACCTGACCGGTCTGTCCGCCACGGTGAACGGTGCGCCCTCCAGTGTGTCCATCCAGCTCACGGGGGTGCCGGGCGTCCTGCCGGCCCTGACCGGGATGAAGGTGGGCTTCTCCGTGCTGGCGTCGGACGAGTCCGTGCTGCAGGCCTCTCCCGAGGTGGTGTTCGAGACGGCGCAGGGCAGGTCCGCCTCGGTGCGCTTCAACCTGAACATCATCCCGCGCCAGCCGAAGCTGGTCGTCAATCCAGGCTTCCTGGAGACGGGAATGCTCCGGGGTCGCCAGACCATCGTGGAGTGCGAGGTGCTCAATCAGGGCGGCGTGCCGGCCACCGGGCTGCAGGTGCTGCTGCCGGCGGTGCCATGGATGAGCCTGTCCAGCCCGGCCTCCATCGGGACGCTGGCTCCCGGCGAGAAGGCCACCATCTCGCTCGCGCTCCGACCCGGAGCGGACCTCCCGCTGGGTCCCTACAACGGGGCGCTGGCGGTGAACGGCAACAACGCCGGGCTGCAGATCGGGTTCCGGTTCCGCGCCATCTCCGACCAGACCGGCGACCTGAAGGTCTACTGCAACGACGAGTTCACCTACTTCGCGGACGGCTCCCCGCGCGTGAACAACGCCACGGTCATCGTGCGCGACGCGGTCACAGGCCAGAAGGTCTTCGAGGAGGTCTCGGGCGAGAGCGGCATCGTGCTCCGGGAGGGGCTGGTGGAAGGCTATTACGACGTGGAGGTGCGCGCGGAACGGCACGGCACCTTCAAGCAGCCGGTGCTCGTCGAGGCGGGCAAGCTGACGGAGATCATCGCCTTCATGCCGCGGCAGCTGGTCACCTACACCTGGACGGTGGAGCAGGTGGAGATACAGGACCGCTACAAGATCTCCATCGAGGCGGTGTTCGAGACCCACGTCCCTGCCCCGGTGGTCACGGTGGACCCGCCGTACGCCTTCGTGCCCGTCTTCGAAGGTGAGACGTCGGTCGTCGAGTTCACCATCACCAATCACGGCCTCATTGCGGCGCTGGGCACGCAGATAAACTTCGGCCAGCACCCGGACTACTACATCATCCCACTCATCCGCGACATCGGCATTCTGCCGGCGCAGAGCTCCATCGTGGTGCCGGTGCTGTACCGGCGCAGGGTGGACGGATGGCCTCCGGGCGTCCCGCAGATCGCCTCGCTTGCAGGGGCCGAAGCACTGCGCGCTTCGGTGGCGGAGCAGGGCCTCTCGACCGCGGAGAGCGAATGGGACAAGCCGTGCGACCTGTCCGTGAAGGGAGAGGTCATCTACTACTACGTCTGCGACGGCAATCGCTGGCGCCTGGCGTCCATCGACACCACCATCTTCAACATCGCGAAAGCCATCTGGGACGCGCTGTCCTGCGGCTTCGACGTGGTCGCCTGTGGGAGCGGCATCGTGAACGGTGTGGGCCTGGCCAAGTGTCCGGACGCCATCCGCTGCCTGTTCAAGTATGCGTGCGAGTCGCTCAGCGCCCTCACCGGCGCCCCGTGCTGCATCTGCAAGATGACGGAGGCCATCCTGGGGGACACCGGCTCCCTGCTCGATGCTGCCAAATGCCTTCCCATGCCATCGCCTCCTCCGCCTCCTCCGTCTTCTCCCTCCGCACCCGGAGGGCCCGGCGGGTACGTGGGATGGGGCCCCGGGTTCATCCCGTATGTCGGGCCGGGGTGGGGCATCAACCTGAGTGGCAGCCCGTGCGGGCCGCTGCCTTCGGGAGGAGCCTCTTCCGCCGAGACCTCCGCCAGTGTCATCGGGCCGGTCAGAGGACCCGGCGAGAAGGACGGCCCGCCGGAGGACAACGGGGACGCCGTCATCCGCAAGTACGGCGGCAAGGTGATAAGGACCAGGGTCGATGTGTTCTAGAAAGAGCTCGCGAGAGATGTCGGGAAAGCTGCGCATCCTTTGGGTCCTGCTGGTCGCCTTACCGGTCCTGGTGGCCGGAGGCGCCGCCGGAGACCTTCTGCCCGAGGAGGTGGGCGTCTGCGCCCGCGTGCGCATCAAGATCAGCCAGGAGGTCGCGCTCACGCGGACGGCCTTCCGGGCGACGCTGGAGGTCAACAACCTGCCTGAGAACGTGGCCCTGGAGCAGGTGCTCGTGGCGCTGGACATCACCGACCTGGAGGACCGGGACGCGCGGGACCGCTTCGGCATCCGTCCGCCTGAGCTCACCGGCATCAGCGACGTCAACGGGACGGGGACGATCCAGCCGGGCTCCACGGCCCGCGCGGTCTGGACCATCATCCCCAACCGCGAAGCCGCCCCGGACCAGCCCACGGACTATTTCATCGGGGGGCTGCTGGAATACAGGCAGGGGGATGCCCAGGTCAGCATTCCGCTCTTTCCGGCGCGCATCACGGTGCGTCCGGACCCGCTTCTGTATCTGGACTACTTCCTGGTGCGGGACGTGTATTCCGACGACCCGTTCACTCCGCAGATCGAGCCCGCGGAGCCGTTCCCTCTGGGCCTGCTGATGACCAATCGCGGGAAGGGAGTGGCGCGCAACGTCCGCATCACATCGTCCCAGCCTGAGATCATCGACAACGAGAAGGGGCTGCTCATCGACTTCAAGATCATCGGCACGCAGGTGAACACCAGCATGGTGTCTCCCTCCCTGTCGGTGAATCTGGGGGACCTCGAGCCGGGAAAGACCGCGGTGGCGAGGTGGATGATGACCAGCACGCTGCAGGGACGGTTCGTGGAGTACAAGGCGACGTTCGAGCACATCGACGGGCTGGGGGACCCCCGCCTTTCGCTCATCGACAGCGTCAACATCCATGAACTCAACCACGCCGTGCGGGTGGAGGACCCGGCGGACGACCACAAGCCCGACTTCCTGGTCAACAGCATCCCCGATCCGGACCGCTACCCCGACACACTGTTCAACAGCGACGGGACGACCGCGCCGGTGAACGTCGGGCTCAATCCGGTCATCGACGGGTTCATCTCTCCGTCGAAGATGCAGGCGATGCTGACGACCATCGTGCCGTCCGGGTTCGTCTACATCCGGGCAGAAGAGCCGGGTCAGGAGCGCTACCGCCTCAGGAAGGTGCTGCGCTCGGACGGGCGCGAGATCCGTCTGGACGACAATGCCTGGACGACGCACCGCACCATCCGGCTGGTGGGCCAGCCGGTCCGGCGTGAGCACAAGCTCCACATCTTCGACTACAACAGCACCGGGCAGTACACCCTCATGTACGAGCAGATCGCCGCGGGAGAGAAGAGCATCGGCGAGGCGAGGCTGCTGCCGGACGGCGCCGAGGTGGAGCTTGGCGGCACGGAAGGGGTGGCGGTGACCGGCCTGTTCGAGGACGGGATGTACGTCGCCTCGCTGGACCGGACCAGCGGCATCCGCGTGACCGGCATCGGCGCCTTCGAGGGCGAGCGCGTGAACGTCACCGGCACGCTGGACACGGACGTGAACGGCGAGCGCGTCATCCGGGCAAGCCGGGTGGTGCGGGTGGCGGCGGGCACGGTGGAGCCGCTGGTCACGAACCTGCGCGCCCTGCACAGCGGGGACTTCTTCTACGACCCGGTCACCGGGAGCGGGCAGAAGGGGATGGCCGGCGGCGCGGGTCTGAACGCGATAGGCCTGTTCGTGAAGGTCACCGGTCTTGTGGCCGGCGCCGCGGCGGACAGCTTCGTGCTGGGCGAAGGGGCAGGGAAGTACGACCTGAAGGTGCTGCTGCCCGAAGGCGCCGCCGCGCCGCCCGCCGGTTCGGTGGTCACCGTGAAAGCCCTGGTGTCCTGCGAACGGGACGGGGACGTCCTGCGGCCGGTGCTGAGGCCGCGGCGCGAGGGAGACATCTTCCCCGAGAACACGGGGCCCATCATCTCGAACGTGCAGGTCAGCAACGTGACGGCCACGGGCGCCAGCATCGTCTGGAGCACGGACCGGCAGTCCAGCTCGCAGGTCCTGCTGGGCACCGCGAGCGGCAACTACACCCGCACCGTGGACGGCCCCGACTTCGTGACGGGACACATCGTGAACCTGACGGGCCTGACGCCGGACACCACCTACTTCTTCGTGGTGCGCTCGCGGGACTATTACACCGGCATCGTCAACACGTCGGAGGAGTACTCGTTCCGCACACCGGCCGCGGTCCTTCCGTCGTTCACGCTGGACTTCCCGGTGGTGGTGCGCTCGGGCGCCAGCGTGACGGCGACGGCGCAGCTGGGGAACACCGGCGGGACGGCCACGCAGGTGCGGTGCGTGGGCATCCAGGTCTCGCCGGCCTCTGTCGGGATAGACACTCCCGCTTCCGAGGCGTCGCCGCTTGCGTTCGGGAACGGCAACCTTCCGATGGGAGGCACCCTGCAGCGCGACCTGCAGTTCACAACGGACCTGGCGTCGTTCTTCGTGAAGCTGACGCTGCGCTACCGGGATTCGGGTGGCACGGAACGGACCGTCGTGACGAGCTGGAAGAAGGTGAACGTGCCCTAGAGCTCTGCTTCAGCGGCAGGACTCTCCTTCGAAAGCCCCGGCGCACGCTGCGCCGGGGCTTGTTTCCCGGCGCGGCAGGGGCTCAGTCTCCCCGGTCTTCCCCGAAGAGCTCGTCTGCGGCTCTGGCGTAGGCGTTGAAGGTGGCTTCGTCGTACAGCACGAACCGGACCAGCGTGAGGCGGCCGTTCTTGAGCAGGAAGTCCCGGACGGCGGTCAGCGCGACGGGCGCGGCTTCATCCACGGGGTAGCGGTAGGCGCCCGTGCTGATGGAGGGGAAGCTGACGGTCTTCAGCCCGTTGTCCACCGCCACCTCCAGGGAGCGTCTGTACGCGCTCGCCAGCACCTGTGCGTCCCGGGGGCTGCCGCTGTACACCGGACCCACCGTGTGGATGACGTGCTTCGCCCGGAGCCTCCCGCCGACGGTGATCTTCGCATCGCCCGGCTCGCAGCCGCCGAGGCGCCGGCACTCCTCCAGGATGGCCGGTCCTCCCGCCCGGTGAATGGCCCCGTCCACACCGCCTCCTCCGAGCAGAGAGCGGTTCGCCGCGTTGACGATGGCGTCCGTGTCCTGCTGCGTGATGTCGCCCCGGACGAGTTCGAGCGTCGCGTCTCCCACTGTATAGCGCTTCATCCCGAGCCTCCCCGCTGTCTGTCCGGCCGGGTTTCCGTGGCCGGCTGCGCCCCGCGGCCCTACAGGTTTATCGTCCGCCCGTCGACGGCCAGCGCCGCTTCCTTCAGAGCCTCCGCCAGTGTGGGATGCGCGTGACAGGTGCGGGCGATGTCCTCGCTGGACGCGCCGAAGGTCATGGCCGCGGCCGCCTCTGCGATGAGGTCCCCGGCGTGCGCCCCGATGATATGCACCCCCAGCACCCGGTCGGTCCGGGCATCCGCCAGGACCTTCACGAATCCCTCCGCCGCGCCCGTGCAGCGCGCGCGGGAGTTCGCCTTGAAGGGGAACACTCCCTTGCGGTAGTCGCGGCCCTCCGCCTTCAGCTCGTCCTCCGTCCGGCCCACCGAAGCGATCTCGGGGTCGGTGTAGACCACGCCCGGTATCGAATCGTAGTCCACGTGCCCGTAGCCGGTGGCCATCCTCTCCACGCAGGCGAAGCCCTCTTCCTCGGCCTTGTGCGCCAGCATCGGCCCGGCGATGACGTCCCCGATGGCGAAGACTCCCGGAGCCGTGGTCTGAAAGGCGGCGTCCACCACGATGCGTCCCTTCTCGTCCGTCCGGACGCCGGCCTCCTCGAGTCCCAGCCCGTCCGAGCAGGGCGCGCGGCCGGCCGCCACCAGCACCCGGTCGCATTCGATGTCGTCCCCTCCCTGCAGATGGACGATGGCCCGTCCCTCCTGACAGGAGACCCCCGACACGCGGGCCTCCAGACGGAACTTCAGTCCCTGCTTCTCGAAGATCTTCCGCGCCTCGGCGGCCACCTCCGAGTCCATCCCCGGCAGGATGCGGGGGAGATACTCCAGGACGGTGACCTCCGAGCCCAGCCGGCTCCAGACCGAGCCCAGCTCCACGCCGATGTAGCCCGCCCCGATGACCACCAGACTGGCCGGCGCCTCCTCCCAGCTCAGAGCGTCCGTGCTGGTGCCCACCCGGTCTCCGTCGGGACGCACTCCCGGCAGCGATGCGGGGCGGCTGCCGGTCGCGATGAGGATGCGCGGGGCCTGCAGCATGCCGCCTCCCTCCACCTCCACGCGGCCTTCTCCCGCGAGGCGGGCCGCGCCCCGAACGGGCGCGATGCCGTTCTTCCGGAACAGCCCCTCGATGCCGCGCGCAAGCGTCTCCACGGTGCGCTCTTTCTCGCGCATCATCCGGGGGATGTCGGCGGAGACGCCGCTTGCGGTGATGCCCCACTTCGAGAGCTCGCCGGACCGGATGCGGCTGTAGTTGCGGCTGGCCTCCAGCAGGGCCTTGCTGGGGATGCAGCCCACCCGCAGACACGTGCCGCCGGGCAGCTGCTCTTTCTCGACGCAGGCCACCTTCATCCCCAGCTGGGACGCCCGGATGGCGGCGGTATACCCGCCCGGGCCGGCGCCGATAACGATCAGGTCGAACTCCTGTGAGGCCATGGGGGCTATATCTCCAGCAGCATCCGTTCGGGAGCCTCGATGCACTCCTTGATGCGGCGCAGGAAGGTGACCGCCTCCCGTCCGTCCACGATGCGGTGGTCGTATGTGAGGGCGATGTACATCATCGGGCGTATCACCACCTGCCCGTCCACCGCCACGGGCCGGTCCTGGATGGCGTGAAGCCCGAGGATGCCGCTCTGCGGCGGATTGACGATGGGAGTGCTGAGAAGCGACCCGTAGATGCCGCCGTTGGAGATGGAGAACGTGCCCCCCTTGAGCTCCTCCAGCGCGATGCGGTTCTCCCGCGCCCGCGCCGCGAAGTCGGCGATGGCCTGCTCGATCTCCGCGAAGCTCATCAGCTCGGCGTTCCGCAGCACGGGCACGACCAGCCCCTTGCCGCCGCCCACGGCGATGCCGATGTCGTAGTAGTTCCGGTAGACGATGGTCTCCCCGCGTATCTCCGCGTTCACGGCGGGGAACTGCTTGAGGGCGTCCACGGCGGCCTTCACGAAGAACGACATGAACCCGAGCTTCACGCCGTACTTCTTCTCGAAGGGCTCCCGGAGACGGTTCCGGAGCGCTATCACCGCGGACATGTCCGCCTCGTTGAACGTCGTGAGCAGGGCCGCCGTCTGCTGCGCCTCCACCAGCCTGCGGGCGATGGTGGCGCGCATCGGACTCATGGGGACCTCCTCCTCCACGCGAGCGCCCGCCGGAGCCACGGGAGCGGAAGGAGCGGCCGGCGGCCCCGGAGGAGTCGGAGGAGGCGGCGGGGTCTCCGGGCGAGGCGGCGGCGCGGCCGCGGTGCGCCCTGAGTCCCCGGCTTCCAGATGGCGCAGCACGTCCTCCTTGAGGATGCGTCCCCCCGGCCCGGTCCCCCGGACTTCGGATGCGTCCAGTCCGGCCTGCTCCATGGCTCTCCGGGCGGCGGGCATTACGGCGGGCGGCTCTTCCGGGGCGGGCGGAGCGGCCTCCGCCTCTGCCGCAGTGGCGGCTCCCACGGTCTCCTGCGGGGCGGCAGGCGCCTGCGTTGCGGGTTCGGGGGCGGGGGCTTTACCTGCCCCTTCGGAGGCGGCCGGAGCTTCGGCGGCCTCCTCCAGGTAGGCGATCACTTCGCCCACCTTCGCCGTCTCGCCGGCCTTCTTCAGCACCTGCGAGATGACGCCCGTCACCGGAGCGGGCACCTCCAGCGTGGCCTTGTCGCTCTCGATCTCGACCACACCCTGGTCCACCTGAACGTGCTCCCCCTCCTGCTTCAGCCACTGACCGATCTGGACTTCGGTGATGGACTCCCCCACTTCGGGAACGACCAGTTCGACCGCCATATCGTCCGACCTCTCCCTGCTACCGGTATTTGTACATCGCGGGAAGCTGCCCGGCCTGCTCCCCGTCTCCCAGCACCGCCTCCTGGACCAGCCGCTCCATCTCGATGTGGTGGCTGTTCGCCGAGCCGGTCGCCGGGCTGGCCGAAGGCGGCCTGGAGACGCAGGACAGCGGATGCCGTCCGTACAGGCTGTCTCCGAACATCACCTTCAGATAGCGCCAGGCGCCCATGTTCTCCGGCTCCTCCTGGGTCCAGATGACCCTCATCCCCTCCGGGAATGCCGAAAGCGCCTTCTGCAGCTCCTCGTGCGGGAACGGGTACAGCTGCTCCAGGCGGATGATGGCCAGGTCGTCGCGCTCCAGGTCCATCCGGGCTCTGTCAAGGTCGTAGTATACCTTGCCCGTGCAAAGCAGGACACGGCTCACCTTCTTCCGCCGCGTGTGGCGCGGGTCCGGCAGGACGCGGCGGAAGCGGCCCGAAGACAGCTCGTCCAGAGAGGATACCACTTCCGGATGGCGCAGCAGGCTTTTCGGGGTCATCACGACCAGCGGCTTGCGCCACGGACGGTGCACCTGTCTGCGCAGAAGATGGAAGAACTGCGCCGGGGTCGTGGGGAAAGTGACCTGGATGTTGTCCTCCGCCGCCAGCGTGAGGAAGCGCTCCAGCCGGGCGCTCGAATGCTCCGGCCCCATCCCTTCGAACCCGTGAGGAAGAAGAAGCACCAGTCCGGACAGACTCCCCCATTTGTCCTCCGCGCTGGTGATGAACTGGTCCACGATGACCTGCGCCGCGTTGCAGAAATCCCCGAACTGCGCCTCCCACATCACCAGCGCGTCCGGATAGGCGATGCTGTAGCCGTACTCGAACCCCAGCACCCCCGCCTCCGAGAGCGGGCTGTTGTGGATGTGCACCGGCGCCTGGTCCTCGGACAGGTGCATGAAGGGGAAAAAGCGGTCCCCGTTCGTCACATCGTGCAGCACGGCGTGACGGTGGCTGAACGTCCCCCGCTCGCTGTCCTGACCGGTCAGCCGCACCGGATAGCGCTCCACGGCCAGCGTCGCGAACGCCAGCGCCTCCCCGGCCGACCAGTCCAGCGGCCTCTCCCCGCGCGCCATCTCGCGCCGGTTCTCCAGGAAGCGCTGTATCTTCGGGTGCGGGTTGAAATCGCGCGGGATGTGCGTCAACCGGTCCAGCAGCGCCGCCAGATACTTGCGGTCGAATCCCGTGTCCACATCCGGCACCCGCGATTCCGGGCCGCCCACATAGCTGCTCCACACCCTGCCCAGGATGCTGGGACGCGGGGGCTCGTCGGAGCGCTGCGACTTCCGCGAGCGCACCTCCGACAGCTCCCTTTCCAGCTCCTGCCTGCGCGCCTCCGCGATCTGGTCCGCCTGCTCCCGGGTTATCCCTCCCAGCTTCAGCAGGCGCTCCAGGTATGCGTCGCGCACGGACTTCCGCTTCTCGATGATCTTGTACATCAGCGGCTGCGTGAAGCTGGGTTCGTCGCTCTCGTTGTGCCCGCGGCGGCGGTAGCAGTACATGTCGATCACGACGTCACGCTTGAACTCCTTGCGGAACTCCATCGCCAGCTTCACCACCTGGGCCACCGCCTCCGGGTCCTCCCCGTTCACGTGGAAGATGGGGATCTGGAGCATTTTGGCGATGTCGGTGGCGTAGACGCCCGAGCGTCCCTGTTCGGGAGGGGTGGTAAATCCGATCTGGTTGTTGACCACCACGTGGATGGTGCCCCCCGTGGTGTAGGGCTCCAGCTGGCTGAGGTTCAACGTCTCCTGGACGATGCCCTCGCCGGCGATGGCCGCATCGCCGTGGATGAGGATCACCACGTAGCGCTCCCGTTCGTGGTCTCCCAGCCGCTCCTGCTTGGCGCGCGTCCGCCCGAGCGCCACGGGATTCACGAACTCCAGGTGGCTGGGATTGAAGCACAGCGCGAGATGGATCTCCTTGCCGGTGGACGTGACCCAGTCGTTGTGGTAGCCCAGATGGTACTTCACGTCCCCGCCGCCTGCGAGAAGCTCCGGGTCCATGTCCTCGAACTCCCGGAAGATCTCCCGGGGGCTCTTCCCCAGGATGTTGGCAAGGACGTTCAGCCTCCCGCGATGCGCCATCCCGATGACGATCTCCTTCACCCCGTGCTCGCCGGCGCTCTCGATGGCCAGCTCCAGAAGCGGGATGAGGCTCTCGGCCCCTTCCAGAGAGAAGCTCTTCGCTCCCAGGAACTTCTTCTGGATGAACTCCTCGAAGATGACCGCGTCCGTCAGGCGGGTCAGGATGCAGACCTGCTGCGCCGTGTCCATCTGGAGCCGGTTCTCGGTGCTTTCCATCCTCTGCTGCAGCCAGGTGCGGATGCCCAGGTCGGAGATGTGCATGAACTCGACGCCGATGGACCGGCAGTAGGTGTTGCGCATCCTCTGCACGATCTCGCGGAGCGGGCGCACGTCCGGCCCGTGGATGGTGCGGGTGGAGAACTTCAGGTCCATGTCGGCTTCCGTGAAGCCGTAGTCCTCCGGGCGGATGATGCAGTCGTCAGGAGGGCGCTCGTCCAGAGGACTGAGACGCGCGCATGTATGCCCGCGCACGCGGAACGCCCGGATCATCTCGTCCAGGCGGTCCTGCTTGAAGGCCATCTCCACGGCCGACGCCCCGTTGCCGCCTCCCGGGGGATTGAACAGAGACGACGGACGGAACGAGGGGCCTTCACGGAATGCGGTCTTCTCCCCGTTCCCCGACGCCAGCCGCTCAAAATACCGGCGCCAGTCTTCCGGCACCGACGAGGGGTCCCGCAGATACTGCGCGTAGAGCCCCTCCTCATAGGCCACGCTGAGAGCGTTCAGCGGTTCCTGAGATGTCGCCATTTCCACAACTTCCCTCCCGGCCGGCCTGTGCCGCCGGTCCGTCAAAAGCCGCGGGGCAGGAGCGCCGGGCCCGCCGCGGCTACCAGGTCGCATTCGCGATTATATGACATCATGACCCGCTCCCGGCGCATCCGCCACGTCCCTTGTGCCTGTGTCCGGCCCGCTCACTCCAACGCTCCCCCGCGAGCGTCCGACTCCCGCCTCTCCCGGTCCCCCACGATGCGCGTGACCGGCTGCCGGTAGCACCGGACCTCGAACACGGCGGGCGGGCAGTCTCCGTTGGCGCGCAGTGCTTCCAGCCGCAGCAGCTTCGTGCGGACCGGCCTCGAAAGCACGATGCGCCGGCGGGTCTGATGGTTGTCGCGGATGCCGGCCACCGTCCGGCCATCGCCGTCTGTCACGGTCAGCTCTTTCACGCAGAACGGCATCGCCCGCTCGGGATGTCCCACCAGCACGGTCGCCATCGCGTGCTCGAAATCCGTATCGAACGAAAGGTCTATCTGCCGGATCTCCTGCTCTTCGTCCCAGCGCATCTCCAGCCACGGGTCGCCGTCGTCCAGGTCCGGCAGCCAGGCGTTCGGCCCCGTCGTGGGTCTTGCCACCCCGTTCACCACGTTGGACGCCCCGAACACGGCTATCCCCGGCTCCGCACGGAACGCGGGCAGCTTGCCTCCGGGCCGCGGGTCCGGGCGCCATATCTCGAACGTCTCCACCCCAATATCCTGCTGCGGCGCCTGGAGGGCCCGCGGCCTGACGGTCAGCAGCCCGGTCAGACGCTGTCCGGAAAGGTGCAGAGCCAGCACCCGGTTCGCCGCGAAAGCCACGAACACGTACCTGGCTTCGCCAAGCGCGGTGTCGAACCTCACCCGCACCGGCCGTCCCTTCCCGGCGTCCACCGGCACGCTCACCGATTCGAGAATGACATCGGGAGAATGGTTGCCCGGCTTCAGGCTGGTCCTCAGCTCCACCCTCGCTGATGTATCCTCATCGGCGTCCACGGTGAACGTGAACTCCGGGACGGGTCCGGCGGGCACTGGGACCAGCAGGGCGGCAGGGCGGTCCAGGGGCAGGGTGTCGCCGTCCGCCGGGAGGCCGCGCAGGACCAGTTCGCTCGAGGCCCGCAGCGTCGCGGAGCGGGCCAGGTCGTCGGGGTCCTCCAGCCGCATCCCCGGGATGTACTGGCCGGCCCGCATCAGCTCCCGCTGGAGATCGCGCATCCGGTGCGTCTCCAGGAGGTCCGCAGGCTTCAGTCCGTCCCGGGTGCACAGCGCGGCCGCCATCCCGGCGGCCTGCGCCGAGTGGGCGCAGGTGGCCATCACCCGCGTGGACCCGAACGCCACGTGCGACGCGCTGATGATGCGACCCGCCAGGAACAGATTGGGAACGTTCCTGCTGAACAGGCACCGGTAGGGAATCTGATAGACTCCGCGCGAGTGCCACTGCGTGCAGCCCGGCAGCTCGCTGTAGACGCCGTTGGCCGGATGGAGGTCGATAGACCAGCCTCCGTAGGATACCGCGTCCGGGTGCTCCCGCTGTTCGACGATGTCCTGCTGCCGCAGCATGTACGGCCCCTCGAACCTGCGGCTCTCGCGCTTGCCCGGGATGAGTCCCACCCACTCCAGCGTCAGGTTCTCGGCGTCGGGGAAGTTGCCCGAGTTCTTGATGTAGTCCCAGACGCCGTACACCACCTTCCAGAGCTCCCACTTGATGGCCTCGGTGTCGTGGACGGTGTCCAGCCTCCCCCCGTACTCGATCCACCACAGGCGGCAGCCGTAAGTCTGGGAGTTGAAGCTGCGGAAGCGCGGTATCTTCGTGATGTCCTTCAGCGCGAACGAAGGCGGGACGAACCGTACGGGACGTCCGGCGTCCTTGGAGTAGAAGTAGATGGAGTGTCCCAGCAGCTCCCCGTATTCCGGGGACGGGGCGAACTTCTCGCCGAACTCCTCCTCCGGCTCCGCTCCCATCCGGAACGCCGCACCTGCGAGATATCCCACGATGCCGTCGCCGGAGGCATCGCAGAACAGGGGGGCGCGGAGCTCGTAGAGGGTGGAGTTCTGGCTGCAGAAGGCCCGCACGAGGGTGACCTCCCCTCCGGGGCCGGTCTCCAGCGCGAACGCCGCCGTGTTCAGCAGGAGGCGGATGCCCGGCTCTTCCGAGAGCTTCTCCAGCAGGACGGCATCGAACAGCACCGGGTTGCCTTCCGGGTTCCGGTAGGTGTTCTCCACCAGGATCTCATCCAGAACCCCGCCTTCGCGAGCCCAGCGGTTGTTGCTGTTGCCGTGGCAGGTGGCACCCTGTATCCAGAGCCGGACCTCGCTTGAGGCGTTCCCGCCGGGCACCGGCCTGTCCTGCACCAGGGCCACGCGGACCCCGGCCCGCGCGGCCGTGATGGCACAGCAGACCCCTGCCATCCCTCCACCGACCACCACCAGGTCGGCATCGATGCGCTCCGTCCTCAGGACTCTGCGCCCGCTCGCGGGTTCTCTCAGCAAGGCGGCCTCCTCCCCCGGCGCCGGCAGGCGGCGCCGGACATCCCTCATTCCTCTGTTTCGACACCGGCCCCGCCGCTTCCCTGCCGCTGGCAGGGGAGGCCTGCCGTGCCGGAATTGGGAACACTCTGAACAGGTGCCTTTACCGATGATCTTTGCGGACACGCTGCCCGGACTGCTCGAGGCCGCTTCCACGCGGTATGCCGGCCGGACGTCGCACATCTGGCGTCCCGGCCTGCGCGCGCGCCGATTCACCTATGGCGACATCGGCCATCTGTCCCGCCGGTGCGCCGCCCTGCTGCAGCGCGCAGGGGTGGGGGAGGGCGACCGGGTGGTCATATGGGCGCCCAACTCCCCCTACTGGGTGGCGGCCTTCTGGGGATGCCAGCTTCTGGGGGCGGCCGCCGTCCCGATGATGGTCCAGAACACGCCGGACTTCGTCCGGCGCATCGCCGCGTTCACGGAAGCGAAGGCCATCCTGGCCGCTTCGGCGCGCGGGCTGGACGCCGAAAGCGTCCCGGTGCTGCTTCTGGAGGAGGTCCTCGGCCCGGATGGTCCTCAGGAGACGGACTTCTCGCCCGGAAACGTCACGCCCGACACCGTCGCCCAGATCCTGTTCACGTCCGGGACCACGGGCGAGCCCAAGGGGGTGGTGCTGAAGAACCGGAACATCCTGGCGAACCTCCGGGGCGTGGCGGAGCTGGGCATCCTCAGGCCCGGCGACCATTTCATGAGCTACCTGCCGCTCGCGCACGTATTCGAGCAGATCGTGTCGCTGTTCCTGGCGACTTCGGCGGGAGTCCCCGTGACGCAGGCCGCCTCGCTGGCCGGTTCACACATCCGGATGTGCATGGAGGAGGACCGGCCCACCGTGATGACGAGCGTCCCGGAGTTCCTCAAGCGGGCCATCCAGCGCATCGAGTCGCGGGCGGAAAGCACGGGCAGGCTGGGCCGCCTTCAGAGGCTGTACGTTCTTGCTCCCCGTCTGCCGGTGCCGGTCCGGCGGCGGCTGGCCGCGCAGGTGCTGCAGCGGTTCGGGGGGCGCCTGAGGATGGTCGTGTCCGGAGGCTCGGCGCTCGACCCGGAGGTGGGCCGGAAATGGGAAGCCCTGGGGGTCGTGGTGCTGCAGGGCTACGGGGCGACGGAGACATCCCCGGTGGTCTCGGTGAACCGTCCGCGCGGACGCAAGGTGGCTTCCGTCGGGCCGCCGCTGCCGGGCGTGGAGGTGCGCATCGCCGAGGACGGCGAGATCCTGGTCCGCGGGCCCAATGTGGTCGATGGATACTTCCGCCGCCCGGAGGAGACGGAGAAGCGCTTCCGGGACGGCTGGTATCACACGGACGACCTGGGAGAGTTCGACCCGGACGGCCACCTTTACATCCGGGGGCGCAAGAAGTTCCTCATCGTCACTCCCGCGGGCGAGAACATCTACCCGGAGGACCTGGAATCGGAGCTGAACTCTGAGCCGGAGGTCGCGGACTCGGCCGTGCTGGCCATCGCCCCGCAGGGACGGTTCGAGGTGCACGCCGTCCTCCTGCCGCGTCCGGGGAAGGGGATTCCAGACCCCGCAGCGGTCGTCCAGCGGGTGAACGCGCGTCTGCAGCCCCACCAGCGCATCCAGGGGGTCAGCGTATGGGATGGCGAGGACTTCCCGCGCACGGTCACCCGCAAGGTGCGGAAGGACGAGGTCCGGGACTGGCTTCTGTCCAGACAGCCCGGACAGGCCGCCGCTGCCGCCCCCGGCAGGGCCGGAGCCCTGGAGCGGGCGGTGGCGCAGGCGGCGGGCATCCCTCCGGAGCAGGTCCAGCCCGGACACCGACTGGAGGCGGACCTGAAGCTGGACTCGCTGGGGCGCGTCACGCTCGCGAGCATCATCGAGGACGAGATGGGGGTCGTCCTGGACGAGGGACGCCTGGGGCCGGACACCACGGTCGGGATGCTCAGAGACCTCGTCGCCGAGGCGGGCGGCAGGGAGGACCGCTACGAGTTCGACCCTCGTCCTCTCTCGGCAAGGGCACGGTTCCTTCGGGCGATCCTGCAGCGGCTGCTGGTGTTCCCGCTCATCGGCGTCTTCGCGCCCATGCGCGTCAGCGGGACGGAGCGGCTCAGGGGTCTGGAAGGGGCCGCCCTGTTCATGCCGAACCATATCTCCCCCGCCGACGGCATCGTCCTGAAAGCCATCCCCGGCCCGATGCGCTCCAGACTGGCCATCGCCGCCGCGGCGGATGTGCTCTACGAAAGGCCCGGCCTCAAGCGCTTCGCGCCTCTGCTGGAGCTGCTCGTGAACATCTATCCGTTCTCGCGGGAGGGGCAGGTGCGGTCCGCGCTCCAGTATACCGGCAGGCTGATGGACCGGGGCTGGTCCGTCCTGGTCTTCCCCGAGGGACGCATCTCCCCGGACGGCCGTCTGCAGGAGGTGCGCACAGGGGCGGGCCTGATGGCCGTCGAGCTGGAGGCTCCGGTGGTGCCCGTCGCCCTGAAGGGCACGGACCGGGTGGTCCCCCCGGATGCGGACCGGCTGATGCTTCCGCGACGGTCGCAGGTGCGCGTGCGGTTCGGGGCGCCCCTGCGCTTCCCTCGCGGCACGGACTACGCGGAGGCGGCGGAGCGCATCCGGGCGGAGATGGACACTCTGCTCCGGGAGATGGACGCAGACGTCTGAACCGGGAGACGGACCTCCGATATTTCCGGACCCGGAGAGCGGGCCGCGTCCGCCTCGTGATACAATCCCGGCAGGGCCGCCCGGCCGCGGGCGGGCCGTTCATCCGCGGAGAGGATTCGAGAGACAGGCGATGATAAGAGTATGCGGAGCGGTGCTGCTGGTCCTTCTACTGGCGTCCTGCGCCTCAGGGTTCGAACTGCGCGAGCAGGGGCCTCCCCTCCCCGGGGCAAGCCGTGCCTCCGAGCGTGAGGAAGGGGTGCCCGTGGGCGTCACCTACGGCGTCTTCCGCCCCCGGAACTCCTCCACGAAGGACAACTTCGGAAAGAGCTGGAACCGCATCGGCATCTCGCGGGTGGATACCAGTGTCCCTTCCGACTGGAAGCCCACCTTCGGCTTCCTTTCTCTCAGCGCCGACGGTCCCGGCTCCGCCAGCCTGTTCGGGGTCAACTGGGGGCTGGTCCGCGGACTGCCTGCGGGCTCTCCGGACGTCCGTCCGTATGCGGGGATTCACGCGGGCCCAGTGTATGCCAACGTGAGGTCGGCCGCTCTGGGAGTGGATACCACCACCGTGGCGCTCAACGGAGGCCTGTCGCTCGGGCTGGTGCTGGGCAGGACGGTCTTCGTGGAGGCGCGCTACGACGCGTTCACCCGCGTGGGCGGCGTGGACTTCAGCGGGTTCTCTTGGGAGGCCGGGGTCAGGCTGTTCAACGTCCGGTTCTGACCCGCAGGATGCGGCTCATCCCTTGACGCCAGTCAGCGTCACCCCCTGCACGAACGTCTTCTGCCCGAGGAACCAGAGCAGTATGATGGGCAGAGTCATCACCACGCTGGCCGCCATCAGCAGGTTCCACTGAGCCCCGTGCTGGGTGACGAACTGCTGCAGTCCGAGCGACAGGGTGTACATCGTGTCGTCGTTCAGATACATCAGCGGGCCCAGGAAGTCGTTCCAGGCGCCCATGAACGTGAACAGGGCGACGGTGGTCAGCGCGGGGCGGGAGAGGGGAAGCATCACCCGCCGCCAGATGTCCAGTTCGCTCGCTCCGTCCATCCGGGCGGCGTCGGAGAGCTCCTGCGGGACGGTCATGAAGAACTGCCGCAGCAGGAACACGAAGAACGCGCTGCCGAACAGCGACGGCACGATCAGCGGCTTGAACGTCCCCACCCATCCCAGGGTCTTGAACACCACGAACACGGGCAGCATGGTCACCTGCGCGGGAAGCATCAGGGTGGAGAGAAGCAGAAAGAACACCGCGTCGCGCCCCGGCCACTTCAGCCGGGAGAAGCTGTAGGCCACCAGAGAGCTCGAGATGGTCACACCCACGGCTGACAGGACCGCGATGAGCAGCGTGTTCAGCGCATATCGCGCAAACGGGATGTACGCGAGCGCCCGGGGATAGTTCCCCCAGACCGGCTCCGGCGGGAAGAACTGAAGCCGCGGGGAGAACACCTCCGCATCGGCCTTCAGGGAGGTGCCCAGCATCCACACGAACGGAAGCAGCGCGGCCATGGACAGGATGGCCAGCGTCGCGTGTCCGGCCCACTGCTTCCAGCGCGGCGTCCTCATTGCCGCATCTCCCCGGGATAGTAGACCCAGCGCGCCGAGGTGCGGAACACCAGCGCCGTGGCGGCCACAGTGATGCCGAACAGGATCCACGCCATGGCCGATGCGTAGCCGAACTGCAGGTCGGTGAACGCCCGGTTGAACAGATGGAGAGCGTAGAACAGGGTGGCGTCCTGCGGACCGCCCTGCGTCATCACGTAGACCTGCGTGAAGTACTGGAACGTCCCGATGAGCCCCATCACCAGGTTGAAGAAGATGACGGGCGAGAGCATCGGGATGGTCACGTGCCGGAACTTCGCCACTCCGCCCGCTCCGTCGATCTCCGCGGCCTCGTAAAGCTCCCTCGGCACATCCTGAAGCCCGGCCAGGTAGATGATCATCGCCCCGCCGACGCCCCACAGCCCCATCAGGATGAGCGCCGGCTTTGCCCAGGCAGGGTCCGTCAGCCAGCCGGGTCCCTGGACCCCCGCAAGAGCCAGCAGCCGGTTGATGAGCCCTATTTGCGGGTTCAGCAGCCACATCCACAGTACCGCGGACGCGACCGTGGGGACGATGGAAGGGATGTAGAAGATAGTCCGGTAGAGCGACATCCCGCGCAGCTTCATGTTCAGCAGGAGCGCCAGCGCCAGCCCCGCCACCAGACCGGCCGGAAGCCCGAACACCACCACGAACAGAGTGTTCCGCAGCGACTTCCAGAACAGTTCGTCCTCCGTCAGCAGGCGCGCGTAGTTCTGCGCCCCCACCCAGTGCGGGGCGCTCAGGGTGTCGTAGCGGGTGAAGGAATAGTAAAGGGACGCGAAGACCGGATACGCGGTGAAGATGGCGAATCCGATCAGCCACGGGCTCGCGAATGCCAGCCCCGCCGCCAGTGCGTGCAGGCTCCTGCGGCGCTCAGAAGACCGCATAGCGCTTCGCCTCCTCATACTCCCTGCTGACCCGCCGCTGCACCTCCCGCAGCAGCTCCGCCGGGTCGCCTCCGCCGTGGATGGCGCGGTCCTCTGCGCGCTGTATCTCGCGCTGGTAGAGCGGCCAGACGGCGACCGGCGCCGGCCCGAAGGCGTTCTCGCCCCCCGCCAGGCGGATGGCGTCCCGCATGAGCGGGATGCGCTGGAACTCCGGCGCCTTCGCGGCTTCTATCAGCGGCGGGATGTTGTGGATCCGGCTGCAGAACTTCCGGCTGGCATACTGCCCGCAGATCCAGCTCAGGAAGCGGAACGCCTCGTCCTTGCGGCGGCAGGCGGCGGGCATCACGAACACGCTTCCTCCCAGCTGCACGCAGTTCTTCCGTCCGCCCGGGGGAGGCGGCAGCGGGAAGTACCCCCAGTCCAGGTGGGGAGCGTAGCGCCGGATGTTCTCGCCGGCCCATTCCCCGGTCTGCCACATGGCAGTCTTTCCCGTATAGAAGGCGCCCGTGGAGGCCTCCAGACTCCCGAAGCCCGCCTCGAAGGTCTCCATCTTGCGGATGTCGTACCGGGAGAACCACCGCTGCAGCCAGGCGAGCGCCGCCACATTGCCCGGATGCTCCGCCGTGATATCGCCTGTCTCTTCGTCGTACCAGTCCCCGCCGAAGACCCGCGCCCAGATTTGCAGGCCTCCCGGCCGCAGTCCGTAGCGCAGATAGTTGCCGCGGGAGTCGCGCAGGGTCGTCCTCTCCGCGGCCTCCTCCAACTCTTCCAGCGTCTCGGGCGGACGGTCCGGGTCCAGCCCGCATTCCGCGAAGATGCGCCGGTTGTAGGCGATGAAGCTCGAGTTCGCCGTCGTCGAAAGCGCAAAGGTCCGGCCGTTGTAGCGCAGCATCCTGCGCACCCCCGGCATCCACTCGTCCAGGCTCCGTCCCTCGCGGGCCATGTAGGAGTCCAGCGGGGTCAGGGCGCCGCGGGCGGCGTATCCGTAGAGCTGGTCCGCCCACACAGCCGAGCAGACATCCGGAGTGTCGCCGCCGGCGATGGCGATGGGCACCTTCTGGTAGCTTCCCGCCACGCAGAGGATCTTCACGCGGATGCCGGGGTGGGTGCGGTTGAACTCCTCGATGAGCTCCCTCTGCACCTGCAGTTCGTGGCCCGTCCAGCCCGTCCAGTAGCGCAGGAGCGCCTCGCCCCGCTCGTTCCTCCTGCCGCACCCTCCGAGGGAGCAGGCCGCCAGCGCCCCCGCGCCCAGTCTGAGCAGTTCGCGTCGTCTCACGGGCGTCCGGCTGACGGGCGGGAGCCCGCAAGGACAAGATCCGCCGGCCCTTCCCACGGGCAGGGTCCGCCGATATCGCGGAACCAGCGGCGCGACGGGTCGTCCGTGACGGGCTTCCACGAGAGCTTCACGGGGACGCCCGGCCGGCGGTCCTCCAGATGGACCACGACGGTGCATCCGTCGCGCTCCACCGACGCCACCCGTGCCCCGTGAGCCAGCCAGTCTTCATTCCGCGTTATGTCCGGGGACGGCCACTTGTTCAGGATGATGCGGACCGCCGCGCCCTCGTCCCTGTGGGACAGCATCCGCAGAGGCGCCTTGTAGATGCTCTCCTGCAGGCTGTGCATGTACCCGAACACCCCCAGAGCACCCGCGCGGGTGGACGCCGTCTGGCAGGCTTCCATCCACTCGTCCGAGCGGAGCATCTTCCTGTCCGAACCCAGGTCGGTCTGGATGAGCACCGGCAGACCCGGACGCGCGCGGCGGACCTCCCGGATGTACGGAGCGTACTCCAGCACGTAGTCCGGAGGAAGAGCCGGGTCCAGCCAGTCCGGCCAGTCGGTCTGGACGACGTGGCCGTCCGGCCTCACACGCCGCGCGATGTCGGCGCCGTCCACTCCCTCCCACTCGCGCATCAGCGCCGGAGAGACTCCCCGCGAGGCAATGCCCCACGTGAGGACCTTCACGCCGGGACAGGCCTTTCTGAGCCCGCCGGGCCCGTTCACCAGGCCGTTCAGGAACTCCGTCAGCCATCCCGCGCGCGCGTCCACCCACTTCCGGTATCGCACGGCGTCCGTCTTCCAGTAGCGGGGACTTCCGGAGTCTGTGAACTCGGGAGGCTCAAGCCCCGCCTCTTTGCGGAACCGGTCCAGACAGCGGGAGCAGAGACATCCGTAGGCGTCCTTCTCCGGGCCGCCGTGCGCCGGCCAGAACGGCTCCACAATCTCCACCGCGTCGAACCCGCAGCGCCTCACCGTATCGGCCAGCACCTTCTTCGTCCACTCTAGGTATTCCGGTTCGTTGAGGCAGAGATACGTGTATCCGGCGGTCTCGCCCTCCCTCTGGCGCATCTTCCAGGACTGCCACCCCTCCGGCAGGTCCCTGGTGTCATACACGCCGTTCCCGAAGACGCTCAGGATGACCGGCATCCCCTCGGCCTGGATGGCCTTGACGAGCTCCGCCCGCGCCCCGGACGGGCGGGTCGCGATGTAGCGCACGCTCCGGTAGCCGTAATGCCGGAGCTCCTCGGCGATGCTCCTGTCGGAGCGGTCGGCGAACCAGGCGAAACTGGGGTCGATGACCGCCGACGGCAGGGTCCGCACCGGGTCCGGCCGGGAAGGGTCTGCCGCAGCGCTGCAGGCGCAGAGCATCAGCGCCAGTGCCGCGCCCTTAGAAATCCAGCTCATCGATGTTGTCCCGGGTGATGACCACGCCGGGGATGAGCACCTGAGAGCCCTTGACCTGGATTTTCCCGATGCCCGGTATCTCCTGACCGTCCTCCGGCTTCCGGCCTTCCAGGTCCTGGCGCACCAGGTATGCGGTGGCGTAGGTCAGGTCCGCAGGGTTCCAGAGGATGGCGCCGTTCACCACGCCGTTCTTCACGTGCTCTCGGATCTCGCTGGGGAGCGACAGCCCCCACACCTTCACCTTGCCCGCCTTGCCCGTCTGGATGAGCGCCTCCGCCACGCCAGGCGCGCCCGGCGAGCTGACGCAGGCGAACCCGGCAAGGTCGGGGTGCTTCTGGAGCATGGAGATTGCGCCCTTGATGGCCTGGTCCTTCTGGTCGTTGTTCGCCAGCAGGGGTTCCACGACGGTGATGCCGGGATACTTCTTCAGCCCCTCCCGCACCCCGTCCACGTGGAGCATCAGGTTCTTTGCGGTCAGCCCCCCGGTCATGATGGCCACCTTGCCCTTGCCCCCCAGCTCCGCCGCCAGCCGGTCGGCGATGTCCACGCCGATCTGCACGTCATCGCAGCCGGCCACATAGAACCTGCGCGAATCCTCCGGGGCGTCCGAGTCCCAGGCGTACACGGCGATGCCGGCCTGCTCCGCCCGCTTCAGGACGGGCCGCACGGAGTCCGCGTCGTTAGGAGAGACGACGATGGCGTCCACCCTCCTCGCTATCTGGTCCTCGATGAGGTTTATCTGACCCTGGATGTCGTTGCCGGTGGCGGGGCCCACCAGCTCCACCCTCATCCCCAGCTCCTTCGCCGCCCGGTCCGCTCCCCGCTTCAGGCTGTCGGCGTACGGGATGCCGAGCACCTTGAAGACGAACACCACGTGCGGACGGCCGTCCGATGTCCCTTCCGCTCCGCCGCCCTGCCGGGCGCAGCCGGAAGTGCATGCCGCGAACGCGGCTGCCAGAAGAAGGAAGACGCTTCTCACAGTGTGGCCTCCAGGCTCGCGCGGCGCGTCCGCCGCCGCTCCGGGCGGTCAGGCGGCCAGGCGCCGGCGCAGGTTGTCGATGAGCACGGCCGCGAGCAGCGCCGCGGCCAGCATCTGGGTGCGAGTCAGGTCGCTCTCGCCGGCAAGGGAAAGACCGTTCCTGAGAACGGCCATCGTGCAGACTCCGGCGAGCGTTCCCAGGATGCTTGCTTCCCCTCCCGTGAGGCTGGTTCCTCCCAGCACCACCGCCGTGATGGCTTCGAACTCGTAGTTGCGCCCCGCGTCCGCAAACGAGGTCGAGACCCGCGCCGTCAGCATGATGCCCGCCAGCCCGGCCAGCAGGGAGAGGACCAGATACGTCGCGAAGCGGACCCTGCGCACCCGGATGCCGGACAGCTCCGCCGCTTCCGGAGAGGCCCCGCAGGCCAGCACGGCGCGTCCGAACGCCATCCGGCGCAGCACAACGCCGCCCGTCACGAACGCCGCCGCCGTCACCGCCACCGGGAGCGGAATGCCCGTGCCCGGCACGTCCGTGGTGGCGAGGTCCGTGAAGCGGGCGGGGAAGCCGGACAGGCTGACGCCTCCCGTCAGCACATAGGCCGCCCCGCGCGTGAGGGACATCGTTGCCAGCGTCACCAGCACGGGCTGCAGGCCGAGATACGCCACCGCGAACCCGTTCACCGCGCCCACGCATCCGGCTGCGGCAAGGGCCGCAAGGGCGGCCGGCAGCACCTCCCATCCGCACCCGGTCACCAGCACCCCCAGCAGCATCCCGGTGAGTCCCACCGTGCCGCCCACCGAGATGTCGATGCCCCCCGCGGCGATGACGAGCGTCATCCCCACCGCCACCAGCCCCAGCTCGCTGTACTGCCTGGCCAGCGAGAGAAGGTTGCTCCCGTCGAGGAACGCCTCCTGCGTGAGGGAGAAATAGACGGTCAGCCCGGCGAGGATGCTCAGGCTTCCGGCGGAGTGCAGGGCGCGGGCCCCGGCGAGTCTCCTCATCTCGCGCCCTCCGTCCGGGAGCGCAGACGCGGCAGCAGCGCGTCCAGTCCGCCCGTCACCAGGATGGCCGCCCCGATGATGGCCTGATACCAGTAGACGTCCAGACCGGCCACGATCAGCCCGTTGCGCAGGATGGCCATGATGGCCGCTCCGATGGCCGTACCCAGCACTCCGCCGCGTCCTCCCGTGATGGCCGTGCCGCCCAGCACCACGGCGGCGACCGCGTCCAGCTCGTAGCCCGGGAACATGTTGCCCTGGACGCTGTTCAGGGTGGCGCTGGCCACCACCGCGGCGGCTCCGGCGCAGAGCGCGCTGGCCACATAGGCCCATCCCACCGTGCGGGCCAGCCCCACGCCGCTGAGCCTGAGCGCCTCCGGGTTGCCGCCGGCGGCGTACAGGTGCCTTCCCCACGGGGTGCGCGCAAGGGCCAGCGCTGCCGCCGTCAGCACCAGCAGGAACACCGAGAACGCCGCCCATCCCGCGCCCAGGCGGCTGAAGCCAGGCGGCAGCGGGCTGATCAGCGTCACCATCTTCATCGCCTGCATCCGGTAGAGTCCCAGCGTCGCCAGCGTGGCCACGATGGGCGGGACGGCCAGGCGCGTCACGAGCAGGGCATTGCCGGCGCCCAGAAGGGCGGCGGTGCAAAGACAGGCGGCCACGGGCAGCAGCATCCCGCCCGTCCGCTCCATCAGCAGAGCCATCACGCTCGCGGACAGGGCCAGCACGGAGGCGCAGGAGAGGTCTATCCCGCCCGTCAGGACCACGAGCGTCAGGCCCACCCCCAGCATCCCGATGACCGCCACGTCCCTCCCGATGGCGGCGAGATTCACGGCGTTGGTGAAGCCCGGCGCGGCGAGTGCGAACAGTGCGGCGAGCAGGAGCGCCATCCCGAGCAGGGGCGTCTCCCGTGCCGCCAGCAGGTCCGCGGCGCGCGGCCGCTCCCGGTCGTGGTCTTTTTCCGTGAGGCGTGGCATCGGCAGCTCTGGCGCGCGCAGTCCCGTCGCGCGTCCGGAAGCGGATTATAACCGCCGCCGTCTTCGTCCGGTAACGGCCGGCGGGGAGCGCCGGGCCGCCGGGGCGGCAGCCACCCCCCGGAGGCGTCCTCCCGAGGATATTGCGGGCCGGAGAAGGTTCCGGAGCGGGAACTGCAGAACAGTACGGTTACAATGGCGGTGTGGAGTCCCGGCGCTCGGCAGCGGCGCCGGGCCGCAGGCTCCCCGGAGCCGGCGGGCTGAGACGGAAAGGAAGCGGTTCTGTGGCTGAGGGCAGGAACATTCTCGGCAGGATGATCGATGCTGTCCGCTCGTTCTTCTCGGGCGGGACTACCCCGGAGGCTGTCCTGCAGGCCAGCGCCCGCGAGATGATGCAGACGCTGGAGCTTCAGGCGAACGCGACATCGTTCGCCATGGCCAGGGCCGACGAGGTCCGGAGGAATCTGCAGTCCGAACTGGACAACCACGAAGCTCTGCGGCGGGAGGCGGAGACCTTCCTCGCCCAGGGAGACGAGAATGCCGCTCGCCGGCTGGTGGCTCTGCAGCTCCAGTCGGCCGAGAAGATAGCGCGTCTCAAGGAGCAGTACGCCGCGCTGCAGGCGGAGGCGGAGCAGAAGGTCCTGGAGTATCGCAAGAGTGAGGAGGAGGTCCGCAGGAGGGTGGAGGCGCTGCCGTCCCTTCAGCAGGAGGCGAGGATGCTCCGCGAGGAGGAGGAGCTCCAGAAGCGGCTGCGGCAGTTCGATATTGCGGGTCCCCAGAACGAGTTCGACCGCATCGAGCGGGAACTGGACATCAAGCGCAAGCAGATCGCCAACCGCAATCTGCTCACGGCCGACCCCAATGCGGAGCTGGACCGCCGCATCCAGGAGGCCATCGGTCAGCGCAAGATCGAAGAGGCGCTGGCCGCTCTGAAGAAGAAGGTCGCCGAGCGGGGCGCCATCGACGTGGAGTTCACGGAAGCGTCCCAGCCGGACCCTGTGGCGGAGGCGCAGAAGATGCTGGAAGCCCCCCGCTATCAGGGTCTGCTCGGCCAGTGGCCCGAGAGGCAGAAGGAAGGCGTCCCGGCCCCGAGAGACGACGCCCGGTCCTGAAGACCGGCCCGGACAGGGGGAGCAGAGTTGCGGGTCTGCTCCGGGTGGGTGTGTCCGCTCTCTGCGGAAAGTGAGGTGAGCCTGCCGTGGAGCTTCTGGAGTGGTGGAATCTGATCTTCGTCCTGCCGTTCCTCGGGGCGCTGTTCTACCTCATCCTCCAGGCATCGGGCCTCGTGGGCATCGGGCACGGGGGAGACCTCGACGTGGACGCGGACGCGGATGCGGACATCGACGCCGGCGTGGATGCCGGAGACCTTGATGCCGGGCACGGTGTGGAGCACCCCCACGTGCTGTTCGACCACGGCGGCGACGATGTCAGCGGCATCGCCAAGGCGTTCAGCTTCCTGGGGGTGGGGAAGGTCCCGCTGTCGTTCATCCTGATGAGCTTCTGCTTCCTGTGGGGGTTCGCCGGGTGGGCGGCCAACGAGATCCTGCATCCGGTGCTGCGCTCGCCTGTGCTGTTCGTATGGATATCCATCGCGGTGGCGCTGGCGGTGTCGCTTTCGCTTACCCGGCTGCTGGTGAAAGGGCTGGTGCGCATCACGCCCGCCACCGAGTCGTACGACGTCGGACCGCTCGAGCTGGTGGGGCGCGTCGCGCAGGTCATCTATCCGGTGACGCTGCGGTCGGGGACCGCGCGTCTGCGCGACGACTTCGGAAACCTGCGGGACCTTGCCTGCCGGGTCTCGCCCGGGGAGCCGGACATACCGGCGGGCAGGAGCGTCGTGCTTTTAAGTTATGACCCGGAAAGCGGCACGTACCGGGTCCAGGCCGACCCGCTGGACCGCGCGGCCGGCACTCCGTTCTAGAAGGCCGGGGCCGGCGGCCGGGTCCGGGAAAGGTGGAGATGAGAAGGACGATGGAAAGACGAAGGAGTTCCGGGCCGGCGACGGGAGTGTTCGCCGTCCTGTTTGCGCTGCTGTTCATTGTGGCTCCATGGGTGGTGAGAGCGGCCGGTCAGGAGCTGTCCCCGCTGTCGGAGATCATCCTGGTGGCGTTCGGGGTGTTCCTGCTCCTGTTCGGAGCGGTCATCGTCATCTGGACCAAGCTCTACGTGAAGACGGCCGCCAACGAGGCGTTCGTGCGAACGGGGATGGGCGGCCAGAAGCCGGTCATCGACGGTGGGGCGCTGGTCATCCCGGTGGTGCACGAAGTGGTGGCGGTGTCGCTGGAGACGATGCGTCTGGACGTGGAGCGCACCGGGACCGACGCGCTCATCACGGGAGACAACCTCCGCGCGGATGTGGCGGCGGAGTTCTACATCAAGGTCCAGAAGAACCGCGACCACGTCATCGCGGCCGCCACATCGCTGGGCGAGCGGAGCGTGGACGCCGAGAGCGTCAAGAGCCTGGTGTTCCAGAAGCTGGTCTCGGCGCTGCGGACGGTGGCCGCCACCCGGACGCTGGCGGAGTTGCACACGAAGCGGGACGATTTCGCCGCCGCCGTGCAGGAGATCGTCCAGAACGACCTGGCGTCCAACGGACTCACGCTGGAGTCGGTGACCATCTCCAAGCTGGACCAGACGCCCCCGGACAGCATGAGCGCCGACCAGAACGTGTTCGACGCCCAGGGGCTCCGGACCATCGCGGAGATCACCCAGCGCCAGCGCGTTGAACGCAACAAGATCGAGCGCGAGGCGGACCAGATGGTCAAGTCGCAGGACGTCGCCGCCGCCAAGTTCATCTACGAGCAGGAGCTTGCGCGGGCGCAGGCGGAGGCGCGCCAGCGGGCCGAGATCGAGATGGCCAATGCGGAGGCGCGGCAGAAGGCGGAGACGTTCCGCGCCGAGCAGGAGAGGCTGGAGGGCGTGGCGCGCGAGCTGAAGGAGCAGGCCGTCATGGTGGCGGCCGTCCAGAAGCAGCAGGCCATCGACGTGGAGAACCAGCGCCGCGAGCAGGCGGAGCGGCAGGCCGAGGTCGAGAAGATGCGGGCCATCGAGATCGCCGAGCGCGAGAAGCAGATCGCGGTGGCCATCAAGGAGCAGGAGCGCGCCCGGGCGCAGGCGGAGCAGCTTGCCGCGGAGCAGGAGCGCGAGCGGCAGCAGCAGGCCGTGCTGACGGTGGAGGTCACGCAGACCGCCGAGCGCGAGAAGCAGCGGGCCATCATCATCGAGCAGGCGGACATCGAGAAGAAGCGCCTGCGCGACCAGATGGAGGCCGACGTGCTGGCCTACACCGCCGTGAAGGAGGCGGAGGGCGAGCAGCAGGCTGCCGAGAAGCGCGCCGCCGCCCGTCTCACGCTGGCCGATGCCGAGCGGCAGGCCAAGACGCTGGAGGCGGAAGGCGAGACGGCCGTCCGGATGGTGCCCGTGAACGTGGACCGCGAGCAGGTGGAGGTGGAGCGGGCCCGGGTGGCGGTCAAGCGCGAAGACCTCAAGAACCAGGCGGAGTTCGAGTCCATCGCCCGCGAACTGCAGGTGGAGCTGGCCAAGATCAACGCGGAGAAGGAGGCGCGCATCGCGGCCGCGGAGGCCATAGGACGGGCGTTCGCCAACGCCCGGATGCAGGTCTGGGGCGACCCCGAGTCCATGAGCCGGATGATGGACGCGTTCTTCCGCGGGCAGCGGAACGGGCACTTCCTCGAGGGGCTGTCGCAGGGGCTGCCCGAGGAGGTCCGCGACGCCGCGCTGGCCGGAGTGGCGGGCCTCGGGGAACTGGGGGCGCGTCTGGTGGAGCGCCTGACGGGCCAGAAGGTGGCTCCCGAGGATGTGGAGCGGGCGCTGAAGGAGGAAGAGCCTCCGGAGCAGTCCTGAGGCGCAGAGCTTCTCTGAAGATGCGGAAAGGGGCGGCGCAGCGCGCCGCCCCTTGTTCTCACACTTTCATCCCGCCAGAAGCCTGGCTGCCTGTTCCCAGTTCACGACGTCCCAGAAGCCGTCCACGAACTTCGCCCGGGCGTTGCGATAGTCGATGTAGTAGGCGTGCTCCCAGACGTCCAGAGTCAGCAGGGGGGTCTTTCCCTCCGTCAGCGGGGTGCCCGCGTTGGACGTCGTCACCACTTCCAGCCTGTCACCCGACTTCACCAGCCAGCACCACCCCGAGCCGAAAAGCCCGACCGCCGCGTCCGTGAACGCCTTGCGGAACTCCTCGAAGGAACCGAAGCTCCGTTCGATGGCGTCCGCGACCTCTCCCCTGGGAGCGCCCCCTCCGGAAGGGGACATGCTGTTCCAGTAGAAAGTGTGGTTCCACACCTGCGCCGCGTTGTTGAACAGCGGCCCCTGGGACTCCCGGATGATCTCCTCCAGCGGATGCCCGGCCAGCGGAGTGCCTTCCAGAAGCCTGTTCAGGTTCGCGACATAGGTCGCATGGTGCTTGCCGTAGTGGTATTCGATGGTCTCCTCCGAGATGTAGGGAGCCAGCGCCGACTTCCTCCACGGAAGCGCTGGAAGCTCGAACTGCATCGCACGACCTCCTCTCGTGTTCCTCCGTGCGACCGGCCGCAGCCCGGACTCTCATTGCGAGTAGATATCATTCTCTTCCCGTCCGTTCGCTGCCGGTCGCAGCATTGCCGTCCTGCGTCAACAATCATACCCCCGGCGGCCTGCGGCCTCAAACCTCCATTCTCTGCGGTCCCGCGGGCAGGGCTGCGGAGGTGCTATACTCCTGTCCCGGAGCGAGTGCCGTGAAGATCGCAAGACTTTTTCTCACCATCGGAGTGTGCCTGATGAACCTGCCTGCCAGCGCCGCGCCGCGGGAATACGATTATGACGTCGTGGTATACGGCGGGACACCGGCCGGGGTCATGGCCGCGCGCGCCGCGGCCTGCCATGGACGCAGAGCGGCCCTGGTCATCCCGGGGAGGTATCTGGGAGGGGTGGTCTCGGGCGGCCTGACGCGGACGGACTACGGGCGCAAGGAGACGGTCGGGGGGATGTCGCTCGAGTTCTTCCGGCGCGTGGGCGAGCGCTACGGCGAGGAGATAGCCTGGTTCTTCGAGCCGCACGTTGCCGAGGCGGTCTTCCGCGACATGGCGCTCGAGGCGGGCGTGGATGTCTATCCCGGGCACCGGCTCCGCGAGCACGGCGGCGTGGTCGCGCAGGACGGGGTCATCCGCGCCATCCGGACGGAGAACGGGGTCGAGTTCCGGGGGCGGGTGTTCATCGACTGTTCCTACGAAGGCGACCTGATGGCCCGCGCGGGGGTGGCCTTCACCTGGGGGCGGGAGGGCGTTGGGGATTACGGCGAGACGCTGGCGGGCGTGCGTCCGAAGGACCGCAACCACCAGTTCGACTTCCCGGTGCCCGCGCGCGACGAGGAGGGCCGGCTGCTGCCGGAGGTCGGCTCTCAACCCAGAGGCGAGCTGGGCTCCGGAGACCGGAAGGTGCAGGCCTACAACTTCAGGATGTGCCTCACCGACGACCCTGCCATTCGCGTGCCGTTCCCGAAACCCGAGGGTTACGACCCCCGCCGCTTCCGCGTCCCGGCGCTCTGGATGCAGGAGTTCGTCCGCCTCAACGGACGCTCGCCGCGCATCGACGAGATTCTGCTTCCGGCGCGCATGCCCAACGGGAAGGCCGACTTCAACAACCGGGGGCCGTTCTCGACCGATTACATCGGCGGGAGCTGGGAGTACCCGAACGCCTCCTACGCCCGCCGGGAGCAGATCTGGCGGGAGCACGAGGACTACACGAAAGGGCTGTTCTACTTCCTGGCGAACGACCCGGCCGTCCCGCGGGACCTGCAGGAGTCCATCCGGCAGTGGGGGCTGGCGGCCGATGAGTTCACGGACAACGGCAACTTCCCCACGCAGCTCTATATCCGCGAGGCGCGCCGGATGGTGGGCGAGTTCGTGATGACTCAGCACGACATCCAGACCGACCTGGTCAAGCCCGACTCCATCGGGATGGGGTCCTACAACAGCGACTCCCACAACGTCCAGCGCTACGAGCAGGAGGACGGCACGGTGCAGAACGAGGGCAACATGGAGGTGCCGGTCCGGCCATACCAGATTCCCTACCGGGTGCTGCTGCCGCGCAGGGAGCAGACGCGCAACCTGCTGGTGCCCGTGTGCTGCTCCGCAAGCCACGTCGCCTACTCGACGCTGCGGATGGAGCCGGTCTACATGATCCTGGGCCACGCGGCAGGAGTGGCCGCCGACCTCGCCATCTCCTCAGCGCGCGACGTGCAGGACGTGGATGTCGCGGCGCTGCGCGAGACGCTGCGTCAACAGGGAGCCGTGCTGGAGCTCGGAGGACAGCAGTGACGGAGGCAGGGGCCGGTCTGCGGATAGAGGTCAGGGAGGCGCGTCCGGAGGACGCGCGGTTTCTGGCGGATGGCAACGTGCGGATGGCGCTCGAGACGGAGGGGCTGCGCCTGGACCCGGAGACGGTGCTGGCCGGCGTGCGGGCTGTGCTCGACGACCCGGGCAGGGGAACGTATTACGTCGCGGAAGCGGACGGACAGCCCGCGGGACAGCTGCTCGTCACGCACGAATGGAGCGACTGGCGCAACGCTGACATCTGGTGGGTCCAGAGCGTCTACGTCATCCCGGAGATGCGCCGCGCCGGGGTGTTCCGGCGGCTCCACTCGGAGGTGCGCAGGAGGGCGATGGAGAGCGGGGCGGCGGGCATCCGCCTGTATGTCGAGCGCCGCAACGAGGCCGCTCAGGCCACCTACTCCCGCCTGGGAATGGCGCTCACCGGCTACGTGGTGATGGAGGAGATGTTCGGCGGCCAGCCCCGCTGAGCGGGGCTGGCCCCCGGGGACGGAAGCGGGAGACCGGCCCGGGGCCGGCCTCCCTGGCGTCAATGAGTCTGTCCGCTACAGCTTGCGTGCCCAGACGTTGCGGTAGCGGATGAGGTCGCCGTGGTCCTGCAGGAGCAGGGGACCCGGCTTGCTGAACTCGTGGTCGATCTCTCCGCCGGTGGGCTCGTGGATCTCCAGGTCGTGGTGGATCCAGACGCCGTTGTGCAGGACGGAGATGCGCGCGGGCTCGATCTTCACCCCCTTGTGGTTGAAGCGCGGCGCCCGGAAGAAGATGTCGTAGGTCTGCCAGTTCTCGGGCGGGCGGCAGGCGTTCACCATCGGGGCCGCCGTCCGGTAGATCCCTCCGCAATCGTCGTCCAGGCTGTCCAGCCCGTAAGAGTCCAGCACCTGGACCTCGTAGCGTCCCTGCAGATACACCCCGCTGTTCGCGCGCCCCTGGCCGCTCTTGTCGGCCATCAGCGGCAGCCAGAACTCCACATGCACCTGGCAGTCGAAGAAGAGCTCTTTGGAGCAGATGTCTCCCGTCCCCGGGACGACCTCCATGTAGCCGTTCTCCACCTTCCAGCCGGCGGGTTCGTCCGAACCGCGCCTGTGCCATGCGTCCAGACCGGTGCCGTCGAACAGGACGATGGCGTCGGCCGGGATGCTCTCGTCACCCGTGAATAGCGGTCTTGACACTGTCTCACCTCGTTCAGAGTCGTTGACGGTCCCGCGGCGGGCAGCCAGCAATTCTTGCGCCCGCCGGGGACCGCGTCTCGTCCGTTCTGGAGGCTTCTTCCCGTCCTGCCCTGCGACCTGCCCCCTGCCGCGGCCGGACGCGTTTTTCTTCGCGGCAGTGCAGGGACGCCGGCTGCCCGGGTGGAAGGGAGCCGCCGGACAGGACACCGGGCGCGAGGGGGATATGATCAAAGGCTACCTCATCCATCTGAGCTACAACATGTGGGCCGACGTCCCCGACCCGGGGGTGGGGGGAAAGGCGCGGTTCATCGGATGCCGTCCGTATCTGCGATGCGACCGGACGCTCTGGGATGATGTGATGGAGGCGCTCGCCGCCGCGGGCGCCGACATCGTCCTCATCGACCTGGGAGACGGGGTCTGCTACCGCTCGCGGCCCGGCATCGCCGTCGAAGGCGCCTGGAGCGTCGAACGCCTCAGGGAGGCACTCGCCTGCATCCGCGAGCTGGGGATGCAGCCCCTCCCGAAGCTCAACTTCTCCGCCACCCACGATACCTGGCTGGGGGAGTATCACCGCTGCGTCTCCACCCCGGCCTACTATGCGGTCTGCCGGGACCTGATCGCGGAGACCATCGACATCTTCGAAGGGCCCGCGCTGTTCCATCTGGGGATGGACGAGGAGGACCTGCAGAACCAGCGCTTCAACGAGCACGTCACCATCCGGCAGGGCGGCCTGTGGTGGCGGGACCTGGAGTTCCTCGCGGAGGAGGTGCGCAGAGGCGGGGCGCGGCCGTGGATGTGGTCGGACTGCTACTGGTCGGACCCGGAGGCATTCCGCGAGAGGATGCCCCGCAGCATCGTGCAGAGCAACTGGTACTACTCCACCGCCTTCACGGAGGACCGCACGCCCGTCCGGACCTATCTGGAACTGGACTCCCTGGGCTACGACCAGATCCCCACCGGAAGCAACTGGGAGTCGGAGGACAACTTCCCGCTGACGGTGCGCTTCTGCCGGGAGCGGCTGGACCCGGCCCGGCTGCTGGGATTCCTGCAGACGGTGTGGCAGCCCACGCTGGAGGAGTGCCGCGCCGAACACATGCAGGCCGTCACGGCGCTCGGCAAGGCCTTTTCGTGACCGGACTGGCAAAAAAGCGGCCCCGCCGCGGCCAAAAGATGCTATAATCCGGAGTACGGGGAGAAAGGGCTCCCCTCTGTCCGCTGAGACGTGAAAGGTGGTGAACGGGTCATGCTCAAGTGGACGTATCGCAGCATTCTTCTTGCAGTCGCTGCAGCGGCGCTGTGCCTGCCTGCCGTCGCTCAGGAGTCGGGGGACTTCGCAGCTCTTCCCGACGCCTTTGTGAGGGGCTTCGGAAGCTATCCTGTCCCGGCCGACAGCGCCTCCTCCATCGCGAAGCCCGACATGGTGTTCTTCAACATCAACGTCACGGAGTTCCGGGGGCTTCTCTACGGAGGCATGAACTATCGCCGGGTCTCGCCTGATGGACGGCTGAAGAGCTATATGTTCTCCACGCGCATCGAGTCGCTGGAGGTCAACGGCAATTTTGCCACCATCAGGGCGAGCGCCATCTACAACGGCAAGCCGGCGTGCATGTTCGTGGAGGTCCTTGACGACAATCCGTCGGGAGACTGGGCGCATTTCCAGGCCAACGGCTGCATGCTGACAGTCATCTATGAAGACACGGCCGGAGGGCTGGTCAGCGGCGACGTGAAGGTCTGGACCAGACCGGCTCCCAGGGCGATGGCTTCCGGCGCCGGCGCCATCGCGCTGCCCATCGGCATTCCGGAGAAGCCGCGGCTGGGCGTCTTCCAGTTCAAGGCCGAGACCACTCCGTGGGGCCCTGAGGGCTCGCTCCAGTACACGGAGGGTCCCGTCAGCGCGAACACCTACGGCAACAGCATCTTCGTGCCGCGCTGGGAGAAGTTCGGCGCTGTCGGCAACAAGGCGGAGATGGCCGGCCGGGGCTACTGGAACGGCCGGGCGGCGCTGGTGTCGGTCAGGGTGGAGGACAACGTCGACCCGCGCAAGCAGTATCTCATCGCCCCGCCGCCGGACTTCTTCGAGATTCACGCGAAGCTCCTGTTCCCGGACACGCGTCTGGGAGCTCCGGAGTATCACGCGGGAGGTCCGGTCATCCGGGGTGACATCATCGTGAGGACCGGAGGCGCTGCCATCGACTGAGCGGCGGCGCTGCGGCAGTCTTTGCGGCCGGCCCGCGAGGGCCGGCCTTTTTCGCGCCGGAGCGGGCGGTCCGGTGGTAGAATGACGGCTATGAGGACGGGTGTGGCCAGTCTGCCGCTGCACGGGGGGAAGGCGCCGCGATGGCTGTTTTCCCGGATGTGCCGGCTCGCCGGGCTGATGACCGAGATGATCGTCGCGGAGTATGGCCCGGAGAAGATGCTGGAGCGGCTGAGCGACCCGCGATGGTTCCAGGCGTTCGGGTGCGTGCTGGGGTTCGACTGGCACTCGTCGGGAGTCACCACCACCACGTGCGGAGCCGTCAAGGAGGGCATCAGGGGACGCGAAGAAGCGCTGGGCCTGTTCGTGGCGGGAGGCAAGGGAGGCGCGTCCCGCAAGACCCCGGAGGAGATTCTCCGCCACGCGGACGTCTCGGGGCTGTCCGTGGATGCCGGGGAGCTGGTGCGGGCCAGCCGCCTGGCGGCCAGGGTGGACAACACCGCCCTGCAGGACGGATACCAGCTGTATCACCACGTCTTCTTCTTCACGCGGGCGGGGGCGTGGTCGGTGGTGCAGCAGGGGATGAATGAAGACACCCGCTACGCCCGCCGCTACCACTGGCACTCCCCGACGATGCCCGGGTTCGTGAACGAGCCGCATTCGGGCATCGTCACGCAGCAGAAGGCCGGCCGGGTCCTCAATATGGTGGCCTCCGAGTCCGCCGGAGCAAGAGAAGCGGTGGTGGACCTGCTGGGTCAGGGCCCGGCGGCTGTTCGGCGCGAGCTTTCCGCGGTGGAGAGGCTGGAGCTTCCCGCCCGGCACTGGATCGCTCCGGAGGACATCCGCCCGCGGGGGTTCGACCGCGTGCTGGTGTCCGCATACGAGCGGGCCCCGCGCAGCTTCGAGGAGGTGCTCGAGGTGCAGGGGCTCGGTCCGAAGGCGCTCCGGGCGCTGGTGATGGTGGCCGAACTGGCCTACGGAGCCGCGCCCAGCTGGCGGGACCCGGCCGTCTACTCGTTCGCTCACGGGGGGAAGGACGGCATCCCGTACCCCGTGGACCGCCCGGTGTACGACGGCACTGTGGCGCTGCTGAAGAAGGCCATCGAGGAGAGCGCCATGGGCCGCTCCGAGAAGCTGGCCGCCGTGCGCCGCCTGGCGTCGTTCTGGCCGGAGGGAGTCTGAGTGAGCCTGCCCGGGATGGCATCCGGGCCGCGGAAGGAGGCGCTGCCGTGGCGGAGTTGAAGAACCGGCTGGCCTGGTCCTTCTCGCGGATGAGGACCTTCGACTCCTGCCGCCGCCGCTACTATTACCAGCACTATCTCAAGTGGGGCGGGTGGGACGAGCGGGCTCCCGCGGAGCGCCGGGACGCCTATCGTCTCAGCCGGATGACCTCGGCGGACCAGGTCGCCGGCGAACTGGTGCACTCCGGCATCGAGGATGCCCTCCGCCGCTTCCGCTCCAACCGCATCGTGATGGAGGCGGACGAGCTCGTCTCCACCGCCCTTCTGCGCTGGGAGCGCAGACTGGCCGAGTCGCAGTCGGGACGGTGGAGGCACGACCCGAAGCGGGTCACCTGTCTGGTGGAGGACTACTACAGCCTCCCGGACCGCGACCGGCGGCTGGAGCGCGGCAGGGAGAGGGTGGAGGCCTGCCTCCGCGGCTTCTGCGCATCCCGGACGTGGGCGGAGCTTCGCCGCGGGCGCACCGGGAACTGGATGGCGATGGACGGGGACCCGTTCGCGACCGTGGAGGTGCTGGGCATCCCCGTGTACGGCCGGCCGGACCTCGCCTACGATGCGTCGCCTCCGGAGGAGCCCAAGTCCCGGCTCCGGGTCTTCGACTGGAAGTCCGGTTCTCCCCGCGATTCCGATGTGCTCCAGGTGCGCTTCTACGCCCTGCTCGCGGAGAGTCTGTGGGGATTCCGCCCGGAGACGGTGCGGGCGCGGCTGGTGTATCTGCATCCCGGGCCCGTTGAGCAGTCGGTGGAGGTGACGCCCGAGGGGCTGGAGGACGGCAGGAGGGTGCTGCTGGAGTCGTGGGAGCTGATGAAGTCGGTCCTGGCGGATGTGGACGAGAACATCCCGCTCGGCATCGAGCATTTCCCCGTGACCGGGCGCCCCGAGCTCTGCTTCCGCTGCCCGTTCCAGGAGATCTGCGAGGACCGCCCCGGCGGCGCGCCGCCTCCGGAGTCCGCCGCGGACGACGACGTCTTCGACCCCTTCGCCTGAATCTCCGCCTGCTAACGCGCCAGGGCGTCCACCGCGTGGAACGCGGCGAAGAGCAGGGGCTGGTGCAGGAGATAGATCATCAGGCTCCTGCGGCCGGCCCATGCCAGAGCGCGCGCCGCCGCCCTCTCATTCCGCCAGGCTCGCAGTCCTTCCAGCCGGCTCCAGTTCAGCAGCCGCTCGCCTGCCCACATCCCGATGAGGAACACGCCCGTCCAGGGGAAGACGGGCACGTAGTCTTCCGTGAGAGGCTTGCGGGTCATCAGCCCGACCCATCGCAGCGGCGGCGCGTCGAAGAGCGGGACTTTCAGGAGATGTCCGGCCGCGACCACTGCCAGACCGGCGGCAAGCGCCGCGCGCGGCCTGCCCAGGAATGCCAGCCCGATGATGCGGGAGAGGGCGATGCAGTGGAGCACCCCGAAGAAGATCCAGGTCTCCGGGAACACCGCGCGGCTTGCGGCGGACACCAGCGCCGCCGCCGCGGCCACCTTCGCCACCCCCTTCCAGAAACGGAGCCCGCCTGCTCCGCGCGCGGCGCCGATGGTCAGGCTGGCCCCGGCTGCAAGGAGGAAGCTGGAGAGGATGACCGCCCGGAAGCTCAACCATCTCCAGTCGTGGTTGAAGTCGGCGCGGATGTATCCGAAGTGCGCCAGGTCGAAGCAGAAGTGATAGCCCACCATCAGCACGATGGCGCAGCCTCGGAAGGCGTCCAGGAACAGCAGGCGGCCGGGCTTCGAGCCAGACATCTCTCGGGCATCCTTCCCCGGGCCTGCGCCGGTCTCCTGCGGCCCGGCCATGGCAGAGGGCCGGCGGAGGCTTCGCCCCCGGCCGGCCCCGCATTCTCCTTGTGGTCCCGGAGTGTCCGGCGCCGGGCTACGCCCTGCCGCGTCTGCGCCTTGCCCGGCGGGGCAGACGCACCATCGCAAGCCCGGTCACGGCGCCCCCGAGCGTCAGGAGGCTGAGGGGTTCGGGGACCACCGTCACCGATGCGACCAGGACGGCGGATGCGCTGGCGTCCTCGAAGACCCAGAACTCGTCGATGAAGTCGAACCCGCTCTGCGACGCTATGGCGAAGCCGAGGACCTGCAGTGTATAGTCGAGACCGCCGACGGAGAACGTGGTCGGCGCGAACGTTGCCGGGAACCGCACATAGTCGGCGCTGGCCACCGGGTCGGCGGTGTTCGGAGTGCCGATGAGCTCCAGACTGTACTGCAGCACCTCCGAGATGCCGGCCGGGTCCGTAAACGCCACGGTCACCTGGAGGTCCACGAAGTCTGCGTGAGTCCCGGGGATGATGCTGCCGTTGTAGTAGAACAGCGTCCCCAAGACGAACGGAGTGGTGCTGGCGGCCGTGAAGGGCTGGCCGGTGAAGCTCAGGTTGTTCGGACCCGGTGTCGTGTCCGGTGTACCCCAGGTGAAGCTGCTTGTCCCGACCCCCGAGACATTCATCCCGGCCGGTCCGACGGGGTTCACGAAGATGCCGGAAGCCGTCCCGCTCACCTGCTGGGCATTCGTGCCCGGGAGCAGCAGCATCGCGGCCAGGGCCGCGAAAGCCGTGGTCCTGATGGTCCTCATATCATCTCTCTCCTTCCCTGAAGTCTCTGCCTGAACGCGTCCAGGCAGCTTGCCTTTGCCTTTTGAGCATGACTTGCAGAAGCGACCGGCGGAATTATAGCATACCCGGGCCTGCCCGCCCGGGTGGCACGAAGGGCAGGGCGAGAATCAGGTATTTTTACGAGGTGAGCAACCCGGCCGTAGGGTGGCTTCACCGGAGAAACGGCCGCGCCAACCCGTTACCCCCTGCGAGTGCAGGTACGGATGGGGAAGAGAGGGGGCTGCTCCTCGGGCCCGGCAGGGCCTGCGCCGGTCTCCTGCGGCCCGGCCAAGGCAGAGGGCCGGCGGAGGCTTCGCCCCCGGCCGGCCCCGCATTCTCCTTGTGGTCCCGAAGTGTCCGGCGCCCGGCTACGCCCTGCCGCGTCTGCGCCTCAGCGCGCCTGCGGCCGCCAGCCCCAGACCGGTGAGCGCCATCGTGGCGGGCTCGGGAACGGGCGGGATGTCCGAGGTCACTCTGGCCAGCAGGTCCGCGGTGGCGCGAGCGTCCTCGAAGACGAAGAACTCGTCGACGAACACGAAGCCGCCGCCCGACGGGTTGCCGAAGCCCAGAAGCTGCAGCGTGTAGTCCACCCCGTCGTAGCTGAACACCTTGGGCACGAAGGTGGTCGGCAGCTTCACGTAGTCCGCGTCCCCCACAGGGTCGCCCGTGTTGGGGGTGTTGATGAGCTGCAGGGTGTACTGGAAGTCCTCGATGATGCCCCCAGGCGTCGTGAACGCCATCGTGATCTTCAGGTCCACCTGCTCGGCCGAAGAGCCCAGAGCAACGCTGCCGTTATAGTAATCCAGCCGTCCCACGGTGAATACGGTCTCGGTAGTCGTGGCGAACGGCAGGCCCGTGAATGTCAGGTTGTTCGGGTTGGGTGTGCCGCCCGGAGTGCCCCACGAGAAGCTGCTCGTTCCCACGCCGGCCACCACCATCCCGGGGTCCCCCGCCGGATTCAGGAACGTCCCGGAGGACGACCCCGCGATGGGCATGGCCTGCGACGATGCCGCCAGGCAGACAGCCGCCAGCGCGGCTGCCGCGATTCCTGGTGTCTTCAATGTTTCAGGTTCCTTTCTGTGCTCGGTCCACCTGAGCAGCGCGCCCCGGCTGCCTCATGAGGATGCACGGCAGTTGCAACGTCGCCCGCAGTAAGACATTCGCGCCGCGTTGTCAACCAGAAAGCGCGTGCCGGGGCAAAGACCGGCAATAATACCGGGACCCCTGTCAGGACCTTTCTGGAGAAGCCGCCCCGGGCAGGTCGTGGACGGTGGAGTGTGGAACTCCTGAACCGCGATGTCCGCTCTCGCCATCACCAATGCCCGCGTCGCGCTGCCGGACCGCCTCGAACCCGGCTGGACCGTCCTGTGCAGGGACGGCGTGATCGCTGCCGCAGGCCCCGCCCAGGACGTCGCCGTCCCGGAGGATGCCGCCGTGCACGACGCCGCAGGCGCCCTGCTGGCGCCGGGCTTCGTGGACCTGCACATCCACGGCTCCGGACCGTACCTGGTGGATGACGGCCCGGCCGCGCTGGAGGCTCTGAGCGCCCTGCTTCCCGCGTATGGAGTCACTCTGTTCCTCCCGGCGGTGCTGCCCCGGCCGGAGGGAGAGGATGTCCGTTTCGTCGCGGAGCTGGCGGCGAGCCGTCCGGCGGGCGCCCGCCTGGCGGGATTGCTTCTGGAAGGGCCGTTCCTCTCCATCACGGGAGCCCTGCCGCCGGAGGCGCTGGGCAGGCCCGATGCGGAGCGGGTCCGCAGGCTGAAGGAAGCCGCCCGGCCGCTTCGCGCCGTGTTCGCGGTGTCTCCGGAGTTCCCGGGAATCCGCGACCTTCTGCCGCTGATGACCGGCGGGGAGGCTCCGGCGTTCATCACCCACACGCGCGCCGGAGTCGATGATGCGCAGGCGGCCATCGACCTGGGAGCGCGCCACGCCACCCACTTCTACGACGTCTTCCAGGCTCCCCCGGAGACCGACCCGGGAGTCCGCCCCGCCGGAGCGGTGGAGGCCATCCTGGCCGACTCCCGCGTCTCGGTGGACTTCATCCTGGATGGAGAGCACGTCCACCCGGTGGTGGTGAGGATGGCCCTGCAGTGCAAGGGGCCGGAGAAGGTATGCCTCGTCACCGATGCGAACCGGGGAGCGGGGCTGCCGCCGGGGCGCTACGACTTCGGGGGGCGGACGGTGGAGTTTGCGCGTCCCGGAGGGCCCGCGCGCTTCGCGGCGGACCATCCGGACCTCCCGGGGGCGCTGGCCGGAAGCGGGCTGACGATGGACATGGCGGTCCGCAACGCCGTCCGGCTGTTGGGCGTGGATGTGGCGCTGGCCATCCGGATGGCATCGGCAAACCCGGCCGCCGTGCTGGGCCTCGCGCAAGAGACGGGCCGCATAGCTCCCGGGCTGCGCGCGGACCTGGTGCTGCTGGACGACGGCCTGACGCCCCTCAGGACCTGGTGCGGCGGACGGTGCGTCTTCGACCGGCAGGGAAAGCAGGACACAGGAGGAGACAGACTTTGAGCGATTTCCGGTTCCATCCCGCTCCGTTCATCCCGTTCCTCGATATGGAGGCGGTGGAGCGCGCCCGGCGCATCCGCCGCGAGGACATCACGAAACACCCCAATCCCGACTACCGCATCCAGGTCTTTCCGGACAGCGAGATCGAGTTCCGCTGGCTGACGGATATGTTCCACCGCATCAAGACCAGCGCGGACGAGGGAGGGACCTGCGTGCTCATCGTGCCGCAGCCCTACCGGCGCTACAGCCTGCTGGCCCACCTCATCAACCTGTTCCGGGTGGACTGCCGCCACCTGCACACGTTCAACATGGACGAGTATGCCAGCGACGACGGGACCATCGCTCCCGAGGACTGGCCGTGGGCCTTCCACTACACAATGCTGAACTTCTTCTGGGCACGGATAGACCCGGAGCTGCGCCCGCCCCGCGAGCAGATGCACGGGCTGTCCAACAGCAACCTGGCGGACTACGGCAAAATGCTGGAGGATCTGGGCGGGGCGGATTGCTGCTACAGCGGACCGGGATGGACCGGCCATCTGGCTTTCATCGAGCCGGACGCGCCCGAGTTCGAGGCGGACCTGGAGGAGTGGAAGCAGATGGGCCCGCGCATCGTGACCCTCAGCCCGTTCACGGTGGCGCAGAACTCCCTGCACGGCAGCGTGGGGATGAGCGGCGACCTGTGGGCCATCCCCCCGAAGGCGGCCACCATCGGACCGGCGCAGGTCATCGCCGCGAAGCACCGCATCGACGTGCACTCCATCACCATCGACGGTTCGCAGGCGTCCTGGCAGCGGCTCATCACCCGGTTGTGTCTGCACGGGCCGGTGACCCCGAAGGTCCCCACGTCGCTCCTGCAGACCCTTCGCACGGACGTGTGGGTGTCGGAGAGCATCGCCCGGGACATCGAGCCCATCTGGGACAAGACCTACTGAGCGGGGCTGCGGCGGGCCGCCCGGCGGTCCCTGCAGGATTCGCGAAGCGGCCGGGGCGGCCGGTCCTCCTCCGGCGGTTGACCCCCGGGGGTGCTATTGCCTAAAATGTGGCGCCGGGCCTGGCCGCCATCCGGGGCGGGCCGGCCGGACAGGCGACTGGAGGTCTGGTCTTCTTGAAGCTCACCCTCGAAGAGGTCTCGAACGTGGCATTCCTGGCCCGCCTTGCCCTGCCTGAGGAGGAACTGCGGCGGCTGGCCGGGCACCTGAATCAGATCATCGAGCATTTCGCGGCGCTGCAGCAGCTGGACACCACCGATGTGGAGCCCACGGAGCGCGTCCTCCCGATGGTCAACGTCTACCGGGAGGATGTCGCGCTTCCCGGGCTCGACCGGGAGGAGGTCCTTCGGGGCGCTCCGCGCTCCAACGGCGAGGCGTTCCTGGTCCCGCGCGTGGTGGATACGGCGGACGGCAGGCCGTCCGGGGAGTGAGGGGGCTGGAAGCGCACATGGGCCGCGACATCGAAGACATCCAGACCGCCTGGCAGGCCTCGGAGGCGCTGCGCTCCGGGAGGATATCGGCCCGGGACCTGACCCGCGCCTGCCTCGAGCGCATCGCCGCGCTGGAGCCCTCGCTCTCCGCGTTCCTTTCCGTGACCGAAGAGCTGGCGATGGAGTCGGCGGCGAGGTTCGACGCCGAGCCCGGCGCGTTCCCGGACCCGCTGGCGGGAGTCCCCGCCGCGGTGAAGGACAATATGTGCCTGAAGGGCGTCCCGTGCACCTGCGCGTCGCGCATCCTCGAGGGATGGGAGCCTCCCTACAACGCCACCGCCGTCCAGCGCATCCTTGACGGGGGAGGGGTCATCTGCGGGAAGACGAACCTCGACGAGTTCGCGATGGGCTCGTCCACGGAGAACTCGGCGTTCAGGGTGACCCGCAATCCCTGGGACGTCTCGCTCGTGCCCGGCGGGTCGAGCGGAGGGTCGGCCGCCGCGGTGGCGGCGGGGCAGGTGTTCTACGCGCTGGGCTCGGATACCGGAGGCTCGATCCGGCAGCCGGCTTCGTTCTGCGGCATCGTGGGAGTGAAGCCCACTTACGGCCGGGTGTCCCGCTACGGTCTGGTGGCCTATGCGTCCAGCCTCGACCAGATCGGCCCGCTCACGCGCGACGTGCGGGACGCGGCTCTGGTGCTCAACCTCATCTGCGGCCACGACCCACGCGATTCCACCAGCTTCCCGGGTCGGACTCCCGACTTCACTCAGGCGCTCCGCCGCGACGTCCGGGGCCTGAAGGTGGGCCTGCCGCGGGAGTTCTTCGCGCAGGGGGTGCGGGACGATGTGGCCGAGGCGGTCCGGGAGGGCGCGAGGGTCCTGGAGCGCGCCGGCGCCACCGTCCGGGACATCTCGATGCCCAATGTCGGATACGCGCTGCCGGTCTACTACATCATCGCTCCGGCGGAAGCCAGCTCCAATCTGGCCCGCTACGACGGGGTGCGCTACGGGTTGCGCTCCGAAGGCGCGTCGGACCACGTGGACATGTTCATGAAGTCGCGCGCGGAGGGCTTCGGCGCGGAGGTCAAGCAGCGCATCATGATCGGCACCTATGCGCTCTCGGCCGGCTACTACGACGCGTATTACCTGAAGGCCCAGCAGGTGCGCACCCTGCTGCGCCGCGACTTCGACCGGGCTTTCGAGGAGTGCGACATCCTCCTGACGCCCACCTCCCCGACGCCGGCGTTCGCGGTGGGCGAGCGGGCGGACGACCCGTTCCAGATGAAGCTGGCGGATGTCTGCACCATCCCCGTGAACCTGGCCGGCATCCCGGCTCTGAGCCTGCCCTGCGGGCTGGTGGACGGGCTTCCCGTGGGGATGCAGATCATGGCCCGGCCGTTCGATGAGGAGACCATGTTGCGGGCGGCCTTCACGTTCGAGCAGTCCACCGATTTCCACCGCCTGCGGCCGGCCCTGCGCGGGGCGGAGCAGAGGACTTCAGAGTGACGGAGACGACGTTGGCGTTTGACATCGCACAGAGCGGGTTCGAAGCCGTCATCGGCATGGAGGTGCACGCGGAGCTGCTGACCCGCAGCAAGATGTTCTGTTCCTGCAGCGCCGAATTCGGGGGAGAGCCCAACACCCGCTGCTGTCCGGTGTGTCTGGGGCTGCCGGGTTCGCTGCCGGTGGCCAACCGTCAGGCGGTGGAGTTCGTGGTGCGGGCGGCCATGGCGCTCAACTGCGAGATAAACCGGGAGACGTTCTTCCACCGCAAGAACTATTTCTACCCGGACCTTCCCAAGGGATATCAGATCTCCCAGTACGGGGACACTCCCATCGGGGTGCGGGGCTGGATAGAGATCGAAACCGAGGACGGCGGGGTCAAGCGCATCGGAATCCGCCGGGTGCATCTGGAGGAGGATACCGGCAAGCTGCTGCACTCCTCTCCTGCGGAGAGCGAGGTGGATTACAACCGCAGCGGGGTGCCGCTGATGGAGATCGTCACGGAGCACGACCCGCGGCCCGGATTCGACCAGATCAACACGGCGTACGAGGCGCGCGAATACATCATGCAGCTCCGTCAGATCCTGCTGTATCTCGGGGTCTGCGACGGGAAGATGGAGGAGGGCTCGCTGCGGTGCGAGCCGAACGTCTCGGTCCGGCCGGCCGGCACGAAGGAGTACGGCATCCGCACGGAGCTGAAGAACCTGAACTCGTTCCGCTCTGTATATCGCGGGCTGGAGTATGAGATACGCCGTCAGATCGAGACCATCCGGAGCGGCGGGGCGGTGGTGCATGAGACCCGCCGGTGGGACGAGGAGAACGAAGTGACGGCTCCCATGCGCGGCAAGGAGCTGGAGCAGGAGTACCGCTATTTCCCGGAGCCGGACCTGCTTCCGTTCCGGTTCGACGAGGAGCAGCTGGAGCGCCTGCGCGCCGGGATTCCCGAGTTGCCTCTTCAGCGGAGGAGGCGGTTCGAGGAGATGGGTCTCTCCCGCGCCGACGCCGCGACGCTGACCTCCGAGAAAGCCATCGCCGACTGGTTCGAAGAGGCGGCGCGCGACTACGGAGAGCCGAAGACGATGGCCAACTGGGTGCTCTCCGAACTGCTGCGCCTGCTCAATCAGAGCGGGGAGCGCATCGAGAGCTGCCGTGTGCGCCCGTCCCAACTGGCCGGACTGGTGCGCCTCATCGACGAGGGGACCATCAGCGGCAAGATCGCCAAGGGGGTCTTCGAGGAGATGTTCCGCACCGGCAGGGATGCCCGCGACATCGTGGAGGCGAGCGGGCAGACGCAGATATCCGACGAGGATGCCATCCTGACGGCGGTGCGCAAGGTCATCGCGGAGAATGAACGGGTGGCGGCCGACGTCCGGGGAGGCAAGGAGAAGTCCATCGGCTTCCTGGTGGGGCAGGTGATGAAGGAGACGCAGGGGCGCGCCAATCCGCGTCTGGTGAACGAACTGCTCCGCCGCGAACTGGGACTTGCCTGAGGCCGGCGCGGGGCCGCTCCAGTGAGCGGGCGAAGCATCCGGCGGGCGGTGGCTTGGGCGGGGGCTGCGGCTGTGGCCGGGCAGCTGGGGGCCTACACCGTGCTCGCGCGGCTGGACCCGGCCGGAGTCTCCCGGAGGACCTGGGAGGCGCAGGTGGACGGCGAGGCTGTCCGCATCGTGCATCCCGGCAACTGGACGGTGGAGCCGTCGCCGGACGAGCGGGCCGCCCACGTCTCTCTTCGGGGGCCTGCGGGCGTCCGGATGGAGGTCTACGGCAGTCGGGCGCTGAAGGCCGTCACAGCGGCTCCGGAGGATGAACAGGCTTCCGGACGGAGTCCCCTGGAACGGGCCCACGCGGCGCTGGAGGGAGTGGCCCGGAGGGGTCTGGCGCGCTACAGCGAGGGGAGGGCGGTCAGTTCCGGAGCGCTGGGCAGGGAGAGCCTGCTCAGCTTCTACTCGGCCGAGCGGGAAGGGGTGGCGGTGCGCGGGTTCCGGCACACGTGCATCGGCGAGCAGCGGGTCTGGAGCGTGCAGGGGGAGTGTCCGGCGCGGATATGGGGCAGGACCGCCCCGGTGCTGGATGCCCTGGTGCGGCAGATGGAGCTCCCCTAGCGTGGCGGTCATCTGCCAGTGGTGCGGGATGGAGTCGGAGGACGAGCATCAGTGCAGCTGGTGCCGGCGGATGATCGTGCCTCCATCTCAGCCTCCCGCCCCGCAGCCGGGCGACACGGGCGGCGATGACGACGGGGCCGCTCCGCCCTTCATCGCACCGGCGGGCGAGCGGCTGGAGTGGTTCTTCTTCGCCACCCTGCCGCTCATGGCGCTCATCATCGCGTGGACCAGGTGGACGCCGGTCCCGCTGCCGGTGGCGGCGGCATGCGCATCCCTTGCGGCCTGTTTTTTTCTGTCGGTGTATCAGCTGGTGGCCAGCGTGGACGAGCGGCTGTCGCCGGTGGGGCTGTCGGTCCCTCTGGCGCTGCTGTTCGGGCCGCTGTCGGCGGCGGCGGTGTTCGTGGCCATCTTCCTGGTGACGGGGCGCAGGGACGCCCTGACGCCGCTGGGGCTGGTGTGCGTCCACGCGGCAGCGGTGCTGCTGGTGGCTTACGCTCGCGCTCCGGAGGCGGGGGAGGCGCTGCGCCGGGCGGGACTGGTGACCGGGGCGGACGCGATGAGCCTGGCGTATCTGGCAGGGGTGGCGGGATGGGCGCTTGCGAACTTCTGGCGCCCGCTGAACGAATAGGACGGAGTCTGAAGGTCAGGGATGTCTGAAGGCGAACTCAAGCTTGCGGTGATAGGGGCGGGAAGCTGGGGCACGGCGCTGGCGCGCATCATGTGCGGGAGCGGCTGTGAGGTCTTCCTCTGGGCGCGCAATCCGGAGATGGCGGACGAGCTGCAGCTGACCCGCGAGAACCGCCGCTACCTGCCGGGCTTCCCGTTCGAGGACGACCTGGTGGTCACCGCGGACATGGAGGAGGCCGCGGGAGGGGCGGACGTGGTCATCGTGGCGGTCCCCTCGTACGCGGTGGCGGAGGTGGCCGAACTCTTGGCCGGCGTGGTGAAGCCGGGCGCCTGCGTCGTGAGCGCGTCCAAGGGACTGGACAGCGAGAGCGGGCGGCGGCTGACGCGGGTCATCGCGGATGTCATCCCGGACTGCGGCGGGTCGCTGGCAGCCCTGTCGGGGCCCAATCTTGCCGTGGAGCTGGCGGCAGGGGCTCCGACGGCCGGCGTCATCGCTTCGGAGGATGCGGAGGTGGCGCGGTTCTGCAGGGTGGTGCTGGGAGGCCCCACGTTCCGGCTGTACACCAGTCCGGATGTCGTGGGGGTGGAGCTCGGCGGAGCGCTGAAGAACGTGATGGCCATCGGGGCCGGCATCTGCGAGGGGATGGGCTTCGGAGACAACGCCAAAGCCGCCCTGCTCACGCGGGGACTGGCGGAGATGATGCGTCTGGGCGAGGCGCTGGGAGCGCGCCAGTCCACCTTCTCCGGGCTGTCCGGGGTGGGGGACCTCATCGCCACGGCGTCCAGCCGGCTCAGCCGCAACCTGCGGGTGGGGCTGGCTCTGGGACAGGGCCGCAGCCTGGACGAGGCGCTGGCGGAGATATCGCAGGTGGCCGAGGGGGTGCCCACCACGCGCGCCGTGATGAAGCTCGCGGAGCAGACCGGCGTGGATGTCCCGATATGCTCCGAGATCCACGCGGTGCTCTTCGAAGGCCGGCCTCCGGAGGATGCCCTGCGCAACCTGATGGCGCGCACTTGGAAGGACGAATAGCCCGCACGCACAGCCCGCCGGGCCGCGAATTCCCGCACTATTACCGGGGTCCCAATGCCGCCCCGGTGTGGGACAACCCCTGTGAACGCATATCGCTGACGGACCGGAGCCGTTCCGGACACAGCGAGGGTGCGGAAGCAAATCAGGGGTTTCTCCAAATGATCTGCAAGTGCGGTAGGCCCATCGAGAACGTTCCCGAGCATCTGCAGCATCTGGCTGTCTGGATCTGCAGGGAGTGCAGCAACGCTCCTCCCTCCAACGGCGTCGTGGCCATCGGCCCGGGCGGAGAACTCGAAGTGGAGACCGTTCCCCGCCCGTCTCCCGACAAGGCGGCCATCCACGCCGCCTGACGGCGGACCGGTCCGGAAAGCCTTTTCTCTCAGCACCATCCCTCCGTAACTCCGGACACGCCTCCCTCCTGCCCTGACGTCCCCCGGGGCAGGAGGGCTTTTCTTGTGTGTCCAAGTGGGGCATATGCTGCCTCCGGGCCGGGAGCGGGCCGGCCCCCGGGGCAGCCGGGAAGGGGAACGGAGCGGATGAGAACAGGGGTCGTCATCGTGTGCTTGCTGCTGGGCGGTGTGCTTCCGTGTCTCGCGGAGGCTCCCGCGGAGAGCTGGGACTCCTGGATGCTGCACGGGGACGGCGGCAGGAGCGTTCAGCAGCTGTGCGAGGTGACGGACTGGCGGCCGGTGAATGTGGGGGAGGCGTTCCGGGGCAGCGACCGCGGCGCGTGGCTGCGGGCGGAGGTGGAGATTCCCCGGCAGATAGACGGGCAGCCGGTCGATGGGCGGGCGGTGGGGCTCAAGCTGAACTCGGATTTCGGCGGCGAGATATACGTCAACGGCCGCCTGCAGAGCCGCTACGACAACGACCACGCGGGGATGGCCCTGCTCACCCGGCGGGCCCGGCCCGGACAGAAGGTCCCCGTGGCCATCCGGGTGTTCCGGGATGTCAGCGACCCCGGAAAGGAGCAGTCGCTGGGGCAGGCGGAGTTCACCCTGGTGGAGCCCCACCGGGCGCAGGAGCGCACGGTCATCCGGCTCGACGCATCCCGGCGGGACGGGATGCTCCCGGAAGCGCTCATCGGTCTCAGCCAGGGCGCCGGGCTCCCCGTATACAGCGACGAGATCGCCGCGCGCTTCCGGCAGCTCGGGGTGCGCTGGTTCCGGATGGACAACATCCTCACGAACGCGGTCCGCAGGGACGAGGAGGGGCGCCTGGTCTACGACTGGAGCGACCTGGACCGCCGTCTGGAGTTCATGGAGAAGCTGGGCTGCGAGTTCATCGCCTGCGCCTCCTACATGCCCGAGGCGCTGGAGGCATTCCCGAATCCGGACCGTCACGCGCCTCCCGCCGACTTCGCCGAGTGGGAGGAACGATCTTACCGGGCCGCCCGCCGCGCTCTGGGGACCGGCCGGCGCATCCGCTGGTGGGAAGTCTGGAACGAGGCCAACAGCGGCTGGCTGAAGGCGGCCCCCGGCCTGTCTCCGCTGGAGACCTATCTGCGCCTGTATGACGCCACTTGGAAGGGTGTGCGGCGGGCCGACCCGTCCGCCCTCGTCGGCGGCCCATGCAATGCCAGCGGTCCCTGGGACACATCTCCCGAACGCGGGTATGCGGTCAACGGCGAGACGTATCTCCGAGGACTTCTGGAGCACTGCGAGAAGACCGGTGCCCCTCTCGACTTCATCTCATGGCACGAGTATTTCCATCCGCCCGACATCTTCCGTGAGGAGGCCGAGGTGACGCGGCGGATCATGAAGGACTATCCCCGCGCCGCGCGCGGAGTCCGGGAGTTCATGGTCACGGAGTGGAACTACGCGTGGTGGCACGACTGGCCGCAGGACAACGAGGTCGGCGCGGCGTGGATGGTGGACTCCCTCCTGCGCGGGATGGTTCCGGCGGGCATCGACAGACCGTGCTTCTTTCGGGCGATGGACTTCGGCGGGGCTGACGAGTTCAAGGGCGAGTGGGGGATGCTGATGGGCTCGGGCCGTCCGAAAGCCGTCTTCAACGCGGCGCGGCTGCTGGCCATGCTCCCGCGTCACCGCATCCCCTGCGGTCTGGACGATCCGGAGCTCGCGGTGCTGGCTGCGGCCGACCCCGCCGACGGGAGGGTCGGCGTCCTGCTGCTGAACTTCGCGCAGCGCTACGGGGTGGAGCGGATGGTGCGGCTGCAGGTGGACGGGCTCGACCCGCGCCTCAGAGGAGGGCGGGTGCGCATCTGGAGCGTGGACCGCGAGCGTTCGAACGCCTTCCACGACAGGGAGCGCTCCGAACTGGAGTGTGTCCTGGAGCGCGCCGGAGGGGTTGGCGGCCGTCTGGTGGAGGACCTGTCGCTTCCCGTCAACTCCGTGACTCTGGTGGAGGTCCTGCCGCCGGCGGAGCCGGGACAGTGAACGGCCGCGACGCCGCTCTGCTGGTGGGAAGGGCCGCCGGGCTGGCTGGCGTCCCGCTGAGCGAGGCGGTCCCGCGGCTCGCCGGGATGGGCTGCCGCTTTCTCGAGCCCATCCTGGGCAGCCCCGAGCATATCGAC
>FWWL01001114.1_pt1 | contig 50803 bp, 52 predicted proteins | sample 2228331 | NCBI WGS metagenome assembly FWWL01 (sample SAMEA103939775, study PRJEB20133) | metagenome | reverse complement strand
TTTGAAAAGGAAGGTTGGGTTTCATATAATGTCCCATTTTGAGCAGAATAGATTTTAAATTCTCCGCCATATTGCAGCTTAACTCCTGCCTTGTCCCCGAGAAATTCTATATACATGGCAGACTCTCCGATATTTTGCGCCCATGCCCCATTAAAGCTGATTGTCGGGCCTGACGTGCGTATCAACCCCGTCACGAAATCTTCCACATCATATATTCCCTCATAAACAGGCGGACCTGCCCACATATTTATGTAAGCGTACTCCTTCATTTCTTTGGCCATCTCACCATGTGTAGCGCCAGACACTGTAAGTATCTTGGGATCGCCTAAGCAATACAGGATGATATCGAGTAAGTGCACCCCCCAATCGATTAAAACACCGCCCCCCGATTTCGATTTGGTTGTAAACGGTCCGCCTAATCCGGGGATCGAACGGTGGGATCGAAAAGAGCAATAAATATGATACAATCTGCCAAGCTCACCATGATCGATCATTTCCTTGATTTTGTTGACTGCCGTATTGTAGCGATTCACGACTCCTATATTCAGTATTTTTCCATTGCGGTCTGCTGCCTCCTTCATCTGTATAGCCTCATCCATATTTAGTGCTGCCGGCTTTTCGCATAGAACATGTTTGCCCGCGTTCAAACAAGCTATAGAGATCGGCGCATGTGTGTGATTTGGCGTGCAAATCGATACGGCTTCCACTTCCTCGTCTTCGAGTATGTTTCTGAAATCCGTTTCCGTATGCGGCACTCCATATCGGTTGGCTAATTCGTCTGCGCGTTCTTTTCGGATATCTACCAGATATTTGATTTCTGCCCATGGATGGGCCACGTAAGCCTTAATATGTTGCGAACTGGCTATTTGTCCACATCCGATTACTGCAACCTTAATTTTTCTCAATGATTCTCAACCTCCCGAAGTCCTATTTCGATATCTAGCATACCAGTGCTTCGGATCTGGAGATTTAACCATTTTTGTTATCTGCTTGTGCATTTTTTGCGATCATAGTGATTTGTTGATACTCGGTAGGCGACAAACCGAATCTTTTACGGAATGCTCTGCTGAACGTATGAATCGACTGATATTTGAGCTCTTCCGCTATTTGCGTTACAGTAACCTTACCTTGCTTTAGCATGTCAATTGCTTGTTCAAAACGTTTGTTGTTGTAGTACTCCTTAATCGTAATCCCCATTGCCTTCGAGAACACATGAGACAAGTAGGAATAGCTGTAATGAAATTGGTCGGCTATGCAGGTAAGCTCATTAATTTGAGAAAGATTGGTATCCATATAGTTGATCATCTCATATACGAGTTGCTTGGTGGCATCGATCCCTGCAGATGGAGCGTAGCTGTCCTCCCAGCTCTCGTAATAATTGCGATAAGCAAGAACAAGAAGTTGGCGAAGATACGTTTCAATCATAAAAGAAGAAAAGTCATTCAAATTGATAATTTCACTAAAGATTCGAATAAAAGGAGTGTCGATTCCAACCTTATCCGGCAGAACCGGTTTAAGGGAATGATCGAACAGATTGCGGATTATGGCGAGCGGGCTCTCCTCCAAGCCGTGATCTACCAAGTCAAACCCCACATAAAAATAACGGAATGGATGGATCTCATCCGCAATGCATGCATGGAACTCGCCGGGGGCATTGAGGATGATGTCGCCTTCTTGTACATTGTAGCTCTCCCGATTGATAATATAGCGACCTTTGCCGGAGACAATATAGCTGATCTCATAGCAACACTGCTGATGCTCTCTTACCATGTGTCCGGGTCTGCAGCTCAAATCGCCAATTTGGTAGAGCATGATGGAATCAAATATACGTGGATGCGGCATGTAAAGATGATCAAAATGAAAATAAGTTTGGTTGCCCATGCGACCCCTTTCCTGAAATCCACATTAACACACACCATCATGGATATTGCCATCCCGGCAAGCCCATACAAACAAAAACCCCAACCGCTTGGAGGGTTGGGGCAGCGTTGGCGGGATTCTCCCCGTACAACTGACAAATCTATTTCCCGACCCAGCCGGTCGAACCAGTACCGCTCTCCTTGACGAAGAATGCAGAGGCTCCGCTGCCGTCTGTTCGAAGGTAAATCGACCCTGGGGGCGCGCTTTGGACCGATTCGGGCGAGCCCGTGCCCGTAATCATCCGGGTGCCGCCGAGATGCCAGAGGAGCGGGCCGGATATGCCGGTATTCGCAACCCATGCACCGCCATGCCCGCCTAATGTGTCGATGCCGTTCGAGAATGTATTTCCGACCAGGTTGATCTTGGATGCCGTGCCGGTGATTTTGATCCCGACCGAGCTTTCATTCATCACCTTGGCTGTCATGTTCATCGACACGATCAGCATGTCGTCCGGGTTTGTGGAGAAGTAGAGCGAATAGGTTCCGGCGCCAATGACTGTGTTACCGACAACGTTCAACCGAGGCACTTTGAATGTATGGATGGCTGTCGTTAGGCTTGAGCCATCTGCTGTAATGACATTGCTTGTCACGGACAAGCTGCCGAAGCCTCCTGCTGGCGAGGCGCCGAACGGCTCGGCGACGATCCTGCAGTTGCGCAAGCTATTTCCCGAAATTACGATTCCAGTTGTGATCTTGTCCGGTTCATCGGCGTAACCTTGATTAGTAACGCGAATCCCTTTGTCATTGCCCGTGCCGACCACGATGTTGCCGGAAATCGTGACATCGACGGAATCGTCCACCCATATGCCGTTAATGTTGTTTGTGCACGTGTTGCCAGTAATTGCAATCGATCTGGCACCGTTTTCCAGTTGTATGCCCGCTGCGTTCGGACCCGAGCTGGTGGACAGGCAGCCCGTTACGGTTGCCTCGTGTACACCGTAAAGGCCGATGCCCGCCGAGGTAATCGGATTGTGGATCTGACAGGCATCGATAGTCACCCTGGTTATACGACCGTTGGGGGTGGAGCGAAAGTTGATGCCGCCGCTGCTCTTGGAAATCGGATCGTGATACGAACGGATTCCCCGAACCAGGATATTGCGCGCGGTTGCTCCGGTCCCGTCAGTGAAATGGAATTTCACCGGATGCCAGGAGCGATGGACGGTAATATCCTCGATTAATACATCTTCGATTGGTTCCGACAGAGCAGCGTCGAATCCGTCTCCCGCACCGAATTCAATGCTGGACAGATTCCCCCCTGGAGCAATTGCGTAGGTGTTCTCGATCGTCAGATTACGGATAGTGATATTGGAACCCGCAATATAAAACAACACTCGGCGGTTGTCATATGTGATGGCCTGGGTGAGCAGGGTACCGGTCGCTCCGGTGATCGTCACGTTGCCGGGAACCCGCAGTGCATAGCCGAAAGTCATGCTCCCGGGAGTTGCGAACGTGTTCCGGGTGTTCATGTTGTATGTACCCGCAGGTATAAACACCACGCCTCGTTTGACAGCTGCAGCGTCGATGGCTGCTTGTAACGCTGCCGTGTCGTCACTTACCCCGTCGCCTTTTGCTCCGAACCATGTTGGATTCACAGCCCCTTCGAACGCACGCCTGAATCTGGAACCGGATGCAGTAACAAGGATCGTTCCTGTATTATCCAATGATCCGGTATCGGTCGGATCGAAGCAGAACAGTCCCTCCTGCCCTGGATCGATGATTACATATGCTGAGGCGTGCGTCGAACCGGTCACGATCCTCAATTCCGCAATCGAGATGGATTGAACGGCACTTTCCGTCATAGCATCCACCTGATGGCGAATGCCCTTCCCTTGATTATCGTTATTGTCAGAGAGCCCATACACGCTCCCAAATCCCAAAAGTCCGGTCGAGGCTGCCGCAGCCCCGGTAACCCCTAGTGCAACCAGCATCTGTCTTCTCGAAAGCAAACCATCCTTATGTTCCGATTCCATCTTTGTCCCTCCTGCATGTGGATTCGTTTTTACTTCCCTTGCCTGGCCGCAATCGCTTTGTCGGTACGTTCGGCAGCTTCGCGTAAAATCGTATTCATATCCTGACCGGCGCCATAAGCTCCGAGGGCGACTGTTAGTTCCTGATCCGCTATTGCTTGATATAACGTCTTCATCGTCGGGTCAGCGAATTTCGCTGGAAGCATTGACTTGATATTTTTCCCTTTATACAATGGCTCTTCGCTCCCGAAACTGGAACTGATCTTGCTTTGATCCTTTAATATTGACGGGGTTCCTGTTTTTCCTTGCCATTCCTGAAACTCATCGGATGTCATATAGCTTAGTACCTGGAACGCCGCATCCCGATGCTTGCTTGTGTTCGTAATGTAGAAGTAGTTGGGATAAGATTGCGGGCCGCTATCTGGTTTGTCCTTGAAGTGTGGAAATTGGACCATATCCCAGTTCATATCCCCGAAGTTTGCGCCCACAGCGCTTAAGGAAAGCAGCATCGCCACATTCTTTTCCTTATAGAACGGGTCTTGCTGACTAGCCAAGAGAAATTTATTTCCAGGCAGCCCGTTCCCGGGGATACGATAAAACCGGGCCATGTTTTCGAATGCTGTAACAAAGTTATTTTCGAGGAACATCGCCTTATTTGTTTTCGGATCAAGATGGGGCGCCGATAGTTGGTTTAGGAACATCAAGTGTTGGAATGCCATCGTTAAGCCCCGATAGGACTGACCGCTGTCGGTGCGTGTCATTTTTTTCGCCAAATCGTATAGTTCGTCCCAAGTCAGACCGTCCTTCGGATAAGCGACTCCGAAGCGATCGAACAGATCCTTGTTGTAGAATAATGCTGCAGACGTGGTATAGACCGGAAGTCCGTAGATACCGCCATTCGCCAACTGCTTTTGGATCTCGATTGTAGAGGGCTCAAGGCGGGATAGGTTGTAATTGTATTTTTTAATTAAATCGCTTATGTCGCTTTGCATGTTGTAGGTGAGTATAGAAGCAGGGGTCAATCCGACCGAACTGATAAAAATATCGTAGGACTGGCCCGACTCGATATATGACTTGAAGGATCCTGGCTCGTAGGTTATTGTGTAATTCGGAAACTTTTCGTTGATTTTGTTTCCGAAGCTCTTCATAAATTGCTCAATCGTAGCCCCACTGGTTGAACCAATCACAAGATTGACCTTTTCCTCGGCTGCTTGTTTAGCCAGATCAACCGGACTGCTTTTCACTTCCCCATTGCCTGTTCCTTCATTCTTTACAACTTCTCCTCCCCCACCTCCGCAACCTGAAAACGTTAACATTAAAGCAATGACTAAAGCTCCAATCCACCCTTTACTGTTCAAGATGTTCCCCTCCTATTTAAATATCAATATCGTATAAATTATAGCACTGCCTCTTTGCGGGAGCATGACTCTTGGTGGGGCATTATGCAAATGAAATGACTGTGAGTGTTTTGCGAACGGAAGTAACCCGCTCTTGTGTAAAGATTCTATTGTATAATAAGAGATGTACTTTCCAAAACGTTCAGGCAGGGTGGGATCGAAGCATGAAATCGCATTCAAATCGATTGTTCGACCATTTTTACTACAAATGGGACAAATTGCTTGCAGGCAATGTTCTCGTTCATTCCCATTCACAGTATGAAATCTATTATTTTCATAGCGGGCATTGCGATTATTTGCTTGGGGATCGAACGATTCCTTTACAACCGGGAGATTTGATTATTATGAACGGCTTGACCCCGCATTGTCCGAAGGTAGACCGATCATCGAGGTATGTGCGAACGATGTTTTCGTTTGACCCTTACTCGGTACAAGTGTTCGGACACAACCTCCTTGCCTGCAACCCTTTGAAGCCGTTCGAAACGTTGCGAAACTATCACATTCGATTGGATCAGGCGACAAAGGCGGAGTGCGAATGTATCTTAGAGCGGATCAACCGGTACTACTATTCCAATGATCCCTTACATCACTACCGACTGCTTTCGGCATTTTACGATTTGTTGCTGCTTATTTCCGATCAGTGCCGCGGGGCAATGGCATCAACTCAAAATTCCTTGTTCGGTTGGGAACAGTATGTTCAGGGGGTGATTGATTATATCGAAGAAAAGTATATGGAGGACCTAGGATTGGATCAGATGGCTTCGGATCTGCACATGAGTCGATTTCATTTAATGAAAGTTTTTCGGGAAGTAACGGGACTGACCCTATTCGAATACTTGTACAAAAGACGGGTCGATCAAGCCAAAATGATGTTTTATCGCGGTAACCGGAACTCCGTAACCGATGTATGCTATCAAGTTGGGTTTAAGCATCCTTCACATTTTAGCCGGGTATTCAAGAAACAAGTCGGCACGACGCCAGAACAATTCCGGAAACTCGTACGTGAATTCCCCGATCAGACATATAACTGATCCACGTCGTCTGCGTCGAGCAATCTCCACAAGACGGTATCCATCGACCATAAAAGAAATGGTTGAGCAGGCACAACACGCTGCTCAACCATTTTTTGTTCAACTGCCTGATCCCGCCTTCTGGACCGATGTCCACTACCCAATCCGATTCACGGCTAACCGGCATCTACACTAACATTTTCCATAAAATATATTGACTTATTCTCTATTCCAGATTACTCTGTAAAACAGAGTTAGTAAAATGAACTCCTCTCTAATCTTGGAGGTTGATAAAGAAATGACTGCTATTCAGCTTGATAAAGTCCGCAAACTTTACGGTCCCCTATTGGCGCTTGACGACATTTCCTTGCAGGTGAAAAAAGGGGAGATATTCGGAATCGTTGGACCTAACGGAGCAGGTAAAACTACATTAATTGAGATTATCGAAGGCTTGAGAACTGCTGACAGCGGAGAAGCCTTGCTGTTAGGGATGGACATCCGCAAGCACAAGGAAGCAATCAAACAACGTATCGGTGTTCTGCTTCAATCGACTTCCATCCCGGGAAAAGCCAAAGTAAAAGAAATATTAGACTTATTTGCATCCTTTTATGACCGCACCATTGATATGAACCTTATATCCCGACTGCTAGGGCTAGATGACAAGTTAAATGTAACCTTCAAATCGTTGTCTGGCGGTTGGAAACAGCGGGTCTCTCTGGCACTTGCCTTAATCAACGATCCTGATATCCTTTTTCTAGATGAACCGAGTATGGGCCTTGACCCTAATGCGCGCAAAGAAATGTGGGAACTGATCCTCAAGTTAAGGAATGAAGGGCGAACGATCATCGTAACGACCCACTATATGGAGGAAGCTGAGACGTTGTGCGATCGAGTAGCTATTATCGACAAAGGACGACTGGTTGCCCTTGATACACCTCGCAAGCTTATATCCCAGTTAGGCAGCAAGAAACGCATCTGGTTCAAGACGAATGTGCAGGCAACCAAAGAAGCTTTAGCTAAGCTATCACATTTGGAGGATATCGAGATGGATGGTGATTGGACCAAGCTATATTCCTCTAATACGGATCTGACTCTCCGAGATTTATTCCAACTTGCTGCCAAGGACAATTGGATCGTAAGCGAGCTTAGGTTGGAAGACGCATCTATGACGGATGTATTCAACCAATTGACTATGCAAGGGAGGTTGCCTCAATCATGAAAGCTTTTCTGAAGTTAATGGTTTTTGATTTGCGCTTGTATTTGCGGGATTGGCTGACCTTGTTCTGGGTTCTTATTTATCCGCTCCTGATGCTGCTCATATTCGGTTCTATGTTCGGTAATCAACCTGGCGTGATTGAAGGAACTCGATATATTGAATCTTATGTGCCAGCTCTTTGTGTTCTTAACGTCATATCTGTATCTGTATTTACATTGAATATCAATATGCTCACATTGAGAGAGAATGGGATATTGCGAAGATTCCGAGTCACCCCGCTTCGCGCATCCGCCGTGCTCGCTTCACATTCCGTGCAAGGAGTCGTGCTAGTCCTCTTGGGAGCGCTCAAAATCATTGTGTTAGCCAAAATAGTCTGGGATATTCCGATCTCTGCCATCTCCCTGCTGACTTTGCTTGGATGTATATTGTTCGGTTGTCTCGTGTTCTTTGGTCTCGGCTTTGCCTTATCCGGTCTGACCAAAACAGCTGGTGCCGCTTCCGGATTGGCTATGGTCGTATTCTTCCCGACAATATTTCTTTCTGGTATTGCCATGCCGCTCGAGATCATGCCAAGGTTCATGCAGGTTATTAGCGACTGGTTGCCGATGACCCATTTTGTCCATATTGCTCAGAGTGTGTGGCAAGGAGTACCGCTTTCTGAATTAGGCTTTGAATTCGCGATCTTGGCTGGTTGCGCCGTTATTTTCAACATATTGGCTATTCGATTCTTCCGCTGGGAGCACTAATTCAATTATAGGAGTGGACTAGTTGAACAAAGAACCTCAACAAGCTTTACAGGATATAGCTTTTATCAAACAGCTAATCGCCCGGAATCAACAAAAATTGGATCATTCTCCACCTTTCTTATACATTTGGGGAACCTATATGACCCTGGGTTACATCGGCATGCAGTTCATTACAACGTTGTGGCCGATCTGGTTCTGGTCATGCGGAACAATCGTTGCAAGCATACTCACTTCCATTGTTGGTGCCAGGTTACCCAAGCAGCCTTCCTCTCAAGAAGGAGGCTCATACGGTTGGATGTTCTGGCTTCCTTTTGCCGTAACCTTGTTGTCGGGGGGCTTTATGATGGCTGCAGACATTGTCAGAGAAGAGTACCTATCTGTGTTCTGGTGTGCTCTGATTGGGATTGCTTATGTATCTTTGGGAGCGTTAGTTGGCAAGGGACCGGTCATTCTTGGAATATGGTTTATTGTATTGGCGATCGGGACTCGATTGTTCTTCCTTGACTATCAATTCCTCTTGCTAGGTCTGTTAGGTGGAGGCAGTGTCATCCTTACAGGTGTGTTACTGCAGCTGCGCAGGAGAAAATATGGGTGACAATATTCTGGATGCCATTGATGAAACCATACATGCGAAAGCCCGGCTAGGGATTATGAGTTTGCTGACGGTACATGGAGAATGTGACTTTGGTTTTCTGCGCAGTGAGCTTCAGTTGACCGAAGGAAACCTCGGCAATCATATTCGTGTGCTCGAGGAAGCCGGTTACATCCAAGTCACCAAAACTTTTGCAGGAAAACGGCCCAAAACCATATGCAGCTCAACACAGCTTGGGACGAAAATGCTCGAACAGTATGTGGAAGGTCTGGAGAAAATCATTCGAACGATCCGGAACAAAGAAGGCGTCTAAGGAGGATGGTTGCCATGCCAGGCCAACAATTTTTGAAGGACATCGAGAAAGAAACGGACAAGTCTTGGGAGGAATGGACCCAGATCCTCGAAGTAGATTGCGGGAAGCAATGCTCCTTCGATCAATTGGTGGATTATTTGAGAGATGTCCGTGAGCTTGAGGAGAAATGGGTTCCTATTATAGCCAGTATGTATGGACAAAGGTTAGGTCGTAAGCCAGTCGGTCAGACCAAAGACGTTGGGTTTAATATTGGGGTAAGGAGAACATTGCAACTATCCAAACAAGAGGCTTGGGATTACTTAACTTCGCTCGAGGGTCTGAAACTTTGGATAGGCGAGGTTGACTCTCTTCCCCTAAAGGTAGGGAGTTTGTTTAAGTCAAAGGAAGGAACATCCGGCAAATTAAGTGTTGTGAAGTTTCAGGAGAAGCTTCGTATGACTTGGCAAAGAAAGCAGTGGGACAACCCGTCTACACTCCAAATCTACCTAGCGTCGACGAGTGCTAATAAGACCACTATAGCTTTTCATCAGGAAAAGCTGGATGATCTCTATATGCGTCAAGTCATGAAGGATCATTGGGAACAAGTTTTGGATGCCATAGCAGATTACAAAGCGTAATTCATAATTGTCTTATGCAAGGTTTCGTTCTTTTTCTCGTCCCAAACATAGCTCCATTCGAAGGTTCCCGGTTCGAAGAACTTGGGGAATCGCCGTCTGAACCAATCCTGCATCGGCAGTGCAAGAGCCTCCTCTCTATCCACCCAGAGCAGTTCACCTTCCGGAGGCTCCCGGAGCAGATCTCCTTCAAAGGAAGTCGCCAAGTAATTGAAGACCATCTGCCTGACGCCTGTATTCGGCTCGCAGAATTCTTCCATTCCTTTGTAGACGATATCCTTCACGATTAACCCCGTCTCTTCTCTTACTTCACGTATGGCTCCGGCGACAATGCTTTCCGGGAAATCCACCTTCCCGCCAGGTGCAATATATCCTGGAAAGCCTCGTTTGTCCGGCCGATTGATTAAGAGCACCTTTGTCCCGTCCTGGATCATGCACATCGTATATATTTTGTAGGTAACATCGACTGCTTCCATAATAATTCTCACTCCTGTTAGATAGCTTCCTAATCAGAATTCTTCTTCAACCTCGTATTGATCTCCTCTAGCGTATCCTGTAGCTTATCCATTTTGCGTAAAGCAGAGTACTGGTTCCCAATGATTCCCGCTAATCCAACAACGACAACAAACGTTAGAAATGTAAGCAGAAAAGTAAGCATTTGAGTTATCCCTCCCAGTGATAATAACGATTAACCTCCCCAGGCAAGCGTAAGAATACCCAGCGTAATCAAGATTGATGCAACAATCCGGCTTCGCGCTTGGGGCTCTCGAAGGATGAATACCCCAAGAAGTGTACCGAATACAGTACCGATCTCACGCATGGGGGCGATATGGGAGACGGGCATCAGCTCCAGAGCTTTCAGAAAAATGATATAGCCCGCTGGTGCGAGAAGGCCCCCGAGAATAATCGTTGGCCAATTCACACGCCACTCCTGGCGAATAGCCTTAGACTTGATCGCAATATAAGTTAATGCCATTAAGTTACCGATATTGGTTGCTTCATTCAGCGTTACAGGTGGAAAATACTCCAAAGCTACCTTATCGACCACCGTGTAGCCTGTTATCATAAGACCAACCAAGGAAGCAACAATGACCGCTTGATTCTGCAAATTCCATTGCGTCTTAGCCGTGAAATTCCCTACCAACAAAATACCCGTTACAATACATAGAACCCCGATCCATCCTAACATCTGCAGCTGCTCGTTCAAGAAAACGACTGCGAAGACGGGTACAAGCAATGGGCTCGTTCCTCGCATAATTGGGTACACTTGCGAAAGATCGCCAATCGTATAAGCCTTTGCAAGCAGCCATACATATACACCATGTATGATCATACTCGCCAACAACCACATCCATCCGATAACAGGTACCGAATCCATTGTGCTGATCTCAACGAGTGTGAACGGAAGGAATATGATGATGGCTGCCCATTGGCAGTACCACAGAAATACGCTTTTATGGATACTGTTCTTGGTGAACAGGTTCCAGATCGAATGAATGAGTCCAGACAATAGGACCAGTAGAATCGCAGTCGAGAACAAAATGGTTACCCTCGCTTATCCGCTTCCCTGGCTTTTTGTACAATACCTGTTACAAAATCAGTCTTCGCTTGCGTGTATCCGTTGCGATCATTCCTGAATTGCTCGGAGTTCTTCTTCTTCAAAGCTATATATGCCTGTTGATCTTTCGGATGCAGCCTCATATAGTTGCGAAACAGGATTGGATTATTCCAATGCTCCGTCCCATATTCTACAAAATGAACATGATGGGTTCTAGGGTTTTTTTGATGAAATAACCGCCCTCCCGGTACGCTTAAAGATTCGATGTAGGAATAGTTCAGTGGATCTAATACCGATAAGCTCTGATGTGCTTCTGCAAACGTCCGGAACCCTACAAGAATATCAAGAATCGGTTTGGCTGCAAGACCAGGTATCGAGGTGCTCCCAAAGTGTTGAATGTCTACAATTTTGCTCATATCCAATAGTTCCATTATGCAGCGCAGCTCATTCAGAAAATCAGATGGCCATCTTTCATTATAATCATTAATAACAATCTCTTCTGCCATCCAAATCCCCTCTTCTACAAATGTAAATATAGCCCCCTTATATTATTACATTTGCTTCCACCAAATTCCTGCACATTCCGGCAGCTTAGTCCATTTATTTGTCAAAACCTGTCGAGCCATCTGCTCTCCGAAAAAGAATCGGGTTAACTCTTGCGCTTCCTCTATGCTTTGGAAGTTATAGTCTGTACGAATCCATTGGTGAGAGAAGCCATACACTTCTTCTAGTACCCGATAATATGGGGTCAGGTAAGTGGGAGGATTCGGCTCTGTTGTGCCTGTCCCTAGTGTCTCGATAATAATAACTGTGCCGTCATCTCTTACTATCCGGTTAACTTCTGAAAGGATAACAGCGAGGTTGTCTTGCCAATCGGACACGTCAGTATTAGTCAAATAACATATACTCCACCCTGACACAACCAGGTCTATGGAATGATCTGCTATCGGATGCAAGTCCCTGTGATCACATACGGCCGTGGACCAATTATGAAGCTGTGGATGCTCCCGCTGTAGCTTCTGCCCAAGAATTTGAAGCATAGCCTCAGAACGGTCTGTACAGATCAAAGAATTGACCTCCTCCACAAACTTGGCTGCCAGTCTCCCAGATCCAGCTCCAAGATCCGCTACATCCAGACCTCGAAAAGGTCTTATCCCTCTTATTACCTCTGACAAGTCTGGCTGCTTACTGATAAGTTGCTCATATTTCTCTGCTTGATTCTTATAAATCTGATCATGACTGGACATGTGTCGATCGCCTCCTAGTTGGTTTCTCTCAAAATACACCTTAACCTTACGTCAAGGTCAAGAGGTAAAGCATACACAAAAAAGTCCAATACCGATTGGTAAAGGACCTCATATTTATAATGTGCTATTCTCTACGTCGCTTCCCCCGCTAAGATGGGCGGCTTTCTTTGTTCTCTTGATCTGATTTTTTAATAATAGTATCCAATCTGGATATGATTCTCTCATCATTTTCTCTCATTCTTATCAAATGAGTATCAATTCTAATGATTCCAATTGTTATTAGGGCGACGAATATGATCTCGAACATAACAAACCTCCTGTAAGAATAATTCTAATCATGATACCAATACATCGGGTGTTCATTCACTTTATCAAAGCCCAACTTGCTGGCTAATTGATTAGATTCCCTATTATCGGAGTGACAACACCAGTTTGGTGTAAGCTGCTTACTCAGGCATTCTCGTATAAAGCCCACACCTGCTGCCGTAGCAAGACCCATACGTTTGTAGTTTTCGACAGTGATGATGTCAATCTCAGCAAATTTCTTGCTAATATAGGGCGATGTACAAACGCTTAGAATACCTTCCTCACTTGTAATGAAATGTCCAATGCCATGTGTGCAAAAATGAGCGTCTGAGTCCCAAACCATTTGATAATAGGGGTAGAAACCTTCTCTATAGAGCTTTGAAAGGGTCAAATTCAAGCTTTGTTGTTTGAAATGGGGATCCAGGCCTATAGATGTGTGGCTGTGTTCACTGAGAAATCGGTCTTGATTAAAACGAAAATAGGAGCGCAATATCTTTTTTGCATTCTTAATTGGGCGATTATCTATTTCCTTCTCCCACTCATCCGAAAAGATACCTAGTGCATAAAAATGATTATGGTTAGACGGCTTGTTCATATAGTCAATAATACAATCATTAAACTTTCGATCCTGTACCGTTCCAGTCAAACAATAGAATCCTCCAGAGCTTGTAATAAACGCAGCTGTTGGTTCAGCAATATTATTTACATATATACGGCCTCTTTGGATGTGATCCATTACCGATAGCGCGTAGACGGCTTTATTATGGATTGGCTTAAGCAACGGTAACACAATTGAGAATTGTTCACGATCGAGTTCGTACATAAAGGGCTCCTTATTAACAGAATCAATCCACAATACTCATAATGATCCCGAAGACAGCCATAACAACAACGGAAGAAATTACGAAATAGGCAAATATCCTTATGGGTAGAGGCAAATGATTCATAATTACTTTACGGGGTGGTCCGCCGCCTTCAATACGTTGAATCTGCTCTATCTCTGGTACAATTGTCTCTCGTTCATCGCTTGTATCGGAACGTTCACCTTGAGTTTCATGGATTTCACTCCTATAACCTCCACCCCATCGATTTGATCCAAATCCTATTCTCAAGACCTATTTGAGCTTTCCTTCAAGTGCATGTCGATAATAGGTTTGGTATATGTATCAAATCTAGACTCATCACTAAGCTCAACCCAAGCTAACTCTATGATATCCTCGTTATAGTCCTGTGTCTTATCCAGAAACAATTCTCCGCCAATAATCTGAGCAATGAATGTATATTTGTTACCGTGACTATATAAAAGCTTATCGATCCGAATGTCATAGCCCGTCTCTTCTTTGGTCTCTCTGACACAGGCTTGTTCCGGAGTTTCATTGCTCTCAATCCCGCCACCTGGGAAATTCCAAACAAGATCCCCTCTTTGCACATATTGTCTTACCATTAATACTTTTCCGTCTTGTATAATCAAAGTTTGTGAAATCAATTCCTTCCGTCCTCCGTCCTGGATATCTTAATATCACAAATGTACTATAAAAAACAAAAAATGGAAACGAAGTATTCGTGTCCATTGCAGCTGCAAATTATTTATTATACCTGATATTAATATCTTTCTCAGTCTTAAGCTTATCCGATATAGCATCCTTAAGTTTAGAATCCTCATTAATCTTCCAAGATGCGGAAAGTCTCCGCGCTGCTTCTTCCCTGAGACTGTCATATTTGTCTTTATGCTTCTTGTGCTCTTTGGAGACTGAACTTGAATAGATAAATAAGCTAACGGCTAATAGTATAAAGACTAGGGATGCTCGGCTGGAGCCTATGTACTCAATGATGTTAAAGACGTTGAAATCAGCAGCTGCATTCATTCGAAACATCCAAAAAAGAATAACTATAATAATGATTGCATTGATGATCGACAATAAAATAAGTCTAAATTTCAGTTGTTGCTCCTTTTCTTTGCGTTTAATTAGCTCTTTCAGTAACTCTTTGGTATCCTCAGAGACTGATAATTCTTTACTCCATTTCTGGAAATCAAACATAGCAACACCACCTCAATTGATGTGTATGCTTGATTTATAAATTGTTGCATTCTTTTCAATATATCATTTTAATACCTTCAATAGAGTTACATTTTTCAAACCATTCTTCTGGAATTCATTTGAATAACGCTCTTCAATTTCGTACAGTTTTGTACGTTGCACATCTGTTAATTTGGTAACTTTGCCGATCTCATTGAACAAATCCCTCTCGGCCAGTCTCCTTGGCAACTCTTCCCAGAAACTATTATTATCATACTCATCGATTAATTCATGAATGTCGGCCTCATACTCTGATTTCAATTCATATAAGTCAAATTCTTGTGATGTTCAATCTGCTTATAATTGAAATCTTTGGCATAAAAGCCTTTCTCGATAAACGCGAATAACCCCATTCGCTAGCGAGTGAGGTTATTCTATCAGAAATCTTCAATTCTGTAAGAGAGGATCATGTCTATAATTTTACGGATTGCCCAGTCCGCGCGCTTTCATTTGACGCTTCGATGAATCGGATCAGCTCCAAAGACTCTTCTATATCAATCGGCGCGATACCAGTCTGAAACATCGTCATCACTTGCTCTAGCAAGCCTGCATAGAACGGCTTGGGATGTGCGCTCACATCCGCGAATTGAGTGATTTTCTCACGATGAATCAGGGCGCCGAAACGGAAGTTTCCTTTACGATTACCGCGTACAGTCCCTATTCGCCCATCCTGCCAGATCCCAACAACCAGATCGTAATCTGCATTCGAACGCGTGCTTACTTCAACGCATCCCGGTCCCATTACAGTATAGAGCATCTCGACTGAATGAATGCCATAAGTGAACAACCCCGGCATAACTTCCTCAAGCGGAGTCGGACCGAAACAATCCACACCTATAATCGCGCCATCTTCTTCTCTCGCACTACCCAATACCTCCGCTAATCCTGCTGCATACCTTAAGGAAGAACTGCTCATCAAGGGCACATTATACTGCTGGGCCAACTGAACAATCGCTTGAGCGTCCGACAAGGTCGTCGCGAAGGGCTTGTCGACAAATACTGGCTTGCCGTAAGGGGCAATTACTCGGAACAGCTCCAGGTGCGCGCGCCCATCTACCGACTCCAGCAGAATCGCGTCACATTGCTCGGCCACCGCCTCAGGTGAATCCACGATGGTCACGCCAAAACGATCACGCAAATCATTCGTATATCCCTCCACACGGGAGTAGCTCGAGTGCATATCGGAAGAGCCTCCCGGATAACCCACGACTACCTTAGCGCCGGGAACATGATAGGGATGATCCTTTTGATTTAATAATTGTGAAAAAGCAATGACATGCGATGTATCCAAGCTGATCAAACCAAGCTTTATTTCGTTCATTAGGAAAGCTCCTCGTGTTTGGAGTTCTTTACAACCTTGATAATGGATTTTGTCTATGGCATTCTTCAATGACAGCAATTTGTTGTTTTACATGCTGCGGCGTAATATCAAGCGGCTCTCCATTTACGATAGCTGCATATAATTTTCCGTAAAACGTATTGCATACATAGGAGAGTGTGTCTTTCTGGGCTTCTGGCAGCTCCCATTGATCTTCTATCCAGGGCAAAGTTTCTGAGCCGTATGCAGGAGATCCATCGGCGTGTTTCAAGGGGGTGCGGATTAATTGTTGTTCTGGAGCTTGCTCTGGTTGGAAATATTTCCAATTCAATTTCGTTCCGTTGCCGCTGATCCCTCCATATTGCGCTTGAATGCGATAAGTAGCGGTAGGATAAGCGTCACATGACGTGATTTCCAGATCAAGCAAGGGGTGATCCTTCTTGTGCATAATCAGTTTCACATAATCCTCCGCATCCCCGAATGTATTCACTCGATCCATGAAGCAGGTAATATTCGGCATCGTTTCCGTCCCAAAAAGCTGAAGCGCTTGATCGAGCGGATGCGGTCCCGTATTCAACAGATTGCCGCCATTGTTGGCTTGGAGGGTTTGCCAATCCCATCGCCGCGCAAAACCGTTAAACGAAATGCTCGCCTGAACAATACGCCCAAGCACACCGGAGTCAACGACCTCCATAATTTTTTGAAATGCTGGCGAGTAACGGGATTGTTGAAATATAGTTAATCGCTTGCCGGCTTTTACAGAGGCTGCTATTAAAGTGTCCACTTCTTCAGCTGTGCGGGCTAACGGCTTCTCGCATAACACATGAAACCCATTTTCCAGACATTCCAGCGTTAAGGGGACATGCAAGTGACTCGGTGATGCATTCACGATCAGATCCAGTTCTTTTCGTTGAAACAGCTGTTTGTAATCCTCATATGCATCACAGCCAAACTCCTCTTCAGCACGCTTGCGATAGGACTCCTCATGATCGGAGACGGCAACAATTTGGAATAGCTCAGGCAAGCCCCTCAGTGTTTTGGCGTGAATGTCGTGTCCGCTTCTTCCTTGTCCTATAATGCCTACTTTTAACGCTCCCATTGCCACTCACTCCATCCTCAGCATTCTGCATTGGTCATTTCGTTGGTAAACATCATTTTGAACTCTTGTGGAGTCATCTTTCTGGACGACTCGGGTGAATAGTGAAACTGGAGCGCTCTTCGACGTTTACTGGAAAAGTTGGGCGGCGTCCCATGATGCAGCAGACCTGCAAAAAAGAGCGCGCCTCCCGGCTTCAGCGTAACGGCTACATCCCGTTCCACATCTACGTTGGTATCACACAGCTGCCAATCCCGAATCGCATAGTGCGGAACGGGCCCATCCATATGAGAGCGAGGAATAACATGCATACAACCATTGTCTAGCCCTGCTTCATCCAAGGCGATCCAGACTCCGCACACCATTTTTGTTTGAGAAAGATTTCCGTAGGCCATATCCTGATGCCAAGGCTTTTCGCCGCCTGCTTCTGTGGAAGGGGGTTTAAGAATCGCTTGATCTTCCAAGAACTGCGCTTTTTCCCCGAAAATTCGTTCGAGAATACTTTGCACATTATCATGAAAGCAAGCATGATAAAGCGCAGGCGCATGATCGACGAATCTATGCAGCTTACGCATCGCTCGATCCCTGTCTTCAGGTGTATGCAATTCCGTTTCCTTCTTCATAAACTGTAAGCGAGGGCCCACAATTCGTCCCTGAATAATATCGGTTACGGCTTCATTGGCAGCTGCAACTTCTGCCTCGGACAATATTTGATCCACAACCAGGTACCCTTGCTCCCAAAATTGCTTGATCCGATAATCGTTCAAATCTTGCGCAGTCGCCAAACGATCCGTAGCGATGTGATCATACCTATACATCGAATGCGCGATATCGGATACAGAATCAACCGACTTTACATCATAAGCATATGTTGGCTGTGCTCCATCTTGTGGATGTACAATTACCCGTTTGCTAATTGCTGGTCTAACCTCAGGAATAGGAAAATTGTACCACTGGTTATTGTCTGCTAGGACTAGCATGTGCTCGTCTGTAAAACTGTGAACCATGCCTTTGATTGTTGCCATTACAATCACCCTCTCTTCCTTCACTACTTCTACCTTCAGAGTAAGCGAGATCGATATGGAAATCTATTTCATTATTCTCCACTTCGTTATATTAATTTTTATTGTCCGGGCTCAGGCTGCCATAACCCTATATCGTCGAGATAAATGTAGTATCGACTTACATTTTCAAATGTTACAACTAGCTCCGTTTCATCTGGTCCGGTGATGAATGGAAGCTTGACCATCTTCGCTTCCCAATTCAGTCGGAATACAGAACGATCGGTGATCAACCCGTTTGCACCGTGGACTTCCACTTTAGCGCCCTTACCAAAGAAATTCGTATGATATAATTTGAAACCGCTTAATAACAAACGACCCGGACCCGTAACTTTAAAGTAAAGGTCGTGTACTCCTGACACAACTCGAATCGGTGAAGAAAAGTATCGCCACACAGAGTCGTAATCCATCTGCTGACTGATAACAGCTATCCTTTCTCCCTCCAGGCTGTCCAGATACACTTCCACTGAGATGGAACCGAATATTTTGGTCATTCCAAGTGTAATATGATCATATTTGCCTGGACTTCCGAAATCGACTTCCGCGAATTTCAACCAATCACCGTTCACAAGCTGGCCTACATAACGTAAATCACGATAGATCGCATAACTGCCATCCGGTGAAGTATCCAGAACTCCAGCCGTATGAATATCATCGAATTGTTCTGCGCTGCGGTACTCCCCATCTAACTTGATACCGCCCCATAATTCATAGGCAGCGTTCGGCACGATACCCGTAACCTTTTGCTCGATCCGTTCACCTGGAGCTAGCATCGCCGCGTATTTATTACTGCGAATTACAGAAGGATAGCCATCCCGACAGTAATCCCATGCGCATTCATAAGCGATCTTAGGTGTACCTGCTGCGACCTGCCAAGGCTCCCATTGATTGGACTCAAACCCGCCATTACCAATTGCGCTCTTACTGCTCAACGTGGAATAGACAAGTTCTGTATGTCTTGTTTGGCTGAAATCATGCCCAGGAATCCAATAAGGTTCATATGTCTCGTAAGCACCAAGATCAGGTGTCTTGCCATCAGAAGCTGTAACACCTGCAATTCTCCTCCCGGTCGAGAAAGCATGCGAATCTTCACGAATTCGGAAATCTCGATTATCGGCATCAACAAAACCGCCATCTATCCCGAATAGATTGTGAGAGACAACGCAGTCTTCCCCCCATTTCACAAGTGTTCCTTCGGAGAAAATATTGTTGATCATATGGGTTCCATACATATCATCCAATAGAAATACTGCCGAATCCGCATCACCGCTGCGAAGAAAAGTATTGTTGTAAATCAGGGTACGCTGGAGCGGCCGATTCAGATGGAGCCCATGATGCGGGATATTCCAGACGACATTGCGGAACAGGTTCACTCCGCTTGTCCAGGCGTCCATGTAAAAGCCGAAGCTAAGATGCGGCGACTCGTTGTCGTGCAGCCAATTGTGATGAATATCGGTATTATCAAAATCATGATTGAATAAATAAATGATGCCTGAATCCTTAGTCAAACAATTAGCATGAGAAACATCGCAATACTCGATAACTGAGCGAGCGAACACCCCAGAGACGCAAGTACGTGCTGCCCTGGTAATCGTACAACGACTGATCAAATGCTGCGAACCATTCGCCCATACAAGACTGGCGTAGGATGCCTCCATATTGCCGTCGTGAATATGGCAATTGACGACTCGATTCCGTTCCCCTGATACATTCACGCCGATGCCTTCAAAGTATCCGATCTCACTGTTCGCAATCCTATTATCGCTTCCCGCAATCTCGACGCCCTTAGTTCTCCCATATATCGATTGACGATCACCAAAATAACGGTCTATGCCATGTATTCGCACACCGTCTATGCTGCAGAAGGAAGCATTCTCTGTAGTGATCGAGGTTGCACGGATTTCGAAACCGACAATCTCGATGTAGGAGCAACCGCGCAGATCAAAAGCATAATCGCGCCGCTTGGCTTCAATCTCGCTGCCGGATGGGTCGGCGCCGCCCGGTAGTCGTACTGTCATTCGACCATTAACCGCATCGACATACCAACCCTCATTAATAGCAACCGCTTGCGGTGAACGGGTTATGAAATAAATATCCCCTGGTGCCGTCCAGTAATGAGGAGCCGAGCTGACCCAACCGTCGAAATAAAGCGTACCCTTGCGGAAGTCGGTTACTCTCGCAGTCGAAATAAAATAACCCGCGCCATTCACACAGGCAACCACAGCTCCGGTCCAATGTCCATCCGGAAAGGCAAGCAAATCAGCATCATAAATCGTATATGTGGGCATTTCATTGGTGCAGGAGTCGACCACTGCATATTGGGAACGGTCAAGACGGTCCGTTATTCGAGGCCACATTGCCTCATGACTGAGTGCGCCGTCTATGAACACGATATTGCCGCAATCCCCGTGTAAGCTCCAATCCATAGGCGCCTCATAGACGCCCTCTTCCCGTTGTGTCCAGCCTACAACTGGATCACAACCGCTGATGACAACCCGTTCTCCAGCTTTTGCCTCGAAGCGGATGGGCGCACCTTCACGTCCTGAAGCTGCAGGAACCACTGTCTCGCGGTATGTACCACCGCTTACTATGCAGCGATCACCAGCAATCATCGCTGCTGCAGCATGTCCGATCGTCTGCCACGGTCGTTCCGGCTGCAACCCGTCATTCGTATCCCTTCCGTACTCTGCTACATAATAAATATGGTTAGTCATGCTCTTCCTCCTTAGATCAGCCTTCTATAAGGCATCATGTTGCTGAATCGACAATGCTACTTTGGATATCAGCTTACTTGCATTCCAGCTTTATACGGACACTCAGCGTCCCCTGCATACCCTCGTGACAAAAGGCAATTCTTGTCTGCGTGTTGCTAAACGGCGTATTGCCGCAAAGCATTTCCTTGCGTTGCTCAAGGAACGTCTTATAGTCATCACCTAGCAAGGGCAGTGAATCTATCCGCACGGTACAGTTAGGCGGTACAGCAATCCGGGTAATCCCGCGTTTGCCGCGTAACACTACAGAATCCCCTTCCAGCTCAACTGGCAGCGGGGTCGTCCAGTAGAATTCAACACCCGTTCCTTGTATTAACTCATAGTTGTCTGTGATCGTTATCTCATCCGGAGCCGGTGAATCCCATTTGCGCAGCCAAGAACGGTAGTAGAGCTCCCATCCCGGGCTTACATCGATCTCCGCGTGAAATGATGTTTCGTCGCCGCTCCCGTGCGGTTTGACATCGACCATGATCGGATTGGTTGGCCGTGGCCGCTCCTTCATCCCGACAGGAACAAGCATATTGTGTCGTTGACTGTGTTTGAGTACTTCCGCCATGGGATGGCTGTAGTCACAACTTCCGATCTCCATCGCCACTGTTTCTCCGGCAAATTCCAGCACGAAATGGCCCTTGTCCTCATGCGTATGGTCAGCACCAGCCTGATTGCCCATGATGAGGATTTTGACCAGCTCTCCCTCATGCCGCCTGACGGAAGACAGGAGTCCCATATTCGGAAGTGAAAGAAAAGGAAGCAGCTCTGGTCCATGTTGCGGAATAGATGATTCGAGCAAGTAAGCAGGCAGTGTGTCCGGGATTCCTCCAGCCAGCTTTAGCGATTTGCGGAATACACTCACCCATTGACTATCCGGCATCATTGCAGCGAGGTATGCAATCGACTCCTGTTTGATGTATATGGCATCACAGATCAGAATCATTAACATATCTTCCGAAGTGGATACAAGCGCTTCCACAAATGATGCCGTTCTTTGCAAAGATTCAGGCAAAACTGAAGTATAGTCGATTCCCCGCTGACGACCATAATAATACAGAGAAAGCGCACATTGACGTGCGGTCCAGGTGAAATACATAGGCCCTTCGAGGAAACCGCCATCCGGCAGGATCGTATGCTCCATACTCTCAATCAAGTCTTTCATAGCAAGCTCTGTATACGGCTTTACCCGTGGCATGCTCTGTTCCAGCACTGCATAACCTAGCAACCGTCCCGGGCTGAACCAAGCCATCTGATTGCAATGAAAAATATATTCATGCTTCCATGTAATAAAATTGGCGTTGCCTTGTCCATGCTCTGAGATTTTGCGCAGAATGACTTCCTTACCATATTCCGTGAACATTTCACCTGCCATATCGAGAATCGCAGCCGTCTCCAACATACACAGGGACTGTACAAAGGAGCGATGCTCAAACGAGCTTCCCGGAAAAAAACAGATGAAGCCGCTATCCCAATGATCGCAAATCGTAATCGAAATGGCATAACGTGCAGCCAATCGGAGCAGGTTCTTGTCTTTCATCAGAAGCGCAGCTGCGGCCGCATTCGGTCCATGTGTCAGCAGCAATTTACCATAGTCCCGATCCCGGCAATAACGTGTATCGTTCCAGAAATTCACGAACTCCCCAATCATCTGCTCTGGAATAAGCTTGCGCGCATCTTCTGCAAGCTGGAGAAACGGACTTGTGTCATGTTCCTTCAACCATGCTGAATGCTTATTCCGCAATTGCTCCAATTCCCCGCTGTTCACAACTAACCCATAAGCCGGTTCGAAAGTGGGTTCGAAGCTTTCAGGCTGCAAATATTCCTCCCATTGATCGTCGAATCGCTTCCACTGCGCTTGATATCGGTCGATCATCCCTGACTCATGAAGACCTATCCAATTGAACCATCCCACGCCAAGCCCCTCACCTTGGGGCCAAACTTCCAACGTAACCGAACGCACCTCAGCAGCACCTTCGAGCGGTACGTAGCATTCCCGCTTCAGTGAACCGAACGGTTCCGATTCATACCCCACCATTCCCTTATCCGTCACGATTTCCATCCGTAGAAGCGCTCCTTCCGGAGCGACAAGTGAAATCATGAGATGGTCATATTCGGAGCAATCGACTTGGAAATCCCGTGTCATCCGCAATGCGGGTCCTTGCTGTGGTTTGGAGGTCCATTCGAACTGCACAAGCACCCACCTTTGATGTACTTTGAGCCCATGGGCTGTCCCGGGTTCGATCCGCCATTGCGGAAGCCCGCTCAGCTTAGGATCCGTGAACAGCTCGAATATCGATTCGGCCATATTAAACGGTGTGTTCTTCATGATCCAGTCCCTCTCTTCTCCTTGATTTGGAACATCCCACATCATGCCAATCATTACTGGAAAAGCAAAAAGCTGTCCATCAGTCGACGTTAGCCGCTTGATGGACAGCCGTGTCTTCTGACGATTGGCATATTCACCAATCGTCATCTAACAGGGCCGGGATATTATTACGTATGCTTATTTCTTGATTTTAGCGTAGATATCGTTAGCCTCTGCTGTTGCTTTTTCCAAACCTACTTTGTTCATTTCTGCAACGAAGTTATCAAATCCTTTATCTGTATCCACTTCACCAAGAATAAATTTAAGCTCGTATTCCTTCGCCATTTTGAGCAATGCATCTTTGTTGGCATCCCAGCTAGGTAAAATTTTCGTCTGCAAAGCATCAGAAATGGCAGTGATGCCTTTATCATTGACTTGGGTACGGAAGGCAACCTTTTCAGCTGGATACTCATTCTTAAGCATCAGCAGATTGTTGCCCTTAGTCGGGCTGAAGAAATTGATACCTAATGCGGAAGTCGCTTTAATAGGATCGGTAAAATCAGGCTTCGGTACAATACCGCCATCGGAAATATCATAGTGAACGCCCTTTTCCCCATAAGAAGTCAACATGTAGGCTTCTTCATCGGTCGCTAGAGTTTCCACCATTTTCAAGATGGCTTCGACTTTCTTTGGATCTTTCGAAGCATCAGCACCAATTGCAAATGGCACTTGTTTGAAGCCTTGAGCTATTCCCATCATTTTGCCAGCCGGACCTATGACTGGTTTGCCGACTACAAATTTCATGTTAGCTTTTATTGCATCTTGTCCAACTTGGCCGCTGCTGTGGTCATGATACCATAGGGCTTGGTCCAGCATCCCCACCTTGCCGCCTACAAACTTAGCGCGATAAGCGTTCCAGTCATCCGTAACGAATTCCGGATCGATGATGCCTGCTTTATACCATTTGTTCAACAGCTTAAGTGCAGCACGAGCTTGTTCCGTAACAAGGCCGTATTGAACCTTGCCGTTGGCTTGCAATACCCAACCGGAAGGTGTAATCCCATGTGAAGCGAACACAGTATTAAATATCTGGTTGCTGCCTAATGTGTCTTTTCCGCGAGCTGTAATCCCATAGGTGTCTTTCTTGCCATTGCCGTCAGGATCATCGTTGCGGAACTTGGTTAGCACGTCCTCGAGCTCAGCAATTGTCTTCGGAGGAGCGCTGTAGCCAATCTTTTTGAGCCAAGCTTCGTTATAGGCCGGGATGAACGGAGAATCACCTTCCGCATATATTTTAGGAATTCCATAGTTCTTGCCATCTACTACGGGAACATCCCAAATCGTTTTATCTGCATCATCGATCATTTTAGAATACTTCGGTGCAAACTTGCGGATTGTTTCAACCGGGATTTCGCCGATTATTCCTTGTTTAACCCAATTGTGGAAATTGTCCATTCTTGAATCCAGATTCCCGAAGAAGTCCGGCTTCTCGTTAGCGGCAAGCTTAATGTTAATTTGCTGCTCCCAGTTGGAGCGGTCAATCCCAATGGGCTTGATCTTCATATTAAATTTCTTCTCCACATACTTCTGAGCCAGTGTATCGGTGCCCGGGATGTAGGCGGCAATCCATGAAATCTCAATCGGTTTTTCCGGTGCTGCCGTTGCGGAAGAGCTAGGTGCTGCGGATGGGGATGGGGATGAACTTCCTGTACCCTCTTTGCTGCTGCAGCCGGCCAGTACGATCATAAGCGATAGTGCAGAAACACTTGCTTTTAAAGCTTTACCCTTCATATAAAATCCTCCCTTTAGAGTTGCTCTTACTTATATCAAGGAGCACTGGTGCGCCCGCTTAATAACACAGTTGACAACCGTCTTAGCCTTTGACCGACCCAACCAAAATTCCTTTGGTGAAATACTTCTGCAGGAAAGGATATACCATCAATATAGGCATTGTAGTAAATACCAGCACAGCCGCTTTAAGCGACTCCTTAGGTGGTGCAGCTGTACTCATTAAAGCGGAGGTAATCATACTATCATCCTGTGTGACGATCAGACGCCTCAAGTAAATCTGTAAAACGATCTGTTTTTGACCTTGCGTATAAAGCAGAGCATCGAACCAGGCGTTCCAATGATACACCGCACAAAACAGCGTCATTGTAGCAATAATAGGAAGTGATACCGGTAATACAATCCCGACAAATATGCGGATGTCATTGGCGCCGTCAATTCTGGCTGATTCCTCGATCTCCTCCGATAACTCCATAAAAAAATTACGGATAATGATTAACCAGAACGTATTTATTAAGCAAGGGAATATTAATGCCCACCGCGAATCAAGAAGACCTAAATTCTGAATAAGTAAGTAAGTTGGGAGCAGTCCGCCACTGAAAAACATCGTAACAATAATGAACATCGTATAAAACTTTCGATGCGGCAGCCCTTTCTTCGATAGAGCGTAGGCCGCAGCCGACATAATAGACACCATCATAATCGTGCCGACTACCGTCCGGAAAACAGAGTTGCCAAGAGCGGTCCAGATTTCTTTTGTTTTGAACAATTCTTCGTAGGATGAGGTCGAGAAATTTTTCGGAATTAAGCTAACCCCTAACCTGGGCGCATCAGCGCTAAGTGATAATGTTACCTGGTGCAAAAACGGATATAGCATGGTGATACACATTAACGAGAGCCCAAGCACCAAGAAAACTTGAAATGCTTTTTCGGGCTGAGTCATTTTCATACCCTTGGTTCCCCCTCTCCGCTGTCTTGAATCATACTAGCCCCTCTTGTCCGGAACGCTTCACAATATAGTTCGTGAACAGGACGAGTGCAAAAGCAATGACGTTTTTGAACAGACCCACTGCTGTTGCGAAGCTGAACTGCATCTGCTCGAGACCAATCCGATATACATAAGTGTCAAGAATATCTGCGACTCTATAGGTGGCTGGCGTATACATATTAAGTACCTGATCGAAGCCGGCATCCAGGATATGACCAATTCGTAAGATGAACATGATCGATATCACCGGAATTAGAGATGGTAAAGTTATATATAGTAGTTGCTTGAACCGACTGGCTCCATCTACAACAGCAGCCTCATACATTTGCGGATTAATACCGGCTAGTGCTGCCAAGTAAATAATGGCACCCCATCCAATTTCCTTCCAAATGGCCGACATGACCAACGTGAACCGAAAATATTGCGCCTTCCCGACAAAGTAAATCGGTTCGACACCGAACCACCCAATGATCATGTTGACAATACCGCTTGAAGGGGAAAGCACGGTGAACATAAATCCTGCCACAACAACCCACGACAAAAAGTGTGGTAAATATGAAAGCGTTTGCGCAATTCGCTTAAAAATTTCCATCCGCACCTCGTTTAACAACAACGCAAGTACAATGGGCGCCGGGAATCCGAATATTAAATGGTAAAAGCTGAGTACCAATGTGTTGCGAATAATCAGATGAAAATCCTGTGCTCCATTGATCATTGAAGAGAAATGCTTGAGTCCGACCCAAGGGCTGCCATTAATCCCTTTGCTTATGACAAAATCTTTGAAAGCGAGCTGAATGCCATATAGCGGACCATAGGCAAAGATTACATACCAGATTAATGCCGGGAGCAGAAGAATAAACATATATTTGTAACGCTTATATGATTTCCAAGTTCTGCGCCAATACGAAGGTTCTTTGGTTAGCATGTTGCCGTTGTTCAGGAGCATGGATCGTTCTGTTGAGGCTGCTGAGTCTGATGACCCGGTTGTCGAGACTGGCTGCATCTAATCTTCATCCTTTCCACAATGATGTTTGTTTGTTCTTAACACTAAATGTAGTTCAAGACTGCAGACCCGTCTATTTCAATTCTCTCGAAATCGTTTCGTTTATTTCTTGTTACCGCTTTCAATATTATCGAATCGAAAATTTTATAAAAAACAACAACCCGGGTCACAACAAAATGTGAATCGGGTTGTAAGGATGAACTTGAGCTTGGTAGGATGGATCACTTGGCCATACTCTCCTGCATCTTCCCGGACCCGCGGTACTGCAACGGGGTAATGCCGAACTTAGCCTTAAACTTGGTACAGAAATATTGTGAATTGCGGTAACCTACAGCTGTGGCGATTTCGGCTACTGCAAGCTTCCTTTCTGTAACAAGGATAAAGGCTGCCTGCTCCAGACGAATCCGATTCAAATATTCGGTAAACGATTCACCAGAAATCGAACCGAACAAAGTCGAAACATAATTCGGGGAAAGATTCACTTTTCCAGCCAACTCTTCAAGCGAGAGATCTTCCGCCATATGCTCTACGATAAAGGACTTCAAGTGGCTGATTTTCTCAAGATGAGCATCATTCCGGCTCTCATTAATGTACTTCGCGATTCCTATAGCTTGTTCCTTGAGTACGTTCAGTGTTTCGTCCAGGGTGGGCTGTTTGATTCTTTCGTGGAAGCCGAATACCGGGAACATATCATGCATCTTTTGTTCAATCACGACTTGTGACAACACGGTAGCTAATCGCAAGCTGATGAGTTCAATCGTCTCGACACTGAGCAGCTCAGACTTCAAGGTATCGCTTAATTCATCGATCCATAACTCTGCTTCGTATACGTTTCCTGCCTGCACCTTATGCTGCAAAAGATCGTAACCGACATGGGGCAAAAGCAACGTTTCTCGACAAACCGAGATATCCTCGTATAGAATGATCGCTTCCCTGCCGCGGACGTACGAATATTTATAGGCTTGCATGGCCTCCTGATAGGAATGATGAATCGCTTCAACTGAATCAACAACACTCCCGATGCCCGCTCCAAAAGTAACGGTACCCAACGATAATCGCATTGCCTCAAGTGTTCTCATTATGTCAGCAGAAGTCTCAACGGAATGATCATATATGAATACGAGTAAGGCTAGCTCGGTTGCACTCAGGCTGATAAGCTCAGCGGTAAGCTCAGGATGATCCCCGATAATCCGTGAAAGACTTTCATTCCCTTCTGGTGACGTCACGATGTACGCGACTGCATACCGGCACTCCAACGGGATGGCTGGCAGATTACCGGATCCCGCAGCGGTCTGCTGGCCCGTGATCAACCCCGTAATCTGTTTCAATCGAACCTCATCCTTCATCTGGAGCATGCTCAAATCAATGAACTTGAGCATTTGATTGATGGTCGCGTACTCATGCCCTCCAGTGACCGGCGGAGGACCCGTATAGAGATTGCGGATCGAATATAGCAGTTTTTTGAGCGGCATATAGAAATGTCGAGACATCACGAAGGAAACTATAATACCGCCGAGCAGAGCCATCAAACAAGCCGTCCACACTTGACGTTTCATTTTATCTGCAGATAGCAGAAATGAATCCAATGGTCTGACAATGGCATAGTTCCATCGGTTCAAGGAGTCGCTTTTAGGCAGAACGGAGATCACACTGTTCTCATATCGTGACAAAGCTTCCGTTTCTTTTTCATTCGCAGAACGTGTCATCGCACTTTGAACCGCAGCCACTTCCTCCTCCTTGACGTTATCCCCCCCAACCATCATCCGACCATACTCATCAAACATATACAGATGAGATTGCGGATAATTCAGCACGTTTCGCACCATGGAATTCAAATGACTCAAGCTGATGTCGAGATACAAAAAACCGGCCGCATTGGCAGGCGATGAATAGTATGGGAGCGGGAATACATAAGTCATGACCTGATGACCTTGAGAATCCGGCTTCTCACGCATAAACCAATGATTGGGACGGGTATTAGGAAGGTTTCGGATAAAATCGGCATCCATGGAATTATTCGGAGATTCATAATAGCGATTATGATCCATGGCATAACCGCCCTTGTGCATATATACGGTAATGCCGTCAAGCCCTGGGGTCATATCCTTGATTAATCCGAGATCTGTAATGAAACGAACGATCCGCGAAACGTTGCCTTGTGCTGGATGCTCGAGCAAATATTTGATTTCCTCATTACTATCTTTATTGACGGTCATAAGCACCTTATTGAAGAAAGCGTCTTCATAAAAGCGAAGAAAATTGTTCTCCACAAGATCTTTGACATTTAACAACCCGTATCTGGATTCCTTCGAAACCTCACTCGTCATCATCCGATTCGCATTGGTCAACAAGTACCCCCCTGTAATGCTGATTAGCACGAGCGCCAGTACAGTATAGGAAAGCACCAACCGAAAATAATAACTGCTTCTCCATTTCATCATCACCGAAGAACTCACCCACCCTTCGTTGAATTGCACACTTCTTGGGTTCTTCCCTACTATATTCTGTATAAAAGTGTTCTCTTGCAATTATGAAATATAACCAGATTCCCGTTATGGCATAACTTCCCCGCGGAACAATGACAACACTTGTCTCAATGCTTCTGGCTCGAGCCCCTTCCCATCACAATACGATACGTTTCTCGTTAATTCCTTTACGCTTGTTGTGCCAGTAAGAGTCACAGCGATATCAGGACAGCCCAGACAGAAACGCATGGCAGGTTCGATTAGACCGCCAACCCCAGGCTGACGCAAGAAAGCGAGCTCCGCTTTACGGCGCTCTGCTTCCCTAAGGTTGGCTTCATATTTCAACATGAAAGGCGCAGGATTATCGGCTAACACCCCCATTGCCAGCGGACTCCCGTGAATGACGCCAACCCCGTGCTGCTGTGTATGAGGGAATAGGATATCAGCCGCTGTATGATCGATCAAAGTATATTTGCCGAATGTCTGCACCGTATCTATGAGTCCTTCCTGTACAAACGGCAGCAGCATCCCTACCCGGCCTGCATTAACTCCGATCGCGCGAACCTTGCCCTGTTCTTGAAGCTTGCGAAAAGCGGGGATCGTCTCGTTTATGGCCATTTCCGCACCGCAAGTTTCCAATTCGTGAAGTTGAATCAGGTCAATCCAGTCGGTCTGCAACCGCCTAAGACTTTCCTCAACCGATTGTATGGTGTTCTCGTAAGAGTAAGATTCCCCGCGCATTACAGCTTTTGTTGCCAACACAACCTGATCGCGACGACCGCGCAGAGCAAGACCTAACCTGCGTTCACTCTCCCCGCTTCCATACAAAGGTGCCGTATCAAAGAAGTTCACACCGAGATCGATTGCTGCATGGACCACCTCCACAACTTCCCTGTCATTCGTTTCTCCAAAATCACCGCCAAGCGGTGCGCCGCCGAGTCCGAGCTTGGATACCCGCCAGCCCGTTCTGCCAAGCTGTGTATACTCCATCTTGAGATCCCCCCATTATCCTCAAGTCTACATTAATATTCCTCTAACCGCGTTTTCCAGGCTAATTCGTCTCCAGCCTGTATTGAACCTGATACGACAAGCGACAAATTAGTCGACACACCGGATACGGATTGCAAGGAACGTGCCAGTGACAAATTATTCTCATTCGCATATACCGCTTCGGGCGTACTTATCCTATTGTCGCATGCGTTACATGTAATTTCATACCTTTTTCCCGCAAAAGAGAGTTTCCAACCCTGTTCTGTCCGGCGTTCAATTCTCGTGCTATTAAGGCCATCCGTAAGCAAAAGAGGTAAAATATGCTCACAAGAGGCAAAATCTTTTTTAACTGTCAATTTGTACGACCATTCGATACCTGAACCAATCAGTTGAATCGTTTTGCTGCAAATGAGGTGCTCGTTCTGTGCAGTCATCTCGATTCCATTATCGATCCACTGTACTTCTGGATTCGTTGTCATATCTGGAAAATAGGCATTTCCTTCCGAATCACGCAGCAAGAAACCTTCCCATGCCCCCAGATCATAACCTTGCTGAAAAAGCCCCGTCGCTAAACATTTCACATTTAACTTCGGTTCGGCGAGCGGTGTCTTACTCCCATTGATGCGATAATGAAAACCGCAAAGGGCCGGACTGTATTTGCCAAGATGCATACGCAGACTGCAAGCAAAAAAGTCATCCTGGTTGCGAATGAAGGCGTATCCGCTGCGTTTATCCACATATTGATTGCGCACAGGCAGCGGGCTCCGGTCATTCGTACGTTCCATCTGCAGATTGAGGCGGATAATCCGCTCCGCAACTGAAATCCCTGTCATACCAAGGATGCCATAACAACTCACCAATGTATACCATTCGTAACCAACACGCAGCTCGTGAGGCAAATAGTTGGGTGTCATGCTGTAAGTGCCATCTTCTTTTTTATAAGGGAGCCATGACTGGAACGCTTTGGCGAATAACCCTTCGTCGCCCATCCCCGCATAAGCCTGATACGTAACGAACGAACCCCATGTGAACATTTGGTGCCTACTGCGCTCCATCATTGCGAAAGTCCCATCAAATGATGTTGCGTGATTGAGCCATTGCTGCCCTTTCTCGATCAGCGTTTCCAGCCTTGTTCGGATCGCCGTCTGTTCAGGAGACCAATCCTCGATAGCGGACATTACACTGGTCAATATAAACATAATGAAAGCAGAGTAGGAAATAGGCATGCCGTCGTGTTCACTGAACGTAACTTGATCATTAAAATCGAATGAATCGTTTAAAAACCCATCGTGTTCCCGTTCTTCTATCAATTCCATTAATTGTGCCATGAATGCTTGATTGGCCGGACGATACCCAAGCTGCTCAAGGAATAACTCGTTACCTAGCTGTAGAGCAGCACAGTTCAGATTGATAGTGCCGCAATCCTGCGGTTCTCCATGTAAGAAATCCTCTGCAAATTCAGCCTTGTGCTGATTGCGGACGTCCTTCGGCAGCATCAGCAGCGCCATCATACCGAAATGGTAAATAAACATTCGGGTGAACGGGGCAGCATTATGGTCTTTCAAACGTACAGTGGAACGTCGGATCAACTGCAGTGCAGTATCGCACATTTCCGTATTTCCGCTAAAGCTGTAGCCCCCTGCAAATATAACGGCAGCTGTGCCTGCCGTATAATTCTCGCTGTATATAGTATCCCACCGATCTTCAATCGCTCCCGTTTCTCCATCTATCCAAGCAGAGATCGTCTTCATGTAGTCGATTAGAACCGTTTGCATTTGTTGATGTACGGCTTCCCGTTCCCTTGTGAACATGATTGATTTTCTCCCTTGTAAAACGTTTTATTTACTCGGTTCTCTTGAACAAGTGCAACATTCCCACTTTCGCGTTAATCTAGCTCTCTTCCTTGCAACACACTAGGTGAGCTGCCCGCTTCGCTCCATGGTGTTTCGTAGGTTGGCCGATTCACATACCGCTTCATGCCCAAACGCAACCGAACCGCCGCCCCAACATCCATTTGGACAAGCAACCACTTGCCCTGTACCTGCATGGATTCAATCATTTCCCCATCTTCCGTCAGTTTCTCCGCATATAGGAATTCGTGCTCCCCAAACGTTCCTGCTTGAATGATCAGTTCCCTTACATCAAAAAGACTAGTGTTAACCAATTGCAGGGTAACTGAATCCGCCGCCAATGTTTCCACAAGCGCAGCAACTGATTCGGGCAGTCCTGGCCGCTTCGTCAACGCATCAAAATAACGTACCCGTGCATGCTGCAAACCGCCGTGATAAACATGCATTGGAGCACCCATTGTCAGTTGCGCCAGCCCTTCGATCATCACCGGCGTCAACTCTTGCCACTGATGGATAGTAAGCGAGGCCTGAGATAAAGCGGTCTTCTCCGGGGCGAATTCCTCAGAGCGAATTTTCTCCAGCTGCGCCTGTACCAATTCATAGTTAGTCCGGAGTATGTCGACTGGATAGCCTGGATCCTTACAGCGAATATAGCGGAACCATTGTGCGGTATTGCCGTTGTAGCCCATATGTCCGCCATTAGTCTTCTGTCCGTAACTGCGATGCCGCGAATCTATCTGGTCGAAGTGGACTGACGACCAACCTCGCTCTGCCCGCGCGGCATCCGCCTCGTCCATCGTAATGTTCCACAAATATATGGCATACATCGGATGCGGAATTCGGTAGTCACGCCACCCATCATCATAGTGACGGTTCGGCACGAGGTACTGGTCACCTTCCTCTTTGCCGAGCGACCACAACAGGTCGATTTGGGATCGGGCCAGCTCCAAGTGTGAGTAGTCACCGGTCATTAGCACAGCATTGCTGCCTGCAATGATCGTCGGCTCCAATATTGTTAGTGCCCCGTGAGGCCAACGCCAGCCATAATAACCGCCCCACCATTTGCCGTCGTTGTATTCGCCGATCTCGCCGGATAATCCGATATTATCCGGGACGATGCCGCCATTGCGTTCCGTTCGCTCCTTCCAGGCTGCCAAATAATCCAGGACCCAGCTCTGATAGGAATCATCCGATGTATACAAGTAAGCATGTGTGATCAAGCTGGTTGCGCACAAATTAAGCGGAACATCACCTCGGGCTTGTCTTTCGTTGACTCTACTTAAGATTTCCTTATACACCTCATCGTCTGACCAGGGGCAAACGTTACCATTCCCGTCTACGCCAGGAATATCTTCGAATGGCGGCAAATATTCGTCCAAAATTTCGCGATGTGTCTCCCAATCCTCCGCGGTCTGATTAAAACGCGGTCCCTTACTGCCGGTAATCGGTGAACGAATGAGCTTCTTTTCCTTGTCGTAATTCGGCACATCCGGGTTATCCCCGCCATAGAACCCGGCGAACTTGATTGCCCGCTGCCTGTCTTTGAGCACATGGGGATCGGCCAAGCCGAAGAAATAGAAAAACAGATACCCTTCTCCATGATGCATCCAATCATAATAGGCGTCGAATTCGTTGTGAATTTGCCCATACTCGGTCCACTGCCATGTAATCGCTTCCCAGATTTCACGTGAAACGCGGTATACCTCTTCACTTCCCCCGAGCGCATAGAGCAGCGGGAAGTTCATGAAGCCCTCATAGGGATCATCTGATCCGTCCATCCCTGGCCAGCGATCCCGCCAGATCAGAGTTCGGTCATTGCGGGTGTAGCGGGCGACGAATTCCATCGCTGCCCGATTCATCGTATCCAACAACCGCCGCTCGAGGATCGCCCACTCCGGGGGCTGGCATTTTTCAGTAGCCTTAATAACACTCATTGGTTTGATTATTGCCTGATTGACCACTAGCAGCTTCCCTCCTATATCTCAATTATCCTTATGGGGACAAGCTTAGATAGCAAAAGCTGCGCTAGCCCAAGCATAAGCGGGGTCTTCCTGTGTCCCGTCTTTATAGATAGATATTAATGCCAAGAGGTCCTTGCCTGAAAGATTCGGATAAGAAGAATGAAAGAGCAGATCATGGAAAATAATTGCCGTTCCGCGTGAGGCGGGTAAATCTATAATCTGAGATTGATCGATAGTATCCTCTTTCAATCGGTTTGAGAAGCCATTTCCATCGCTATCTCCTTCACCGTGATGAAGCGCTCCCTTTAAATGGGATCCCGGCAAAATCTTCAAACAGCCATTATCCGGTGTGGCGTCATCCAGAGCAATCCATACCGAATATTTATGGCTGCCCTTCCAATAAGGATAATCCTGATGCCATGGGGAACCGAAATCGACCTTTGAATCCTTAAAGACTACTTTATCACTCAGAAAAATGACCTGATCTCCAACAATTTTTTTTAATGCAACCGTCAATTCAGGCTTGGCTGCCGCTTGTTTGAACATGGAGCTAGCGGCTGCCATGCCTACATAAACACCGTGTTTCACGGCTGCTTCACCCTTCTCTTGTTTCACCTTTTCCAGCACTCGGGCCACTTCTTCCTTCAGCTCTTGGACCTCATCTAATGTAAACAAGTTTTCCAATATGACGTAACCTTTTTCTGAGAATTCCTTTTTTTCCAGTTCGTTGCTCATAGTTAATTCCACCTTTATCTCTCGTTTGATATACCCTTGCATCCAGCAGCAGACAAGCTTGACTATTGCTGAATTTCTATCCATGTTATACAATTCCGAAAAGAAGGAAAATGAAACCTACTGCAATTACTTCAGATGTTATCACAAATTAACAACAAGATATTTGGTGGAGATCGATGATAAGTTATCCCTTTCCGACATGGAGGTAGGCATCGAAATGTATAATCATCCCAAGCCGAGAAACTTTGAGTTTGTCGAAATTTTACCAAATGTGCATTGGGCTCAAATTCAGCATGCTTACCGTAGTCCCGGACAATTTCGGGCTATTTATGATTTTGAATTGATTTACTTGTTTCAGGGCGAACTGCAAATCCATTTCACTCACGATGCCGATCGAATTCATGCCGGGCCTGGTGACTTGTTGCTTCTTCCTTCAGCAATACGGCATCGAATTGAAATCATAACGGAACCTAACACCCTTTTAATGGGGATTCATTTTGATTTCTTCAACGAGCTCTCTACCTTGGCTGAACAAGATATCACGGTGCAAGACAACAAAGTGTATCCAGAGCGGTTCTGCTCCATGCCAGTAACCGAGGCGGGAAATCCGGCTTTCAGTTTGAATTATCAAGGCATTCCTTATGAAATGGTAGAATGGATAGAACGGATCGTGATGGAGCATTCGAGGGGTAATCCTGGCTCTGATATGGCGTGCAGGGGACTTATGCTGTTAATCCTTACGTTCTTATGGAGGTTTCATTCGAAGTCCAATCGCCCCAATCTTCATTCCGAATACCGCGAGATGATGAACAATTTAGCATTGGAAATTGAAGGGAGCCCGGGTGATCCCTGGCCAAATGCTGCAATGGCAAGCCGCTGCAATGTGAGCGAGGATCATTTCATCCGCTTGTTCAAAGATATTATCGGAATGAGTCCTCATAAATACCTTCAATTTATTAGACACCGTGAAGCCAAAAAACTGCTGCGTGAAACCGCAATGAAAATCGAACTGATCGGCCGTAAGCTGGGTTATGAGGATCTTCATAATTTCAGCAAGGTATTTAAAAAATGGCAAGGTATTTCCCCCCGAGCTTATCGCAAGCTCAGTATTATGCATTAATGCGGAGGAATGTAAAAAGGAGCTCGCTCTAATGCTAAGCCCCTAGGTCATGTCCATATCGATTGTATTCAATCACTCGAATAAACAAGCGGATTCAATGGACTGATTGCTCGGTCCCCTGCCTGCAAGCCGGGAAACCATCTCTTCAAGTCCGCTCTTCTTGCGTTGCTGTCCGGCTCCAACAATGAGCTTCCATCCGCATAATAAATGACGGTCATAACTTCTCTCATAAGCTCCGTTGGATTCCCAGGTGCGCTGTGTAAGGTCCACCCGTAATGGAATGTCGCGTCGCCGGCGTTCATCCCCCCATAATTCACTTGAGGAAATTGCTGATGATCGATATATTGCTGAAGTGTCCGATGCGATTCATCGGAGATCTCGAGTTTGTTAATATAACCTTTCTTATGAGACCCTGAGGCGAAGGTCATGGATCCAACTTCTTGCGGGATGTTGACTAATGGCATCCACATTGTAATCGTATTCGTTGTATCCAGCGGCCAATAAATCTGATCCTGATGCCAAGGCGTATGTCCACCCCCAGGCTCTTTGAACAAAGCCTGATCATGATAGATGCGCACACCGCTCACGCCCATTAGATCTGCCGCAAGCTTAGCGAACCGGCGAGCTAGCACAAACCGGCGAACATTTTCATGTGACTCCCAAATGTTCGAGATTTGTATGAACGCTTTTCCATACGTATCCCTTTCATTCAGTGGTTTGTTCTGGGTATTCAATTGCTTCACTGCTAGTGTAATAGGTGTCCGATAATCTTCCACTTCACTTGGTGAAGCAACATGACGCAATAAAATATGGCCGTCCCTCTGGAAACTCTTTACCTGCTCCGCCTCTACTTGGTACTCCCCTGTGATTTCAGGAATTTCTTGTACATTTCCGTTCTCCATCCTTGTTACACCTCCACTTGATTACGTCTTATCCTAATTAATCTATCACATTTATCACGAAATTGATTTATACGATAACGAGATGAACTTGGATTTTTCCGATCTTTTAATCGGTCTCGCTTATCTTTTTTGCTATCTTGCTGTTACATTCTAAAATGCGTACAAACGTTCATTTTTGGGGTTATACTGTTCGTGAAGATGAACGAAAATGGCGTAAACTTTTAGGGGGGGATTTGAGCTGGGAAACTATTGGAGTTATCAGATAAAGCATGGCGTGATCGGGGAAGGAGATCTGCAGTATGTCTAATCGTCTTGCTGAACGCATGGCCGATCTGGATTGGAATTCACTCCAACAATCGTTGGACGATTACGGGTACGCCAAACTCCCTACCTTGTTAAATCCAACAGAGTGCAAAGAAATCATCAACACCTACGAGGTGCATGAATACTTCCGAAGCACCGTTGATATGGCCCGATACCGATTCGGGATTGGGGAATACAAATATTACGACGCTCCCCTCCCGGCGATACTGCAGCGGCTGCGCGAGGGATTATATCCGGAGCTTGCACAGACAGCCAATCGTTGGCTGGAACAATTGGACCGCGATGGCGCGTATCCGGCGGAGCAAGCGGATTTTCTGGGTCAATGTCACAAAGCGGATCAGACCCGTTCGACCCCACTGATTCTGAAATACGAAGCAGGGGGTTACAACTGTCTGCATCAAGATTTGTACGGGAAAGTGTTTTTTCCCTTTCAAGTCGTTTTCGCCCTCAATCAAAAAGGAGAAGATTACACAGGCGGAGAGTTTTTGTTGGTGGAGCAGCGGCCGCGAGCACAAAGCCGAGGTCACGTCATCACGTTGGAACAAGGAGAAGGTGTAATTTTCCCGACTAATTATCGTCCGGTATTAGGAACGCGCGGCTATCATAGAACCACACTCCGACACGGCGTTAGCACCGTAACGTCAGGGACCAGGTATAGTCTAGGAATAATTTTTCATGATGCAAAGTAAGTAAGAGATATGTTCAAAATTCAAAAGGCAACATGAAATTTGTATAAACAAATTGTATGCTGCCTTTTTGTTTTAGCATGCTTCTTCAGCGTTTCATGCCTCGAATCATTTTTTTCGTTTCATTATCCACACGGTATAACTCGGTAATTTTTTGCAGAGCTTTGTTGTACGTGAAATCGTCCAGTGAATTGCTATTTAAATAGGTCATAGTAGGTTCAGGATGCTTCACATAACTGATTGATAATGCCCAAGCCACAGCCATCTTGACATAATAACCCTCGTGATTAATGCCATCCAGCAACTCGAAAACCCTTCTGATATATTCTTCTTCCAGATAAAAGAAAAGAAGCATGACTACACCAAAACGAATGTGATATTCATTATCAGATAATAGATAGGGTTGTAAAAAGTCCCAAACTTGATTCCTATTCGTATTAGTGAACTTTAGCCCTGTGCAAAAGCTATCACATACCGACCAATTGTCGATTTTAGGTACAAATTCTGCTATGTGACTCAAGATTTCATCAACATCTGTTTTTATGTAGCCGATGACCATGCCTTGCAGCATGATTTCTTCAAAATATTCACTTTCGGCCTGTGCCAAATAGGTGCGCCAATTCCCCTTAGCAATCTGCTTGGCCATCTTGCGTAACTCGGGCAGCCGAACACCTATAACATTATTGATATTAGGGATTAGTGCAGCGGAGAATTTTTGATATCCCACGTCAGCCAATTCAAATAATTGTTCCTTAATCGTTATTTCCACTGAACTCTCCTTGTCGCTTGATTTCTACAGCATCATTCAAATGAAATTTCCCACAAATAGATGGAGGCAACTGAACCTAGAGGCGAATAATTAAGGCGATATTGTTCGAACTGCTCTTTCGTAAGGGTACTAAGACCATACAGTTTTATCATTCCGCGACGAATGGCGATATCGCCCCAACTGACTATGTCGCGACGCTCCATGGAATTGATCAGCAACATTTCGGCTGTCCATTTGCCTACTCCATTTAAAGTCATCAGCTTCTTGATAACCTCTGCATCTGACAAATCATGGAGCTCATTCAAATCAAAAGCATCTTGAATAATGGTTTGGGCAATATTTTGAATACAAACAGCCTTTTTCATCGTCAACCCACATTTTTGAATATCTTCGGCAGTCTGCCTCGCCATATTCTGCGGAGAAATTTCTCCAAATTGATTCTGCATTCTTGCCCAGATGGTGTGAACAGCCTTAACCGAGATAAGCTGGCCTACAATGGCATAGACAAGTGCGGCGAACAGGTCAGGAATGATGACACGTTCAACCTTGCCCATTCGGGCCATCGCTGCCCCAAGTATTGTATCCACGCTGCTAAGGTAATCTATTTCTTCTTGTCCGTAGTTGAAATATTTTGTAATTACGGTTCCCAAGCGACGCCCCCCTTACAGTAATACTCATTCTCTTTAAAAATCTGAACGCTTGAGAAATAGAGCGGATTTTCCGCTTTAGAGCAACTCCAAGCACCGTTTTTCGAGCTGTAGAGCGGAAATTCCGCTTTAGAGCATAGCTAAGTAACTTCTCTCGAGCTGTATAGCGGATTTTCCGCTTTATTCTCTACTTCGGTAATTCGTTGGTTAACCACTTGTATTAAATATACTTCACTTAGCTTCATATGTACGGATAATCGAATATAAAAGCAAGATAGTGAAAGCCTAGTTCGTTTAGACTCCAGTAATTATTACTGCCGGACTACCGAACAATTATTCGAAGCGAGCTCTACAAAGTTACTTCAAGGGATTTTTTCTAAAATACAATTCTCTTAGTTCAGGATGAACTGTATTTCCAATCAGTTTCTTCCCTGAGGCAAATGTAAACTCATATACGTGATAATTTTGTTTGCTCGGATCAAATCTTTCAGAGTTTAAATCCTTTTCGTCTATAATTCTTTGATCTATTATACATTCAGCTTTCATTAATCTTTTTTTAAATTTACTTATTTCTAATTTCCTTCTTAAAAGAGAAACGATACCAGCCTCTTTCCATAGATCTAATCCATTCCCTGATGATATATGCTCAATTGCTTTATATTTTATTTCTTCCAGTAATTCCTTAGATTCGATTAAAGAAGCGGCTAAGCCTATATAGAATAAGGGTTCTAAATCAGGTCCGAAATCCTCGTCAAGAATAATATCATTATACAATTTCTTTAATCTTGCAACTGATTGATTAACGGAAACGCCCTCATCCTTGAATTGTTTGTAGTAATCTTTAATATCAAGTGTAAAATCATCCTCGAATATCCCGAAGCCCCAAGTTCCCATGCATTCACCCTCTTTGTTCTAAAAAATAAAATTCAACTTTCAAAATATTTTTTGCATCAAAATTCTTTTATTGAATATATTCTTAAGTTTAGAATGATCTATTTGTTGTTCTCCTTTATAGTGCCTTGAGAATTCTTGAAGGATTGATAACTCCTCGGGAATAGGATGTTCATACCAATAGATCCCTTTCTCATCTACATGACAATGTGTAAAATACCCAGAAGAACTCACATAATCGATCAAATAAATGTTGCACCATTCGTCTTTTGAATACCCCAAAGAAACCCACTCAATCAATGATTTTGGAATTCCGGCAATTACACCAATAATCCCTTCATTTTCATTCGAATATGGATTTATTAAATTACTTTTCACTGTCACAATATCACCTAATGAATACTTTGACTCGTTATCCGTCCAATTGGAGACGTATGTCCATCCCACATTACTCAATAGTGTTCTACATAAGTTGCCCTTGATGTCATATTCCCATTTCATATCTTCTTCCCAAGGCTCCATTGAATTTAGTAAATATGAACGGATAATTATTCTTCTAGTACCGTGCATGAATTCTGTTGGCTTTAAGTCCCTTATTTGATTTACAAAATGTTCTGCTCTGTCAAAAGTATCAAAAATACCTTCTTCATCTATTACTCCAGTATTGTTGAATTTACGAACTATGTATAATCTCGTCATTGTGCTCCCTATATAATTCTTGAACTTATTTTGTGAATTTTCACCATATTCCTAAAACTATTTCCTTGAATAACTTTCTAACATAAAGTCATTAATCAGTTCTACTGTCCTTCTATTTCCTAGATAGTTTTTAATATAACTTTGAATTCTTGGGTATAAAATGATGTTATCTAGTTCACTTAAATGTATCCATCTTACTCCAGATTGTGTCTCATCAGGGCGATCGGGTAATCTTGGGTGTGATTCTTCTTTTAGGGTACATTCAAAAATAATATATAAAGAGTGTTTGGTAGTATCATATTCGCCGGATTGTTTGTGAGGGGCGCATTCATATACAAAAGCAATTGACCCCACATTAATTTGTGCCTGCGTCTCCTCAAATACTTCACGTTTTACGCCTTCTTCCAACGTTTCACCTGGTTCTGCACCGCCACCCGGTAAATTGTAATGAAGACCTGCCTCATCACGATATTCAACCAATAACACATGTTCATCACGAAGTATAAGAGCGGTTGGCCTAACTCGAATATGATACATTCAACACCTCACCCAATTTTATATGTCACTTCTCTGGGGCTTCCACCCGACTTCTTGACTCCATTTACTAGCTTTCTTCATGATCTCCCAAATAATTGGTTCTTTTGCCTCAACATATTTATCTCGTTCACTTCTATATAAATTTGCTAATTCATACTTAGATTCGGAGTATCTCACACAATCCTCTGAGTGATTTCTTAAATAATCTCTAAATAATAAAGCAAACTGTTCAGACCAGCTCCCATGCTCCCTTACATGAATATGCGTTCTCCTATTGCCCGGTGTTTCCCTAAAATAACTCTTAGTTCGATCTGAATTTCCAGCTTTATGGATGAATCCAATTTGTTCAAACATCGGTTTATACATATTTATAGATTCAAGTGACTTTACAGATACTTGAATATCAATAATTGGCTTAGCAGCTAATTCCTGTATTGAGGTAGAACCGATATGATCTATTCTAATGGCTGTAGTATCCAACGCTTCTCTAATCAAGCTCCCAATACGAATAAATTCTTTTTTCCAATCTGCATTATAGGGCACTACAATTATTCGCTCAGACATCCTACACACCCTTTTATAGATATATTATTAGGATTTAAAAAAGTAATATCGAAACTCACTGTCCATTTCAAAATCTTGCTTCTCCCAAAATCTCCATGCATTTGTGTTGCTATGCTCTACTGAGAGTTCAATTCCCTTTGCTTTGGTCAAAACAGAAAACGCTCTCACTTCTTGTATTAGCTGCCTTCCCAAGCCCTTATTCCGATAATTTTCTAAAATAAAAAAATCGTTTAGTACCCATACGCGTTGTAAGCTCAGTGAAGAAAATATCGGATAAAGATGGGCAAAACCAACAATATCATCCCATTCCTGTACAATGAATAGAACAGATTCTCTATGTTCAAATCTTTCAAATAAGAATCTTTCAACTTCTGCTGAGTTTTTCTCTTGTTTAAAATATTCACGATAAGTGTCAAAGATTGGAACAATTTTGGGTAGATCGTGAATGGTAGCTTGTCTAATCGTTAATTTGTTATTGATCACTTCTCTCCCCCACGATCTCTAGAATAGAAACTTTTCCTTGATGATTGTTGCGACTTCTTCCGGACTAACCTCCGTATTATTGATTCTAATATAGTTTTTCTTCTTGATTTCTCCCTCATAAGAGTTTAATCTGTACTTCTCCATTGTGCTTCTTAAATCGCGTTCAGAACGCTCAATATTTCTTTTTGTTGGTTTATGATTTAATCTGTGTGGGCTTTTGTTACGCTCGAGTCTTTCTTCTATATCTGCTTCAAGTTCTACAAAATAAACCACTCCACCCTTGGATTCAAAAACTCCACTAATTCTATTAACATAATCCCAGTCAGCTTGCAGGTCCAGCGCCCATACATAAGTAAAGATCAATCCTTCTAGATTGCTCTTGGATACTTCTTCGAAAATTTCCTGACGGAATAAATTAACTAATCTTTTCCCTGGTTCTGAGCCATAGCTAAAAAAAGGAGAAACCAATTCAATAGTCATGTGATTATGAAAAAGTTTCAACTCCGTTATTTTTTCTAGTTCGTGTCCTACCGTCATCTTACCAACTGCCTGCGGTCCAAATATGATAATAAATTTCATACATCCTCCTATTGAAGATTAGATTTTGATATCAGCGATTGTCAAAACGTCTCTTATTTCATTAAAGAAATAATCGATCTAATCCTATCGCACTAATCAGCATTCGTTCTTTGGTATTCCCTAACATTTGTTGAGACCAATCTACAAAACCTCCATCACCAATATGATGAATTTTACCATTAATAGATGTAACTACCGTAAACTGGAGTCCTTTATAATACTTGTTATCAATTGGCGTCGAGTTAACGGAAGTAACTATATCAGGCAGCCGCTCATTGAGATTGTGAACCAACCTTCTGACTAATCCCTCAGCATCTTTGTATCCCTGACGAATGCTGAAGACAACTTCAAGATCGGCTTGAAACAAGGCTGAGAAAATATGTTTGTACAGCGAAATATGCTCAACTAGTGCCTGTTTCTCGAAGGTATAGGAGCCTTTATCTTTGCCAGAAGCAACTAGACAGAATACGCTAAAATGCGAAAGCATTCCAGGGCCGCTATTGAATTTCTGAGCTCTAACATGCCTATGTGTGGTGCTGAACCGTATCAAGTCTCTATCATGATTCAATTTACCCGTTTTGATGGAATCACAGATTTGCAGGGCTAGTAGATTCGTTGCGTCAGCCACAACTTCCGTACCTCTCAAGGCCGAGATGATTTTATTCTGATCCGAAGTGGCTACTATGGAGCAGGACCCCATTGGTGCTACCGGTGATAGCTGTACAGGTGAATATTGATGTCCTTGTGCAATGCGGAGTAGATCGAGCTCCAATTGCTTTAATGCTATAACATCAACAATTGCTGGTTGCACGAAACGATTACCTCTATATCTTTCCAACAAATTGCTGGGCGAAGAATGTTGAGCTTTTTTTCGAAATACTTCGAGCAATAAAGTATTCAGATCTGCTCCTGAGAGACGTTCACTTAATAAGTCCACTATTTGGTCAGAGCCTAATTCCCGAAATATTCGATTCAAATCTCCCCTATTTTCTGTCTGCAACTGACTCACCTCCCGTTTAATCAAAGAGTGCTGATCATATATGCACAATCATGGTTAGTGATGTCCCTGCCATGCCCACCTCTTTAAATCCGAACCGTCGATATAAGTTGATCGCTGGATTGTTGGGATCTACACTAAGAGAAATGGTCTTTAACCCTTTCACTTTGTTTTGCTCCAATAGCGTCCTCATCAGTGCTGAACCAATCCCTTTCCCCCTGTAATCCGCTAGCACAGCCATGCCTAACTCCGGTGTTTCCTCATTAACAAAACCGTATCCCTTATTTGCTTCACTGAATAATCGGATCGTGATCGAGCCTATGGGCTGGCCATCATTACTCATTGCAATGTAACCAGCATCTCCCGGACGGCCCCACTCTTCCAAGTATTTAGAAAGGGACGGCTGTTTAATTACATCTCTGCTCAATGGCTGCTGACCTTCCGAAACATATAAGGATTCATACAACATCTCCCATAGAAATGGCAGATACTGATCAGTAATCGGTCGAATTGAATAAAATATCAGGTATCGCTCCTTTGGTATAAACTGTTTTATCAAGTAAAGAGAAAAGGTTCTCCAGCGATGAATTTCTGACAGTAGTAGGATGTTACCTTAGGTATTTCATCTGACAGCCACTTGTACTCATCAGGATTGATGGAATGAAAGGCGAACCCCCTAATGATCTGCCATAAAAAGAAAACCTCCAATGTTCTAATATTTACAGAGGGAAGGGAACGTCTTTGTTTATAAGCTTCAACAAAAAGAAGACGGTTATCAGGAGATAAATGAAGGAGGGATTCTGAGACATCGAACAAATAATAGCCAAACCCGCAGCAAGAAAAATCAATGGGATGAACCTTACATGTGTTTACAACATAATTGCTCTCATGCAGGTCCGAATGAATTAAACCCCATGTTTCGCAAGAAATATCAAGTTTGCTGGTCTCGGATATTATACGATGGATGGTGGTCTCGATGATTTCGTAATGACTCTGAGTAATAATGTTCTCTGTAAGCAGCAGAGCTAATTTAGCAAGGGTCTTCAGTAAAGATTCTGAATCATATAATGGTCTTTTGAATCCTTCAGGTCGTTGCCATTGCGTGGAATGAATGTGTAGTGTCGCCATAGCTTCTGCTAATTGTGTCACTTCCAGAGGATTCGGTTGTCTATTCAGGATCTCACCATCAACCCAACGAAGCAAGGTTGCGATCAAGCTCCCTATTCCATTAATTCTGATCGTAGTTACCAGGTCTCCCCCCTTGTTTCTAACAGGTTCAGGCACTATCAGATTATCTGTATCTCTACATAAAGCCTCAAGCCATAAAAGCTCAGATTCTATAATGCAGATTTGCTGACACTCCGAATGGATTTTCAGAAGATATATATCATTCGTTGTAATGACTTGAAGAGTAACGGTATCCCGCTGCCCCAAATACTTCAGCTCCAAGGGCGCAACACCATATTGTTGTAAAACCTCGATCGTAGATTCACGATAATCGTGCATCTGGATTGAATCATGACTCACCATTTATGCCCACCCGTCTTAGCTTTCTAAAATTTCAATGTATAGGTTCACTTTAAAGGGAGGGTACGAATCACTCAAGAGAGTAAATGGTTATAGTCCAACTTTCCAGATATCTTCCTTTGCTTTTCATCTAAATAACATTCATGATCTACTATTAGCAAAACCAGCAAGAAATTCATCAGCAAGTTTAACCGTACTCTTAACATCCAATACTGCTAGTAACATGGTGGTGGCAGAGAAAAATCGTATCCAAAAATACTTAGAATCATGTAACGCAAAGCTCGGCACCGTCATTTCAGATGTGTTTGGTGTATCGGGATGCAATTTATGATGTTGCTGCCTTCTTCGAATCAACCTATAGTTGCCTTATACTCTCTACTAAAAAAATATCATCAGAATCATCAACACTAATCTTAGTCCCTTCAACAATAATCTCATATTGCTTATTTACTACAGGAATTCCAAAACTGTCCCCACCGATTATTCTTATTTTTTCATTATTTGACATTCTAAATACTGCTAAGTAATGAGACCCTCTCTTCTTATTTTGAATTTCCATATGAACAATCTCTCCTCGAAGTTTCCTTCTATTATCATTAATATGTTCTTCGATCTTTTGTTCCGTCCATTTCTTATCTAGTTCAATCGTTGTAAGTTCGTTTTTCTCCATGTACTCCCAATCATCGGAATGTGGGAATATACCTTCTGCTTCTCGGTAGTATTCAATCTCTTCTATTCCAATATTATCAAATTCATATTCTGAATCGTGTTCTGAAATTATTCGAATATTCTTATGTCCACACTTTTCTGAGTGGTATGAGATAAACTTAAACGTATCAATAATATTAAAATTCCCCCAACCCCATGCCTGTCTGGTCAGGAAACCACCTCTTCTTTGACAATTATTACAAAAGAAATAATAATATGTAGACATCTTCTATGTCCTTTCGAATTTATTAAGTTTTGCAGCAATTTCACCTAACGCAGTTGTATTCACCCTCACTGGCTTAAGGCCGAGGGCAGGCCGCGATGCGGTTAGGTGGTGCAGGGTTGTCTGCTCATTCCGGTACCTCGAAAAGCCGCTGCAGACCAAGGACCGTCAGGTACCACCGCGAGAATACGGTTAGGAGAAGTTAATGCCTCTTCGAATCAGCTAAGATAGTTTATTTACATCAGTCTTTGCAATAATATCTCCTAGTCTTCTACGCATTAGAACAAGAACTAAAAGTTCAATAGGCCAAAATAATATAGTAATATTCCTTATTATTAAGCGTAATGCTCCTGGTACAATATTTTTGTTATCTTTGTCTGTTACTCTTAGTCCAAATAATTTCTTACCTATGCTTCTTCCTCTGAAAATATCCTTCAGTAAATAATAAATCATTCCAAATCCTAGTATTGTGTTAAAGGTTTCAAATGGTTTCATTAAATTAGCCTCTGTAGGATTAATAAATGAATCCAAGTTGATGCTGAAAAAAATTATTCCAAATATCAAAGATCCAACGATATGATCAATCAATATTGCAAGTAATCTCTCCTGCATAAACTTTGCCCTCATCTCATATTATTTGCATTAATTTCACCTAACGCAGTTGTATTCACCTTCACTGACTTAAGGCCGAGGGCCGGCCGCGACGCGGTTAGCTAGTGCAAGGTTGTCTGCCTGAATCACATCCCCGAAATGCCTCGGGCAGACCAAGGTCAGCGTAGTCGGCCACACCGTGAATACGGTGTTATCTGATGCATTTGCCCTCGTTGAGTTATCTGCTAGAAATGAAGTGGAATTATCTTGTATAGTTTTGTCCACTCGTTAGTGTATTTATCATCTGTTAATAGGGTAAAAAGATTATATACAATTGGAACTATACAAAGTATCAAAATACTTCTAAAAATTCTTGTGTTAAAGAGATTTCTTGAGATTTTTACAAGAACAATGAAAAACACAATTGTTGAAATAATTCTTAAGATCATCCAAATAACATCCAAAACAATTGAAGAATTAGCAGTAAAATAATCATTAAAATATATAAACATATTTGCGATTTCAATTAGAATAACTACAATGTATATTGGCAATCCAGAGTAAACAATGGTCGTACGAGCTGATTTGTAAGAGCCTTTACCTCCTGCAAGTCTTACTCCCAAATATAAAAAAGCTCCTTTAATGTAATATCCAATGATACCAACAAAAATCCCCATAATTAACATCATAATCCATAACATTATCCAATTTTTAAAGCTATCAGCATATCCTTCAATTCTAAAATACGTTGATTCAACGATCGAAATACTCAATGATATTCCCGATATCCAGATTACGAGAAATTCTCTTCGAGTATTTTTAATTATTTCTTTATTGATCCAATCAATTAATTTGTGTAATAGAATCATATATTTTTTTCCTTTTATTGTGGATGATTCATATATCGTTGTTGTGTTCCCGAACCCTCACAGGCTTAAGGCCGAAGGCCGCCGCGACGCGGTTAGCCAGTGCAGGGTTGTCTGCTGAATCCACTTCATCGAATACCATCTGCAGACCAAGGTCGGCGCAGCCGGCCGCAGGGGGAACACGTTGTTATATGATGTCAACGCCTACTATGAATAAACTCAATACACTTAACTATTTCTACTTTATTATGGAAGGCAGTTTATTATCTAGGAAGACTATTGCACCATTAACCGGAAACATACGTTCTAAGACAAATGAATCTAGTAATCCAAAGGTCGCCGAGATAGCTCCTCCGAATCCTGGTATAAACCCCGTGCCTGTCCCAGTTAAAAATCGTATTGTCTTACCGATGGGAGTTCGAAGATATTGTCCTACCCTATTTCGATATTCATTGATTATTTCAAGTATCTCTTGTTCAGTAGAATTTGAAAGTGACCATATCAACCTTCTAAACAACTTACATTCATCGCTATCTCTTAGCTTTAATAACTTGTCAATATCTAATTGTTTAAATAAATCAACACTTCCAAAATTCGGGAGATTATTTATTTTCATCACTTTACGTAATGCTAAAATTGCATCACTACTTATTATGTTTTGAGAGATAAAATCAAATTTACTTTTAATAATAGGTAAGTCTTCATCTCGGAAACTGGATATACAATTAAAAGCTTTCATTTGGCTAATCCTCTGATTACTTCCTGACACTGTTAAAATTGCTCTTTCTATGATTTTATGTTCTTCTTGATCTGATATATTAATTAGTTCTTTTAGGTTGGAAATAATTTTATATCTATCATCTCCAAGATACTCCACATATAATTTAATCATTTCAATGTCAATGTTTTGTCCATATTCACGAGTTATTAGAAAACTAATCGCTGATGTTATTACTACTTGTTTATGTAAGATGTCTGTTTGTAACTGGGTCATATATTCTCGAATTGATTCTTTAGGAAAGTCGAGGAAACTACTTGAAATGATCTCTTTAATTTTTATTTTTTGTTTCCCTTTAAGTTCGGCAATATCATTTACTACATCAAAGCATTTATGGATATAATCTTTCTGATTAGATGAAACCATAACAGAAAACTCATATGATCCGTTTGGAAGCGAAGGCTTACTTGGATCTAATGAAATCTGTCCTGTTTGTGCGGTCGTAACAACTTGGCAGTTTATTTTTAAATGTCCGTTCTTAATCAGATCACGGACACCTTCGAACCCCAATATTCTAACTAAAGCTGGCAATTCTTTTATTCGGATGGATTCAACAATAAAACAATCGAACATAAGCAAGTTTTCTATGAAATCTCCTGGAAAAAATCTAACTTCATCATCTGATATTCTTTCTGCACATCTTGAGAAAATTCTTTCACTCATATTTCCAATCATTAATTATTATCTCCTTAAATACGTTAATATTATATATTTTCAGTTGCGTTGATTTCACCTAACGTTGTTGTGTTCCCGAACCCTCACTGGCTTAAGGGGCGCAGCCCCGGCCGCGATGCGGTTAGCCAGTGCAGGTTTGTCTGCTGAAACCGCTTCCTAGAAATGCATCTAGCAGACCAAGGTCGGCTTAGCCGGCCGCAGTGGGAACACGTTGTTATATGACGTTGCATTGAAATTTCCTCACTAGCTATTCCTTTTCATTAATTCCCGCTTTGTTAAGTAAAAATTATCACCACCATCTTCTTCAGCCACATCCCACCCTGTTGTAAATATCGAATTAGAACGAATTAAATAATAAAATTCAATTCCTCTGGATTCAATTAGCAGTTGTATGACATAAGATAATCTCTTAACCATAAATTTATTTAATGTCTTCATATTAGCTTGCGTTAGTTGATTATTAGAATGAATATCTTCAACTGGACCTGATCTAAAAGCGAAATTTGTCAACGCCTTTGAGATCAGGTCAATATTCTCAATAATCATAATTCTTTCAAGTGCCTTGTTGTTTAAATCATTATAGTCCGTATCCTTATTCTTTAATAAATCTTCTAAAATCATCACTTTTCGTGTTATCCCCATCTTTCTTCTCTTATGTGTTACCTTTGACACCTTGACATCAAATAAATCCGCTATTTCCGAATCAAATTTATCTTCCTCCCAATGTACTTGCTTTAATTCATTCAGTGTAACTTTATTAAAATCGAGAACCTCACCGTTTGATTTTCTCAATTGAAAAGCTTCAAAGAGTGTCATAAATATTGTCCTTTCAATTTTATATTTTTCTTCGCACTGTCATATAACGTTGTTGTATTCACGAATCCTCACTGGCTTAAGGCCAAAATCCGGCCGCGACGCGGTTAGCCAGTGCAGGTTTGTCTGCCTGATCCAA
>FWWL01001687.1_pt1 | contig 50804 bp, 48 predicted proteins | sample 2228331 | NCBI WGS metagenome assembly FWWL01 (sample SAMEA103939775, study PRJEB20133) | metagenome | reverse complement strand
GTCCAGGCATGAGTTGCAGTGCCGCTCCATCTCCCTCACCGCCCGCGCCTTCCGCTGCGACCGCAAGACCGTCCGGACCTGGGTCCGCCCGTCATCCTCGACCGTCTGGACCTTTCGGCTTCCGAACTCCTTGCCCCGATCAACAGGGGTGGTGGAGGTGGAGAGAATCGACCTGACGCTCACACGACGGAGACATCGGGGCAGAAGGCAACGGAAACCAAGGGGTCGGGGATCCCCCAGCTCAGCGGCCCCGGCGAACTCCGATTGGGCGGGACCGCCCGGATTCCTCTATAACCTGTGCGGCCCGGCGGAGGACCTCCAGGAACCTGCCCAGGGCGTCGGGGAAGACCACCACGCGGCTGCGCGCGTGGCCGTCAGGAGTGCGGCGGAACTCGCTGATCACCAAGTACCGGTCGCCGCGTTTTGCCTCCCGCACGTCGAAGAAGTACGTCCGCCCTCGAGCCCGTACCCGCTCGCTGAAGAGCTCGCCGTGGCCATTCCCCACCATCGCGCTGCCTCCTCGTTGGGAGTTTCCTCAACAGTGAACGCAGGCGTCTAGGGCTTTTGCATGGCCCATCTCATGCCGGAGAAGATCATGGCTCTGGACCCGGGTCCCTCCCTGAGAACTGAAGGTTGGGGATGATGGTTTCCAGCACACAGGCGAGCTGAAGGCGGAGGCGGAGCTCTGGGTCAGAGAGGCTTGCTCCGAGGAGCTGTTCTATGCGGGCGATCCGGTGTCGTAAGGTGTTCCAGTGGGCCTTGAGGACCCGAGCCGCCGCCCGCTGGTTAAACCCGCACGCCACCAGAGCCCGGGCCGTGTCATACAGGGCTGGACTGGCGCGGTGCAACCGCCCCAGGGTCGCGTCGTAGAGGGCCCGCAGGGCATCCCGATCCGCCACACTGTGAAGGATGCGGAGGAGCAAAGCATCTTCGAACCAGTAGATGCCGGGTCCCCGCACCACGGAAAGGGTCGCTCGGGCCTCCTCCAAGCTATGGCGGAGGGCTGCGTATCCCGTGTAGGGCCGTCCCAGAGACAGGGCGAGCGGGATGTCATCCGCCTGGGCCCGGAGCAGCGTGTAGAGGGCCTCTACCCGAGTTCGGAGGCGACCCGGAGGTTCGTGGGCGGGGAGGATCGCGAGGACGTGGTTGAGCTCGAAGGCCACGAATTCTGGAAATTCCAGCGTACGGAGGGCATGCCGGAGGGCTTCCCCCACATGGCTGCGGACCTGGAAGTCCTCCGTGGAGTCCAGGGCCCGTACATCTGCCCGGCCGTTCGGCCCTACGGGGACCGCGGCCGCTACCAAATAGGTTCCGTGCGGATCGAAACCCAGGAGTCGGGCCCGCTCCTGCAGGGCAGGGTCCCGTTCCAAGCGGCCCTGGAGCACGGCTTCGACGAAGGTGTTGCGCACCCGGTTCTCCGCCTCTGCCATGGCTTGCTGCCGAAGGAGGTGGAGCCCGATCACCAAAGCCGCGTGCTCTGCAGCTCGGACGTCCGCATCGCTTGGGGATTCCCCACGGCTCACCAGGATGAGGTGAGCCCGGGTATCCGTCCCGGTCCGGACGGGGACGCAGAGGATCCAGGTATCGTCCGTGAGGCGGACCGGCCCGGTGGGCGTCTTCAGAGGGTCTGGACGGGTACGGAGGAACTCCTCGAAGCCTTCCTCCCCCGCGAGGAGGTGCCCGTGCCGGTCCACGAGGCTGGCCTGCCTTCCTGTAAGCTCGGAGAACCGGCGCAGGATGTCCGCAACCGACTCGGCCTCAAGGGCCGCCTCCGTCAGGGCTCGGTGAACCCGGTCGGACCGCTCCAGGGCCTCGAAGTGCCGGCGGAGGATCTCCCGGTTCAGGGTCTCCGTGAGGTCCACAAACGAGACGTCCTCCCCGGCCTCGAGAATGGCAAGCCCCTGACTTCTTGCCTCTTCCACCACCGCGGGAGGTATCCCCGGGAAGAACCCCCCGGTCCTGAAGAGAATTCCCGCTACCCCAGCTTGGCAGAGCTCGCGGACGATGCGGCGCTGCTCTCGGGGGTCAGGGGGCCAGCTGTAGGCGGTGGTGAGAAGGAGCTCGCCGCCATGCAGCCAGGGAAGTACCTCTGGCCAGGGGTGTACCCACCGGACTTGGCGGTCCAACCCTTGGGAGACCACCGCTCGAATCCCGGGAAGTTCATGGAACGCCAGGATGTCCCGAACTCGGAACGGCATCACACAGCCCCCAGGCAAAATTTATAGCTCTTAGCTTGAGATTTTATCACAGATTTCCTTGCAAGTTTTGTGATTCATTGACCTTGCAGGAGCCCGGCGGGTATGCGCTAGGATTCCGCTGTGCCGCGGAGGGGCCGGCTTGAAAGGCGGGATTCCATCATCATCGGCTGTCTCTATCCCCTCACGGGCAGGGCGGCCAGGTACGGCCATGATTCCATCGTGGGGGCGGAGATGGCCGCAGACGAGATCAACGAAGCGGGCGGGGTGCTGGGACGGGAGATCCGCCTCCTGTTTGCGGACGACCGCTCGGACCCCACGTACGCGGTGAAGGTGGCCCAGCGGTACATCCTGGAGGAGCGGGTGGACTTCCTCATGGGGGTGGTGAGCAGCGCGGTGGCCCTGGCGGTGACCCGGGTCTCCCACCACTTCCGCGTGATCTTCGTGGGGACCGACCATGCGTCCGCGCGGCTTACCCTCGAGGCGTTCCAGCCCTATTACTTCCGCGTCACCAACAACACCATGCAGTCCATGCGGGCGGGCGCTCTCTACTTGAACCGAAAGCCGTGGCGACGCTTCTTCTACATCGGCCCAGACTACGAGTACGGACACCGGCAGTGGCTGGACTTCCGGGCGTACCTGACCCGTGTGATGCCCGATGCCCAGATCCTGGGAGCCGTCTGGCCAAAGCTCTTCGAGCGGGACTACCGTCCCTTCATCCGCGCGGTTTTGGAGGCCAAGCCGGAAGTTCTGGTGTGCGGCTTCTGGGGGGGCGACACCATCGCCTTTTTGGAGCAAGCCCTGGAGGCCGGGCTGTGTGAGAAGGTGCAGATCGCGAGCTTCGATGCCGGCGGGAACTATGAGGTCTTTGAGGCCCTGCAGGACCGGATGCCTTCCGGCCTCATCTTGAGCGCCCGACACCACAACAACTTCCCCGATACGGAGGCGAATCGAAGGTTCGTGCGGGGGTTTTGGGCCCGGACCCGGCGCTACCCGTCCTACACGGCCCATGGAGCCTACGTGGGCGTTCGCTTCATCGCCCAGGCGGTCGAGCGGGCCAGGTCCCTCGAGCCGGAGGAGGTGATGCGCGCGGCGGAGGGAATGGCCCTGCCCACCCCGCGAGATCGGGAGGGGTTCTGCTCCTGGATCCGGCCCGTGGACCACCAGATCGTGCAGGAGATGTACATCGGGATCAGCGAGCCCTGTGACGACTATCCACCCGCCCGCACCATGCTGGGCTCCTGGGCCGTGATCCCCGCGGAGGAGCTTTTACCGACGGAGGAGGAAGTCCTCCAGATCCGACGGGCGGCGGATGCGGAGGCGGCAGGAGGGTAGAGTTCGAAAACCCAAATCGGGAGGAGGGAGAGGTGATGCGTTCGTTGGGGATTCGGTGGTGGCTGATCGGGGTCGGGCTGCTGGCCCTGACCCTGTTGGCGATGGGGCTTCAGGGGCTTGCGGCCCCTCCCCGGCCGAGTGAGGTGAAGATCGGGATCGTTACGTTCCTCTCGGGGCCTGCCGCAGCACCGTTCGGGATACCTGCCCGGAACGCCGCGGAGGTCCTCATCGACGAGCTGAATGCGGGGCGTGTTCCGGCTCCGTACGGCACCCGCGGAATCGGGGGCGTGCCCATCCGGCCCGTGATCATCGACGAGGCGGGTGGGGCCGAAAAACAGGTGGCGGAGTTCCGACGCCTCGTGCTGGACGAGCGGGTGGACCTCGTGATCGGATATATCTCCAGTGCAGACTGCCTTGCGGTGGCCCCCGTGGCAGAAGAGCTGCGGGCACTCCTCGTGATGTTTGACTGCGGCACCAACCAGGTCTTTGAGGAGCGAAGCTATCGGTATGTGTTCCGCACCCATGGGCACCAGATTTTGGACAACGTGGGCGCGGCCCGCTATGTCCTGCGCATCAAACCCGAGGTCGGCAGCATCGCCGGCATCAACCAGAACTACGCGTGGGGGCAGGACTCCTGGAACACCTTCCGGGAGGCCATGCGGAAGCTAAAGCCGGAGATCCGGGTGCTCGTTGAACAGTTCCCGCGGCTCTTCGCAGGGGAGTACGCCGCGGAGATCTCGGCCCTGCTCGCCGCCCGACCCGATATCGTCCATACCAGCTTCTGGGGAGGGGATCTCGAGAGCTTCCTCATCCAGGCCCTCCCACGGCGCCTCCACGAGCGGAGCACCCTTGTCCTCACCACGGGGGACACGGTCCTGCCTCGGCTGGGACAGCAGGTTCCGCCGGGTGTGGTGATCGGGGCCCGCGGGCCCCATGGGGCCCTTGCACCCAACGTGCCCCTCAACCGGTGGTTCCGTGAGGTATATGCCCGCCGGTTCGGCGTGCGGCCCGTGTACCCCTCGTACCACATGTCCCAGGCCATCTTCGGCGTGAAGCACGCGTACGAGAAAGCGATGGCGGCGAACCGGGGGGTGTGGCCCACCAAAGAGCAGGTGGCGGCGGCGCTGCGGGGCGCTACCTTCGAGACCCCCAGTGGCACCATCCGCATGGCGTTAGGAGGTGGTCACCAGGCCGTAGAGGGCGTAGCGTATGGGATCACCAGCCGCTACAACACCACTACCAAGGAGATGGAGCTCACCCGTGTCCTTTCCTTCCCCGCGGAGTGTGTAAATCCGCCGGAGGGGCTGAAGAGCGAGGAGTGGATCGCCCGCGGCTTTCCGGGGGCGAAGTGTCCGTAACGGGGGATGGGCGTGACGCAGCTCCTGATCATCGGCGTGGATGGGCTGGTGTTCGCCTCGTGGCTGTTCCTGGTGGCCGCAGGACTGTCGTTGATCTACGGGGTGCTGCGGATCCTGAACATCGCCCACGGCAGCCTGTTCGCCATCGGGGCTTACGCGGGCGCAAGCCTCGTCGCGGCGTATGCGGGGGCGGGGCTGTGGGCTCCGGGGACGCTCGGGGTTCTGCTGGCTGCTGCGCTTGTCGCGGGTCTTGTCATGGGGCCGCTGGTGGAAAGAGGTGTGCTGCAATGGACCTACGGCCGAGAGCCCGTGCGGCAGCTGCTCGTGACGTTTTCGGTGTTCCTAATCCTGGAGGATGCCACGAAGCTCCTGTGGGGCGTGAGCCCCTACTATGCCTACCAGCCGTATCAGCTCCTGGGGCAGGTCCACATCGCCGGCATCGATTACCCCACCTATAGCTTCCTCCTCCTCGCCCTGGCGGTTCTTACGGGACTTGGGCTGTGGTGGTTCGTGCGCCGCACACGGTTTGGGCGGGTGGTGGTGGCGGTGATCCACGACCCGGAAATCAGCGTAGCCCTAGGCGTTCACCTCGGGCGGATCTACGTGGTCACCTTTACGGTAGGGGCGGTACTGGCTACGTTGGGCGGTGCCTTCACCGCCCCCATGATCTCCGTGGTGCCGGGGATCGGCGTGGAAGTCATTGTTCTGGCGTTCGCGGTGGTGGTGATCGGGGGGCTGGGAAGCCTCGAGGGCGCTGCGGTGGGAGCCGTACTCATCGGGCTTGTGCGGGCGGCAGCGGTGCACCTGCTGCCCGTCCTTGAGCTGTTCACCATCTACCTGGTCATGGCCGCAGTACTCTTGGTGCGCCCGTTGGGGTTATTCGGGCGGATCGTGGCACGGCGGGTATGAGGCGGGTACGCTGGGCGGTTACAGCACTGGTGCTGGCCTTGGCGGTGGCGGGCGTGGTGCTGCCCCGCTGGCTGGTCTTCCTCTTGGCCCTGGCTTTGGCCAAAGGGATAGCGGTGCTGTCCGTGGTGGTGTTGATGCGGGCTGGCCTTGTGTCCTTCGGTCAAGGGCTATTCTTCGCGGCCTCCGCCTACGCCGCGGGTTTCGCGATGCGCTGGTGGGGAATCCGAGAGGCAATGATCCTGGTTCCCTGGGGCGTGCTCGTGGCAGGAGTGGTGGGGGGTCTAGTGGGGCTACTGGTGGCCCGCTACCGAGAGATCTTCTTCGCCATGCTGACCTTGGCGTTCTCCATGGTGCTGTACGGCATCTTGATCAAGGCGTACGCGGTGACGGGAGGGAGCGACGGGATCCGCATTCCGACGCCCACCTTGGCGGGCGTGCAGCTCACCGGGGATGAGGCCCGCCTTCTGGTGTACTACCTGGCCCTGCTCGTTGCGGTCCTGGCCGGGTGGGTGCTGTCTCGCTATGCTGCCGCGCCTGCTGGGTACCTCGCGCTGGCGGTGCGGGACAACGAGGTCCGAGTGGCCTACCTGGGCGCCCCCGTGAACCGCATCGTGTATCGTACCTTTGTACTGGCTTCAGGCCTAGCAGGACTGGGTGGGGTTCTGACCGCCCTCAATGTTGGCCATGTAGATCCCGGCCTGGCGTACTGGACCACCAGTGGTGAGCTAGTGTTTATCGCGGTCCTCGGCGGGACAAGTAGCGTTTTGGGCCCTCTTGCAGGCGCGGTGGTCTACGAAATCATCCGCAGCTACGCCTTCAAGTACGCACCGTATGCTTGGCAGATGATGCTGGGCGGAGCCATGCTGCTCATCATCCTGCTGCTGCCCGGTGGGCTGTGGTCGCCGGTGGAGCGCCTGTGGCGGAGACAGCAGGCATGAGGACGCCCATCCTCGAAGTGGAAGCACTGACCCTGCACTTCGACCACATTGTGGCCGCGGATGGAATCACCGCCGTAGTGTACCCTGGAGAACTCGTCGGGATTGTAGGACCAAACGGAGCGGGGAAGACTACGTTTCTCAACCTGGTGACGGGATACCTACGCCCTGAGCGGGGCAGCATCCGGTTCTGGGGCCAGAACGTCATGGGGCTTTCCCCGCATCAGATCACCGCCTTGGGCGTGGGGCGGTCGTTCCAGATCCCCCAGCTGTTCCTGAGTCTAACAGTGCGGGAGAACGTGCTGGTGGCTCTTGCTACGCGGGAAGGGAAGTGGGGGAGTTTCTGGCGGCCCCTGTACGAACCGGCGCGGGTACAGACCGCTGATGAAGTACTGCTGCAATTTCGGCTGCTGGCGGAGGCCGACCGGCCGGCAGGGGAGCTGCCGGAGGGAGGGCGGAAGCTCCTAGACGTGGCTATGGCCTTCGCCCTTCGGCCCCGTCTGCTGCTGATGGATGAACCCACGAGTGGCGTGAGCGCGCAGGAGAAGTTCCGCATCATGGATACTTTGGTGCTGGCGCTGCGAGAGGCTGGGGTGACCGCCCTGTTCGTGGAGCATGATATGGAAGTGGTCCGCCGCTATGCCACCCGCGTGTTGGTCCTCAACAACGGGCGTATCCTGGCGGACGGGGATCCGCAGGATGTGTTGGAGGACCCGGAGATCCGGTTAGCGGTCACGGGGAGGCGGTAGGGTGCTGCGGCTCGAGGGTGTCTACGTGGCTGTGCGGCGCATCACCATCCTGCGAGGCGTTACCCTGGAGGTCCCGGAGGGATCGGTGGTGGGGCTTGTGGGCCGCAACGGGGCGGGCAAGACGACCACCCTACGGGCGGTGATGGGTCTGATGCCGGTGGTGCAAGGGAGGATCTGGTACGACGGAATGGATCTCACGAGTCTCCCCCCACATCGGCGGGCGGCTCTGGGGATCGGATACATGCCCGAGGACCGTCGGCTGATCCCTAGTCTCACCGTGCAGGAGAACCTTCTGTTGCCCGCCTGGGTGAACGGGTTTCCGGATGCGGAGGCGCGGCTGGAGGCCGTGTACAGGTGGTTGCCTGGGTTGCGGGAGATGGCGTGGCGTCCTGCCGGACAGCTGAGCGGCGGGCAGCAAAAGCTGGTGGCCCTGGGCAGAGCCCTGGTGGTGGGCACGCGCCTCGTGTTGCTGGACGAGCCCTTCGAGGGGCTGGCCCCTGTGCTGGCGGACCAAGTTGGGGAGGCGCTCCGGGAGGCCGCGCGCCAGGGCCGTTCGATGCTGATCGCGGAGTCCGAGCACCACCGAGTGGAGGCGTTAGCCCACCGCGTGTACGGGATTGAGCGAGGAGAGGTGAGCACGTAAGTCGGTGCATTGGGGGTGGAAGGCGAGGGGGCCGTCGCCTGGCTTTGTTCTTGGGAGATCACCGAAAATCCGATGAACGGATCCAGGAGGTGAAGGGAAATGAAGCTTCGGCTGCGCGGGTGGAAATCATTTGCGATTGCGGTTTCGCTTGCTGGCGTGGCGTTCCTTGCGGGCTACAGTTTTGGACAAGCCTGGTTTCCCAGTCGCTATGGCCCAAAGGACGAGATCGGCGCGCTGAACGAGGTGACCCCGACGAAGGTGCGCCAAGCAGCTGCCTTGATCCAAAGAGGTCGGGTGTATGACCTTCAGATGACCTTAGTGCCTGGTGCGCCGGCTTTCCCGCCCCGGTACTTCCAGTTCTCGCTCATCTACAACAACGTCTACAACAAGCTCGGCAACAACGACTTCCGCTGGTCAGATGAGATCATCACGGGCTACCTCGGGACCTTCACACAGGTCGATTGTCCTGGTCATGCCGGCATCGGTGAACTATTCTATAACGGCCGGCATTGGCGTGATATCGCCACCCCTCAAGGCCTTAAACACAACGGCTGCGAGAAACTGCCTCCGATCGTCACAAGAGGAATTCTCCTCGACATTGCGGGCCTCAAGGGAGTGGAGGTGCTGCCCGATGATTATGCCATTACCGCTGCCGATATCGAAGCATCCCTACGCCGCCAGGGGAACCTAAGGATCGACCCAGGTGATGTGGTTATTTTTCACACGGGCTGGATGAAGTACTTCTTTACGGATCCGAAGCGGTGGATTAGCCGGGAACCGGGTTTGGTGCTGGAGAGTGCTCGGTGGCTTGCTCAGCGCCGTCCAGCCGCCGTCGGCGCAGACACCTGGGGAATCGACCTATGGCCGACGAAGGATGGGAGCGCTTTTGCGCCACACCAGGAGCTGATTACGAAAAACGGGATCCTATACCTGGAGAACGTCGTAACCCGTGAGTTGGTCCGGGACAAAGTATACGAGTTTGCATTTGTGATGAGCTTCCTCAAGGTGAAGGGATCAGGCCAGACCTGGGGCACGTTCGTTGCCATCCGGTGAAGGGAGGCGGGCGTAGTGGAGGCAAGGCTGTACATCGGCGGACGGTGGGTAGATGGTGGGCCGCGGTTAGAGGTCCGGAACAAGTACTCAGGGGAGGTCCTGGGGACCGTTCCGGAGGCACGGCGGGAAGACGTGGAGGCCGCGGTGGAGGCGGCCCAAGTGGCCAGCGAGGTGATGGCGGAGATGCCCGCCCACCGGCGGGGCGAGATCCTGCGCAAGGCCGCGGAGCTCATCCGGGCGCGCAAGGAGGAGTTCGCCCGTACCATCGCCGCAGAAGCGGGGAAAGCCTTAAAATTCGCCCGCGTCGAGGTGGACCGGGCGGTCAGCACCTTCACCGTGGCGTCGGAGGAGGCTAAGCGGATCCACGGGGAGACCGTCCCCATGGACGCAGTACCCGCGGGCGAGGGCTACTTCGGCTTCTGGGTACGCCGGCCGGTGGGCGTGGTGGCTGCCATCACTCCCTTCAACTTCCCGCTTAATCTCGTGGCCCACAAGGTGGCGCCCGCCATCGCCGCGGGAAACGCAGTAGTCCTCAAGCCGGCCAGCGCCACCCCGCTCACCGCGGTGCTGCTGTGTCAGGTCCTCGAGGAAGCAGGACTCCCTCGAGGAGCCCTGAACCTTGTGGTGGGGCCGGGGAGCACGGTGGGAGAGTGGCTCGTGTCCGACCCGCGGGTCGCAAAGGTAAGCTTCACCGGCAGCGCTCCCGTCGGCCGGCGGATCGTCGAGCTCGCGGGAATCAAAAAGGTCACCCTGGAGCTCGGGAACACGAGCCCCGTGATCGTGGCTCCGGACGTCGACCTCGACTTCGTGGCGCGACGGTGCGCGGTGGGGGCCTACTACAACTCGGGCCAGGTGTGCATCTCCGTCCAGCGCATCTATGCCCTTCCGCGGGCATATGAGCCATTCCTCGAGCGGTTCGTGCACGCCACGGAGGGGATGGTCGTGGGTGACCCTTTGGACGAACGCGTGGATGTCGGGCCCATGATCGACGAACGCGAGGCGCGGCGGATCGAGGCCTGGGTAGAGGAAGCCCTGGCGGGGGGAGCCCGGGTGCTCACGGGGCACCGTCGGGAGCGGGCGGTGTACTGGCCCACGGTGCTCACGGACGTCCGGCCCGACATGAAGGTGGTGGCCCAGGAGGCGTTCGCGCCCGTGGCCTCGGTGATCCGCTGCGACGACTTCGAGGACGCCTTGAATCAGGCCAACGCCACGGAGTACGGGCTGCAGGCCGCAGTATTCACCCGGGACGTGGATCGGGTGTTCCGGGCCATCCGGCGGCTGAACTTCGGGGGGGTCATCATCAACGACACGCCCGCGTATCGGGCGGACCATATGCCATACGGAGGCGTGCGGGGCAGTGGTATCGGACGGGAGGGCGTGCGGTATGCCATCGAGGAGATGACGAACGTGCAGATGGTAGTCATCCGAACGCCGAGCTGAGGTGTCCTTATGCGAACCCTGGCCGCGGTGCTGTACGAGATGGGCCGACCGCGGCCCTACCGGGAGAGCCGACCCCTGCAGCTGGAAGACGTGGAGCTAGACGAGCCCGAGGCAGGGGAGGTTCTGGTCGAAGTCCAGGCCGCCGGCCTGTGCCACTCCGACCTCTCCGTGATCGACGGCACCCGACCTCGGGTGATACCCATGGTTCTCGGGCACGAGGCCACAGGGGTTGTGCGGGCCGTAGGGCCGGGGGTGAAGGAGGTGCGGGAAGGGGACCGGGTGGTATTCAGCTTCGTGCCGGCCTGCGGCCGTTGCCGGTTTTGTGCCGTGGGCCGTCCCGCGCTGTGCGAGCGGGGGAATGCGGCCAACGCCGCAGGGACCCTCCTGAACGGATGCCGCCACTTCCGGTCTGGTGAGCGGTACCTGAACCACCATCTTGGAGTCTCCGCCTTTTCCCGGTTCACCGTGGCGGCCGAGGAGAGCCTGGTACGGGTGGAAACGGACGCACCGCCGGAGGTGGTGGCCCTATTCGGATGCGCCGTCCTGACGGGCGTGGGCGCGGTCTTCAATACCGCACGGGTGGAGGCGGGGGCGTCCGTAGCGGTCTTCGGACTGGGCGGCGTGGGGTTGAGCGCCGTGCTGGGCGCCCGGGCCGCGGGGGCCTATCCCATCGTGGCCGTGGACGTGCGAGAGGAAAAATTGCGGCTGGCACAGCAGGTCGGTGCGACCCACGCGGTCCACGGGCTGGAGGAAGACCCCGTGGCCCGAGTCCGGGAACTCACAGACGGCGGGGCCGCCTACGCCTTCGAGTGCGTGGGAAGCGAGAAGGTGCTGGAGCAGGCGTACCTTGCGACCGCGCGGGGCGGGACTACGGTCACGGTAGGCCTGCCGCACCCCAGCCGGGCGCTGTCCGTGCAGGCGGTGAGCCTGGTCACCGAGGAGCGCACCCTCCGCGGTTCGTACATGGGCTCTGCCGTACCCCGCCGTGATATCCCCCGCTACCTCGCCCTGTACCGGGCAGGCGTGCTGCCCGTGGACCGGCTTCTGAGCCGTGTCATCCGGCTCGAGGAACTCAACGAAGCCTTCGACGCGCTGGCGGAGGGGAAGGTGGTGCGCCAGGTGGTCCGATTCCCTCCGTAGCAGGAACGGCCGCACGCGCCGAGGAGATCCGCCTCCCTCGCAGGAGCTTTCCCGCCGCCGCCGAAAAATAGTTCTTGATGGGAGCCCAACAGATGGTGACGACAGGGGTCCTGGTGGCCGTGGCTTTCCTGCTCATGGCCGCGGTCCAGATCCCTCTTTTGCCCCACGCCCCTTTCCTGAAGTACGACCCCAGCGACGCCGTCGCCCTCCTCGGAGGTGTGCTGTACGGCCCCGGCGCTGGAGTACTGGTGGTACTCCTCAAGGACGTCCTGTTCTTGCTGTTTCGGGCAAAAGGCCCTTTCGGGCCGATCGCGGACTTCATCGCCGCGGGGACCTTCGTGGCCGTAACCGCCTGGGCCTACCGCCGCATCCACCGCCCCTTCCCCTGGCGGCTCCTGCTGGCGGCTACGGTCGGGATGGGGGCCCGAGTCCTGGTGATGATCCCCGCGAACTTCGTGATCCTGTACCTGGAGTTCGGAATGCCACCGGCCCGGGTGGCGGGCATGCTGCTTCCCGCCATCGTGCCCTTTAACGCGGTGAAGGCGGCCCTGAACGCCCTCCTGGCCCTGGTGGTAGCCGAACCCCTGGGTCGCTACCTGCCCATTCCCGAATCCGCAGACCGCGGGTCCTGAGCAGGGAGTTGGAGCGGCACCGCCAATTCCTTTTACAGGGGAGGATGCCGATGCGGCTTGCCGTAAACCTCTCCATCCTGTTCACGGAGGTCCCGTTCGTGGAGCGGTTCGAGCAGGCCCGGCGGGCTGGGTTTTCCGCCGTGGAGTTCTGGTTCCCGTACGGAGAGGACCTGGAGGCCATCGCAGGGGAGCTGCGGCGGCTCCAGCTGGAGCTTGTCCTCTTCAACCTGGAAGCAGGAGACTTCGCCGCGGGGGAGCGGGGATATGCGTGCCATCCGGACCGGCGGGCCCGTTTCCGGGAGACGGTGGCCCTGGGGATTGAGGTGGCGCAGCGCCTGGGATGCCGCCGGCTGAACGTCCTCGTGGGCAACGCCCTCCCGGAGGTCCCCCGGGCTGACCAGCGCCAGGTCTTGGTGGAGAACCTGCGGGAGGCGGCCCGTGCCACAGCCCACTGGGGGATCACCCTGCTCTTCGAGGCCCTCAACCCATACGATGCCCCGGACTACTTCCTGCACACCTCCGCGGAGGCCTTCGCGATCCTCGAGGCAGTAGGAGAGCCCAACCTGCGGTTCCAGTACGACGTCTACCACATGCAGCGCAGCGAGGGAAATTTGACCCACACCATCACCCGCAACGTGGACAAGATCGGCCACATCCAGATCGCGGACTCCCCGGACCGGGGGCCGCCAGGGACCGGCGAGATCAACTTCCGGTACCTGCTGCGCCGGATCGCGGAAAGCGGATATGAGGGGTACGTGAGTGCGGAGTATCGGCCCCAGGGGCCGAGCCTGGAGTCCTTCGGATGGGTGCGTGAGGTGGTGCCGTGATCCAAAACCGCACAAAACGCCTCCTGAAGAGCGGCCGGCCCGCGATCGGGCACTGGCTGAGCCTTTCGTGTCCCGCGGCCGCGGAGATCCTGAGCGCCTTCGAGCCCGACTGGCTCGTGGTGGACACGGAGCATAGCCCCGCGAGCTGGGAGACGGTGGAGGACCTCCTGCGCGCCATGAAGGGGACCCAGGTCACCCCCCTCGTGCGGGTGGCCGCCAACGACCCCGCCCTCATCAAGCTGGCCTTGGACCGGGGTGCCATGGGGGTGCTCGTGCCCCTCGTGAGCACTCCGGAGGAGGCCCGAAGGGCGGTCCTGGCCTCCCGGTACCCGCCGGAGGGGATCCGAGGGGTCGCAGGGACGCGGGCGAGCCGGTACGGCCTCGACCTCGTCGACTACTTCGCCAACTGGAACGAGGAAGCGCTGGTGATCTGCCAGGTGGAGACGGTGCAGGGACTCGATCAGGTAGATGGGATCGCGGAGGTGGAAGGCGTGGACGTCCTGTTCGTGGGTCCCAACGACCTCTCCGCCAGCGTGGGGCACTTCCGTCGGTTTGAGGCGCCCGAGTACGAAGGGGCGGTCCAGAGGGTGCTGGAGGCGGCCCGGCGCCACGGCAAGGCCGCGGGATACCTCGCCTCGGACCCGGAGGAGGCCCTGCGTCGGATCGCGCAGGGGTTCCGGTTCGTGGGGATCGCAAGCGACAGCCGGTTCCTGGCGGCCGCGGCCTCCGCAGCCCTGCGGCGGGTTCGCGAAGGACTCGCGGCAGAGGGCACGAGATGAGGGTCTCGCCGCAGACTACCCGGGTGGGCGTGATCGGGCTTGGGATCATGGGGAAACCCATGGCCCGGAACCTCCTGCGGGCGGGGTACCGACTGACCGTGCACAACCGGAGCCGGGCACCCGTGGAAGAGCTGGTGCAGCTTGGGGCCGCAGACGGCGGTTCTCCCAAGGGTGTGGGCGAGGCGTCGGACGTGGTGATCACCGTGCTTCCGGATACCCCGGACGTGGAGCAGGTCGTGTTCGGTCCGGAAGGGCTCGTGGAGGGGATGCGGCCTGGAGCCGTGCTCATCGACATGAGCACCATCTCGCCCGCGGCGACCCGGGTCTTTGCGGAGCGCCTCCGGGAGCGGGGTATCGCGATGCTGGACGCCCCGGTGAGCGGAGGCCAACGGGGGGCGGAGGAGGGAACGCTCGCCATCATGGTGGGCGGGGATGAAGGGGTGTTCGAGGCCTGCCGCCCGCTCCTCGAGGTCCTGGGCCGGCACATCGTGTACCTCGGCCCCAGCGGCGCGGGGCAGGTGTGCAAGGCGTGTAACCAGATCGTGGTGGCCCTGACCCTGCAGGCGGTGGCGGAGGCCTTGGTCCTCGCGGAACGAGCAGGAGTGGATCCCGCGAAGGTGCGGGAGGCCCTGCTCGGCGGCTTCGCCTACAGCCGCATCCTCGAGCTCCACGGACAGCGCATGCTGGAGGGGAACTTCACCCCGGGGTTCCGGGTAGCCTTGCACCACAAGGACCTGCGGCTGGCCCTCGAAGCCGGACGGGCCTACCGGGTGCCTCTTCCCGCCACCGCCCTCGTGCACGAGCTCTTGGGAGCACTCGTAGCCGCGGGACAGGGCGGACTCGACCACGCGGCCTTGGTTCTGCTGGCCCGCCGGCTTGGGGGCGCGCTTGACAGAGAATCCGTATAATTAATTGGGCTGTACAGCAGGGCAGGTCGTGCGGTTCCGTCAAATCTGGGTCAGTTGGAGAGTGGGTGAATGAGGCCGGGGGCGGCTGCTGTCCGGCCCTTCGCACACGTCCTGGCGCGGGGGGGCCGTTGGATCCGCCGGGAGCGGGTGCTTGCCGCCTTGCTGGTTCTGCCGGCGTTCTTCTATATTGCCCTCCTCGTGGGCTTCCCCTTCGTGTACGCCCTCTACCTCAGCATGACGGACGCCACCACGGGCAACCCGTACGGTGCCTTTATCGGCCTCCGGAACTTTGCCGAGATCCTGCAGGACCGGACCTTCCGCACCGCCCTGAAGAACACCTTCGTTTTCACCCTCTCCGCCCAGGCCCTGGTGATCCTCTCCTCCAACATCCTCGCCCGGGCCCTGGCCGCGGACTTTCGGGGCAAGGGGTTTGTGCTCTTCCTCGTGTTGCTCCCCTGGGTAGCGCCGGTGTCCCTTTCGACCATTGGCTGGCTGTGGATCCTGCACGCGCGGTTCAGCGTCCTCGACTGGGTGGCCTGGCAGGTGGGATTGCTGCCACAGGGCCAGAACATGTTCTGGCTCGGAAAGCCGAACCTCGCGATGCTCTCCGTGGTGCTGGTGCACGTGTGGCGGATGCTGCCCTTCGCCACCGTGATCCTCCTAGCGGGCCTCACCTCCCTACCCCGGGACCTCCTGGACCAGGCGGAGGTGGACGGCGCGGGGTTCTGGCGGAAGCTCTTCCAGATCGAGTTGCCGCTCCTGTTGCCCATCATGAGTGTTGCGGTTCTGTTCGGTACCATCTTCACCTTCACGGACATGGCGGTGGTGTATGTGCTCACCCGTGGGGGGCCGTTTGACACCACGCAGGTGCTCAGCAGCCTCGCCTTCTTTAAGGGGATCGTGGGCGGAAACCTCAGCGTGGGCGCTGCGATCTCCCTGTTCCTCTTCCCCGTGCTCCTGGTGGCGGCGGTTCTCATCCTGCGGGCCGCCCGGAGGGCGGAGGTGACGTGATGCGCCAGCGGTGGGGGAAGTGGTTCGGACGGAGGCTCTTACGGATCAGTGGACGGGCGCTCATCCTGGCCGCTTTTTGCACCTTCACCGCCTTCCCCTTCGCCTGGATGCTCATCACCACGTTCAAGCGTGACTCCGATCTCTACAATCCCCTGAACAATCCCTTCTGGTTCAACGAGCCGCCGACTCTACAGCACCTGGAGTATGTCTTCACCAAGACCATGTACGCGAACTGGATCGTAAATACGATTCTCGTGGGGATCGCGGTGGTGTTCATCACGCTGCTTTTGGCCCTTCCCGCGGGCTACAGCCTCAGCCGGTTCCTGGGAGCCCTGGGCACACAGTTGGGGATTGGCATGTTCCTCGTGTACCTCGTTCCGCCCACCCTGCTCTTCATCCCCATGGCCCGGGTCGTGAGCGAGCTGCGACTGCATAACACCCTGTGGTCCTTGATCCTGGTCTATCCCACCATTACCGTACCCTTCGCCACCTGGCTCCTGATGGGCTTCTTTAAGTCCATTCCCGCGGAGCTGGAGGAGCAGGCCCTGGTGGACGGTTACAGCCGGTTGGGGGCTTTCCTCCGGGTCACCTTGCCGCTCGCGGTTCCGGGTATCATCGCGGTGGTGATCTTCAGCTTCACCATTTCTGCCCAGGAGTTCGTCTATGCTCTCTCCTTCGTCACCAACGTGGCCAGCAAGACGGTGAGCGTAGGGGTCCCCGCGGACATGGTGCGGGGAGATATCTTTGACTGGGGGCCGCTTATGGCGAGCGCGTTCCTCGCCAGCGTGCCCGTGGCCATCCTGTACTACTTCGTGATCGATAAGTTCGTCTCCGGGTTCACCACAGCCGGAGCGATTCGATAAATAAAAAAGAAAGGGGGGTGTAGACCAAAATGCCGGACGAGCGGCAAGACCTACAGTGGGTGAAGGTGGCGGAGGGCCGATGGCGCCTCGTCACCCGCCGGGAGTTCCTGCGGGTTGTCGGTGCGGGGCTTACGGCAGCCAGCTTCGGCCCGTTTGTCTTCACGGAGAAGACCGCCGCACAACCCGTGACCCTGCGAATCCTGCAGTGGCGGCACTTCGTCCCGCCCTACGACGAATGGTTCAATAAGGTGTTCGCCCCTCGATGGGGTGAGAAAAACGGGGTGCGGGTCGTGGTGGAGAATGTCGGGGTGGCCGATCTCCCTGCCATCGCGGCTTCCGAGGCAGCCCGGGTCGCCGCGGGGGCTGACCCCGGCCACGACCTGGTCCAGTACCTGACGCCGCCCGCGACCCTGGAGCGGCAGGTGGACACGGATGCCCACCGGGAGGTCATCGAGGAGCTCAAGCGGAAGGTGGGCCCCTACATTCCACTCGCGGAGAAAAGCACCTACAACCCCGTCACCCGCCGGTACTTTGGGGTCTCGGACAACTTCGTCCCCGATCCGCTGCACTACCGTGGGTGGATGTGGCGGGAGGCCTCTGCGAAGGCCCTGGGCCGCTCCACCTCGGGCCCTGTTACGTGGGATGACGTCCGCAAGGTGGGCCGGGAGCTCCGGCGCATGGGTCACCCCGTGGGCCTGGGGCTGAGCCAGGAGATCGACACCGGCATGTGGCTGCGGGCCCTCATGTACTCCTGGGGCACGGGTGAGCAGGACGAGGGCAGCAACGTCATCTTGGACGTCCCGCCCTACCGGCAGCGCACCCTCGATGCCCTGAAGTTCGTGCGGGACCTCTACAACGAGACCATGTTCGCGGGAGTCTTCGCGTGGACCGCGGCCTCCAACAACGAGGAGTTCCTGGCAGGCCGCATCTCCATCGCCATGAACGCCATCTCCATCACCCGCACCGCCCAAGCCATGGCCGCCGCGGCCCTCAAGCGAGGGGAGGACCCCAAGACCAGCAAGGCCGTGCTCCTGGCCCGGGACACCTTAATCACGGAGCGGGCCCCACAGGGTCCCGCGGGTGCGCGGGGGCTGGAGCACGTGATGGGGGTCTACTTCATCTGGCGGAACCGGCCCCGTCCCGTGCGGGAAGCGGCGAAGAAGCTCCTCATCGACCTCATCCTGAGCTACGACCCGGATGTGGCGGCGCGGGAGGGGTGGCCGCCGGGGAAGTTCTATGCCTCCCAGGCATATGACTACCCCACCTTCGAGAACGCTATCCCCAAGGCCAAGCGGCTCGCGTACCTGCGGAACGACCCCGTGAGCAAGGCTGCGGGAGACCGTCCGGATAAGCTCGTGACCATCGAGACCGCGTACGAGTGGGCCCACAACGTGGGCTGGCCGGGCCCCTCCAACGCGGCCATCGACGAGGTGTTCAACACCTGGATCATTAACGTGATGTTCGCCCGGGTGGCCCAGGGGATCGACACGCCGGAGCAGGCCCTGGACGCCGCGGCCCGGCAGATCCGTCGGGTATTCCAGAAGTGGCGGGAGCAGGGCCTTGTGGGCGGGAAGCGGTAGGGGGCTACAGCCCTAGGGCGTCCCGGAGGTACTGGCGGTTGCGGCGGGCACTCCGGAGGGTGTCGTGAGCAGGGTCCACCACCTGGTCCTGCTCCACCACGATCCATCCGGAGTAGCCCGCCGCCTGTAGCGCTCGGACCACGGCCCTCAGGTCCACGGAGCCCGTCCCCAGCTCCACGAAGATCCCCCGCTTCGCCAAGGCCGCGTAGTCCAGGCCTTCTTGAACCAGGGTCCGCATCCGCCCGAGATCGACATCCTTGAGGTGGACGTGCCCGATGCGGGAGCCGTGCGCGCGGGTGAGCTCCACGGGGTCCCCGCCACCGAAGGCCACGTGTCCGGTATCCAGGCAGATCCGCACGAGCTCAGGGTCCGTGTACCGGAGGAGGGCCTCGATCTCCTCCGGGCTCTCCACATACGTTCCCCCGTGGGGGTGAAAGCAACTTTGAAGCCCGTACGCGTCCCGGCACAGCCGTGCAAGCCGCTCTAGACGCATCGCGTAGTCCGGCCACGCCTCCGGCGGAAGACCGCACATCCGGACCTGTTCAGGCTTACCTGCGGCCGCACGGCGCTGGGGATCGCCGGCATCTGCGAGGAGGATGCAGGAGGCCCCAAGACTTACTAGGAGCTCCGCGGTGCGCCGTACCTCCTGCTCGCACCAGGGGTACGCCTCAGGATCCCGGAGGGGAAGGGGAACGAAGGCGGCTATGAGTTCCAGTCCTCTCGGGTGCAGGACCGCGCGCAAGGTCTGTGGGTCTGTGGGAAGCCACCCCCAGGGTCCGAGCTCAGTCCCTTCATAACCCGCCTCCCGCATCTCGTCCAGAACCCGCTCGGGGGGCAGCTGCGGGCCCCAATCCGGGATCTCGCATACCCCCCAGCTGATGGGCGCCGCTCCGACCCGCATCCCAGACCTCCTCGGCCCTGGGTTCGTCATCATCCCTTCGGCCTCCTCTTGCCGCCGTGAAGACGGGAGCGGTAAGGTGGAGGCGTGCGAGTCCAGGAGATGCTGATCCGTCCGCGCATCCCCGACGACGCCTTCGGCGTCGTGACCCGCCTCACCGCGGAGGAGGCCGGCTGGCACTTCCTCAACGTGGAGGTGCGGCGGCTAAGATGCGGCGAGACCTGGACCCATGGGACCGGGGAGCACGAAGGAGGCCTGGTGGTCCTGGGCGGTCGGTGCCGTGTGGACAGCGACCGAGGGTCCTGGCCTGAGGTGGGCCGCAGGGCCACGGTCTTTGAGGGCCTGCCCTACGCCCTCTACCTTCCCCGGCGCACGCGGTTTGCGGTCACCGCCACGAGCGACCGGCTGGAGATCGCGTACTGCTGGGTCCCGACAGACCAGGACCATCCTCCGCGCCTGGTGACGCCCAGGGACGTGGAGGTAGAGATCCGGGGCGGGGGAGGGGCCACTCGCCAGATCCACCACATCATCCCGCCGGGGTTCGGGTGCCACCGGATCGTGGCCGTGGAGGTGTACACGCCGGGCGGCAATTGGAGCAGCTACCCGCCCCATAAGCACGACGAGCACCGGGTGGATCCCTCGGGACGGATCCTGGAGGCGGCGCTGGAGGAGGTGTACTTCTACCAGTTCGATCGGCCCACGGGGTTCGCCCTCCAGCGCATCTACACCCGGGACGGAACCCTGGATGTGGCCGTGGTGGTCCGGCACAACGACCTGGTGCTGGTGCCCCGCGGATATCATCCCGTGAGCGCCGCCTACGGCTACACCTGCTACTACCTGAACTTCCTCGCGGGGAGCGCCCAGTCCCTGGCGAACGCCGAGGACCCGGACCACGTCTGGGTGAAGGAGACCTGGACCACCCGGGATCCCCGCGTGCCCGTGGTCCGGCTAGAGGCGGAGGCATGAGGTCCTTCGCATACGACGTGCTGGCCATCGGCCGCAGCTCCATCGACCTGTACGCCAACGACATCGGCGCGCCGTTCGTGGAGATCCGCAGCTTCGCCGCGTACGTGGGGGGATGCCCCACGAACATCAGCGTGGGAACCCGCCGGCTGGGGCTGCGGTCCGCGCTCCTCACCGCGGTGGGCGAAGACCCCGTGGGGGACTTCATCCTGCACTTCCTCGCGCGGGAAGGGGTGGAGACCGCCTTCATCCCTCGCAAGCCGGGAAGACGCACGAGCGCCGTGCTCCTGGGGATCCAGCCGCCCGACCGGTTCCCCCTCGTCTTCTACCGGGACAACTGCGCGGACATCGCGCTCACCATCGACGACGTGCGCCGGTCTCCCGTCCAGCAATCGCGTCTCGTAGTGATCACGGGCACGGGGCTGAGCGAAGAGCCCAGCCGCAGCGCCACCCTCTTCGCCGCGGAGACGGCGAAGACCGCGGGCGCCATCGTGCTGCTCGACTTGGACCTGCGGCCGACCCTGTGGCACGATCCGCGGGCTTACGGCCCTACGATCCGGTCCGTGCTGCGGCTTGTGGACCTCGTGGTCGGCAACGAGGAGGAGGTGGCTGCGGCCGCGGACCAAGAAGAGATCGAAGAGGCGGTGCGGATCCTCGTGCGGCTTGGGCCGCGGGCCGTCGTGGTGAAGCGGGGGGCGGAGGGATCGACCGTGTACCTGCCGGATGGGGAAGCGGTGCACGCTCCGTCGTTTCCCGTAGAAGTGGTGAACGTCTTGGGCGCGGGCGACGCCTTCGCCAGCGGGTTCATCTACGGGTACCTCAAGGGGTGGGACTGGTACCGGTGCGCCCGCATGGGCAATGCCTGCGGCGCCATCGTGGTAACCCGGCACGGGTGCGCCAACTTCATGCCGTACGAGGAGGAGACGCTTCGGTTCATCGAGGAGCGGGGAGGATTTTAGTGGCAGAACGCCACCGGCGTTCGGGCATCGTCCCCTCCGTGGTGCGGGCGGTGCGGGTGCTGGAGGCGGTAGGGAACGCCGCCCGGCCCCCTACCCTGGGCGAACTAGCCCGGCAGCTCGGGATCCCCAAGAGCAGCCTCCACGACCTGTGTAGCACCCTCCTCCAGGAGCGGTTGCTAGAGCGGATCGACGGCGGCAGATTTCGGCTTGGGGTCCGGGTCCTGGACCTCTACCATGCCTACGATGCAGCCACGCACCTCGCCACGGAGTTCCACCGGGTGTGCGAAATCCTAGTTCCCCGTCATGAGGAAACCCTGGTGCTCTCCGTCCTGGACGGCCGCGAGGTGGTCTACGTGGCATGCCGAAGCGGGACCCAGCCCATCGCGGTGAACTACCGGATCGGACTGCGCCTGCCTGCCCACACCACGGCTACGGGCAAGGCTATCCTGAGCACCCTTCCGGAGGAGGAGGTCCGCGCCCTGTTCGGCACAGGACCGCTCCCGCGGCCCACCCGACACAGCCTAGGTTCCGTGGAGGCCCTGGTCCGGGAGCTTGCGGCGATCCGGGCTCGGGGATACTCCATCGACGACGAGGAGACGGTAGAGGGGATGTGCTGCGTGGGCGCCGCCGTGCGGGGGCCGAACGAGGTGCGGGCGGGGATCGCCTTTAGCATGGTGAAGGCCCGTACCTCTGCCGCGCGGCTGCGCCGGCTCGGCCGGGAGATCCAGCGTCTGGCCGCCTTGCTGTCGGAGCGCCTGGGCGGGCGTACGGCGAAAACCGGTTGACAAGACCCGCAGGGTCTGGTTCACTGAGGGTGCGTCGTTCCAAAAGGCGAAAGGTGTTCGGATATCCGAACATATGCGGACCCGGCGGTTGACGGTGGCGCAGGCCCTGGTGGCCTTCCTCGCGGCCCAACGGGTGGAGCGGGACGGCCGGGAGGGGCCCTTCTTCGCGGGGGTGTGGGGGATCTTCGGGCACGGGAACGTGGCGGGCATCGGGCAAGCCCTGCAGCAGTTCCCGCACCTCCGGTTCTACTTCGCCCGCAACGAGCAGGCGATGGTGCACATCGCCGCGGCCTTCGCCAAGGCCAGCCGACGCCTGCGCGCCTTCGCCTGTACCTCCTCCATTGGGCCTGGCGCCACCAACATGATCACGGGGGCTGCGGGCGCCACCATCAACCGGGTTCCCGTGCTGCTGTTGCCCGGGGACATCTTCGCCCGCCGCAACGTGGCCCCCGTGCTCCAGCAGCTGGAGGCGGACTGGTCGCAGGATGTTTCCGTGAACGATTGCTTCAAGCCGGTCTCCCGATACTGGGACCGCATCAACCGGCCGGACCAACTGCCCAGCGCGCTCCTCGAGGCCATGCGGGTCCTGACCTCGCCCGTGGAGACGGGGGCTGTGACCTTGGCCCTCCCGCAGGACGTGCAGACGGAGGCGTGGGACTACCCGGAGGCGCTGTTCGAACCCCGCACCTGGCACATCCCGCGGCCCGCGCCCGAAGAAAGCCTGCTGGCCAGAGCTACGGAGTGGATCCGGTCGAGCCATCGGCCCCTCCTGATCGCAGGCGGCGGGGTGTACTTCAGTGAGGCGGAGGAGGCGTTAAGGGCTTTCGTAGAAGCCACGGGGATCCCCGTGGCCGAGACCCAGGCGGGAAAGAGCGTGCTTTGCGCCGACCATCCCCAAAACCTCGGGGCCATCGGGGTCACGGGAACGCTTGCGGCGAACCGGATCGCCCGGACCGCAGACCTCGTCATCGCGGTCGGGACCGCCCTGGACGACTTCACGACGGCCTCGAAGACCCTGTTCGAGCACCCAGAGGTGCGCTTCGTGAACATCAACCTCTCCCCGCGCGATGCCCACAAGCACGGGGCCTTGCCCGTGGTGGCCGACGCGAGGGTGGCCTTAGAGGCCCTCCGGCAACGGCTCCTGGACTTCCGGGTGTCTGGGGAGTACGCGGAGGAGGCCCGCCGCCTCAAGGAAGCCTGGGAGCAGGAGGTGGAGCGGCTCACGAGCGAGCGGCACGGGCCACCCATGGCGCAGGCGGAGGTCATCGGGGTGGTGAACGCCTTCGCCCGGCCCGAGGACGTGGTGGTATGCGCGGCGGGGAGTTTACCCGGGGACCTGCACAAGCTGTGGCGGGCCCGCCTCCCGGGCACCTACCACCTCGAGTATGGGTACTCCTGCATGGGCTATGAGATCCCCGGTGGGCTCGGGGTGAAAATGGCGCATCCGGACCGCGAGGTGTACGTGATGGTGGGCGACGGCTCCTACCTCATGATGCCGAGCGAGATCACCACCAGCATCCAGGAGGGGTATAAGCTCACCATCGTCCTCCTCGACAACCACGGCTACAGCAGCATCGGGGGGTTGTCGGAGTCGCTGGGCCTTGGGACTTTTGGCACCCAACACCGCTACCGAAACCCCGCAACTGGACAGCTTGACGGTCCCGTGCTCCCCATCGACTTCGCGGCGAACGCGGAGAGCCTCGGCGCACACGCCATCCGGGCCCGGACCCGGGAGGAGTTGTGGAAGGCCCTGGAGGAGGCAAGGACCCAGGACCGCACCACGGTCATCGTGGTGGAGGTGGACGGAACCAAGCGGGTGCCGAGCTACGAAGCTTGGTGGGACGTCCCGGTGGCAGAGGTCTCGGAGATGCCCTCCGTCCAGCAAGTCCGGGCGGAGTATGAGAAGAACCGATCGAGGGAGAGGGCATTCCTATGAGGGAGGTAGTGGTCCAGGAGGTCCTGAACTGCATCGGGGGTTCGTGGCTGCGGCCAACAGGAGGAGAGGTACTGCCTGTGTACAACCCGGCTACGGGGGAGGTCATCGCGAACTTGGTGACCAGCAGCCCCCAGGACGTAGACCGGGCGGCGCAGGCGGCCTACGCGGCGTTCCAGGAGTGGCGCCGAGTTCCACCCACGGAACGGGTGCAGTACCTGTTCCGGCTGAAGGCGTTGCTGGAGGAGAACCTGGAAGATCTCGCCCGCACCATCACGGAGGAGTGTGGGAAGACCTACCAGGAGTCCTTGGGAGAGCTGCGCCGGGGCATCGAGAACGTGGAGGTGGCCTGCGGGATCCCGAGCCTCATGCAGGGCTACAACAACGAGGACGTCGCCCGGGGGATCGACGAGTACATGTTTCGCCAGCCCGTAGGCGTGGTGGCCGCCATCACCCCGTTTAACTTCCCCGGGATGATCCCCCTGTGGTTTTTGCCGTACGCCATCGCCTGCGGCAACACCTTTATCGTGAAGCCGTCGGAGAAAACTCCCTTGACGATGCAGAAGATCATGCGCTTGGTGGAGCGCACCGGGCTTCCCGCGGGGGTGGTGAACCTCGTCAACGGCGCCAAGGAGACCGTGGACGCCATCCTGGACCACCCCCTCATCCGGGCCGTGAGCTTTGTAGGGTCCACCCCGGTGGCGAGGTACGTGTACGCCCGGGCTGCGGCCAACGGGAAGCGTGCCCAGTGCCAGGGCGGGGCCAAGAACCCCGTGATCGTACTGCCGGATGCGGACCTGGAGCTGGTGCCGCGGGCGGTGGCCGACTCGGCCTTTGGGTGTGCGGGGCAACGGTGTCTGGCGAGCTCGCTGGCGGTGGTGGTGGGGGAGGCGAGGGAGCCCTTCCGGGAGGCGATCGCGGAGCTGGCCCGCAGCCGCCGGGTGGGCTATGGGCTGGAGCCTGGGGTAGAGATGGGGCCCGTGATCCGGCGGGAGAGCCAGGAGCGCATCGAGGGGCTGATCGGCAAGGGTGTGGAGGAAGGGGCGAAGGTACTGGTGGACGGGCGAGGGGCTCGGATTCCGGGCTACGAAGGGGGGTTCTTCGTGCGGCCTACGGTGCTGGAGGAGGTTCCGCCGGATGGTCTTGTTGCCCGGACGGAGATCTTCGGGCCGGTGCTGGGGCTGATCTACGTACGGGACATCGACGAAGCCATTGCGCTGATCAACCGAGGGAGCTACGGGAACATGGCGTGTCTGTTTACCCGGAGCGGGGCGGCGGCGCGGAAGTTCCGGTACGAGGCGCAGGTGGGGAACATCGGGATCAACGTGGGGGTCGCCCAGCCGATCGCCTTCTATCCCTTTGGTGGCATGAAGGAGAGCTTCTTCGGCGACCTCCACGGACAAGGCCGGGATGCGGTGGAGTTCTACACGGAGAAGAAGATCGTGGTGGAGCGGTGGTAGGGGGCGAGGATGCGGGCAGCGGTACTTGCGGAGGTAGGGTCAGGCCTTCGGGTGGAGGAACTCCTGGATCCACGGCCTCGAGCCGGCGAGGTGTTGGTGCGTGTGAAGGCGTGCGGGATCTGCCACACGGACCTACACGTGATAAAGGGTGAGGTGAAGTTCCCCACCCCGTGCGTACTCGGGCATGAGATCAGTGGCGTGGTGGAAGAAGTAGGACCTGGGGTGGAGGGACTACGGCCGGGTCAGGCGGTGGCCTGTAGCTTCATCATGCCCTGCGGGCTCTGCTTTTACTGTGTCCGTGGGGAAGAGGATCTCTGCGAGCGCTTCTTCGAGTACAACCGCCTCCGCGGGACGTTGTATGACGGGCAGACCCGGTTGTTTCGGCCTGACGGGTCGCCTGTGTGGATGTACTCCATGGGGGGCCTTGCGGAGTACGCGGTGGTTCCGGCTACGGATGTGTTCCCGGTGCCCGAAGGGCTGGCCCTGGAGCAGGCGGCGGTACTGGGCTGCGCGGTGTTCACCGCTTTCGGGGCGATCCGCAATGCCGCGCGGCTGCAACCTGGTGAGTCGGTGGCAGTATTCGCCACGGGCGGGGTGGGCTCGGCTCTGGTGGAGCTGGCCCGGGTGTTCGGTGCCTACCCGATCGTGGCCGTGGATATCCGGCCGGAGAAGCTGGAGGCGGCGAAGGCGTTTGGAGCCACGCACGTGGTGAACGCCGCGGAGGTGCGGCCTCAGGAGGCGGTTCGGGAGATCACGGGGGGACGAGGGGTAGACGTGGCCTTCGAAGCTCTGGGCCGGCCGGAGACCTTTGTGCAGGCGGTTGAGTCGGTACGGGATGGAGGGCGGGCGGTAATCGTGGGGATCGCACCGATAGGAGTCACGGCACCTGTTGAGATTACTCGGGTCGTCCGGCGGAAGATCCAAATTCTGGGTTCCTACGGAGGTCGGACCCGTACCGACATGCCGATGGTACTCGGACTGGCCCAGCGGGGTGCCATTCGCCTGGACCGGTTGGTGACGCGGCAGTTCTCGTTGGAGCAGGCGGACGAGGCATACCGGTTGTTGGACCAGGGTGGTATTGTAGGACGCGCAGTAGTTGTGTTTTAGCCATACGGCAATGCAGGCGCAGCGGGGCCCACCAGTGAAGCAGAATGCCTTTTGGAGGCTGAGTAAAAATCTGTAAAAGGGGGTGTTGGGATAAGATGCGGAAGAAAGAGCAAGTACTGAAAGCGCTGGCTGGAGTCCTGGTCCTCATATTGGCCGTAGCTGGCATCCAGACGCTGGTTCGGGCGCAGCGACCGGTAACACTGAAGATCCAGTCCAGCTATCCCACAGGCACTCAGGCGTGGATCTGGCTGACCGAGTTCTACAAGCCGATGGTGGAGGAGATGTCCGGAGGCCGCCTTCGGATCGACGCACTACCGCCGGGAGCAGTAGTCCCTGCGTTTGAGGTCGCGGACGCAGTAGACAAAGGTGTGCTGGACGGCGGTGTCACTCAGGGTATGTACTACGTGGGTAAGCACCCAGCTGGTGCCCTATTCTCCACGGTCCCTGGCGGACCGTTTGGGATGACCTTCATCGATGTCATGGCCTGGTTCTTCTATGGAGGCGGCTCAGAGCTTCACCTGCAGTACTACAACGAAGTGCTACGCATGCGGAACATCGGCAAGGTCATTCCCGCCGTCAATTGGGGACCGCAGTGGTTTGGGTGGTTCAAGAAACCAATTCGATCCATGAAGGACATGCAGGGCCTCAAGTACCGGATTCCGGGGATTGCGGGCGACGTATGGAAGGAACTGGGAGTCAGCGTCGTCGTCCTCCCCGGGGGGGAGATCCTGCCCGCGGGCGAACGTGGGGTGATCGACGCTGCGGAGTGGGCCTTCCCCTACGACGACATCCGGCTGGGGTTCCACAACGTGTGGAAGTACTACCACACCCCAGAAGCGCACTCGTACCGAGAGAACGCTGAGTTGATGTTTAACAAGCAGGTGTGGGACGGCCTATCTGCGGACCTCAAGCGGGTCTTGGAAGAAGCTGCCCACGCGTCCACCCTACGGTTGTGGGCGCGGCACCTGGTGGACAATGCGCGAACCGCACAGGAGCTACGCACCAAGTATGGCGTAACAATTGTCCGCACGCCTGAGGAGGTAGCTAAGGCGTACCTGGAGGCTTGGGATAAGAAGGTCCTTCCCAAGTTCCTCCAGGATCCCTTCTTCCGCCGGGTTTGGCAGTCGCAGCAGAACTTCGCGAGGCTAATCGTCCCGTATCGGCGGGACATAGAACCTGACTACCGAGTGTACGCGGACTGGTACTGGCGGGGGATCCGGGCGGCGCGGTGAGGAGAGGTAGGGCCGTACGCGGCCGGGCCTCCACTGGCACGGGAGGCCCGGCCGCAAAGTTCCAAAGGGAGGTGAGCACGCCGTGAGCGAAAGCACCCTAGTGCGGACTCTCGACCGGGCTACCCCCCAGGTTGAAGAGGACCCGCTGGCCAGCCTCCCTGGAGTATTCCAGCGGCTCAGCCGCGGGATCGATCGGTTTACAGGTGGTGTAGGGCAGTTCGTGAGCTGGCTTACCGTGCCCATGATCTTCTCCCTCTGTTATGAGGTGATCAGCCGGAAGATATTTGGCCGAGCTACTCTATGGTCGTACGACGTCACCTATATGCTGTACGGAAGCCTGTTCATGCTCGCCGCAGGCTTTACTCTCCTACGTCGGGAGCATATCCGTACGGATTTCTTCTACGCGCGGTGGCCGGTGCGGACCCAGGCTCTAGTGGACCTGCTTGTCTACTTGTTTGTGTTTTTGCCTGCCATGGCTTTTCTGCTTTGGAAGGGTGCTGAAATGGCGGCGCGCTCATGGATTATCCGGGAGTTGTCGGAAGCGAGCCCGTGGCGGCCGCCTTTATATCCGTTTCGCACGGTACTGCCTGTGGGTGCTGCGCTGTTACTGCTACAGGGGGTATCGGAGTTCATTAAGGCTTGGGCCGCACTCCGGACAGGGAGGTGGCCGGAATGAGTTCGGAAGCCCTCGGGTTTGCCCTCCTGGCGGCTCTCCTTTCAGGGATCTTTGCGGGATTCCCCATCGCCTTTACGCTGATCGCCCTTACCGCGGTGTTCGGCTATATCGGAATGGGAACCCGGGTGTTTGACCTCATGGCCTTTCAGGCATGGGCCCTGATGAAGGAAGAGACCCTGGCGGCGGTCCCTTTGTTCCTATTCATGGGATACCTGCTAGAGGAAGCAGGGCTTATGGACCGCCTATTCCAGGGGTTCCGAAAGGTCATGGGCCGAATTCGGGGTTCGTTGTACCTCGGCGTGATTATGACGGGCACCATCTTCGCCGCTGCCACCGGAATCATCGGAGCTTCCGTCACGCTCCTGGGCATTATGGCGGGGAACGCCATGAAGCAAAGCGGTTACGACCCGAGCCTCTCCGCCGGGGTGATCACGGCCGCCGGTTGTCTGGGGATCCTGATCCCGCCCAGTGTCATGCTAGTCACCATGGGACCTGTAGTGGGCGTTTCCATCGTGAAGCTGTTCGCGGCAGCTATCTTTCCAGGTCTGCTCCTTTCGACTTTGTATATAGTGTATACCGTGACGAAAAGCTACGTGCACCCCCACCTGGCACCTCCCACCCCGCCGGAGGAGCGGGCGGCGACCTTTCTGGAAGGCTTGCGGGAGCTCCTGGTGGGAATGGTGCCAGTCACTACGCTCATCTTAGCTGCGCTTGGGAGCATTCTGGCAGGATGGGCGACGCCTACGGAGGCGGCAGCGCTGGGAGCGGCTGGAGCGTGGTTGCTGACCCTCGCCTACCGCCGGTTCACCGTAGGAGGGTTGCAGCGGGCCCTTGTGCGCACCGCGTCCACTTCCAGCATGATCCTGTTCCTCGCCGTGGCGTCCAATATGTACGGAGCGGTGTTCACCCGGCTGGGCACAGGGACATGGCTCGCGGACCAGGTGTTGCACTCTGGCGTGGCTCCCATGGCCATCGTGGTTCTCATGATGCTGGTTATCTTCCTGCTCGGGTGGCCCCTGGAGTGGCCTGCTATTGTGTTCATCTTTCTCCCCATTTTCGTTCCAGTCATCGAGGCAATTCGGGTACCGGGGATCGGAAATACCGCCGACAAACTGCTGTGGTTTAGCACCTTGGTAGCGGTGAACTTGCAGACAGCTTTCCTCTCCCCTCCGGTGGCCATGGCCGCATACTACTTGAAGGCTGTGGTGCCTGAATGGGAGCTGAGTCAAATCTACCGTGGCATGATGGAGTTCATGTTGCTCCAGGTGGTCGGGCTGATCGTCGTGCTGCTCTACCCGCCCATTGCGCTGTGGCTGCCTACCCGACTGTTCGGAGGAGGCTGAGAGGCAAGGGCGCAGGAGGCGAAAAGAGAGCGGTCTAGTCATGACGGATACTGGTAGATTCGCGCTAAACGAAGCCACCACAGGATCCGCAGACCTCCGGGCAGACCTGCGGACCGCCGCGGAGGTCGGATATCAGGGAATCGAGCTGCGGGACGGGAAGCTCGCGGCCTATCTGCAAAGGGGAGGGAGCTAAGGGACGCTGTGCCGGTAGCTGGCGGAGGCGGAACTAGCGGCGGTGAGCGTGAACGCCCTGGAGGATGCCACCTTGGCGGAGGGAGATGTGCGGGAGCGGACGGCCGGGTCCCTACGGTCCCTCGCGGAGGTTGCCCAGCCCTTCGGGGTCCGGGTGGCGTTCGAGTTCTTAGGCTTTCCGTCGTGCTCCATCCGGACCTTGCGGACCGCGTGGGAGGCAGTGCAGGCCTGTGGGGATCCTTCCGTGGGGCTCATGCTGGACGCCTCCCACTTCCATGCGGGAGGATCCACCTGGGAGATGCTGGAGGCGATAGACCCCCAGCGACTCGTGCTGGTGCACTTAGACGACGCGGAGAACCAACCCAGACTTGCGCTGCTGGACGCCCACCGTCTGCTCCCCGGAGAGGGGGTCCTCCCTCTGCGGGATCTTGTGCGGCGGGTGGAGATGAGAGGATTCTCGGGGTTCTACTCCCTAGAGCTGTTCCGGCCGGAGTACTGGAGCTGGGACCCTGTACGCTTAGCCCGGGAAGGCCTCGCGCGCATGCGCGCCCTGTTCGAGACCTAAGGAGGGAAGGCCGTGATGGTCCGGGTGGGAATACTCGGAGCGGGGTACATGGGAGGGCTCCATGCCCGTATCCTGAAGCAGGATCCCCGCGTGGAGATCGTGGGCGTGGCGGACGTGGTTCCACAGGCGGCCCAGCGGCTCGCGGCGGAGGTGGGAGCGCGGGCCGTGGCGGATCTGGCCGCCCTGCTCAACCTAAATATCCACGCCCTCTACGTCACCACCCCCAACACCCTCCACACGGAACCGGTCCTGGAGGCCCTGCGGGCCGGTGTACATGTCTTCAGCGAGAAGCCCATGGCCACCCGCCTCGAGGACGCCTGGTGCATCCGGGAGGCAGCCCAACAGGCGAAGGGCATCTACCAGATCGGGTTTAACCGCCGGTTCGCCCCTGTATACAAGTTCCTCAAGCACCTCATCGACTCGGGGCGGCTCACCCCTCTGATCGCGCAGCTCAAGCATAACCGGGGAGAACTGCAGCAACCGCCCTGGACCGGAGACCCCTCCGTCACCGGTGGATTCCTTTATGAAACTCCCGTACACCTGTTCGACCTCTGCCGATGCTTCTTCGGGGAGGTGCAGGAGGTGGTGGGGTGGGCCCGTCAGAGCGTCTACCGGGAGCTCGACGGATTTGTGTTCCTGTTCCGGTTCCGAAGCGGTGTGCTCGCCACCGTCACCACCGTGGCCCATACCACCTGGCTTGCACCCTACGAGCGGGTGGAGATCTATGGTCCTCACCAGATCGCGGCCACCGAGGAGATGGACCGCGCTGCCTTCTGCCCGGATGCCCGTGCTCCCGCGGAGGGCTTGGAGTGTGCCCACGTTCCGTTCGAGGAGCGGTGGGGGTACGTGGAGGAGGACCGGCTCTTCATCGATGCGGTCTTAGGCGAGCGGGCGCCCGCGGTGACCGCGGAGGATGGGTACCGGGCCACGGAGCTGGTGGAGGCCTGCTACCGGGCCGTCCGCACCGAGACTCCCGTCCTGCTGCCGCTCCCTGAGCCCGCATGACCTACCGGCTCCTCGTCACGGACCTCGATGGAACCCTGCTTCCACCCGACCGGGCAACTGGCCGGGCGGAGGCCAGGGGTCCTGGACCAGCTGTTGCTTTGTCTCTAGAATGAACACGGGAGGGCTGGATCAAAACTCTCGGGGAAGGAGGCGGGATAGTATGAGCAGGCTACGTTTGAGCGTGTACGTCCTCCTGTTGGCCCTTTTGGCCATTGCCGTGAGTGCAAGGGCCCAGAGCAGGACTGTGACTCTTCAGGCCTGGACCATTGGGCCCGACAACCCATCGGTAACGCGGTTCACAAATCTGCAGGCTGCCGCGGAGCGGCTGAACCGAGAGCTGGCACGTGAGGGTGCAGGCATACAGGTACGAGTAGAAGGATTTTTCGATACTACGGACTGGGATCCGTACTTGCGCCGGGTTCTGCTCGCCTTTCAGAGCGGTAATCCACCGGATATCGTGCAAGCATCGCACCCGCTAACCACGACTTGGGCGGCAGCCGGTTATATTGCTGCCTTAGACGACCAGATTCGCCGGTACCGGCAGTTTGCGGACATCGTGGAGCCTCTCTGGGACGCGGTCCGTTACCGGGGCCGTATCTATGGCATTCCCCAAGACACGGAGGCCCGGCCGCTGTATTTCAATAAGACGCTGCTTCGCCAACTTGGATGGACCGACCAGCAAATTGCGGCTCTCCCACAGCGCATTGTGCGCGGAGAGTTCACATGGGAAGATGTACTGGCTACAGCACGGGAAGCCGTGCAGAAGAGAGTGGTGGAGGCCGGCAAGGGATACTACCATCGGCCACGCCCTGGCCCGGACTTTCTGCAGTGGTATCGATCCTTTGGGGGACGTGATTTCGACCCGGCTACCGGTAAGCTAATCTTCAATCGGGAGGCTGCCCTCCGGTACTTCCGCTGGCTGCGGGCGGCTGTGGACGTGGGGGTACTGGAACGTAACCGCCTAGATGGGGACTGGAACCGCTTCCACCAAACGATTACCGACGGCAAAGTTTTGTTCTTCTCCGGAGGCACCTGGAACTGGGCCGAGTGGGCACAGCAGTGGGTGTCTGGTAAAGGTGGTGAGGAGTGGCTATTTGCCAATTTCGGCTTCGCTCCGCACCCGAGCTGGCGGCGGGGGGGCCGACCCATTACCCTATCGCAACCTCAGGCCTACATGGTTTCGGCAGCGTCTAAGAACAAGACCTTCGCAGTACGGCTCCTGGCTCACGTCACCGTTCCAGACCTCGATGCGAAGCACGCCGTGGGTAGTGCGCACCTGCCAGTATTAAAGTCTACTGCACGGCTCATTACGGACCGCTTCCTCCGTGAAGTGAGCTACTTACTCAATTACACATCATTCCAGCCACCCCATCCGGACCTTCCCCGCTGGCAGGACGCCCTGTTCCGCGGGGTATCTGCGGTGGAGTCTGGGCAAATGACTCCTGAACAGGCGGTCGCGACGGTGGCGGCCGAAATGCAACGGATTCTGAGGGACCAAGTAATCGTGGAGTAGCCGGAGCGGATCTAGCATGCCCTGGAGGAGCTTTGGCTCACACCATGAGAGATGTAGACCGGCTTGACACGGAAGCTAAAATGGTGGCCGTCGTGCCGGTCCGCTTGCCGGCGGGCAGATGGCGAACCCGTGCTGCGGTACTGGCCGCATTCCTTATGCCGGCAGGAGTGCTCATCGTACTGTTCTTTCTCTTGCCAGTGGTGACCACCCTGTACCTTTCATTGACCGATCTGTCCACCACGACCTTCCAAGAGCCTCGCTGGGTGGGACTGGCTAACTACCGCACCCTGCTCACGGACCCCTTCGTGCCACGGATTCTGCTGAACACGGTCCGATACGTTGGCCTTACCCTGCTGTTCAATGTGGGAATGGGTCTACTCCTTGCTCTGCTCACCACGGCCGTGCCTTCGAGCATCGGCAATCAGGTGCGAGCCCTCTGGTTATTGCCCCGGATCCTTCCGCCCGTCGTGTATGTACTGGTATGGCAGGGGATCAGCCGTGAGGCTCCCTATGGGCTACTGGGCCTACTCACCGGAAGCTCTCATGGGTGGATCAGCAGCCACCCATGGGCCGCGGTTGTTCTGGCCAACGGTATGGTCGGCGCGTCGTTCGGAATGCTGATCTTTACTTCTGCCATCCGTTCGCTCTCTCCAGAGTTGTTCTACGCTGCGGCGGTTGATGGAGCGACTACCCTGCAGACTGTTTGGCGGGTGGTTCTGCCGCTATTGCGCTGGCCGATCCTTTTCGTGACTGCCTACCAGACCCTGTCACTGCTAACGTCTTTCGAGTACATTCTGCTGCTTACCGATGGCGGGCCAGGTTTTTACACGACTACCGTATGGTCCTTGCACGCCTATAAGTTGGCCCTGTCCAACTACTACGGCAACGTTCAATTTGGCCTGGGCGCGGCGATGGCCGCGGTCCTAGTCTTAATCGGTGTGGCGATGTCGCTTGTGTACTTGCGAGTATTCAATTTCCGCCAACTGGTGGGGGAGCCCAAGATCGAGGTGTCGTGATGCCACTGCTGCCGCCCCGCTGGCGCTTGTTGGTGGCCGTTCTCGGAGTTCTCTGTTTGCCTATTGGCTGCGGGTTGATCTGGCTACTGCTCACAGGGTGGTTTGACCGGGTACATGGCCTGCTGCCGGCTGGTCGGTGGTCGGCGGAGAATTGGCGCTTTATATGGCAGTCGATTGGGGGGCGGCCGCCGTTGTGGGTTCCGTTGGTAAACTCCCTGATCTTCGCGACCGCCGTGGCGACTCTAGAGGTGGTAGTGGCTTCCTTAGCCGCCTATGCCATTTCCCGAATGTCCTTTCCCGGCCGCCGAGTGCTTTTAGGCCTAGTGCTGGTTTTGCACGCGTTCCCCGCGGTGAGCTTGCTCATCGCGATTTTCTATATTCTCCGCGTGCTGGGGCTATTTGATACCTTAACAGGCGTGATCCTGGTGAAGGTTGCCTTGGAACTGCCACTAGGGATCTGGCTAATGAAAGGCTTTTTTGACTACCTGTCATGGGAGATCGAGATGGCGGCCCTTGTGGACGGGATGTCCCGCTGGGAGGTATTCTGGAAGATCGCATTACCGCTGGTGCGGCCAGGCCTACTTGCCCTTGGGACGTTTGCCCTATTGTCGGCTTGGGGCGAATTCATCCTGCCGTTCACCCTGATTATCACAAGCCAGCGGTGGACGATGGCCATGTACATGCAAAGCTTCCTGAGCGAAGCCTTTACGGACTTCGGGATGGTGGCCGCAGTAGGTCTGGTCTACGCGGCACCTGTGCTCATCTTATTCGTGTTGGGCCAGCGCTATCTGCTCAACATCTACGGAGGGGGAGTGAAAGGGTGAGGGGTGTTCGGCTGCGTCTGCAACAGCTGAGCAAGCGATTTGGACGTGTGGTGGCGGTGCATGCATTGGACCTTGAGGTGGACCCTGGTGAGCTCATGGCGTTTCTCGGGCCATCGGGATGTGGCAAAACCACCACACTCCTGATGATTGCGGGTATCTATCGGCCAACCACAGGAGCCATCTACTTTGATGACCGCAGAGTGGACCACCTGCCGCCGCGGGACCGGGACGTTGGGATGGTCTTCCAGTCGTATGCTTTATACCCCCACCTCACTCTCTTCGAAAATATTGCTTTCCCTCTGCGGCTGAAACGTTTTTCCGAACGAGAGGTGGCAGCGCGGGTGCGACGCATGGCTGAGCTGCTGGGGATTGAGACGGTGCTCGATCGCTATCCAAGCCAGGTATCTGGCGGCCAGCAACAGCGAGCAGCATTGGCACGGGCACTGGTAAAGGAGCCGCAGATTCTGCTTCTGGACGAGCCGCTGAGCAACCTGGATGCCCAAATCCGGGTGCAAGCGCGAGCGGAGATTCGGCGAATTCAGCAAGAATTAGGTGTAACCACAATCTTGGTCACCCACGATCAAGCCGAGGCACTAGCTATGGCTGACCGGGTGGCGGTGTTCTCCATGGGCCAGCTCCTGCAGGTGGCCCCGCCTGAGGAGCTGTACCAGCGGCCTGCCACTGCATTTGTAGCAGGGTTTGTGGGCAACCCGCCGATGAACCTGCTAAAGGGCCAATTCGCTGACAGCGAATTCGTGGTAGGCCGCTTGCGCTTGAGCCTGCCAGTACGCGTCCCCCCGGGGACAGGTTACCTAGGCGTACGGCCGGAGGATGTGCACCTGCAAGGTCATATCCCTGGCCGAGTAGTGGTGGTCGAGTCCCTCGGCCGTCAGGCGTTGGTAACGGTGGACTTGGACGGAATCGAACTGAAGGTCTTGGTTAGCCAGGCAGACCGACCTGTGGTAGGCGGGAAAGTAAGTGTCGGATGGGAACTAAACCGCGTACACCTGTTTGATGCGGCCGGCGCCCGGATCGGTCCATGACGCTTCCGACACATCTCGCCTATCGGGATCGTAGGATCCTGCTCAAGTACCATAAACTGCTTTCCGGCAGCGGCCGCCATGCGCCCAATAGCCTTTCTGCGCTGCGGGAAGTGTTGGACGGTGGAGCAGAGGCGGTCGAGTTTGACGTTCGGCCGCTGGTAGACGGTGATTTCGTGCTCTTGCATGATCCCTTGTTAGAGCACGAAACTACAGGGAGGGGCCCGGTGGAGGCCGCTACACGGGCCGAGATAAAAGCGGTGCGGCTGAGGGGGACGAAGGAGCCTCCGGCCTTGCTAAGTGAGGTTGCAGAAGTCCTGCGGGAGATCCGTCGACCTCTCAAGGTACAAGTGGATTTCAAGCCAATACTGCCCGTAGAGGATCACATGGTGGACCGACTATTAGAAGCTCTGGCCCCCCTGCGGACCAATCCGCACTTAGAAGTAGTCGTGGGCTGTTTGGCGGACTGGAACCTAAGAGCGTTCCGACGGGCAGATCCTACGCTGCGCGTTGGGTTCGATCCAATGCTGTACCTGGATGCCCCTGTGCTGGACTGGCCCGGTTTACCCGTACGGCTAAACGCATACGGATATATGGACGACCATCCCCTGGGCTTCCGAAAGCTGATGAACGTCCGGGAATATCTAGCGGACCGGTTGGAGGCTCTTGTACGTTCCGTTCCAGGCGTGGTGGAAGTATACCTTCGCAAGGCTTTCGTCCTGCAGGCGTTACGCGATGGCCTGAATCCCATCGATTACGTGAAGCGCGTGGTGGAGGGAGTCCGGGTCGATGTCTGGACCGTCAACATGCCGCCTACGGATCCCCGGGAGCTGGCCGAACTCCTCGAGGCAGGGGTGGACCAAATCACGACGGACACGGCCCTAACGCTGGTGCAAGCCGTAGCACGCAGGGGAGGCCAAGTTCCCGCCTGAATTGAGAAACGGGGCCACCGAGGTGCGGTACCGAATCCTCGTGACGGACCTGGATGGAACCCTGCTGCCGCCCGACCAGCAGATCCCGGATCGGGTGCGAGATGTCATACGGGCTGCGCAGGCCCGCGGCGTGCGGGTGTGCCTTGCGACGGGCCGGATGTGGCCCTCGGTCCGGCCCTTTGCCGAAGCGCTCGGCGTGGACCCTCCCATCATCCTGTACAACGGGGCCGTGGTGTACGACTTCCAGATGGACCGCCTCCTGTACCGCAAGGCCCTCAACCCGGATCATGCCCGGGCGGTGCTGGCGCTCCTCCGGGAATTCCCGGAGGTTCAACCGCATCTGTTCGTAGACGACCGCATCTACGTCGCACACCATCACCCCCTTACCCTCCGCTACGCGGCTAAGGACGGCGTCCAGGTGGAAGAAGTGGGAGACCTCCTCCGGTTCGTCCCGGAAGAGCCCCTCAAGATCCTGATCGTCGGCGACCCCGCGGATCTCGCCCGGGTGGAGGGTGCGATCCGGCATCGCGCGCCGCACCTCAACCGGGTATTCTCCGAGCCCGACTACCTGGAGATCCTGCCGGAAGGCGTTTCGAAGGGGACGGCCCTCCAGGTGCTCGCAGCGGCGGTGGGGGTGCCGCTTGCGGAGACCATCGCGGTGGGAGACCAGCCGAACGACCTGGAGATGGTCCGGATCGCGGGGCTGGGCGTGGCGGTGGTGAACGCCCACCCGGATTTACTGGATGCGGCTCGGTACGTCACCCGAGCCGGAGCGGGGGAAGCTATCGTGGAGGTGGTCGAGCGGTTTATCCTGAAGCCGGAGGACGATTCGGGAGGTGAGAGACATGCGAAATCGGATGCTCCTCCTGATCCTGGGTTTATGCCTAGTGGCAGCCGCGATCCCCGCTGGGGCCCAGGCCCGCCGGGTGGTGGTCTACTCGGCCCTGCCGGACCTCGAGACCACCCTGATCAACCGGGAATTCACCAAGCGCACGGGGATCCCCGTGGAGGCGCTGACCGTGGCCGCGGCGGGGACGCTTGCGGCCCGCATCCGGGCGGAGAAGGACCGGCCCCGGGCCGACGTCTTCGTGGGTGGGTCCGTGGACTTCCACGCACCTCTCGCCCGGGAGGGGTTGCTGTTGCCGTACCGGTCCCCCGTAGTCCGGGAGGCCCGCATCAGCCCCGCGTTCCTCGACCGCGACGGGTACTGGCACGGGTGGTACCTCGGAGTGCTTTCGATCATCCTGAACACGGAGCGGTGGGAGCGGGAGATGGCCCCGCGTCGGGTGCCGAAGCCGGCCACCTGGGATGATCTCTTGCGTCCGGAGTTCCGGGGTCAGTTCATCATGCCGAGCCCCGTGACCACGGGCGCAGGCTTCATCTTCGTGGCGGGCCAGATCTTCCGGCTGGGCGAGGACCGGGCCTGGGCCTACCTGCGGGAGCTCAACCGGAACGCGGCCCAGTACACGCCCACAGCCCCCGCGACCATCACCCTGCTGGAGCGGGGGGAAGCCATCGTAGCCATGATGTGGGCCCACGAAGGGATCGGCGCCCGGGGGCTGCGGTTCGCGCCCCTCGAAGTGATCGTCCCGCCCGACACCGCGTTTGAGATCGGTGCGGTCTCCATCCTCCGGGGCGGCCCCAACCCTGCCGGCGCCCGGGCCTACGTGGACTTCCTCCTCACCCGAACCCCGCAGGACATTAACGCCCGGTACGGGTTCCGCTACCCGGTGCGGCCGGACGTCCCGCCGCCCGCGGGTGCCCCGCCGTTTGAGTCCGTGAAGTTCGTCCGGTACGACCGGGAGTGGGCCATCGCGAACATGGAGCGCATCCGGGAGCGCTGGTCCCGGGAGATCGGCCGGTAGTGCTGGACCGCGTGCAGGTGAGCCGGTACGGGGGTGACCCCGGTCTTCTGGTCGCCTTCGCCGCGGGCGTAGGGGTGCTGGTGCTCTTCGTGCTGTACCCCACCCTGCGGGTTCTGATTTATCCGAGCCTTCAGGACTACCTCTCCATCCCTCAGAGCGTCCGGTGGATGCAGGCTGCCCGCAATAGCCTCCTCATGGCCGTGCTCTCCACCACCACGGCCACCCTGGTGGGATTCGCCTTCGCCTTCGCCACCACCCGGCCAGACGTCTCCGGCCGCCGGTTCTTCCGCACCGTGGCCTACCTCCCCCTGTTCGCCCCGCCCTTCATGGTGGCTTTCGCGTACATCCTCCTGTTCGGCCGCCAGGGACTGGTGACCCGCACGCTCCTCGGCCTCGACGTCAACCTGTTCGGGTTGCATGGTCTGTGGCTCGTGCAGACCGTGGCCTTCTTCCCCCTCGCCATGCTCATCCTCGTGGGCGTGCTGGAAGGGATTGACCCCAGCTTAGAGCACGCGGCCCGCAACCTGGGCGCAAGCGAATTCCAGGTCTTCCGCACCGTCACCCTGGCTCTGGCACGGCCCGGGATTGCAGGGGCCGCCCTCGTGGTGGCCATCAGCGTTCTTGCGGACTTCGGGAACGCGGTGGTGATCGCGGGGGGGGCGCCGCTGCTGGCCACGGAGGCCTGGTTCCGGTTGGAGGGGATGGCGGATCTCCGGGGTGCGTCCCTGGTGGTGGCCATGCTGGTGGTGCCGACGTTCGCCTTATTCCTAGCGGAGCGGTACTGGGTGAGCCGCAGGCGCTACGTCACCATTCGGGGGCGCGGGTCTCGCCTGGAACGGACCCCCACCTACCCACCGCTCAAGTGGGCTTCGTTCGGAATCTGCGCGATCATGAGCCTCCTCGTGCTCCTCGTGTACCTCGGCGTGGTGGCGGGAGCCTTCACCGCGGTGTGGGGAAGGGACTGGCGGCTGACCTTGGACCACTGGTACCTCGCCACCGCACGTCTGGACACGCTTTGGGCCAGCATCCGAGTGGGGGTGGGAGCGGGGCTCGTGACCGCGTGCGCAGGGATCTTCCTCGCCTTCCTCACCTCCAGGACCACACCCCTTCGCAGGGTGGTGGACTTCCTGGCGATCCTTCCGGGAGCCCTGCCCGGCGTGTTCGTGGGCGTGGGGTTCGTCCTGGCCTTTAACAGGCCACCTCTCGAGCTCGTGGGCACCCCCTGGATCCTCATCCTGGCCCTGGCCTTCTGGCACCTGCCTATGGGCTATCAGGCGGCCGTAGCCCGGATGCAGCAGATCGAGCGGTCCATCGAGGAGGCCGCGGCGAATCTGGGCGCCCAGGGACTGCGCATCCTCCGGGAGATCTACCTGCCCCTGTTACGCGCCGCCTTCGTGGAGGGGTTCGCGGTGTCGTTCGTGCGGGCGGTGACCAACGTGAGCATCGCGGTCTTCCTGGTCTCCCCCGGGAACCTTGTGGCCACCTTCGCGATCCTAAACATGATCGGGAACGGCATCTGGGGCGGGGCCGCGGCCCTCACCACCATGCTGCTCGTACTGACCTTCCTATGTCTGGGATTGGCCCGGGCCGCGGCGGGAAGGATCATCCGGACGGTTCCGGTGAGCTGAGATGGCCGTACACCTGCGGCTTATCGCCCTCACCAAGCGGTTCGGATCCACGGTGGCCGTGGACGGGGTGAACCTCGAGATCGAGGAGGGGAGTTTATTCACCCTCCTGGGGCCGTCGGGGTGCGGCAAGACGACCCTGCTGCGCCTCATCGCGGGGTTCCACCTTCCCGATGAGGGGGAGGTGTATCTGCGGGACCGGCCCATCACCCACCTCCCGCCGCACCGCCGGGGGACGGCCATGGTCTTCCAGGAGTACGCCCTCTTCCCGCACATGACGGTGTTCGAAAATGTGGCGTACGGGCTCCGCATGCGCCGCCTTGCGGCCGCCCAGATCCGGGAGCGGGTCGAGCGGGTCCTGGCGCTCGTGGGGCTTGAGGGGCAGGAGGAGAAGTACCCCCACCAGCTCTCCGGAGGCCAGCAACAGCGCGTGGCCGTGGCCCGAGCCTTGGTGATCGAGCCGGAGGTCCTCCTCCTCGACGAGCCCCTCAGCAACCTCGACGCCAAACTGCGGCTCCGGGTACGGGAGGAATTGCGGGAGCTGCAGCGGCGGCTGAGGATCACCACCGTCTACGTCACCCACGATCAGGAGGAAGCCCTGAGCCTCTCGGACCGCATCGCGGTGATGGACCGGGGTCGGGTGCTGCAGGTAGGGACTCCGGAGGAGATCTACTTCCGGCCCCGCACCCGGTTCGTGGCGGAGTTCGTGGGAATCGCGAACTTCATCGAAGGGGAAGTCATCTCCGAGGGGTGGGTGCGGGTGGCGGGTCATCTGCTACAGGCAGAGGGGTGTGGGGGTTCGGGCCGGGTCCTTCTTATGGTCCGGCCTGAGGCCATCCGGGTCCTCCCCTACCCCAAGAACGGCCCCAACGTGCTGCGGGGCAAGGTGCGCGCAAAGACGTTCCTCGGACCCGTCATTCGGTGTACCTGCGAGGTGAACGGGGTTCGGTGGGTGGTGGACGTCCCGGCCGTGGAGGGCGCGAAAATAGGGGAGGAGGTGGATTTGGAGATCCCGCCCGAACGGATCCAGGTGGTCACAGAGACCTAAGACCTTAAGGAGGGAAGAAGGATGCGGAAAGTGGTGCTTTTCGTCTTGTTGCTTGCGGTGATCCCGTCTGCGGGCGCAGGTCCCGCCCCGCGGGTGGTGGTCCTGTGCAGCCCGAACCCTGCATGGTGTGACGCCATCAAGGAGGAGTTCCCCAAGGCGACGGGGATCGCCCTGGATTACGTGCGGCTGAGCTCCGGAGAGGCCCTGGCGCGGCTGCGGGCGGAGCGCCGGAACCCGACCTTCGACGTGTGGTTCGGCGGAACTGGAGATCCGCACATGGTGGCCAACGAGGAGGGGCTCACGGAGTTCTACCGGCCGAAGAGCTGGAACGACCTGCGGCGGGAGCTGCGGGAGGCGGTGGCGGGCAAGTACATCCCCCTCTACGCCGGGATCCTGGGATGGGCTCTGAACGAGCGGCTGTTACGGGAGAAGGGGGCTCCGGTTCCGCGCACCTGGCGCGACCTCGCAGACCCCCGCTACCGGCGCCTGATCGCGTACCCCAACCCCAACACCTCCGGCACCGGCTACACTATGCTGGCGACCCTCGTGCAGCTGTACGGAGAACCGCAGGCGTTTGAGCTCCTCAAGCAGATCCACCGCAACGTCGCGGAGTACACCCGCAGCGGCGCGGCTCCGGGCCAGCTCACGGGCCGGGGGGAGGTGGCCATCGGCATTACCTTCATCCACGATGCCGTGGACCAGGTCCTCAAGGGCTTCCCCATCAGCTACGGAGCCCCTCGGGACGGAACCGGGTACGAGATCGGCGGCCTGAGCCTGGTGCGGGGAGCGCCGAACCGCGCCGGGGCCATCGCCTTCATCGAGTGGGCCCTCACCCCGGAGGCCCAGCGCCTCGCCGCGGAGCGGGGGGAATCCTACCAAATCCCCTCCAACACCAAGACCCCGATCCCTCGGGTGGCTCCCCGGTTTGAGGACTTCCGGGTGATTAAGTACGACTTCGTGAAGTACGGGAGTGCGGCGGTGCGGGACCGGCTCGTGCGGCGGTGGACAGAGGAGATCTTCACCCTGCCGAAGTAGCCCCATGGCCCGGACCCTCGCCCTTCCGGGCGTCCGCATCGCCCCCCAACGCGTCCTCCTCGGGTGGAGCGGGGCCACGCTGCTCGGGAGCTTGCTCCTGCCCTGGGCGCGGGCTGGCCGGGACCTCACGGCGTTTCTTGGGGGGAGTACGGGACTCGAACTCGTCGGTCGGGCACCGCTTCTGGCCATGGCCACCACCTGCGCGGCGCTCGGCTTGGTGCTGGCCTTCATGCCCTTTCCGCCTCTAGTTCGGGGCCGGGCCACAGCGGTGGTGGGCGCTTTTGGCGCTCTGGCCTCCGCGGCGTACATCGCCCTGGAAGGCCATCCCGTAGGTCCGGGAGCCCTAGCCGCGGTTCTAGGGTTTTTGGGGCTTTGCGGAAGCGGGCTCGCCCTCTCCGCAGCCCTCGACCCCTTTTTGGGTGCGGGCGTGCTGTGGGTGTGGGCCTTCGTCGCGGTCTTCATCCTTCTGCCGCTCCTCTCCGTGGTGGCCGCCAGCGTCTGGGTCCAGGGGCACTTCACCCTGGAGGTGATCGTCCGCACCCTCCGCTCGCCCGGATTCTTTTTGCTGGATCGCCGAGGAACCCCCTACCACGAGCCGTTGGTCGCCGTGGGATTCGGCCTATGCGTGGCCGTCGCCACCACCGCCTACCTTCTGAGGCGGGGAGGGAGATGGCGGGCCGTAGGGACCGGGCTCCTTGCGGGTACGGGAGCTGCGGCCGTGGCAGCCTTGGGCTTGGGATTCGGGGCCCTGCGCAACAGCCTCCTCCTCGCGGTGGCCGTCGGGAGCCTCTGCACGGTCCTGGGGTTCCTGTTCGCCCTCTTAGACGCCCGGTCCCGGCTTCCCACCCGGGTGCTCCTGGGCCCGTTCTCGATCCTACCCGTGATCACCCCGCCCTTCGTGCTGGGCCTCGCCATGATCTTCCTCTTCGGCCGGCGGGGCTTGATCACCCACCGGCTTTTGGGCCTTTCCACAGACCTCTTCTTCGGACCGATCGGGGTGGGGTTCGCTCAGGTGCTGGCCTACACGCCCATCGCGTACTTGGTGCTGCAGGGCGTAGTGCGGTCCCTGGACGCGACCTTGGAGGAGGCCGCGGAGACCCTGGGGGCCTCGCGATGGCACATCCTCCGCACGGTCATCTGGCCCCTCTCGCGGCCGGGGCTCGCGAACGCCTTCCTGCTGGTGGCCATCGAGAGCCTCGCGGACTTCGCCAACCCCATCCTGGTGGGCGGCGGCGCCACCTATCTCGCGACGGAGGTGTTCTTCGCCATCGTGGGCCGCTACAACCCTCATGAGGCCGCGGTGTACGGGGTGGTGCTGCTCACCATCACCCTGGGCGTGTTCGTGGTACAGCGGTTGTGGCTCGGGGAGCGGTCGTACGTCACGGTGACGGGAAGGCCCACCGCGAGCGCCGCCCGCCCCCTTCCCGCTGCCTTGGACCTCGCGGTGAGCGCTCTCTTTGGGGTCTGGATGGCCCTGGTGGTGGTGATCTACGGGACGGTGTTCGTGGGCGCCCTCACCCGGCTCTGGGGATTTGACAGCACCTTCACGCTGCAGCACCTTCGGGACCTCTCCCCCCAGGGGTGGCACGTCTTCTGGACCAGCGTACGGCTCTCCGCCTACGCCGCGGTCCCCTCCATGCTCCTGGGCTTCCTCATCGGGTACCTGGTCAGCCGGGTCTCGTTCCCTACCCGGAGCGCTCTGGAGTTCAGCGCCATGCTCTCCTTCGCGGTGCCCGGGACCGTGATGGGCATCGGCTACATCCTAGCCTTCAACCAGGGGCCCCTCCTGCTGACGGGCACGGAGCTCATCCTGGTGCTGGCCTTCGTGTTCCGGAACATGCCCGTGGCCATCCGGGCCGCGGTGGCCGCCCTCCAGCAGGTTGACCGGTCCTTGGAGGAGGCGTCCACCCTCCTCCGGGCGGGCGCGGCCATGACCCTCCGGCGAGTGGTGGTCCCACTCGTGTGGCCCGCGCTCCTCTCAGGGCTCGTGTTCGCCTTCGTGCGGGCCATGACCGCGGTGAGCCAGGTGATCTTCCTCATCACGCCCCGCCACAACCTCGCCACCACCCAGATCCTCTCGTACGTGGAGTACGGGAGCCTCGGCCGGGGAGCGGCCCTTGCCTCGCTGCTCACGGTGTTCTTGGTGGCGGTGATCCTCGCCCTCTACACGGCGGGCCGCCGGCTCGACGCCCGGGCTGCGGGCCCGCTCCCAGCAGCGTAGCCCCATGGGTCCGGTTCCCGTTCGCCTGGAGCACGTCACGAAGCGGTTCGGACGGGTGGTGGCCGTGGACGACCTCACCCTCACGATCCCCTCTGGGAAGCTCCTCACGCTGCTGGGGCCTTCGGGCTGCGGGAAGACCACCACCCTGCGGATCGTGGCGGGTCTGGAGCGGCCGGATCGGGGTCGGGTGTGGATCGGGGAGGAGGACGTAACGGATCTCCCCGCGGCGGAGCGGCAAGTCACCATGGTCTTCCAGACCTACGCCCTCTTCCCACACCTGACGGTGTTCGAGAACGTGGCATATGGTCTCCGGGTGATGCGGCTTGCGCAGGCCGAGGTGCGTCGCCGGGTGGCGGAGGCGCTGCACCTGGTGGGTCTGGAAGGGTTGCAGGACCGGTTTCCCCACCAGCTCTCCGGAGGCCAGCAGCAACGCGTGGCCGTGGCCCGGGCCCTCGTGATGAACCCGCGGGTTCTGCTGTTCGACGAGCCCCTCAGCAACCTCGACGCGAAGCTCCGGAAACGGGTGCGGGCGGAGCTCCGAACGCTGCAGCAGCGGCTGGGGATCACGGCCCTGTACGTGACCCACGACCAGGCGGAGGCCCTCGCCCTCTCGGATGTGGTGGCGGTGATGAACCGGGGCCGCATCGAGCAGGTCGGCACGCCCCAGGAGGTATACCGGCGGCCTGCGAGCCAGTTCGTGGCGGACTTCATCGGGGAGGCGAACCTCCTCCCCGGGCACTACGCGAAGGGGGAGGTGACGGTGGGGCCATATACCTTCCCCTTCGCGCAGGAGGGGATTCCCCCGGGGCCTGTGACGGTCATGGTGCGGCCGGAGGCGGTGCTGCTTGTGCGAGACGGAGAAGGGCTAGCGGGCCGGGTACGGAGCGCATTCTTCATGGGGATGGTGGTGGAGTACCTGGTGGAGACCCCGGTAGGGGAGGTGAGCGCCGTAGAGCCCTTCCGGCCGGGCCAGGGATTTCCAGAGGGTGCCTCCGTGCGGCTGCGGTTTGACCCCGCGGGCCTGTACCTGTTGGCCGACCGGGAGGAGGCGTGAACGGCACCGAACAGGATTCCCACGGAGGAGCGCGTAAATTTAGGGGATGGCGACGGGAGGGATCACGATGGCTTACGTGGAGATCCGGGATCTGCGCAAGTATTTTGGCGACGTCCGGGCCGTGGATGGGGTGAACCTGTCGGTCGAGGAGGGTGAGCTACTCGTCCTTCTCGGCCCCTCCGGGTGCGGCAAGACCACCCTAATGCGCATGATCGCGGGCCTAGAAGTACCCACAAGCGGCGAGATCTACATCGGCGGACAGCTCATGGACGAGGACATCCCGCCGCGGGCCCGGGGCATCGCCATGGTCTTCCAGAGCTACGCCCTGTACCCCCACAAGACCGCGTTCGAGAACATCGCGTTCCCCCTCGAGGCCATGCGCCTGGACCGGGAGACCATCCGGGACCGGGTGGTGCGCAGCGCCCGGATGTTCGGGATCGAGCGGCTGCTGGGCCGCAAACCGAGGCAGCTCTCGGGCGGGGAGCGGCAGCGGGTGGCCCTGGCCCGGGCCGTGGTGCGGGACCCGAAGCTGTTCCTGCTTGATGAGCCCCTGAGCAACCTCGATGCGAAGCTCAGGGCCGTGGCGCGGTTCGAGCTCAAGCAGCTCCAGCGGCAGCTGGGCACCACCACCATCTACGTCACCCACGATCAGGTGGAGGCCATGGGGCTGGGGGACCGCATCGCGGTGATGGACGCGGGCCGCATCCGCCAGGTCGGCAAACCTCAAGAGGTCTACGACGACCCCGCAGACACCTTCGTGGCCACCTTCCTCGGCTCGCCGCCCATGAACCTCATCGAGCAGGACGAGCGCACCATCGTGGGGTTCCGACCGGAGACCTTCTTGCCCCGCAGCGTCTTCGATCCCACCGAGGACGTGGTCCCCTATCATCTCCGGGTGCGGGAGGTCGAGCACCTGGGTGCAGACCGGCTGGTATACGGGTACCTGGAGGAGGAACGGCGCACGGACCAGCCCGTGATCGCCGCGGTCCCTGCCACCATCACCGTGCCCATCGCGGAGGGCGAGGTGTACGAGTTCGCCGTTCCCCGTCGGGCGCTGCGGTTCTTCGACCGGGCCACGGGCCGCCGGCTGGAGCGGGCGGAGGTGGTGCGCTTACCCTCTCAGGGTCAGAGCTAGGGGGAGGTGCCTGCCACGGGAGTGTGAAGCCTACGCGTTGACCCCCTCCTCGGGCGGCGGTACCATCGGATCAAACAGAGCCCCAGGAGGTGGGGATGCCCCTCGCCACGGAGGTCTACGTACAGGCGGCCAGCACCCTCCGCAACGTCCTCTTCGAGGTCAAGAAGGTCATCGTGGGCCAGGACCTCATGCTGGAGCGGCTCCTCGTGGCCCTCCTCGCCCGGGGTCATGTGCTCATCGAGGGGGTGCCGGGGCTCGCGAAAACCCTCACGGTGAAGACCCTGGCCAAGGTCATCGGGGGGGAGTTTAAGCGCATCCAGTTCACCCCGGACCTTGTGCCCGCGGACCTCATCGGCACCCGTATCTACAACCAAGCCCGGGGCACCTTTGAGACGGAGCTGGGCCCGATCTTCGCCAACCTGGTGCTCGCGGACGAGATCAACCGGGCGCCCGCGAAGGTGCAGTCGGCGCTGCTGGAGGCCATGCAGGAGCGGCAGGTCACCATCGGCAAGCAGACCTACAAGCTCCCGGACCCCTTCCTCGTCATGGCCACCCAGAACCCCATCGAGAGCGAGGGGACGTACCCGCTTCCGGAGGCCCAGCTGGACCGGTTCATGTTCAAGGTCGTGATCGGGTACCCCTCCGTGCACGAGGAGATCGAGGTGGTGGAACGAGGGACAGGGGAGCGGCCGCCGGAGGCGAACCAGGTGATCGACGTCGAGCAGCTGCGGGAGCTGCAGCGGATCACGGACACCGTGTACGTGCCGCCCCGGGTCATGGAGTACGCGGTGTCCCTGGCCGTGGCTACCCGGGACCCCGGGAGCGTGGGGCTGCCGGAGCTGCGGCGGTACATCTCCTTCGGGGCAAGCCCAAGAGCCCCCCTCAACCTGGTGTTAGGCGGCAAGGCCCTCGCGGTCCTGCGAGGCAGGGAGTACGTGCTCCCGGAGGACGTGCGGGACTTGGCCTTTGAGGTGCTGCGGCACCGCATGGTGCTCTCATACGAGGCCTTAGCGGAGGAGGTGAGCCCGGACCAGATCATCACCCGCATCCTGGAGCGGGTGCCGCTGCCCAAGGTGCACATCGGGGACCCGTATGGAGACACCCGAACGGATCTTGAGGCGCCTCGCGTTTAAGGTCGTCCGGAGGCTGGACGGATTCCTGTTCGGCGACTACACGGGGATCTTCTACGGCCCCAGCCTCGACCTCGCGGAGGTTCGGGAGTACGTCCCGGGCGATGAGGTCCGGCGCATCGACTGGAACGTCACGGCCCGCACGGCCCGCCTGCACGTCCGGCAGTACCTAGAGGAAAAAGAGCTCACCGCTTGGCTCGCGGTAGATCTCTCGCCCTCCATGGCCTTCGGGACCCGGAGGGTGCTGAAGCGGGAGCTTGCGGTGGAGTTCTGCGGGGCGGCTGCCTACATCATCACGCGGCATGGGGACAAAGTCGGTGCTCTTGTCTTTCCGAACCGGCTGCTGCTGCCGCCCCGCACGGGCCGGCGGCAGGTCCTGCGGCTTGTGCACGCCCTCACCCGGACGCCGACCCAGCCGGATGGCGGGCGGACGGATCTCCGAGAGGCCCTGCAGACCCTGAACCGCCTTCTGCGTCGGCGGTCGTTGCTGTTCGTGGTCTCCGACTTCCTGGCGCCGGACGGGTGGGAAGGGCCCCTCAGGCACCTGGCCCACCGGCACGACGTGATCGCGGTGCGGATCACGGATCCCGCGGAGCGGGAGTTGCCGGACGTGGGCGTGGTGACCTTCGAAGACCCGGAGACGGGAGAGCAGGTGCGGGTGGACACCTCTGATCCTGCCGTGCGGCAGGCCTACCGGGAATTGGTGGCAAGCCGAGAGGAGCGGCTCCACCGAACCTTTCGTAGCGCGGGGGTAGATGTGCTCACCCTTTCTACCCACACCAGCATCGTGGAGCCCCTCGTGCGGTTTGTGGCGTTCCGGAGGAGGCGGCGGTGGAGTTCACGTGGCCGGTGATGCTGGTGGGGTTAGCGGGCGTGCCGCTCCTCGTGGCGGGGTGGTGGGCTCTTCGGACCCACCAGGCTCGGGCCAGCCGTGCGTTCGCGGATCCCCACCTCCTCCCGCTGTTGCGCCGGGGCAAGGCGCTGCGGGCGCCGCACCTCCCCTTCTACCTGTACTTGGCGGCCATCATCCTCTTTGTCTTCGCCTCCGCCCGACCCGTGGCCGCGATCCCAGTTCCCGCCAACCGGGCGGCGGTGGTGGTCGTGGTGGACATGAGCAAGAGCATGGTGGCCACTGACCTCCAGCCGAGCCGGCTGGAGGTCGCGAAGCAGGTGGTCCGGGAGTTCTTGCGGGCGGTTCCCCGCAGCGCCAAGGTGGGCCTTGTCTCCTTTAGCGACTACGCACAGGTGCTGGTCCGGCCGACCACCGAGCACCAGGACGTGCTGGAGGCCTTAGAACGGCTCCAGCCCACGCAGGCCACGGCGGTCGGGTCGGCCATCCTCACCGCGGTGCGCGCCCTTCCGGGCCGGGAGAACGCGGGGCAGGAGCTCCTCCTGGGACAGCCCGGGATCTTGCCGGCCCCTCAGCCTACCCCCGGTGCTGAGCCCCTTCCGCCCGGTGCGCTCCTTCTGATTTCGGACGGGGTCAGCAACTTCGGCATCGACCCTCTTCAGGCCGCCCAGGTGGCCCGGCGGTTCGAGGTCAAGATCCACACGGTAGGGGTGGGGACGCCGCAGGGAAGCGTGCAGACGGTGGACGGGCAGCTGGTGTTCATCCCCTTCGATCCTACGGGCCTGCAGCAGATCGCGGCGATGACCGGCGGCCGATACTTCTACCCGCCTACCTCCGAAGACCTCCGGCGGGTGTACCGGGAGCTCGGGCGGTCCATCGGGTGGGAGCGGCAGCGCATGGAGCTCTCCGCCCTTTTCGCCGGGGCTGGAGGTCTGCTGATGCTTACGGGCGGGATCCTCTCCCTTTTGTGGTACCGGAGGCTTCCGTGAGCTTTGTGTGGCCTGCGGCCCTGCTGAGCTTGGTTCTGCTTCCCTTCCTCGGTTGGGGGTACGTGGCACTTCTGCGCCGCCGGAGTGCCCGGGCCGTGGCCCACCCCGACCTCCTGACGCTCACGGCGGCCGCAGGCCGGGGAAGGCCGTGGCGGCAGCACCTGAGCGCTCTTCTCTTCGGCCTCGCCCTTACCTCCGCCCTCCTAAGCCTCGCCCGGCCCATCGCCCCGCTCCCCGTTCCTGCCAGCAACCTCTACGTGGTCCTCTCCCTGGACGTAAGCCGCAGCATGCTGGCAGAGGACATCCCGCCGAACCGTCTAGAGGCCACCAAGCGGGCGGCGATCGAGTTCGTGCGGGCGATGCCCCGGGACGCCCGGGTCGGGGTTGTGACCTTCAGCTCGTACGCCTCCCTGCTGGTGCCGCCCACCACGGATCACGAGCGGGTGATCCGGGTCATCGAGGGCTTGGTGGCGGAGTTCGCCACCGCCATCGGGGATGGGCTCCTGGAGGCGGTGTATGCGCTTCCGGGCCGGGAGCGACCGAAAGATCTCTCCCAGCCTCCGCAGCCGCCCCGCACCCGGCTTCCGCCCGGGACCGTGGTGCTCATGAGCGACGGGCAGAGCAACCGAGGCGTACCGCCTCTCGAGGCGGCCCGGATCGCTCGGGACCTGCAGGTGAAGGTGTACACGGTGGGGGTGGGGACACCGGAGGGCACCTTCCTGAACCTGGGCGGCCGCATGATCTGGGTGCGGCTCGATGAGGAGACCCTGAAGGAGATCGCGGCGATCACGGATGGGACGTACTACCACGCCTCCACCGCCACCGAGCTCCGGCGCGTGTACCGGAACCTGGGCCGGGTGATCGGGTGGGAGCGCCGGCCCACGGAGGTCACTGCTCTTACGGCGGCCGCGGCCGCCGTGCTCCTCATGGCCTCCGTGGCGGTCTCCATGCTCCACCTCCACCGCTTGCCGTTCCTTCAACCGTAGTCGTTTATTGCACGACCACGTCGCCGGGCGAACGGCGCTCCCGACTTGCGCCGGGGAGTTTCACCC